>Ga0180121_10000785_pt1 | contig 13313 bp, 15 predicted proteins | sample AntDrymUQ5402106_2_FD_129676 | JGI IMG/M metagenome (GOLD analysis project Ga0180121, IMG submission 129676) | Polar desert sand microbial communities from Dry Valleys, Antarctica - metaG UQ540 (21.06) (version 2) (version 2) | ecosystem: Environmental > Terrestrial > Soil > Desert | place...
CCAGCGTCACCTGCATCACGAAGCTGAAGTACTTGTCGTAGGTGATGAACGGCGCGATAGCCTCGGTCTGAAAGCTGAACAAGACCCGTAAAGCCTGGGGCACCACGATGAGATAGGCGAGGGCCGCGCCGGTCATGAAGAGGAGGAGCCCGACAAAGAGCGAGGGGACCAGCGCCTTCTTCTCCCGGGCATACAGCGCCGGCGCCAGGAAGGCCCACAGCTGCCACAGGAGGATCGGGGAGGCCAGCACCAGCCCGACCAGAAAGCCGAGCTTGAACACGATCATCACCGGCTCAGTCGGGCTCAGCACGACCAGCTTACCGTCGGTGAGGTACGGCGCGATGGGAAGCTTGAGGAGGTTGACGAGCTGAAAGTGCTGGACGGCCCAGAGGCCTGCGGCAGAGCCGACGATCACGGCTGCGAGAGACCGGAGAATGCGGGAGCGCAGTTCCTCGAGGTGATCGAGGAAGGGCATTTCCCCAGGAGAACCGGTCATAACGCCGAAAGACGCCCGGGGCTACCGCCCGAGCGCCTTGAGCCGGTCGCGAGCCAGCGCCGCTTCGTCGGACTGGGGGTACTTCTGCACGACCCGCTGGTACGCTTCCCTGGCCTTCCGGGTTTCCTTCCGGCGCTCGGCCACGAGTCCGAGGTTGTACAGGGCAGAGCCGGCCCGACTGGATGAAGGATATTTCTGCACCACCTGGTCGTAGTACACGGCCGCGGAGTCGGGGTTCTCCGCCGCGAAGCTCTGCCCGATGAAGTAGAGCGCGTCGCCCGCCCGGTCGCTGGTCGGATAGGTCCGCAACATCTCGCGCAACCCCTGCCGGGCGGTGGACGTGCTGCCACGGCGCAGCTGGGCCAGCGAGGCCTCGTACATCTGGTCGGCCGACGCGGACGACGGCGCCGGTGGGGCGCTGGTGTCACGCGGTGCTGAGGAGATCTGCTCCCCCCGGGCTTCCAGCTGAGTGCGCAGCTCGCTAAGCCGCTGTTGGCTCTGGCCGGTCAGCTCTTGCAGCTGAACCAACTGCTGCTGGATGTTGTACAGATCGCTGGCCAGGTCGCCCCGCAGCTGCCCCACCGCCCGGCGGCTGTTGGTCAGTGAGTCCATCACCCGCTGCTGCATCTGGATCACCTGGGTCAGTTGCGCCGCCCGGGCCGAATCCCGGCGCGCGGTTTCGGCCTTGAACAGCGCGATGTCATCCTGGACCCCCTGCACATCACCCTTGGTCACACACCCGCTCAGGCCCGCCATGACCCCGGCCCCGAGAAGCAGGGAGCGGGGGACCGCGGCGACGCGTCTCACTGCGGCGCGACGAGGTTGTCGCCGCCACCCGTGACTTCGAACTCGTCACGGCGATTCTGGGCGAAGGCGGTTTCGTCGGTGCCGGGGTTGAGCGGGCGCTCCTCACCATAGGAGATCACCTCGAGCCGCGAGCCGTCGATGCCCTTGTTTTCCAGGTAACGCTTAGCCGCGCCCGCGCGGCGGTTGCCCAGCGCCAGGTTGTACTCGTCCGATCCACGCTCGTCGGCGTGTCCGCTGATACGGAGCTTCACGTTCGCGTTGGCCTGGAGCACCGCGGCCTTCCGGTCGAGCGTTGCCTGATCGGCCTGGCGCACCGTCGCCTGGTCGTAGTCGAAGTTGATCATGGCAGCCAGGTCCGCGGAAACGGCGCGCGTGCGTTCGGCAGCCTCTCGGGCCATCCGTTCCCGTTCCATGCGCTCACGGTCGGCGCTGTCGTCCACCGGCGTAGGCGCCGGAGCCGGTTCGGCAGTGGGGGTTGGCTCGGGGGCGGGCTCCTCGGGAGCTGGCCGGCCCCCGCACGCAACGGCGAACGCGGCAGCGGCCGACAGCATCAGCAGAGATGGTGCTCGCATCATTACTCCGGAATCATGGGTTGGGAGCAAGAGTGGTCCGCCCCAATCGGCGGGACCACGACGGAAGCCGAGTGGCACCTGGGGTCGCCAGCTGGCGCACCCGGCCGGTTTCCATGTCGACGATCCAGATCTGGCGGCGGCCACTCCGGTCGGAGATGAACGCCACATGGCGGCCATCGGGCGCCCAGGTTGGGTCTTCATTGCGCCCGGAGGACGTGAGCTGCCGGATGCGGCGACCCGACACATCGACCACAAAAATCTGAGGGCTGCCCGAGACCTCTCGGTGGAATACGACACTCGCTCCGTCCGGAGACCACTCGGGAGCGTTCGAACTTCCGGTGGCGCCGTAGTCGAATGGCGCCAGCAGCTCCTGGTCGGTCCCGTCCGCAGCCATCACATACAATTGGGGCGGTCCAGCCCGCGTCGAAATGAACGCGATGCGCCGCCCATCTGGCGAAAACGTTGGGGATAAGTTGTCCGCGTAGCGTCCCACGGTCAAGCGTTGCGCGCAACAGCGCTCAGTGACGTTGGCGGTGTAGATGTCGGTTCCGCGCTCGTCGGAGTGCGCGAACGCCAGCGTGCGCCCGTCGGGAGAGAACGCGGGGGTAATATTGAGCGCCGTCTGCGAACCGGGCGCGAGAAACGTCGCACCACCCGAGACCGCCTGCACCGCGACGCCACCGCGTCCCTCGCCCAGTTGCGTGAAAGCGATCCGCTGTCCATCGGGGGACCACGCCGGAGAGAGCGCTGTTTGGCCTGCCGGCGTCAGCGGTATCATATCGTGGCCGTCGCTATCCGATCGATACACCCGCCCACCCGACACGAACAACATGCGGCTGGCCGCCGCACCCGCGGTGCCGCTGGCCCAGCGCGTGATCTCGTCCGACAGCCGGTGCACCTCGAGACGGAAGTTCGCTCCAGCCGGCAGCGGCACCGTCTGCTGATTTCTGAGGCGGCCGGCGTTCAGGTCGTGCAGCCGGGCCGTGACGCCGCCCGCCGCCTGGCTCAGCTCCACAGCAAATTCCGCCCCCAGACCCTTGTAGAGCTCGTAGTTGACGGGGCCGCCCTCCTGGCTCCCACCCCCGGCTGTGCTGGCAGTTTGAGAGAGGCCGGCGACAGGAATGATTTCGAAGCGATCGCTGTAATCGAGATCGCGGCTGATGATTGCGCGAACGGAGTCGAGGCCGGGACCCGGGAGGACCACGAGACCGGGCCTCGTGCCGGGGCGGTAGTCCACCCCGACGCGAACCCCCTCATCCACCCGAGTGGTGTCTTGCGCCGCCATGGTACCTGCGGTCGCGAAGGTCAGCAACAGTAAGAGAGATCGTGTCATCGGCTTGGCTTGAAGTAGAAGCTGACCGGCAGAACATCGGCTTCCCACCCGTCGGGCAGCTGGCCGAAGGAGCGGGCGTTACCCGCGGCTTCGATCGCACCTTGGGCATCGATGTCGAAGGAAAAGCTGCCGGAGCGAGTGACAAAACGAATGTCGCGCACCGAGCCATCACGCAGGATCAGGAAACTGATCTCGGCAAAGTTGCTCTGCTTGGCCGAGGCGCGGTCCCAGCGCTGGTACACCTGGGTGACGATGTTGCGCAGGTACTCGGGAAAGGGAAATGCCAGACCCGGCGTCTTGATGGTCGCCACATCAGTGCCGGTGCTCGGCGTCTCCCCCGGGACGGGCGCCACGGGAGCGGCGGTCCGCGGGGCCGGCTCCCGCTCGGTCTCAGCCGGCGGCGGCTTGGGCGCCGGAGCGGGAGCGGTCTTGGCAGGCTTGGGCGGTTTGGGGGCGACCGGCGCGGGCTTTTCCTTCGGCGGTGCGGGCTTGGGCGGCGTGGGAGCAGGCTTTTCCTCGGGCGGTGGCGTCGGCAGCGCCTCGCGTGCCAGGCGTTGCTTCGTCGTCGGGGCGGGGGCGGCCACGAGATCGACGGCGTACGAGGGAGGAGACGCGCGGGTCGGCTTGACCGCCGCGGCCAGGAAAAAGACCACACCGGCATGCACCGCAATCGTCCCCACCAGACCGGCAACCGTTCCCTGCGGATTCCGGTGAGACGAATGGCTCTTCACGGCGATCCTTCCTCCGCCGCCACGAGGCCCACATTCTGGACTCCCGCCGTGCGGATGATCGCGAGCACCCGCACGACTTCGCCGTACGGCACGCGCGCGTCCGCCTGGAGATACACTCCGGTAGGCTTGCGGGTAGCAACGAGGGAGCGGAACGTCACCCTGAAATCTGAATAAGACACCGGTGTCTGGTCGACAAAGATTCGGCCGTTGCGATTTACCGACACCACCATCCCCTCCTTGGGAGAGAGCGGCCGGGCCTCGGCGCGGGGCAGTTCGACGTCTACGCCCCCCTGCATCATCGGTGCCGTGATCATGAAGGTAATCAGCATGACCAGCATAACATCAACCAAGGCAGTCACATTGACGTCAGCCATCAGCGGCAGCTCGCCCCGCTGACTGCCGAGCCCCCCACCCAGTCCGGACGCCACCTAGACCAGCCCCTCCCGGGCCATGGTGCCGATCAGCTCGTTGGCGAAGCCTTCGAGCTCACCGGCGAACAGCCGGACCCGGTTCACGAAGAGATTGTAGGCGATCACCGCGGGGATCGCCGCCAGCAACCCACCCGCCGTCGCCACCAGCGCCTCGGCCACGCCCGGTGCGACCGCGGCAAGATTCCCCGATCCTTTCGAAGCGATGCCGATAAAGGCGCTCATGATACCGAAGACGGTGCCGGTCAGGCCCAGGAGTGGCCCGACGGAGCCGATGGTTGCCAGCCACGGAATGTAATGACCCAGCAGATCTCGCTCGGCGGCCACTTCCTTGCCGAGCACCATCTTCAGCGCCTCCAGCTGGGTCATGGACAGCGAGCTGCGGTCAGCGTCACGGTCTTCTCGCAAGGCACCGGGGCGGAGCTCGGAGTAGAAAGTGATCGCCTCGCGAAAGAGCCGATTGTACGGAGAGGGAGGCAGCTTCATGACCGACTTGTAGGCGTCCTGCAGCCGGGTAGTGCGCTCCATTTCCCGGAAGAAACGATCGGCCGCACGATTCAACTTGCGGAACTGCCACCACTTCAGGATGATGATGAACCACGACACCAGCGAGAAGACCGTAAGAATCGCCAGCACGATCTTCGTTTCGGGGCTGGCGGAGAGCACCAGCTCCAGGGACGACTGAGGAATCGCACCGCCGGCTTGCAGGATCACCTCGCCTCCTTTTTGAACCACTCCACCAACTCCCCGAGCCCGTCTTCAAACTTGTACTCGGGAGACCAGCCCAGGACCTTCTTGGCCTTGGACACGTCCAGCGCGCTCCGAAACAGCTCCCCCGGCCGGGCCTCGGCGAATTCGATTTTGGTCTCACGGCGCATGACCTGTCCCACCGAGGCGGCGAGGTCCAGCACGTTTCGCTGTATCGAGGTCGCGATGTTGAACGCAGGTCCATCGAACTCGCCGTTGCTGGAGATCGGGAGTGTTGAGGCGAGCACGTTGGCCCGGGCCACGTCCTTGACGAAGACGTAGTCTCGCGTCTGATGCCCATTGCCGAAGACCGTAAGCGGCTTTCCCTCGAGTAGCCGTGAGACGAAGATCGACACCACGCCGGCTTCGGACTTCGGGTCCTGGCGCGGGCCGAAGACGTTGGCATACCGCATCGCGACACCCTCGAAGCCGCGCAACGCCGCCAGGGCGCGGAGATAATACTCGCCAGCCAGCTTGCTGACGCCGTAGGGCGACACAGGGAGCTTAGGTGCCGTCTCCGGCGTAGGAATGACCTCGGGATCGCCATACACCACCCCGCCGCTGCTGGCAAAGACGACGCGTTTGACCCCGCCCTCGCCCGCGCCTTCGAGCAGGTTCACCAGCCCCACCACATTGATGTGGCTATCGAATGCCGGGCGATCGACCGAGACCCGCACGTCGATCTGGGCCGCATGATGGTTGAGCACGTCGAATCGTCCGGCGGCAAGCGTCTGGCGCGCCTCGGGCGAGCGGATGTCGGCCCGGACAAATCGGGCGCCCTTGGGAACGTTTGCCTCGTGACCCCGAGACAGATCGTCCAGCACGGTGACTTCCCAGCCGCCCCGGAGGTACGCCTCCGCGATATGGGACCCGATGAATCCCGCCGCACCTGTCACCAGTACCCGGCCGCTCATGCTGCGTATCTCGGCATCCCGATCTCCTGCAACTGGTTAGTAGGACCGTCACCCGTGGGGAACGCCCCGCAATATAGAGAGCAGTGGGGCGGTGGGGCAGCGGGGCAGCGGGGCCGGCGGCAGCGGAGCCGCTGATCAGGGGAAGTGCGGGTATGGGGGGTACGCGAGCAGGTGGAGTGGCTCGGTGGGCGCAAAAGCACCAGGGCCGATCATCCTATGGAGTCGGCCCTGGTACGCGGTTACTGCCCCGCTGCTAGCTGCCCCGCTGCCCGCTTACGATGGCAGCTTCGCGACCTGAACCACGTCGGTGCCGGGCGGAATGTCGGGCGACACGACCGAGAGCACAATTGCGGTTGCGGTATGGTCTCTCACATGGACGATCTGGAGTGTCGCCATGAGCTCGTTGACCCGAAGCGTGCCATCGGAGAGGCGCGCTGGACGGCGACGGGCCTCAAACAGATCTCCGGCTGTCACACCGTCTTCGCGCCCCTTGTTGATGAACACCACCATCTGCGGCTCTTTCAGGTCCTGCCGGCCCATGCCGCCCAGCAGGGCGCCGCGCACACCATCCGCGACGGCCACCGCCCGAACGCCGGAGCCCTGCGTGAAGCTTTCCACCGGCAGGACCCGCTGCCCATGGCGGATAGGCCCGTATACCGCAACCACGCTCCCGAGGTAATGACCATCAACGGCTTCGGTGATCTGAGCCAATCCGGTAGGAATGACGGCCCGTCCATAGGGCTCGATCTCGTCGCCGACCTGCACCATCAGCATGGTATCGCCCACCTCGTAGGTGGCACCGCGCGGCGCGGACAGGGCGACCGTGGCATAGGGCAGTGCGTTGGCCCGGCTGCTCGTGGCCTTGATCTGCTGGGGCGTGACGGGGCCCAGCACCTGGCCAAAGGGCAGCCGCTGATTCTCCGTCAGGAATCCGGACGAGTAGAACTCGCTGGGCCGGAGCGGCCGGTACGGCTGATCGGTATAGGCCTTGAGAATTTCCGCGACGCTCCGGGCCCGCTGCTCCTTGAACAGTGGCGTCCACTCCTCGGCGGGAGCTTCAGCGGTAGAGGGCTGCTGCGGCCCCCGCGCCAGCGTTTCAGTCGAGTCGTTGGGCGCTGCGACCGCTGAAGTGTCAACCGGCTGTGGCGGCAGCGGCGTATCCATAGTGGGAACAGCGGCAACGGTGGCATCAGGCGCGATGCGCAGGATTTCGCCGGGGTAGATCCAGTGCGGGTCCTCGACCACGTCGGTGTTCAACCGATAGATACCGGGCCACAGGAACGGGTCCTTCAGATAAAGCTGCGCCAGATCCCACAGGGTGTCGCCCTTGCGCACGGTGTGAGTCTGAGGCAGCGGCTCCTGCGCCAGCGCACCGGTGGCCGGCATCGCGACGGCCAGCGCGGCCAACCAGCCCAGGGCGCGAACCCGGCGCGGTGAAAGCTGCCGGCACGGTCTGCGGAAAAACTTACGCGGCATCGGGATCTCCCAGCGGCGTCGCTGTCTGATGAAGGACCAAGGGACTCGATCGTGCGCGAGGTGTCTCGCCCGGCGGAGTCGCAAAATCAACGCCACTGTGAAGTGAGTTCAGGTGGGTCCTATAACTGACTGCCTTACAATGGGTTACATTGCCTCGATCAACGCCTGCTCGAGCGGGAAGAGGTCTGGCGATCGGCGGGAGAACGGGCAGTCGGCGGGACGGCGGGGGAGCTTGCGCTGCCCCGCTGCCCCGCTGCCCCGCTTAGAACGGCAGATCGTCGTCTTCCGCGTCGAGCGCCTCGGGGAAGTCGTCGAACGACTCCTTGCCTTTCGGTGCGGCAGCCCCGGCAGCGACCTTGCTGGGAGCGGAAAACGATTCCGCGCCATCGCCTTTGCCTGACAGCAGAAGGAGTTCCCGTCCATTGATCTCCGTGGTGTAGCGGGTTTGCCCCTCCCGGTCCTGCCACGAGCGGTACTCGATGCTTCCTTCGACGTACACCTTGTCTCCCTTCTTGCAAAAACGCTCGGCGATATCGGCAAGATTGGAGAACTTCGTGTTCCAGAACACCACGCGGTGCCACTCCGTCTTCTCCTGCTTCTCGCCGGCCTTGTCTTTCCACTGGCGGCTGGTGGCGATGGACAACGTTGCCACCCGGGACCCGTTGGAGGTGCTGCGGACTTCCGGATCAGCTCCCAGGTTTCCGACCAAGATGGCCTTGTTCATACTCCGACTCACAGTAACCTCCCGAGTTCGTCGTGGGTCCGCGGTGAACCCGCGCATTCTAGGACAGCGTAACGGCTGCTTCCAACCAATTGTGATCTCGTCTTACCTAATCTACGCGGGCTGTTCGAGCCCCAGCCAGAGCACCAAGGCGTCCTCTTTGGGATTGCGGTAGTACGCGGCCCGCTGCCCCACCGGGCGGAAGCCGGAGCTCAGATACAGTGCCTGAGCGGAACGGTTGGACTCGCGCACCTCGAGATAGACCTCCTCCACCCGGCGCTTCCTGAGATAGGTGAGCCCGGCCCGAAGCAGCGCCCGGGCCACGCCACGGCGCCGAAAATCGGGCGAGACCGCCAGGTTCAGGACTTCGCCGGTGCCGGCGACCTCGCGCGCGATCAGGTATCCGGCAATGCCCTTTCCGCTATGCGCCACCAACCCGAACGACCAGGGCGAGTCCAGCGCTTCACGAAAGCTGGTCTCGCTCCACGGATCGCTGAAGCAGCGGCGCTCGATTGCCACGAGCGGTGCCGCATCAGCCGGGACTGCCGACCGAATCCGGTAGGGGGCGTCCATGGGCCATCTCCCAACGCGCCTGCGCTTCCGCGGGGCGGCCATACACCGGCTCCCACGCCGCGGCAGGCTCGACCAGCCGAGCTCCACCGGGCCGGCCGACAAGGCCCAGCAGCTGCGCGGCATGGGGCGAGCCGTCGGGCGGACCGATGACCGGACGGCCCACCCAGCTCTGGAGTGCGGACAGTATCTCGGCGGGCGCCTCTCCGACAGCCTTGTGGGGCCTCAGTGAGCCCGCCATCAGCTCCTCAGGGCGGCGAACCGACGGAATCAGCTCCGTATGAATCGTGTTGCCCAGGAAACGGTACGCGGCCGCGTACACCTCTCCTCGCAGCGCGCTGGAGACGCTGAGCACGACCTCCTCGTCCCGGGCCACCCCCGCTGCCCGCACCAGCAGCGAGGGCGCCACCCAGAGGGGGAGATGCCGCGCCTGCACCAAGGCCTTAGCCGCCGCAGCCCCAACCCGAAGGCCGGTAAAGCTTCCCGGTCCATCGCTCAGGACGATGCCGACGAGGTCATTGAGCGAGGCGCCGGCGCGACGCAGGAGTCTCTGGATCATCGGCAGGAGCGCCGACGCGTGCCGGCGGCTGCCGGCCACATTTTCCTCCAGCGCCTCCTGTCCAGCTTTTCCGATCGCGACGGAGGCTTGATCGCTGGCCGTATCCAGAGCCAAGAGCATCACAGCACTTCCAACCCACGCCGCGCGGGATCCGGCACATGAAGAAGCCGGAAGCGGCGAGTGGGCGTGGGGATCCATTCCCCGGCGCGCTCGGGCCACTCGATCAGTATGGCGTCTCCCTCGGACATCAGCCCTTCCCAATCGAGATCGGCGGCTTCGTCCGGAGACCGCAGTCGAAAACAGTCCAGATGAAACACCGGTCCCCTAGTCCCGTGGTAACGGTGCACCAATGCGTAGGTGGGACTGGTGGCCGGCGAGGCCACGCCGAGACCGCGGACAACCGCCTTGATGAACGTGGTCTTCCCCGCCCCGAGATCTCCCTCGAACGTCACCACCTCGCCCGATTCGAGCGTCCGGCCGAGGGCCTCTCCCCGAGCATCGAGCTCATCCAGCGAAAGGGAAAGGGTCACGCGTGCCGGCGGACCTTGCCGGATGGCCCGCGGCGCACATCGGGAGCGCCGAGCGCCTTCAGCTCGTTCAGCTGGTCCCGCAGCATCGCCGCCAGTTCGAACTCCAGGTTCGCAGCCGCCTCGCGCATCTGCCGCTCAATAGACGTGATCGCCGCGGCCCGGCGGGCCGGATCGTGCAGATCGATCCGGTCCTGAAGCGGCGTCTTCGGCGCGGGCCGTTCGGTGCGTGCGTCTGCGACGTGGGTCGAGAGACGGACCTGCTCCATGGATTTGATGATGGACGTGGGCGTGATTCCGTGTTCCTGGTTGTGGGCCCGCTGGATGGAGCGCCGGCGGTCCATCTCCTCGAGGGCGCGCTGCATGGAGCCCGTCATCCGGTCGGCGTACAGGACGGCCCGCCCGTTGATATGGCGAGCCGCCCGCCCGATGGTTTGCACCAGGGAGCGGTCCGAGCGGAGAAAGCCCTCCTGATCGGCGTCGAGGATGGCAACCAGAGACACCTCCGGCAAGTCGAGCCCTTCCCGCAGGAGGTTGATGCCGACCAAGACATCGAAGTCGCCCAGGCGCAGGCCGCGAAGGATTTCCATGCGCTCGATCGCGTCGATGTCGGAGTGGAGATAGCGCACTCTGACCCCCGCCTGCTGGAGATAGTCGGTGAGGTCTTCCGACATGCGCTTGGTCAACGTCGTCACCAGAACCCGCTCGCCGCAGGTCTCCCGCAGCCGGATCTCGGCAAGCAGATCGTCCACCTGGCCTCGTACCGGCCGGACATCCACCTCAGGGTCGAGCAGGCCGGTGGGCCGGATGATCTGCTCCACCACCGCCCCTTGCGACAGCCTGAGCTCGAGATCGCCGGGTGTGGCCGAGAGGTTGACCATCTGGGGAGCCAGAGCCATGAACTCATCGAAGTGCAGCGGACGGTTGTCCAGCGCCGACGGCAGCCGAAAGCCATAGTCCACCAGGGTCAGCTTGCGCGCGCGGTCGCCGTTGAACATGCCGCCGATCTGCGGCAGACTCACGTGCGACTCGTCGACCACCACCAGAAAGTCTGGCGGGAAGTAATCGATGAGGCAGGCCGGCCGCTCCCCAGGCAGGCGGTTGCTCAGGTGCCGTGAGTAGTTCTCGATGCCGGCGCAGGTGCCCACCTCCAACAGCATCTCGATATCGAACGACGTTCTCGACTCGAGCCGCTGTGCCTCGAGCAGCTTGCCCGCCGCCTTCAGCTCGGCCAGCCGTCCCGCCAGTTCCTCGCGGATGGCTTTGACCGCGCGTTCGATGGTTGGCCGCTGGGTGACGAAGTGCTTGGCCGGATAGATGGCACACTGATCCAGATGCGATATGGTCTCCCCGGTGAGCGGATTGATCTTGCTGATGCGCTCGACTTCGTCTCCCCACAGCTCGAGCCGGATGGCCTGCTCGGCGTATGCGGGGAAGATTTCGATCGAATCGCCGCGCACCCGAAAGGTGCCCTGGTCGAAGGAGACGTCGTTCCGCCCATAATGGATGCGCACCAGTTCGGACAAGATCTCATCCCGCCCGCGCTGCTCGCCCCGGCGCACCGTGACCATGAGCTTGCGGTACTCCACCGGATCGCCGAGGCCGTAGATAGCGCTCACCGTTGCCACGATGACGACATCCTCCCGCTCCATCAGGCTGGACGTGGCCCGCAGTCTCAGGCTCTCGATGTCCTGGTTGATCGACGCATCCTTCTCGATATAGACGTCGGTGGAAGGGACGTAGGCCTCAGGCTGGTAGTAGTCGTAGTAGGAGACGAAATACTCCACCGCGTTGCGCGGAAGGAATTGACGCAGCTCGCCGTAGAGCTGAGCTGCCAGGGTCTTGTTGTGGGAGAGGACCAGCGTGGGCTTGCCGTAGTTGGCAATGGTGTGAGCCAGCGTCATGGTCTTGCCGGACCCGGTTACTCCGAGGAGTGTCTGGTACTTGTCCCCCCGTACCAGACCAGCGGTCAACTCCTGAATGGCCTTGGGCTGATCACCGGCGGGCGTGAAGGGCGCAACAACTTCAAATCGCTGAGTACTCATCAAAGGAAATATACTACTGCCGGGTTTTCTTCGGGAGGTCCCTTGGCCTTACATTCCTCCCAGCTTCAGCAGCTCCGTCCACTGTTCGCCCGGCACCGGGATCACGGACAGGCGGGACATCCGCACCAAGGCCAGATTGGCGAAGCGAGGATCGGCTTTTACAGTAGCGAGAGAGACGGAGCGGGGGAGCCGGCGGTCGGCTTCGAGGTCCACCACCAGCAGCTTGGGATCGTTGTGTTTCGGATCGGGGTAGGGCGCCGTGACAACGCGGGCGAGTCCAACCAGCTCCTTGCCCACGTTCGAATGATAGATCAGGGCGGAGTCGCCCGCGGCCATGCTGCGGATGTGCTTGAGCGCGAGCGCATTGCTCACCCCATCCCAGACCGTACGCCTCTCGCGCTCCAGCTGATCATAGGGATAGGTGTCGGCATCGGTTTTGAGTATCCAATACGCCACTACGTCGGCTTCCGTACCGCGAACGTCTTCGAGTCTACTGAATCTCCATCGGCGTAAATCGTGATCCGGTAGGGACCCGGGGCCCATCCCTTGGCCTGGGAGGCGTGGAGCTCGGTGTTCTCCCGCCCCTTGGGTTGGATGGTTCGTTCGGAGGAATCCACCACTTCGCCCTTCTGGTTGGTAAAGCGGGCCTGGAAAGCCGCCGTGTCGGGCGACCCGACCGTCCCGATGGAGACGTACACGGTGTCGGCCGGCTCGAATTGGAAGGTGGGCTCGGTAACCCGGCCGCCTTGGCCGATGCGTTTCCCGATCATGACGTTGGTGATCTTCAACTTCTTGGAGGCCTCCTCCGCCCGGGCCGAATCGGCCTTGGCCGCGCTGTCTCGTGCCGCCGCCGCCGCCATTCCGGCCGTAGAGGTATCCCCGCTCCCGCATCCAGCCAGTGCGATGAACGCCGCGAGCCCTACCCTGACCCCGTGCCCCATGCTTCTCCTCGCTTCCGTCATTAGTTGGCCGGCGCTTCGCGTCGCTCGATTTCAGTTACGCCCTTCACCTTGCGGACCGCCTTCATGACTTTACCGAGATGGGGAAGATTGTCCACCTCGACAAAGATGGTGCCAAACACCGAGCCATCCTTGGTGTGCAGGTCTGCGCCCCGAATGTTGGTGCCGGTCTGGCTGATGGCTTCCATGATATCGGCGTACAGCCCACGCCGATCTTCTCCGTTGACCGCCAGGCGCACAGCGAACGCCTCGCCCGCGGTTTCCTGCCAGTCAATGTCTACCCGGCGCTCCTCCGCCGCCAGCGTGAGCAGGTTAGGGCAGTCGGAGCGGTGGATCGAGATGCCGCGTCCCTGAGTGACGTACCCTACGACTGAATCGCCGGGCACCGGCTGACAGCATTGGGCGTAGCGGACCATGAGGCCGTCTAC
>Ga0180121_10000786_pt1 | contig 13311 bp, 11 predicted proteins | sample AntDrymUQ5402106_2_FD_129676 | JGI IMG/M metagenome (GOLD analysis project Ga0180121, IMG submission 129676) | Polar desert sand microbial communities from Dry Valleys, Antarctica - metaG UQ540 (21.06) (version 2) (version 2) | ecosystem: Environmental > Terrestrial > Soil > Desert | place...
CACCTCGCCCGTGTCCGGAAGCTCGAGGTCTTCGACGAGCTCTCGATCGGCGCGGTGGCGGAGTTTGCCGATGGTGGCCCGCACCCGGGCTACGCCTTTCCGCTCTGGCACGGCTTTCTCGCGCTCGTCGCCAAGCTGGCCGGCGTCGATCCGACGGACGTGATCCTCGACGAGTCGGCCATCCTCGTGCCGCTTGCGTTCGTCCTTGCCTTCGAGGCGGGCCGGGCCCTCTTCGACTCGATCTGGGGTGGGGTCGCCGTGCTCGCCGGCCAGGTCGCGATCACCGGGCTCGCGCCCGGCGACGGCGGTGCCTACGACTCGCTGGCGCTGCCTGCGACGGCCGCGCGCCAGCTCCTCGTCCCGATGGTGCTCGCTTCGCTATTCCTGCTCATCAGAGAGCGGAGACCGCTCTTCGGCATCCCGGTGGCTGCGGCGTCGCTGGCGCTCGCACTCGCGCACCCGACCTACGCGCTCTTTCTGCTCGTGCCGCTCGCGGGCTTCGCGCTCGTGCGCCTCCTCTGGGCGAGGCGCGATCTCGTCACGCTCGGCGGGGGGCTCGCGGCGGTCGGGCTCCCCACCGCCGCCGTCTTCTTCTGGCTCAGCCCGATCGTGGAGGACACGGCCGGCCACACGCCGTCCGAGGAGGAGGCTGCACGCGCGCTCGTTCGGTACTCGCGGGAGCTGGACGTCGACTCCATCGACCGCTACTCCCTCGTTCCGGAGGTTTTCGGGCGCAGTGGCGCTGTCGCGGTTGCGGCGCTGATCGCGATCTCGCTTGCGGCCCTGGCGGCCCGGAGCCGCTGGGCGGCCTTCGTCGTGGGAGGCTCCTTGCCGGTGCTCGCTCTCACGCTCGCGGACTTTCTTTTCCCGACGTTCGCCGATCTCGTCTCGCTGTCGCAGGCGCGGCGGATCGCCGGCTTCCTGCCGTTTGCGTTCGCGTTCGCCGGGGGCTGCGCGGTGCTCGCCGGGCTGCTCCGCGGGGCCGCGGTCCCGGCCGCGCTCGCCGCCGGGCTCTGGCTCCATTTCACCTGGCCCGGCGACTTCGGCGAGCTTCACGAGGGCGGGCCTGCCTTCGCGACGTGGATGGCGCTCGCGGGCGGCCTCGTGGCCATCCCCGTCGGCTTCTTCGTCGAGCGGCGATGGGGGAGCGTCGAGCGGCGGGGACTCTACGCGGGCCTCGCAGCCGTCCTCTTCGTGCTTCCGGTCGCCGTGCACGGGATGCGCGAGTGGGAGGAGCCGCCCGGGCCGCGCGTGCCGCTGACGCCGGGCCTCGTGCAGGCTCTCGGCCAGCTGCCGGAAGGGGGCATCGTCTTCTCCGACCTCGAGACGAGCTATCGCATCGCGGCGCTCGCGCCCGTCTACGTCGCGGCCGGCCCGCCGGCCCATGTGGCCGACACGGAGGACAACCGCCCTTACGCGCGCCGGCGCGACGTCGTCAGGTTCCTGCGCACCGGCGACCTGAGCATTCCACGGAGCTACGGAGCGCGCTGGCTCGTAGTCGATCGCGAGCGCTCGCTCCTACGGCCGGCTCTGCCGGTCCTGCACGCGGACGACCGCTATCTGCTCTACCGCCTCTAGCCTTGTCACGATGAAAGTGCTGATCGTGTCGCTCTACTTCCCGCCTGCGGCCGGCGGCGGCGTGCAGCGGCCGCTGAAGTTCGCGACGCACCTTCCGGCGCTCGGAATCGAGACTCACGTACTCGCGCCCGACGACCCGAAGTGGGTGCACCGAGACGACGATCTCGCGGTGCCCACGCAAGCCTGGGTGCACCGCGTCCGCTACGTCGGCCCGAAAGGGCGGCTGCCGGCCGAGGAGCTTCACGGTCTGACGGGGATGCAGCGCGCCGGCCGCAAGACCGCACTCGCCTTCCGGCGGGGCCTTGTGCCCGACGAGAACGTCAGCTGGGCGATGACGGCGATACCGGCCGCGATCAGGATCGTCAGACGGGAGAAGATCGATGTCGTGATGACTACCTCACCGCCGATTTCCATCCATCTGATCGGCGCGGCGGTCGCGCGGGCAACCAGCGCGAAGTGGATCGCAGACCTGCGCGACTCGATCGTCGCGAACCCACATCGGCGGACGGAGAGCATGCTCGTGCGCGCGAAGGAGCGCACCGGGGAGAGCGTCGCGCGGCTCGTGGCGCGCCGGGCGGACGCCGTCGTCGCCGTCTCGGAGCCGATCTCGGAGGAGATGCGCGAGCTCGGCGCCGATCGGGTCCAGACGATCTCGAACGGCTGCGACTTCGAGGACTTCGCGGGGCTCCAGTACCGGCCGTCGCCCAGGCTCCGCATCACGCACACGGGCAGCTTCTTCGGACGCCGCACTCCCAGGCCGATACTCGAGGCACTGGCCGGGTCCGACGTCGACGCCGTCCTCCGCTTCGTTGGGGACTTTCGGGCAGCGGACAGGGAATGGGCGGAGAACCTCGGCCTCGCCGACCGCCTGGAGATCCACCCCTACCTGCCACGACGGGAGGTGCTGGCGGTCCAGAAGGACTCGGAAGCGCTTCTGCTCCTGATCCCCGAGTCGGGCGGCAGGGGCCGCGCGGTGCTCTCGGCAAAGGTCTTCGAGTACCTCGCGGCGGAGCGGCCGATCCTCGCTGCGGTGCCGACCGACGGCGCGGCCGCCGACCTCATTCGCGAGACCGGGGCAGGATCAGTCGTCGGGCCCGAGGACGTCGAGGGTCTCCGCGCCGCGCTCTCCGATCTCGAGACGCGGCACCGGGCCGGAGAGCTCAACGGGACACCACTCTCGCAGGAGCTCCGCGACCGGCTCTCACGCAAGACCAGAGCAGAGGAGCTCGCCGTGCTCGCAAGGAGCCTCGCATGATTCTCGCCCGCGCCACCGGCTTTCTCTTCCTCGCCACGCTCTTCTGCCTCAGCTTCGAGAAGATCCAGTGGGAGCTGGCGGGCACGATCGGGCTCGGCGGGATCCTGGCGATCCTCTTCGCCGGCTCGTTCGCGCTCGAGCGGCTGGGCGCATGGCCTCGGGGCATTCCGCGCACCGTCGCCGTCGTCCTTCTCTTCGCGGCAGCGTTCCTGCTCGTGTACCTCGCGGGCTTCTACAACATCGAAAACGAGCAGGCGGCCGCGCAGTTCGCCAAGGGCCTTGCGCGCTTCGCGATCACCTTCAGCTTCGCCGCAGTCGGGATCGCCTACCTCGCGCGCCGCCCACTGCGGGTCTACTGGCTCGCGGTCGGAGCCCTCTGCGCGGGAATCGCGCTCAACGGCGTCTACGGCGTCGCGCAGCTCGTCTTCGCCGAGGCCGGCCGCGACCTCGACCAGACAGTCCTCGGCCCGCTGCTCGGTGAGGCCAGGCCGATCAACCTCTACGGCGCCGTCGAGGGGGCCGACGTCTACCGGCCGAACGCCTTGACGAACGATCCGAACCACCTCGGGATCGTTCTGCTCGTACCGCTTCTGATCCTGACCCCGCTCTACCTACGCCTCGAGCGAGGCCACCGGCTGCGGGTGCCGCTGATGCTGCTGCTGCCGTTCCTCCTTCTCGTCGAGCTCGCCACGCTCTCGCGGAGCGGCCTCCTCGGCCTGCTCGTGGGCGTGCTCGTGCTCCTCTTCCCGTACGGCCGGAGATTCGTCTCCTCTGCGGTGCTCGTCCCGCTCGGCGCGCTCGCTCTCGCGCTCGCCGTCGTCGTCTCCCGTCGGATCGACTTCTTCGAGACCGTCGTCCGCTCGAGGCTCGACACCGACACCGGCTCCACCGCGACGCACTTCGAGGTGTACGAGCTGATCCGTCCGGCGCTCGACGGCCATGCGCTCTTCGGCCTCGGCCTGAACACGTTCTCGGTCTACTACGAAGCCGTCACGGGGCTGACGAACTGGGGTCCGCACTCCTTCTACGCGGCGCTCGTGATCGAGACCGGGATCGTCGGCACCGCGCTCTTCGCGACCTTCATCTGGTGGGTGTTCCGGCGCCTGCGCGCAGGGCACCGCCTCGGGAAGGCGCTGACGGCGATGCACGATCCGCTCGCCGCTCGAGTCCGGCCGCTCGCGTGGGGGCTGACGGCGGCGATCCTCGGCGTCATGGCCGCGAACGCCTTCTACCTGACGATGCAGCAGTCGTACTTCTACGCGCTCGCCATGCTCGCGCTTGCGCTGCCGGTGACGTTCGGCCGGCGCCTGACCGCCGCGTGAAGGTCGTCGTCCTCGCGACGTCGTATCCGCGCTCGGAGACGGACACGGCGGGCAGGTTCGTCGCGGACGCGGTCGAGCGGCTGCGCGCCGCCGGCACCGAGATCGAGGTGGTGTCGCCCGCGTCGTTTCGGCACTTCGGGCTCGCGTACGGCTCGGGGATCGTCGGCAACCTGCGGCGGCAGCCCTGGCGCGCGGCGACCGTCCCGCCGTTCATGGCCGTCTTCGCAGCCGCGGCTCGCCGGGCTGCAAAGGACGCCAATCTCGTCCATGCCCACTGGCTCCCGTCGGGCCTGGCCGCGCTGGCGACCCGGAAGCCGTTCGTCGTCCAGCTCTGGGGAACCGACGTCGAGCTCGCGCGCCGGGCTCCGCGCCTTGCGCGGGCGATCCTCAGCCGAGCCGAGGCGGTCGTCTGCCCTTCGACGGCGCTCGCCGGAGACGCGACGCGGCTTGGTGCCCGTCAGATCGAGATCGTGCCGAGCGGGGTCGACCTGCCGGAACAGGTCGGCAAGGAGGCCGAGCCGCCGGAGATTCTCTACGCGGGCCGCCTCTCGCCCGAGAAGGGCGTGCTGGAGCTCGTGGAGGCCGCACAGGGGATGAACCTGGTCGTCGCCGGCGACGGGCCGCTTCGCGACCGCGTGCCGATGGCTCGGGGGTTCGTGCCGCCCGCCGAGCTCGCAGAGCTCTATGCGAGGGCGGCGGTGGTCGCCTGCCCGTCGCATCGCGAGGGGTTCGGCGTCGCCTGCCTCGAGGCGATGGCCCACGGCCGGCCCGTCGTCGCCGGCGCGGTCGGCGGCCTGCTCGACCTCGTGGTCACCGGTGAGACCGGAATCCTCGTCGAGCCGGGGAATGCCCCGGCGATCCGAGCGGCGCTTGGGCGCCTGCTCGACGATCCGGACCTGCGACGCCGCATGGGCGATGCGGGGAGGAAGCGTGCAGCCGAGCACTACTCCTGGGGTCCGGTGACCCGAAAGACGCTGGACGTCTACGCGCGATACGCCGGGAAGAAGTCCGGGCGTGGTGGCTCCGGCTCTCGCCCCCGTCGCGCCACGAGCGCCTCGTAGCGCTCCCCGTCCGCGACGAGGGTGGCGAATGAGTACGTCGAGTCGGCGCCGCCGAAGCTGCGCTTGAACGCGAAGAGGCTGTCGGCCCCAGATGTCCCGCCGCCGAGGTGGAGGAGCTCACAGCCGTGGTCAGCCGCCCAGACGGCGCCCTCGTGGACGAGCAGCGTTCCGGCTTTGAGCTCGCGGCCGGCGTCGGTCGTGCCGCTCAGGTGGTAGTGGGAAAAACGGCTGCCTGCGAGGAAGAGCGAGCCGCCGACGACCTCGTCTCCCCTGCGCGCGAGGGCGACGCCGAGGCGGTCTCCCAGCCCGTCGGCGAGCGCGCGGTAGTACTCGGCCGGGAAGACGTAGTAGTCGGAGGTGCCGATCCTGGCCATCGTCTCGTCGTAGACGGCCCGAAACTGTTCGAGCGCTCCCTCGCTTGCATCCCAGGAGATCCTGAGCTCGCGCCGTGCGACGCGGAGGTCACCCTTTCTGCCCTTGCTCATCCCGGCCAGGCGCCCATCCTCGACCCGGGACAACCTGACGGCCGTCGTCGGCCCGTGCTCCCTGATTTCGACCCCGTCCAGCTCGGACAGGTGTTCAAAGCCCCCCAGCAGGGGGTGTAGCCGAAGGAGGCAGCTCACGACGCCGTTTGCGGCACACCAGTCACCGAGCTGACGCACATCCGTTCGCAGGTCTCCGGTCGCGCCCAGCGGGAGCAGCCCGCCGTAGCCGTACGGGGTGACCGCGTCGTAACCGTCTTCATCGAAGGGAAGCGGTCGCAAGAGGAGCGGGAAGAGCGCCCCGTCGGTCCGGATGGCGACGGCGCGGCCATGTCCGGCCAGCTCGTACGGCCGGCAGTAACCAGGGCGGAAATAGACGTCCGGCGTCGGCGCTGCGTCGACGATCGCGTCCCAGCGCTTGTCGTCGACGAGCGACTCGGCGGTCACTCGCGGGTCTCGGACTCGCGCAGGAGCGCCGCAACGCGCTCCATGTCCGCGGCCGAGTAGCGCCAGTCCGTCGGAATCGTCAAGACCCGAGCCTGGAGGTCGCGCACCCGCTCGGAGGCCGGGCGCTCGATCGGCCAGTGAACGGGGCAGTAGACGCCCGCCTCACGCAGGGTCACGCGCACCCGGTCGCGCAGATCCTCCGACCGGAAGACGAGCACGACGCCGAGCGGCGCAGCCCCGGCCGGCCACTCGTCGAACGCCGGCTCCGCGAACTCGAGCTCGGAGATCGCGCCGAGCAGATGGACGGCATTGTCGGAGCGCAGCGAGCGCCACGGCAGGGGAGCGCCGCCGATCACCGCCTCACGCGAGGCGGGCGACGCCGCAGCGACAGGAGTCCCGGCGAGTTGCGCCTCGCCCGCGAGCTGCAGGCTCCGGAACCGCTCCTTGAGCGCCTCGTCGCTGCCTCCGCCCTCGAGATACCTCCCCTTCAGCAGCATCGCTGCGAGCTTCAGCTCGCCCCCGTCCGCCGTTTCGCGCGGCTGCGCCGGGAGATCGAGGCCTCGAGGAGACCAGAGGATGGCGCCGTCGGGCACCGGGAGCGTCTTCCGCAGCGAGCTGAACGCGTAATCGGCGGCCGATCCGACCGCCCAGGGCGAGAACGGGTCGTGCGAGTGGTCGTCGACGAGGACGAACCCGCCGGCCTCGCGCCGCTCCTCCCAGCCGGCCTCCTCCCGCGCTCCGAAGTAGTTGACGGCGATGACCATGTCGCCGGCCCGGGGCTCGAGCGTCTCCCACCGAGGCTCGTCCCAGCGTGGGTCGTCCTCGTAGGTCTCGACCGATACGAGCCGCTCCCAGCCCACGGCGACCTCGTGGCAGAAGTAGTCGGGCAGCCAGAGGGCTTTCGGCCGAAGCATCGCGACGAGGTCCTCCACCGCATGGCGGCCGAGCGCGTACCAGACCGCCGGCCTCGGCCAGGGATGGAAGGGCCGCGGCGTCTCCACCGGGGAGTGGAACTCGCCTCCAACCTCCCAGCGCGTCTCCGTCACGGCGTTCACATCAACCCGCGTTCGCGCCGCACCGCGTCGTGGAGGCCCACGTCGTCGACCTCGGCGTCCGTCTGCGCCGGCTGAGCGCCGCGCATGGAGAGGACCTTGAGCACGGTCATCCCCACGATCTTCAGGTCGAGCAGGAGGCTGCGGTTGTCCACGTACCAGACGTCCAAGGCGAGCCGTTTCGAGAAGGGGATGTCGTGGCGGCCCTGAACCTGCGCCCAGCCGGTCACCCCCGGCTTGACGTCGTGGCGCCGCATCTGCTCGGGCGAGTACCACCTGAGGAACTCCATGAGCAGCGGCCTCGGCCCGATGAAGCTCATGTCGCCGCGGAGGATGTTCCAGAGCTGCGGCAGCTCGTCCAGGCTGAGCTGCCGCATGAAGACGCCGAGCTTCGTCAGCCGCTTCTCGTCGGGCAGCTGGTTTCCCTCGTCGTCGACGGCGTCCTTCATCGTCCGGAACTTGAGAACCTCGAACGGCTCGCCCCTGAACCCCGGGCGCTGCTGGCGGAAGAGGACGGGTGACCCCATGCGGAAACGGATCGCGAGGCCGAGCGCGGCCAGCACCGGGGAGAGCAGGGCGGCGAGCACCGTCGCACCCGTCAGGTCGAAGATTCGCCTTACCACGTGTCAATCATGGCGTTCGGGAGCGCAAGTAGGCGAGTGATGCGACGGCCGGCCAGGGATCGTCCTTGGCGAAGACAGCGCGGGCCTTGGGCCTGCGGAGGTAGCCGGACAGGAACTGGCGCGGTCCGAGCTCTCGCCTCCGGGCCATTTGAAGCGAGACGTAGACGTCCTTCGCGAGGTAGACCCACGTCAGGTCGCCCTTGAAGGTCGGCACGGGATCGACCTCGAGGCCGGACAGGTCGTCGTAGACGATGCGCGGCAGGTCGAGGTGGCGGTTGGCGGCGAGCGCGGCCCAGACCGGCAGCCTCGTGTTCACCTCGAGCACGCGGTACTCGCCGTCCCTCGGGTCGAGCGCGAACTCGACGTGGGCGATTCCCGTGTACCCGGCCGTCCGAAGTAGGCGCAGCCCCTGATCGAGGACTTTGGGCTCGTAGTCGACCTCGAAGACGGCGCTCGTGCCGAAGCGGAGCGGCCCCTGGCGGACCTTGCGCCCCACGACCGTCACGAGCGGCCGGCCGTCCTTTGCGACGTACGCGAGCAGCGAGTAGATGCGCTCGTGGGAGTCGGGGACGATCTCCTGGATGATCGTCTGGAAGCCCCGATCGTGGGCCTCCTGGGCCACCCGCATCGCCTCGTCCAGGTCTTCGGCGACGACCGCCTTGTGGCCGAAGGCGAGCGCGAACTCCTGGCCCTCCACGGCCTTCACGACCACCGGCGGCCGGAGGTTCGCCTCCCGGATGGACTCTGCGCCGTCGGCAAGGACGGTGCCGGGCGACGGCACCTCCGCCTCGGCTGCGACCGCCGGCAGGAGATCCTTGCGGCGCAGCCTGAGCACCGCCTCGGGGTCGTCGGGGAGGGGCATGTCGGCGAGCGCCTGAGCCTCTGCCCAGTTGTCGAGGGCCCACTCGACGTTCTCGTCCCGCTCGGGAAAGAGCACGACGCGCTCTCCCTCGCTGCGAATCGCCTCTAGCACGGAGGCGTCGTCGCGGGCGAGGAGGTGGCGCCTCTGGAGATAGCGTGACTTGAGGCCGAACTCGTGGGGGCTCCACGAGATTCCCGTGACCGGAATCCCGGCGCGACCCAGGCTGCGCGTCACGGCGAGGCCGGCGTGGAGCAGGCCGAAGACGACCGCCGGCCTCACTTCGCCACGGCTTCCTCGAGCACCCGTGCCAGGCGCTCCGCCATCAGGTCGCGGGAGAACTCGCGCTCCGCCAGCGCCCGTGCGTTGCGGCCCATCCGTTCGACGCGCACCGAATCCGATGCAAGCTCAGTCAGGACCTCCGCGAGCCGCTTCGGGTCGCCCGCCGGGGCCCACGCCCCCGCGTCGTTCTCCTCGACGAGCCGCCGCAGCCAGCCGTCGAGGTTCACGACGGGAGGCTTGCCGGCGGCGAGGGAGTCGAAGAACTTGTTCGGGGAGTTGGTCTCGAGCACCGGATAGGGCGCGAAGATCGTGAGTGTGACGTCGGCGGCGCCGACGATCCCTGCCAGTTCGTCCTTCGCGACGGACGGCAGGAAGCGGAGATTCTCAAGCCCGAGCTCGCGCACACGGCGTTCGAGCCGCGGCCGCTCGCCGCCGTCGCCGAGCGCGACGATCGTGACCTGGCTCCCGCGCAGCGCGACGGCCGCGTCCACCAGCTGGTCGAGGCCGTTGGCCCGGCCCATGGCGCCCGCGTAGAGCGCCACGAACCGCCCCTCGAGGCCGTGCTTGCCGCGAAATCCCTCGTCCACGACGCCCGGCCGGAAGACGTCCAGATCGGAAGCGTTCGGGATCAGCGCCAGCTTCCCGCGAGGAATCCCGCGCCGCTCCAGATCCTGCTGCGCCCCTTCGCTGAGGACGACGATCCTCTCGGCGCCTGCGTAGAGCCGGCGTTCGAGCCACTCCGCGCTCCGGATTGCCGCCCTGCTCTTCAGTGCTCCGAGCTGGACGGGGACAGCGGGCCAGAGATCGCGGATCTCGAAGACGAAGGGCGCCCGCTTCAGCCGCGCCGTCGCCAGGCCCGCAAGCCCGATCGTCAGTGGGGTCGACGACGCGAATACCACGTCGGGCCTGCGCTCCAGCGCGCCCGCAACGCCCGCGGCGATCGTGAAGGCCGTGAACGACGCGAGCCGGACGGGCGTGGGGTAGCGGTTCGCGTACGGAACGTTCAGGAAGAGCACGTCGATCCCGTCCACCCGTTCCCTTGCGACCAGCCGGCCGGGCGGCCGCCCCTCGCGCCCGGCCTCCAGCATCCGCGTGTCGCGGCTCACGATCGTCACCCGGTGTCCGCGGTCGACGAGACGCCTGGCGAGCTCGTACGACCGCGTCGCGGTCGTCCGGCGCCGGGTGGCGAAGTACTGGTGGAAGTAGAGGACGTCCAAGAGCGAGGAAACGCCCGCCTATGATGCGGGCTCGGTGCGAATCGCGCTGCTCGATCCGCCCTCGTACTCCCCTGCGTACGACCACCACCTCGCAACGGCGCTTGCCGCGCGTGGCCACGAGGTGGAGCTCGTCACGTCTCCGTTCGCGTTCGCGGATCCGCCCGCGGCGGAGGGCTACGAACGCGTCGAGCTCTTTCTGCCCCTGAGCAGCCGGCTGCTGCGGCGCTCGCCCCGTTCGCCACTCCGTTTCGCGCTCAAGGGAGCCGAGTACGTGCCGAGCGTGTCGCGGCTCGTCCGGCGCATCCACAGGACAGAGCCCGACGTCGTCCACGTCCAGTGGCTCACCCTGCCCCGGTACGACCTGCGTTGGGTCAGTCGCCTCCGCCGCGACCGCCCCGTCGTCCTCACCGCGCACAACGTCCTGCCGCACGCCGGCGAGGCTGACGAGCGCCGGCGTCGCGCTACCTACGCCGCGTTCGACCGGATCGTCGTCCATACGCGGAGCGGCGCCGAGCAGCTGGCAGGGTTCGGCGTCTCGCGCGAGCGCGTCGTCCGCATTCCGCATGGAACCTTCGATGCTCCGCCCGCTGCCTCGATCGAGCCGCCGACCGGCCGAAGCCTGCTCTTCTTCGGGCTCATTCGCCGTTACAAGGGCCTCGACGTGCTCGTACGGGCGCTCGCGCAGGTTCCGGACGCGCGCCTGGTCGTGGCAGGTGACCCGCTCGATCCGATCGAGCCGATTCGCGCCCTGGCCGGCGAGCTCGGCGTCTCGGACCGGATCGACTGGCGTCTCGGCTACCTGCCGCAGGAGGAGGTCGAGGCGCTGATGCGAGAGGCGACGCTCACGGTCTTTCCCTACCGGAGCACCGAATCGGCCTCCGGTGCGCTGGCGACCGCCTTGGGACACGGCCGCCCGGCTGTCGTCACGGACGTCGGCGCCCTCGGAGACACCGTGCGCGACTACGAGGCGGGGCTCGTCGTGCCGCCGGAGGATCCTGACGCGCTAGCCGACGCGATCGCGAGCCTGCTGGACGACGCGGCGGCGCTCGAACGCGCCTACAGAGGCACCGAGGCGGCGCGGCGCGGCCTCTCGTGGGACGCGATCGCGGAGGCCCACGAGCAGCTTTACGCCGACCTCCTCGCTAGGGTCCCGAACCGATGAGCGTCACCGAACGCCGCACGACAACCGACGATCTCGACCTCGACGCGGAACGCGAGGTCGACGTTCGCGGCTGGTGGGACGCAATCCGGGCCCGCTGGTGGCTTCCGCTCCTGGGCCTCGCTCTCGGGCTCGCGGTCGGCTACGCGCTCGCCCTCGGCGGAGGCAGCGTCTACCGCGCCGAGGCGACGCTCTACCTGGGCCAGCCCTTCTCGCCGAACGGCGGCGCCCCGGTCCCCGGTCTCGCGACGAACCCGGCCACCGTCAACGAGATCGTCCGCTCAGAGGCGGTCCTTCAGTCGGTCGCGGGACGCAGCGGGATGAACCTCGCGAAGCTGCGCGCCAACGTCACGAGCCGGCAGGTCTCGCCGCCGGCCGGCAGACGCGCCGTCGTCGGGACGACGCCGCTGATCGAGGTGGCGGTCACCGGGCAAAACGCGAGAGTGACGGCGCGGGCCGCCAACCTCCTCGCCGAGCAGGTCGTGGAGGACGTCTCGCCGTACGTCCGCGACAAGATCTCTGCGATCCAAGAGCGGATCGCCGCGGACGAGCGGGAGCTCGCCGAGAGCGAGCGCCGCCTCGATCTCGCGCAGCGAGAGCTGAACGGCGTCCTTGGAAACCGATCGCTCGACACGACGGAGCGCCTCGTCCTGGTCACGAACTTCAACTCCACGATCGGCTCGCTCGTCGAGCGCCGCGGCCTCGTCACCCAGGATCTCCTCGAGGCGAAGCAGGCCCTGTCGCTGGCCGAGAACGTCGAGAAGCCGAGCATCGTCGAGGAGGCGGCTTCCAGGAAGACGACCGCGCGCAGCGTCGGGCGCTCGCTGCTCGTCGGCGGCCTGATCGGGCTGATCCTCGGTCTTTTGGCGGCGATCTTCTGGGCTCCGGCCGAGCGGCGTTTCCGCCCCGCCGCCACCTAGGACGCCGAGGTGGTCGAAGGCAAACGGGTCGCCGTCGTCGTCCCGGCCCACGACGAGGAGCAGCTGATCGGTCGCACGCTCGCCGAGATCCCGGCCTTCGTCGACCGCATCTACGTGATCGACGACAAGTCCGGCGACTCGACCGTCGAGCGGGCGCGCGCCGCGGCGGATCCGCGGGTCGAGGTGATCGAGCACGATCGGAACCGCGGCGTCGGTGCCGCGATCGTGACCGGCTACAAGCGCGCGCTCGAGGAAGAGATCGACATCACGGCGGTGATGGCCGCCGACGGGCAGATGGACCCTGGCGACCTCGAGGCCCTCGCGACCTCGGTCGCCCGCGGGGAGGTCGACTACGCGAAGGCGAACCGCCTCTTCACCGGTCAGGCCTGGCAGCTGATGCCGCGCCACCGCTACCTCGGCAACGCAGTCCTCTCGATGCTGACGAAGATCGCGTCCGGCTATTGGCACGTCGCGGACTCGCAGTCCGGGTACACCGCGATCTCCCGGCCGATGCTCCAGCAGCTCGACCTCGACCGCATCTACCCCCGCTACGGCTTCCCCAACGACATGCTCGTCCACCTGAACGTCTGGAACGCGCGGGTGCGGGACTTCCCCTCGAAGCCGATCTACAACGTCGGCGAGCGTTCGGGGATCCGGCTCCCGAAAGTGATCCCCTCGATCGCCTGGCTCCTCTTCAAGGGCTTCTTCTGGCGCCTGCGCGAGAAGTACGTGATCCGCGACTTCCACCCGCTCGTCTTCTTCTACGCGCTCGGGATCGTGATGACGACGATCGGCCTGGCGCTCGGCGCCTATGTCGCAATCGAGCGCATCTTCCTGGGAGGCGACATCACGGCGGGCACGGCGACCCTCGTCGCCCTGCTCCTGATCTCGGGAACGCAGTTCACGCTGTTTGCGATGTGGTTCGACCTCGAGTCGAACAAAAACCTCCGCTAGCAGCACTTTTTCGGCGTAAAACGTTCGTAAGGATCGGCCTGGCCAGCCGAAAGCGCGGCTACCCTCGGTCAGTGGCTTCTGCGGTCGTAACCGGTGGAGC
>Ga0180121_10000787_pt1 | contig 13308 bp, 11 predicted proteins | sample AntDrymUQ5402106_2_FD_129676 | JGI IMG/M metagenome (GOLD analysis project Ga0180121, IMG submission 129676) | Polar desert sand microbial communities from Dry Valleys, Antarctica - metaG UQ540 (21.06) (version 2) (version 2) | ecosystem: Environmental > Terrestrial > Soil > Desert | place...
ATCATCGCTTGTAAATGAATTCAAGTCAGCAGGAAATTATGTTGTAGGATTCAATGCATCCGCCCTATCAAGCGGAACTTACTTTTACAGAATAGAAGCAAACGACTTTATTGCAACTAAGAAGATGGTATTAGTAAAATAAGATTAATAGATTCTGAATTCCAAACCCCTTGGTTGTTTTAACCAAGGGGTTTTTTATTAGGATGTAAAACTTTTTAAAAAATATTATTTTGACTTTAAAAATTATTAATGTATTTATTTATGGCAAAACTAAGCTTACAAAATTTAATAGATAAAAATGAGATAAAGGGTAAGAGAGTATTAGTGAGAGTTGATTTTAATGTTCCGGTCGACGCAAACGGTGTGATTTCTGATGATAAGAGAATATTAGAATCGTTACCGACAATAAAGGCAATAATATCAAGCGGGGGGAAATGTATATTGATGAGTCATCTTGGAAGACCAAAAGGGGAGAAGAATTCAAAATATTCTCTTTCTGTAGTTGCAGAATATTTATCCAATGTCTTGAATAAAAATGTATTGTTCTCTGACGACTGCATCAGTGAAGATAATGTAAAAGTGATCAATGAAATGAAAGAAGGTGATATACTTTTACTTGAAAACCTAAGGTTTTATAAAGAAGAAGAGAAGAATGATCCTGAGTTTGCCAAGAAGCTTGCAAGATATGGGGATATTTATGTTAATGATGCATTCGGAACTGCCCACAGGACACATGCATCAACAGAAGGTGTTACTCATTTTATTGAAAAATGCGCGGCAGGTTATCTTATGGAAAAGGAATTAAAATACCTTACTGATGCCATAGCCGATCCAAAAAGACCTTTGTGTGCAATACTTGGCGGCTCAAAGATCTCTGGTAAAATAGATGTACTTGAAAGTTTACTGAACATAGCCGATACGATTTTGATTGGAGGTGGAATGATGTTTACATTTTACAAGGCGCTGGGATATAATATTGGGAAATCAATTTTAGAAGAAGATAAGGTAAAACTTGCAAAAGAAATTCTTGAAAAGGTAAAAACTTCTAAAGCAAAATTTGAGCTTCCGGAAGACGTGTTAATGGCTGACAAACTAGAGAAAGACGCGATGACTAAGGAAATGTTTGCTGATAGAATAACACCGGATTTTAACGATTGGATTGGTGTTGATATCGGACCGAGGACCATTCATAAATATAAACAGGAGATATTAAGATCAAACACAATTATCTGGAACGGACCGATGGGTGTTTTTGAAATAGATATATTTGCTATAGGTACAATCGAAATTGCAAAAGCTTTAGCCGAAGCTACAAAGAAGGGTGCCACTACAATTGTCGGAGGAGGGGATTCTGCAAGTGCAATTGCAAAAGCAGGGTTAGAAAATAAAGTTACGCATGTTTCGACAGGAGGTGGGGCATCTCTGGAGTTTCTAGAAGGAAAAAAACTTCTGGGTGTTGAAGCGCTAACTGATTTTTGATCTTAGATTTTTGATCTTAGATTTGAAGGAAACGATATGCTTCAAGTTACCTTATCCAACGAACAATCTAAGATCCAAAATCTGTAAATCCAAAATTCCAAAAAGCTATTTATCTACAATAGCGGCCATGAATACACCTTCACAAACAACTTGTCCGCCGATAAAATTTTTATAAGCCTTTCCTCCGATTTTACAAATGCCTCTTCGGAAAGAAAGTAAAAACATTTCAAAAACTAATTGATCACCGGGAACAACAGTTTTTCTGAATTTGACCTTTTCAATGGACGCAAAATAGGCCATCTTGTTTTGCGGATCATCAAGAGAATTTAAAGCTAATATAAAGCCACATTGTGCCATAGCTTCTACTATCATTACTCCCGGCATTACTTTTTTATTCGGAAAATGTCCCTGGAAAAAAGGTTCGTTATATGTTACGTTTTTTATTCCTACAATTCTGTGATTCACTTCAATTTCTATGATCTTGTCGACCAATAGGAAAGGGTATCTGTGAGGCATGATCTCAAGAATTGCTTCAATATCAAAAACACAATTCTCCGATTTCATTATATGAAATTTCTTTTCTATTTTTTTCTGAAGATACAATTTTCTCAGCATCTTTGTAAATTCAACGTTCGACTTATGCCCGGGTCTTGCTGCAAGTATCTGCCCTTTTACGGGAGCGCCAATCAAAGCAAGATCTCCGATTAGATCCAAAAGTTTGTGTCTGGCAGGTTCATTCTTAAACCTTAATTCACGGTTATTTAATGTCCCGTTTGATCCTAATATTATGCTTTCCTCTAATCCGAGCTTTTTTTGCATCTCATTAAGCTCGTCTGTGGTTGCATCTTTATCAACTATTACTATTGCATTATTAAGATCACCTCCTTTTATCAAACCCTGATCTCTAAGAAATTCTATCTCACTAAGAAAACAGAAAGTTCGTGAAGGTGCAAATTCTTTTTCAAATTCTTTCTGCAAATCAAATAAACCTGTATGCTGTACACCAAGGGCGGGATTATTGTAATCAACCATAACAGAGATTCTGAAATCATCTTTCAAAGGCAGAGCAACAATATCAACATTATTTTTATCGTCATGATAATGAACCGTATCTTCAATAATTAAATAATCTCTCTTGGCATCCTGCTCGACTATCTCTGCCTTCTTAAGCGTCTCAACATAATCTTTTGCGCTTCCATCCATAATAGGCGGCTCATTGGAATCAATTTCAACAATTATATTATCGATCTCGCATCCCATTATGCTCGCAAGTACATGTTCTACAGTATGCACCTCGGCTCCGTCCTTCGCTATAGTAGTGCCTCTTGAAATATCAATTACGTGATCAATGTCTGCGGGAATTTCCGGAGAGTCAGGCAAATCGGTTCTTTTGAATTTTATTCCATAGTTCTCTTCTGCCGGCCTGAATGTCATATTGGATTTGTTGCCTGTATGAAGTCCCACTCCTGATAAAGTGACAGGGTTTTTTATTGTCCTTTGCTTTTCTAACATTCCAAAAAATTTTTATTTAGAAAACTTTTGTTCTAAATCTTTAACTTTATTTTCAAGTTTATTTAAATTCCTTATACTGATATCCATTAACAGGCTCTCTCTTTGGGGACGGGCTCTGTAGCCAATATAAATACCCGGCTTATCTATCGACTTGGAAACTCCGACTGATGCTCCGATAATTACATCGTCGCAGATATTTATGTGACCTACAATTCCGGACTGACCGCCTATCATACATCTCTTTCCTATTTTCGTTGATCCTGCGATTCCAACCTGTGCAGCAATGACCGTGTCCTCTCCTATAAAAACGTTGTGTGCGATCTGTATTTGATTGTCAAGTTTTACGCCTTTACAGATTCTCGTTTCACCCAATGTTGCACGATCGATGCACGTATTAGCACCTATTTCTACATTGTCTTCAATAACGACTTTTCCGATTTGAGGAATTTTTTTAAATGAGTTGTCACTTTGTTTTACAAATCCGAATCCATCAGAACCGATTACTGTTCCTGAATGAATTATTACATTATTTCCGATAACACACTCCTTGTAAATAGATACATTGGAATATATTATACAGCTATTTCCGATTACAACTTTACTCTCGATTGAAGAGTTAGCATATATTTTTGTGTTTGAACCAATTTTGCAATTTTTCCCGATTGTTACAAAATTACCTACATAAACATTGTTGCTAACTTCGGTATCTGTGTCAATAAAACAGTTGTCAGATATTCCGGAAAGCTGATCTACTTTGCCTTCATTAAATTTTTCAAGAAGTTTTAAAAAAGAAAGATAAGGATCATCGACACGTAATAACGAAATGTCGTTTCTTTTTTCTTTAACTTCAAAACTATTTGAGACAATAATTGCACCTGCGTTAGTTTCACCAAAAAACTTTTCGTATAAAGGATTAGATATAAAAGTAATTTCATTCTTTACCGCAGATTCTATCTTTCCTACGCCAGCGATATTAATGTTTTTGTCGCCTTCAATTTTTCCGCTAAGGAAAATCGCAATTTCTTCAAGCTCCATTTACTTGCCTTCAATTTCTTTAATGACCTTTGCAGTAAGGTCGTAATTTTCGTTCACATATAAAAGCAAAATGTCACTACTCCTGTCAAAAACATAATCAAAGTTACCGTCCTTTGCAACAATCTCAATGGCTTTGAATATTCTGTCCTGTACTGGTTTCATAAACTCTGTCTGTTTTTGAAAATATTCACCGGTCTCACTAAACTTCTGAACTTTAAAATTAATAACGGTTGCGTCAAGATCTGAGATCTGCTTTTCGATTTGCTGTTTCAGCTGGTCCGTGAGTATTAACTTCTTTTTCTCATAATCATCTTTGAGATTCTTTAAACTATCCTGAATTGTCTTCAAATCGATCTGCCATTGTTCGACTAAATTATCCAATCGCTGCTTGGCATCCCGCGATTCCTGCATCGACTCAAGAATTCTTTTGGAATCTATATATCCGACCTTTGTTTGAGAAAAAGTATCAGATATAAAAACTAATAAACAAAATGTAAGAGAAAAAAAAATTATTACACTTCTGATTGTAATCATTTTTAAAATTAAAATATTAAAATGCCTGCGAGCAAATGCTGGCAGGCAATTGTTATTCTTTTATTGAAATTCTACAAATCTATTTTAGCTTATCCAGTACTTTAAACGTAATGTCAAATTCTTTATCTCCATACAGCAGTGTACCGTCTGCTTTATCAAAAACAAAATTAATTTTCATTGACTTGGCAACATCTTCTATTGTCCTTGTTATCTTTTCCTTCACCGGCTTAAACAGTTCAGCCTGCCTTGCTAATAAATTATTCTGTATATTTTGTTTATAAACGCTAAGGTTTTCATCTAATGTCTGTACCTCTCTTTGCATGTCTCCAATTTCGTCCTGTAATGCTTTAAGCTCGGCATCGGACTTAACAGCGCCTGATTCAACTTTCTGCTGTGCATCGTCATATTTTGTTTTAAAGGTCTCGGCTTTAGATTTTATCTCTGTCTCTTTTGCCTGTATGGTATCCAGATAAAGCTTTTGCAATCCTTCAAGTTCAGTCTGAACCTTCTGAGCTTCTGGTAATTGTTTTAGTATAGTTTCGCTATCAACAAACCCGAGTTTCACCTGTGATCGGACCTCACCAGAAAAGAATACACACGCAAAAGCAAAGATTATTATAAAATGTTTCACATAGGGTGTTTTCAAAAAATGTTCTCCTTAATTTTATTATTAAATTGTATTTTGTTTATAATTAAAATCCTCTTCCAAATTGAAAATGAAATTGCCATTTCGGTGCCTGTCCGTCGACTATCCTTCTGTCAAAACCATATCCGAAATCAAACCCGACAAGTCCAACTGCGGGTAAAATCAATCGGGTGCCAAGTCCAACAGATCTTCTGAGATCAAACGGATCGGTTTTGTTTATATCTGCCCAGACATTTCCTGCTTCTGCAAATGCTAAAATAAAAATCGGTAAAGGATCCTGCGACAATGAATACCTTAGTTCCAGTCCGTATTTAGCTGCTACTCTTCCTCCAATGGGATTAAGGGAAGAATTTTTCGGACCAATGCTTCTGTCATCATATCCTCTCAATGAAATGGTGTTATATGTCAGTCCGTTTCCGCCCATAAAAAATGTTTCTGTCGGAGGAAGATATTTATCTTTTGCAAAAGAATTTATAAATGAGAATTGAAAGTTGGAGAAAAGAACCAATTTTCTGTTTATTGATAACGGAGTATATGCTTCTGCATTAAAAATATTCTTAATAAATTCCACACTGCCCGGCAAAAACGGTCCCCCTGATAATTCTGTAGAATTTGATACCTTAGTACCTGCAGTCGGAAAGACAGGCTCAAAGACTGAAGATCTTGAGATCACCTGTCTTATACTGAACTGGCTTCTTATTCCTTCCTGGTAAAAATCGTCTCCGTCAATAACATTTGTTCTTTGAAATTTAAAAGTCCAGTCTCCTCTAAAATAATCATCTGGAAATTTAAATCTTCTTCCTAAATTTACGGAGGCGCCTGTTTCTTTCAGATCAAGATTTGAATAGTTTTGTCGTGTGTCAAAAACATTGAATCCAAGTTGTGTGGAAGTATTGAAAAGCCACGGCTCCTGAAACCCGATGTCAAATGTCCTGTACGTGCCGCCTGTTCCAAATGTCCAGTTGAACGTAAGTATTTGACCTGCGCCCCCTGAAAAAGGCTGAGAGATGTCGAAATTATTGAAAGTCAGTCCCAGTGCGCCAGTAACACCAAAGCTTCCGCTGTAACCGATGGAGGCATTAAACTGATCTGAAGATTTCTCCTCTACTATATATTTTATATTGACGGTGCTGTCGTTTGCTAATGAAATATCCTGTGTCAATTTTTCAGGATTAAAATAGTTCAAAGCAGCAAGTTGTTGCATGCTTCTTTTAATATTACTTTTATTGAAATAATCTCCCGGCAGAGTATAAAGCTCCCTTCTCAAGACTTTATCCTTAGTTTTATCGTTACCATCCAATCCTACCAGTCCAAACCTGAATGGATTTCCTTCATTAATTTTTATTACAAGATCAATTTTGTTATCATTAACAGGAACTTCTTCTACGTCAGCATTGAATGAAAGGTAACCATTGTCAAGATAAAGCGAGCTTATGTCTGTTTCGGTTTCATTACCATACAGATTTGCCTGAACTTTTGTCGTATTGTAAACATTACCTTTGTTTAAACCTAGCCTGCTTATAAGAATATTTGCATCGTAAAGTTTATTACCTTCAAATCTTACATCATTAATATAATATTTCTTGCCTTCGTCAACTTGAATTTTTATTTTAACATCTTCTTTTGAAGATAGAATATTTAAATTATCTTTAACTACAACAGCATCTTTATAACCTTTTTCTCGGTATAGCGCTTCAACGAGTCTTTTATCCTCATCAAACTTCTTTTTATCAAAAGTTGAACCGTCCCAGAATTTCCACCATACTTTCTCAGTGGTTTCATCCATAGCCCCTTTAAGATCATCAGAAGAAATATTTTTATTCCCTTCGAATTCTATTTTTCTTACTGTCAACTCCTTGCCTTCATTGATCTTTACCCGGATTCTTGCTTCATTGTTAGCAGATACAAGTTTATCAACTTTAACTTCTGCCAGGCCGAAGCCTTCTTCTGCATACTGTTTCTCAAGGTTGTATTCTATGTCCTTCAGTTTTTGCTCAGATACTATTTCACCCGTAACAAGATTTATCTTATCTTTAAGATCATCCGTAGAAAATTCATTATTTCCGGAAATCGCAATACTTTCAACCCTTGGCAGCTCTTCCACCTCGATCACCAGGTAAATATCATTCCCAAACTTCTTTTCAATGTACATTTTTACATCAGAGAAAATTCCAATATTCCACAGTCTGTTCAGAATTTCTTTGGATTCATCCGACGGAATTGAAATTTCCTGGCCTATATTCATTCCTGAATAAGAAATTATTGTATTAGTTTCATAATTTTTATTCCCCTTTGTATTTATGCTTGCTATACGGTAGGTTGTAGGTCCTTCATCCTGGGAATAAGCGTGGTTGAGAGTTAGCGCTGTAAGGGAAATCGTCAATAATAAAATCTTTAATCTGGAATTTTTCAACATTTTCAGTTCTTATTTTTCTTGTTTAATTGTTCAGTGATTAAACCGAATCTTCTCTCTCTTTTTTGATATTCTGAAATGGCTTTGTAAAATTGTGCTCTTTTAAAATCAGGCCAGAAGTTGTCCTCAATATAAATTTCACTGTATGCTAATTGCCATAATAAAAAATTACTTATTCTATATTCACCGCCGGTTCTTATCATTAGGTCCGGATCAGGTATGTCTCCGGTTACCAGGTATTTTGAGAATGTCTTATCATTTATACTTTCTAAATCGATTTTAGATTCAATTTGTTCCATTAAAATCTTTTTTACTGCATTTAAAATGTCCCACCTTCCGCTGTAACTCAGCGCAAGATTTAACGTCATTAGTTTATTGTGTTTTGTAATTTCCATCGCATCCTGTAATTCTTTTAATACGCGCACAGGTAAATTATCCAGATTCCCCGTTGCAATAAGTCTCACATCATTTTGATTCAGCCGCTCTGTTTCGTCCCTTATAGATCTTATCAAAAGTTTCATCAGCAGAGTTACTTCCGCACGAGGTCTTTTCCAATTTTCAGTTGAAAAAGTGAAAAGTGTCAAATACTTTATGCCAAGTTGCCCGGAAGCCTCGACAATATCACGTGCCGAGTTTACTCCTTCATTGTGGCCGAAAACCCTCGATAATCCTTTTGATTTCGCCCATCTGCCGTTTCCATCCATTATGATTGCAACATGCCTCGGCATCTCTCCGCTTGCTTTAAGCTCTTCCTGTATAAGTTTATCTTTGAAAGCAGGCTCTATCAATTCAACTTATTTTCATTTTTAATAAAAATTGATATTATTCTTCAGTAAATGTTCTCGTTCCCATCTCGACTTGTCGGGTTCGGAACGCAATTTCACACGAAACTCAGTTTCGTTAATTTGTATTAAATTTAAAACTTCGTAAAACTATGAATTGCGTAACTTCAGTTAAATTAAAAACATCTTCAAATCAAATTAACCCTAATTTATCTTTTATGACATTTATTTTTTCCTTTGCTATAATAACTGCGTTGCTGTTTCCTTCGGCGATAATATTATTTAATCTTTCTTCCTGAACTCTGATCTGCAGAAAAGTCTTTTGTAAATTACTAAGTTTTTCGGCAACAATTTCACCCAGATCTTTCTTAAACTGTCCGTAACCCTTCCCTTCATATTCCTTTTCAATTTCTTCGATTGGTTTATCTGTAAACTCTGAATATATTATCAATAGATTACTCATTGCTGGTTTGTCTTTTTTAAATTCAACATTGCTGCCGGAATCGGTAACGGCTCTCTTAAATTTTTTAATAATAGATTCCGGTGCATCGTCCAGACCAATATAACTATCCTCCGAATCGCTTTTACTCATTTTTTTTTCGGAATCATTCAGACTCATTATTTTTGCGGTTGTCTTAGACATCGTAGCTTTTGGTATTTTGAATGTCTCTCCGTGTATGTTATTAAACCTCTGTGCAATTGTACGGCTTAATTCAACATGCTGAGCCTGATCAAGTCCAACAGGAATTTCATCTGCATCATAAAGCAAAACATCGCCGGCCATTAGTACCGGATAATCGTAGAGTCCGACAAGCTGGCCTTCCTTTCCGGCTTTTAATGATTTATCTTTAAACTGAGTCATCTTTGTGAGTTCACCCATCGTAACATAATTATTGAGAATCCAGCATATCTCACTGTGCGCCGGAATCATGGATTGAATGAAAATTACGGATTTATTCGGATCAACACCTATTGTCAAGAGCCATGCAACAACATCAAAAGTCCTTTTTTTCAGTTTCTCGGGATCCTGCTTAACGGTTATTGCATGCAGATTTGCAACAAAGAAAAAATTTTCATAATCAGGCTGATGCTGATGTTCAACCCACCGCTTCATTGCTCCAAGATAATTACCGATTGTCAGATCACCTGAGGGTTTTATTCCTGATACAACTCTTTTCAAAAAATTATAAACTCCTTAAAATATTTTAATGTTATTTTTAATTTACTTTAAATAAAATTTTAAAACCAACTATGAAATTTATAAAATAGTTTTTAGAAGTTTTCTATATATGCTTTAGTAAGGTTGTATGTTTCTTTTAATGCGTTTTGATGAGTACGCTCTACACCATGGGAAGCTGAAACACCGGGTCCAATCAAACCCACCCTCACATCATAGCCCGCTCTGACAGCAGCGCTGCCATCTGAACCGTAATACGGGTATATATCAATTACATAATTAATTTTATTCTTAACTGCGAGTTCTCTTAGCTTGTTTGTAACTTTGAAGTCATAAGGTCCGGATGAATCTTTTGCGCAAATAGAAACAGCGCTTTCATTTCCCGCGCAACCATCACCGATTACCGCCATATCGAGAACAAGAAGCTCACTTACAGAATCGGGAATGCCAACACATGAACCATGTCCCACTTCCTCATAGTTTGAAAAAAAAAATCCGACTTTCTTATTTTTACTTTTCTTACCCAGATCTTTTATCAATTCTATCATTACCGCCGCGCATGCTTTATCATCAAGGAATCTCGATTTAATAAACCCGCTTTTTGTGTGTTCGAATCTTGTATCGAAAAAAATAAAATCTCCTACATTAATTCCGAGTTCTTGAATACCTATTTCCGAATCAATTATCTCATCGACGCGGATAGACATATTTTGTAATTGCCTCTTTTCGGTTCTTACATCTTTGTTTACATGAGCAGCCGGATTATTTAATAATAAAGTACCGCTGAAAAGTTTTCCTTTTGAATTTCTGATAGTTACATATTCGCCTTCAAATGAATTGAGCGGATAAGAACCCAGTTGAGTAATTTCAAGAGTACCGTTACCTTTAACTTCCTTTACCATCGCTCCTAAAGTATCTATGTGTCCGGTTATTAAAAGCTCAGGGTTTTCATCAAATGAGATACAAAGCGAACCTTTGTTTGAGTTTTTGATAATCAATTTTTCGTTAACGCCGAAGAGCTCTTCAATATATTCTAATACATTTTCAGTGTATCCTGTGGGAGAATTTATTTTTAAAATAGATTCTAAAGTGCTTACAATTTCTTTTATCATTTTGTACTGTCAACAATTATTTTATAAATTTTTTCACCTTCCTTAGTCATACCATATTTCTCGCGGGCAACTTTTTCGATTTTATTTTCTGATGATTTTAATTCTTCAATTTCCTTCTGAAGCTCTTCTGTCTTTTTTACTTCCGCTTTGAGAATTTCTTCAAGACCTTTTTTCTCCGATTCAAGTTGAATTCTCTGGATCAATCCTTTATTTCCGAATACTGAAAGTGAAATCAATCCTACAAAAAAAACAATCACAAAGACAAATTTCAAATTGTATTTTATAAATCTCGCAATATCTTTAATAAGGTTGTCTTTTTCCTTTACCTTATCCATAATTAATTTTTTCCAATGAAAGTTTAATAAGCGTTTCTATCAAATCTTTGAAGTTCACACCTTTTGCAGTCGCGGATTTCGGAACAAGCGACGTTTCAGTCATCCCGGGAAGTGTATTCACTTCGAGGCAGCATAAATTATCCTCACTGTCTAAAATAAAATCAACTCTGGAATAAACAGAGCATCCTAATGCACGGTGCGCTTTTAGAGCAGCTTCTTTTGTTTCCCTCTCTTTTTCAAATGGAATTTGAGCGGGACAAAAATATTCTGTCATTCCTTTGGTGTATTTATGTTCATAATCATAAAATCCATCCTTTGGACGAATTTCAATTACAGGATATGCTTCCTCACCTATTACCGGAACAGTCAGTTCTCTTCCTTTTACAAATTGCTCTATTAAGACTTTATTAGAATAATTAAATGCCAGGTCAATTGATCTTTTAAGCTGAATGTCTTCAACGTCAGGCTGGACAATAGACAAACCAACAGTGCTTCCTTCATCATTGGGTTTTATTACGCATGGATATCCAACAGAATTTAATATCTGCCTGTTTAATTTCTCAAAATCTATTTTCGCATTTTTTAATAAAGTTATCCATTCAGGAGTTTTTATGCCAATTGACTCCAGAACTTTTTTTGAAATGTCCTTATCCATCGCAAGCGCAGATGAAAAAACATCCGAGCCGGTATATTTTATTCCACGAAGTTCAAGAAGAGTCTGGATCTTTCCGTCTTCGCCAAATTTTCCATGAACACCAAGAAAAGCAAGGTCAATATCATCAAAAATTTTAGAATTGATGCAGTTAAGTATGTTTCGATTCGACGACCTGGCAATTTCCTTTAACTTTTCCAAAGAAGGAGATTTTTTTGTAATAGAGGTTTGGAAAATTTCCTCTTCAGTAATTTGCTTTTCTCCGTAAATTGGATCTACAACTTTTACATTATGCCCTAGATCTCTTAAAGCTTTCAAAATACTTTTACTTGAAGCAATCGAAACTTCCCGCTCTGCAGAAGGTCCACCTGAGATTAAAATAATATTCAAATACAAATAAAATTTCGTTAATATACTTAATTCAGGGAAGTATTAAAATGTTATTTCTACGGAGCTTGTCTCAAAACTAATTTCTTAACTACAGAGGACCAGAGGGATAGAGTATTGTGAAGAAGTTATCCCTATGCGAATGCACCACTTCATGGCGGGAAAATAAAACTCTCGGTGCCTTCCTATCTCTTTGTTGAAAAATTTAAGAGTTTTGAAACAATTACCTGCGCTAAGCAGATAACATGGGGTATGATCAACAAATTTAAATTTTTATTCGAAAATAAAATTATAATACAATCATTTCTAACTTTAATAAATGTTTTGAAAAATATTCGCTGTGGGATACATTGCGTGCGGAATATTTTTTCAAAGTATATTAATCAGAACGAAACCGGTAAAGAAATATTAGAAAACCTTTAAAAGAGTTATTAATTATTCAGTATTGACTTTCAAAACAAGGTAGAAAAAATTAATTTCATAAATGAAATATTTAAGGGCAGATTTACACATGCATACAAGTTTTTCAGATGGTAAATTCTCTCCGCAACAATTGATTGATCTTTCAAAAAAGTGTGGTCTTGACATAATCAGTATCACAGATCATGATAATGTAAACGCAGTAAGCCAGGCAATTTTATATGGTAATGAAATAGGTATACAAGTGATTCCGGGAGTTGAGATCAGTGCAGACATAAATGAACAGGAAGTTCATATTCTTGGTTATTTCATTGACCATAGGAATAAAAAATTTCTTGAATTTCTTTCCTCACTTAGAGAAAAGCGGCTCCAGAGAAATGCAAGAATAGTGGAAAAGTTAAATGATCTTGGAAGTAAAATAAAATTTGATTCTATTATTGGAAAACTGGGAATGGATACTTCTATGGGACGTCCTCATATAGCTATGGAACTAAATGAAGAGGGATTTGTCAATTCGTACTATGAAGCCTTTATAAAATATATTGGGGACGGAAAACCGGCTTATGTTAAAAAGCCCAATCCTCCTGCAAACGAGGTTATAAAATTAATTTCAGAACTGGGTGGACTTTCGTTTATTGCGCATCCGGGAAAAATAATTAGAGATGTTTTTCTCACCGAACTTATTGCACACGGTGTAGACGGCATAGAAACAGTTCATCCTTCGCATTCCAAAGACGATATTAATTTTTTTACTTCTTCAGCTGCAGAAAATTTTCTCTTGACAAGCGGTGGATCGGATTTTCACGGTGGAGTTAAAAATGATC
>Ga0180121_10000788_pt1 | contig 13305 bp, 16 predicted proteins | sample AntDrymUQ5402106_2_FD_129676 | JGI IMG/M metagenome (GOLD analysis project Ga0180121, IMG submission 129676) | Polar desert sand microbial communities from Dry Valleys, Antarctica - metaG UQ540 (21.06) (version 2) (version 2) | ecosystem: Environmental > Terrestrial > Soil > Desert | place...
GCCATGCGCGCCGCGGCCCTGGCCAAAGCCGAGCAGTTCTCCGCCAATAGTATCGTACCGATGTACGAGGCGTTCTATCGGGAAGTGCTCGGTTGAGGACGGCACGTGTCGCCTGAGCTGCTCCTCAAGGCTGCGCTTCTGGGCCTGGTCGAGGGTGCCACCGAGTTCATCCCGGTTTCGTCGACCGGCCACCTCATCGTCGCCAGCCACTGGCTGGGCCTGGTGGACGAGCGAGCCAAGACATTCGACATCTTCATTCAATTGGGCGCAATTCTGGCGATCGTCTGGATCTACCGAGCTCGTCTCATGGGCTCGATGGTCCACGCGCGGGAGGACCATGCCAGCCGCCGGCTGTTCCTCAATCTCACTATCGCCTTTCTCCCCGCGGCAGTGGTTGGATTCCTGACCCACGATTGGATCAAGAGCCGGCTGTTCAATCCCACCGTGGTGGCGGTGGCGCTGGTGATCGGGGGTCTCGTCATCCTGTTGATGGAGCGATGGGCTCCGGCGTCTACCGTTCGAGACGTAAACCAGGTGTCCCCCCGCGCCGCCTTCGGAATCGGGCTGGCTCAAGTGTTGTCGCTCATCCCAGGAACGTCGCGATCCGGCGCCACCATTATGGGTGGTTACGCCCTGGGATTGTCGCGCACCGCCGCCACCGAGTTCTCGTTCTTCCTGGCGATACCGGTGATGCTCGCCGCAACGACATATGATCTGGCAAAGAGCTGGTCTGTCCTGGGGACCAGTGATATCCCGATGTTTGCCGTCGGATTCATTGTCTCGTTCGTATCCGCGGTGATTGTCGTCAAGGCGTTCCTCGCCTACGTCTCCCGTCACAGCTTCCGGGTCTTTGCGTGGTACCGTATTGCCCTCGGGCTTGTGTTGTTGTTCACCCTATGAACACGGTCATTGCCTTCGGTGCACGGATCTTGGTCTCGGTGGCGAAGTTTGGTGCGAGCACGCTGATGGAGCTCCCTATGGCCCGAGACGCGTGAAAGTAAACAATGAGCCACAGGTTACACTATTTCGAACGGGTTGGATCCACGATGGACGTTCTTCACCAGCTCGCGGCAGACGGTGCGGTGGCTGGAACGGCAGTCGTTGCGGGCGAGCAGTTGCAGGGGCGGGGCTCCCGCGGTCGCTCGTGGCACTCGCCACCGGGCGGTTTGTGGCTCAGTGTTCTGTTTCGCCCAGTAGCCTCCGAGGGCTTGGAGGTGATGAGTCTTCGGGCCGGCATGGCGGTGGCGGGAGCCGTCGGGGTTGTGGTGCCGAGGCCGCTGCAATTGAAGTGGCCCAACGATCTCATGCTGGGGGACAGCAAGGTGGGGGGCGTGCTCTGCGAGGCCCGCTGGCAAGGCGACACCCTCGGCTGGGTCGCCGTCGGTGTGGGACTGAACGTGCGCAACCGTATTCCCGAAGAGCTGGCCTCGGTGGCCAGCGCGCTGGCCGACGAACAACCGGAGTTGACCCCGGATACCCTCGCGCCGCTGGTGTTATCGGCCTTAAGGCAGCTCGAGCTCGGAACCGGGCAGCTCTCGAGCCCGGAGCTGAAGCAGTTCGCCAGCCGGGACTGGCTCCGAGGCCGGATCATTCGCGAACCGGTGGCCGGCAAGGTGCAGGGGCTTTCGGCGGACGGTGCGCTGCGAGTGGTCACCCCAGCCGGACATGACCTTGCGCTTCGCAGCGGGTCTGTGGAGTTGGCCGACTCTCTCACTGCCGGTACTTTCGATCATGCTGCTCGCCCTCGATATCGGCAACACTGAAATTACGGCAGGCCTCTTCCAGGGTCCCGACCTGGAAGCCCACTGGCGCCTCACCACCAATCCTGACCGCACACCCGATGAATGGGGCAGTGCCATCGGCGGGTTCCTGGTGCAGAGCGGGCACTCTCCCAACGAGGTGCGCGCCGTCTGCCTCGCGTCGGTGGCCCCGGCAACCACCCAGAGTGTGGTCGAAGGCGTTTCCCTGTCCACCGGCTGTACTGGCGTGGCGGTGGACGCACGCTCGCCGCTGCCGGTGACGTTGGATGTGGACGAACCTCTCACCGTGGGAGCCGATCGCATCGTCAATGTGCTGGCTGCCGTCGAGCTCTTCCGCGGCGACAGTCTGGTGGTGGACTTCGGCACCGCCACCACCTTCGACTGTATCACGGCCGATGCGCGCTTCATCGGGGGCGCGATCATGCCGGGGCTCCGGACATCGGCCGATCAACTCACCCGCCGGGCCGCGAAGCTGCCGGCCACCGAGCTGCGAGCGCCGAGCCGCGTGATTGGGCGGCGGACCGAGGAGTGCATCCAGGCCGGGGTGCTCTTCGGCGCCGCCGACGCCGTGGATGGAATGGTTCGCCGGATTACCGCGGAGTGGCCCGGCGGGAAGCGCCCGCGCGTCGTGGCCACGGGAGGACTGGCGGCGGTAATCGCCCCGCTCACCACCACGATTGAGCTCACCGATCCCGATCTGACGCTCCGGGGATTGCGCATTGCAGCTAGGCACCTCGGCCTGGAGTGGTGACGCCGAGTCGCAGGGCCGGGTATCGCCTGTTGGGCCCGCATTTCGATTATCTGCTTCACACCCGGCCCGCCGAGTGGCCCATCATGGCGGCACACACGCTGATGGGCTACCTGCTGGCTGTGGAGCTTGGTGGGGTATGGCGGGGCGAGCGCCTCGGTGTCGCACTCCTTGGCCTGGCTCTCTGGGTGATCTGTCTCAACGGCGGCACGCTGGCGCTCAACAGTGCCTTCGACCGCGATGAGGGGGACATCGCGTACCTGCGGCGGCCGCCGCCGCCACCCCGGTATCTGGCCGGCGTCGCCCTCGCGCTCATGCTGCTCGGTCTGCTGGGCGCGTTCGCGCTTCCCGCCGGGTATCGCGTTGCGTATGCGGTGTGCCTCGTCCTGTCGGTGCTCTATTCGGTGCCGCCCTTTCGTCTGAAAGCGGTTCCGGGGGCCGATTGGATCATCAACATGTGGGGCTTCGGCACCCTCTCTCCGTATGCCGGCTGGGCGGCAACCGGCCTTCCGCTACCGCCGGCGCAAGGGCTGGTCCTGCTCGGATTCTGCCCCCTGTTCGCGGGACTATATCCCCTGACCCAGATCTATCAGTTCGAGGAGGACGCCCGGCGCGGAGACCGGACGCTGGCTCGAAGCCTGGGCATCAAGCGCAGCCTGTGGGTGTCGCTTGGGGCGGTCGCTGTCGGATTCGGTTTGTTTGCCGTGGCCGGCTGGCGGACGGGGTGGGGGCTTGGCGATTCCTGGCGCTGGTGGGCCCTGGGCATCAGCGCGGGGGCCTGGGCAGCACTGTTGTTGCGATGGCTCCGCCGCCACCGGCACATGACCGCGCGGGATCACCAGCGCGGGATGTATCAGGCGCTGGGGGTGTGGGCCCTGACCGATCTGGCGGTGGTTCTCGCCTGGGCGGCCTGAGCCCCACCCTTGGCCGAGTCGGCGGAGTTCCGGTATCTTTGAGAACCTCCCACATTCTCCGGAGACGGCATGAGCTCGACGGCAGAACTGAAGGGCGAGTACGACCTTACTCGAGTGCCCATGATCGTGCAGGGGGCCGTCAAGCTGGGGCTGCTCGAGAGCATCTTGGTGCTGCTCTTCGCGCTGGCGTCCCGCTTCCTCGGCGGCATCCTGGAAGTTATCGTGTGTGGAATCATTCTGATCGCCGGTCTCGCCACCGTTACCCTGCTCCCCGGACTGTGGACCCGCCCGCGCACCATCGAAGGCATTGCCGGTGCGGCCGGGATCGGCCTCGCCGCCACGGCGGTCTTCCTCCTGGTTGACGTTACCCTGCTTCAGAACATCGGTACCTACACCAACCGCTGGTACGAGATCGGCGGAGGAAGCAATTGGTGGTACCACCCGGTGTGGTGGATGGTCGGCACCTTTCTCCCGTGGCTCGGTGCCTGGATCCTGGCCAACCAGACTGTGCGCGAGGGGCAGCCAGCCCCCCTGCTCGGTTTCGCCATGGCTCTCGGTGCCGCTGTCCTGGTGGCTGTCGCCGCCGTCGTCCTCGGCTTTCCCGGCGCCCGCTGGAACCTCGCCACTTTTGCCGTGGCCTTCCTGCCCGGGCTCGTCCTCGCCACCGCTCTTTCCGCGATGGGGAAGCGTCGCGCCTAGACCGATGCGTTGGGTCCGTCTCCTCTTTCGCATCTTCGGATGGCTGCTCACGCCTTTCCTTGCGTGGGCAGCTTCATTTTTCGGAGCGGTGATCGGGGCCCTTCTCGCGCTCAAACTGGCGGACCCGGTTCGGGGGCTCGCGGTCACCGCCGTCTGCGGCGGCATCGCCGGATTCGCCTGCCTCATCGCCTGGCTGCGCTATCTCCGGCGCTCGCCCGAGATTCGCGAGGTCCTGGCCGTGACGGAGGATGGAACACCCGACACCACTGAGTTCGAGGGCGAGCCGGCCGAGGAGGTGGCGGCACCGGCTCAGCCCAATCCCGAAGCCTCGCGTGCCGGCACCTGAGACCGGCGCAGCGATGGCTCGGCTGCTGGCGACGCTTGCCTGCGCGAGCCCGCTTCTTGGCTGCGGCGACCGGCCCGCCGGGCGCCAGGAGAGCAGAGTTGTGCACAGTATTTCACCGCCGGCTGACTCCCTGGTGCTGAGCAACGCAGCCGGCGTGCAGGTCTGGTTTACGCTCGCACGATCGGCCGCGAACGCTGAAGGCCAAGCGTGCGTCGAACGCGGCCTTGAGATCCGCCGGGGCGGAACCCGGGTGAAGGTGCCGCTGCTGTACACCGGCACTACTCCCGTGCTGGTGAACGACTCCATTATGCGAGCGATACTCTGGACCCACTGTCGAGCTGGCGATGCCTATCTGGTGAACCTGCGCACCGGTCATCCGCTGCGCGATGGCTCGGAACGCCCGTGACGATGCGCCTTGCTCAGGCCTCGGTGGCAGGCGTCTGCATGGTGCTGGCAGTGCCGCACCCCTTGAAATCGTTACGGGCCCAGGATGTCCAGGCCACGATCGGCCGGTTCTATGACGCCGGCGGCTGGACGGCATACCGGCTGGGCGCCACCCGTTCTCTCGGTGGAGTCTTTCGCTATCAGGTTCATGCCGATGTTCTGCGCCGCGTCGGAGAGATTGGAACCACTGCGGGCCCGGGGATAGACCTGACGGCGTTCCGGACTGGGGGAGACGGCCCCTATCTGGTGGCTGGTCTGGCTGGAGGGCTTGGGTCCGAGCGCTCGAACCGGTTCGACAGTTTCTGGGGGTCCTGGTCGGCCGGAGCGGGATACGACGTGTTTCCGCTTTCGTTCATGTCGATCGGCGCCGAAGGCCGATGGCGTGAGCTTTCGCTTGGCGCGCGTGACGGCTTTGAGTTGGCCATCGGGCTCGCGTTTCATGTCGGTGGCAACGGGCGGCGGGTAGGGGGACCAGGCGTTCCACCGCGCGTCGGCATCCGTCCGCCTGAACCGGGGATTGCCTCACCGACCACTTTGGAGGGGCCGGCCCAGGTCATCCCGCAGGATGTGAACGATTCCATCATTGCGACGGCAACCGAGGCGATGGGCCGGCCCTATACCTACGGCGGGACCGGCACCGACGGCAAGGGCTTCGACTGTTCCGGCCTGATCCAATACGCGTTCGGCAAGCACGGTATCACGTTGCCGCGCCGAAGCACAGACCAGGCGCGCGAGGGACGGAAGATAGAGCGGCAACTGAAGCTGTTGGCCCCCGCGGACATTCTGACGTTCTCGAATCGCGGGGGGCGGGTAAGTCACGTGGGGCTCTACATCGGTGACGGACGGTTCATCCACAGCGCCACTCGCGGCGTGCAGGTGAGCGTCCTGAGTCCCGAGGATCCCTACGGCCGCTGGTGGTACAAGCGCTGGGTGGGAGTGAGGCGCGTCGTCCGGTAGCTCGGCCCCGGATTATTCGTGGCTGTCGTGCCCGCTGCGTGGCTGGCTTGCCGTCCCCTCTGCCGCGCCGGTTTCGGGTCCGTGAGGTGCGCCGGCTTCCTCCGATCCTTGCCGGTGGGCTTCCTGCGACCCTGGCTCATCGGCCGCCCCGCCGTGGTGCGCCGCCGGCATGGCGGTCGCGTCGCCCCGCACCTCCAGTGAAGCCAGATCGCGCCGGTACGTCGAATCATTGGGGTCGATGGCCGGCCAGCGGCGCATGTCGTCCGGAACGAACAGTCCCACCATGCTCGCCATGGCGCCCTTCCGCTTGAGCTCACCGGTCGGGTTGTCGTATTCCCCGATCACGCGGTAGCGGCGATTGGCCTTGAGCCGGAGGCCGTCGCCACTTACGCCGAACAGTTTGCGGCCCACTTTCACCAACTTGCCCTGGGCATCGCGCTTGGCCACCACCTGGGTGAGTACCTTGCCCGACTGAACGTCCTCCAGCCGCACCCGGCTGCCATAGTCGTGCATATGGCCGCCGACTCCAAGCAGCCGTCCACTGACCGGCAGGCTGAACTCGTAGGCTTTGGCTGACTTGCCAGGCGGGACGTCGAACGTGTTGAGGCCGCCAACGGTCAGATTCACGTCCATATAGATCGGGAGCGCGTTGACCGGCTGCGGATTCTGATTCTTCGGAGTCCACAGCATGGTCAGTTTGAGATGCACCCCTTCCAGGTCCTTGCCGGTGTCGTTGTGCCAGGCCACGTACATGCCAAGCTTCATCCCCGGCTTCATCGGCACCCCGATCGACTTGGGCACACTGACTTCTTCGGTTTCCGTGCCGGTGCCCATCAGCCGTTCGGCGGCGGAATAGAGCAGCTGTCTGCGGCTGAAGTTGACCATGACCATGTGATGCATCACATGGGGTGGCACGACCTGGCCGTTCCCATCGACAAGCTGCACCCGGAAGCCACGGAACCACCCATCCACCGGCCACTCGAAGCGCTGGAGCCGGGTATCGTGCGACGTACCCAAGTCCATCATGCCGTGATCTTCCATCGGAGGCATATTGGGCAGGTCGAACGGTCCGCTGGTGACGGTCAGTTCGTGTCGGGATGAATCGATCGAAACGCTGACCGTCGGTGTCGGGGGCGTTCCATCCCAGCCGGCGGCAAGCGACGCGCCCAGGATCCAACTCCACAGCATAATGCAGCACTCCGGGTAATGGTTCGCTCAAAGCCCATTGCGCGGCGGAAAGTCGCCCGGCAACTTGGAGCGATTGAGTTCTTCGATAGCGGACCGCTGATAATCCTGAGACGGAAACCTAATGTCAAGCATCCGGACGCCGGCCATGCTCGGTCTGGTGCTGCTGTGTTGTTCCACCCCCGTGCTGGCGCAAGAGCGTCTGTTACCCGCGGTGCAAAGCTTCGAGCTGCCCGAGGCGTCTCCCAGGGTGTACGGGGTCGCCGGGCGGTTGCTTTCCACCCGCAGGGGAGAAAGCCGGTTCGGCAACGAACGAGAGGCGGAAGTTGCCATCGGCGAAAATCTTCCGCTGGTGGCGATCAAGGGCGGCGCCCGCCCCATCGTGCTCGGCATCGGGTCCCAGGTGTACGGCAGGTTCAGCCTGCACGATTCGAAGACCGCACTCATCAGCGTCGACTGGGTTGCGGGCCTGAACACCACAGCGGTCCTCGGACCGGTTGCATTAACCATGCAAGTGTACCACGAGAGTAGCCACCTGGGTGACGAGTACGGCGACCGCTTTCAGGCCCAGCGGCTGGACTGGAGCCGGGAGGTGGTCGCCGGATGGATTACCTACGGGGCAGGGAACTGGCGTTTTACCGGCGGGGGCAGCTACGTGCTCTATGATGGGTTGAGCTTGCCGCGAGGCGGCGCCTCACTCGGTATCGACTGGGGCGGAGGGCGCCACCGCATCCTGACGCGCCCGGTGGAACCGGTGGTGGGGCTGTATACAGAGGGTAGCGCCTCTACCGGCTGGCGCCTCAGCACGTCGGGTAAGGTCGGATTGGCCGTTCGGGGAAAGCATGGAACCCGGAGCCTCGGACTGGCGCTCATCGCGCACGACGGTCTTTCCACCCAGCGCCAGTTCTTCCGCCAGGAGAGCCGATACGTCGGCCTGGAGGTGCGATTCGATCTCTGACCGGTCTACCCGACTCATTTCTGTCCGCCACTCTGCCGCAGTGATCCGCGGCGCCGCTGAAACTCTGCCCCTGACCGAAATCCAGGTAGCCACTGACGCCTTGACATGGGGCGGTGACCCGATATCTTTTGGGTCTTAGCACTCTCACGTTCCGAGTGCCAACCGCCTTAAAGCCAATCATTTAGAACCATCAACATCCCACGTGGTGGAGGTCGTACGATGGCAACTGCTACCAAAGCTAAGACCAACCTCAAGCTCCAGCCGCTCGAGGATCGGATCGTCATCATGCCGTCTGATGAGGCCGAAACGATGCGCGGAGGCCTGTATATCCCCGACACGGCCAAGGAAAAGCCGACTCAGGGCGAAGTGATTGCGGTGGGTCCGGGCCGGGTCGAGAAGGGTGCCAGGATTCCCATGGACGTCAAGGTCGGCGACAACGTGATCTACGGCAAATACAGCGGCACTCCGTTCCAGCTCGGTGGTGATGAAGTCATCATCATCAAAGCCTCCGACGTCCTGGCCAAGATCGGCTAAACGAATCGTGGGTGAGTACGGCGCAGCCGGGTTCACCCCCATCCATCAGGAGATCAAGACATGGCAGCTAAAGAGCTTCTCTTCAACACCGAAGCCCGCACCAAACTCAAGCGGGGCATTGATGCCCTGGCGGAGGCCGTGAAGGTTACGCTCGGCCCCAAGGGCAGGAACGTCGTCATCGACAAGAAGTTCGGCTCGCCGACGGTCACGAAGGACGGCGTCACCGTGGCCAAGGAAATCGAGCTAAGCGACCCGATCGAGAACATGGGCGCGCAGATGGTCAAGGAGGTGGCTACCAAAACCTCCGATCTGGCCGGCGACGGCACCACCACCGCCACCGTGCTGGCGCAGGCTATCTTCCGTGAAGGCCTGAAGAACGTCACCGCCGGCGCCAACCCGATGGAGCTCAAGCGGGGCATTGACCGTGCGGTCGAGGCGGTGGTCGAGCAGCTGAAGTCGATCTCACAGCCGTCGGCAGGCAAGAAGGAAATCGCCCAGGTTGGTACCATCTCCGCGAACAACGACAAAGAGATCGGAAACCTGATCGCCGAAGCCATGGAGAAGGTCGGCAAGGACGGCGTCATCACCGTGGAAGAGGCAAAGGGCCTGGAGACCACCCTCGAGACCGTCGAGGGGATGCAGTTCGACCGGGGGTATCTGTCGCCCTACTTCGTGACCGATCCCGAGAAGATGGAAGCGGTGCTCGAAGATCCGTACATCCTGATCCACGACAAGAAGATCTCGGCGATGAAGGAGCTGCTCCCGCTGCTGGAGAAGACGGCGCAGAGCGGCAAGCCCCTCCTGATCATCGCGGAAGACGTCGAAGGCGAGGCGCTCGCCACGCTGGTGGTGAATAAGCTCCGCGGCACGCTCAAAGTGGCTGGCGTTAAGGCCCCGGGCTTCGGCGATCGCCGCAAGGAAATGCTGCGGGACATCGCGGTGCTGACCGGCGGACAGGTGATCTCCGAGGAGCTGGGCTTCAAGTTGGAGAACGCCACTCTGAACGATCTCGGCCGCGCCAAGCGGATCGTGGTCGACAAGGACAACAGCACGCTCGTGGATGGTCGGGGAAAGTCCGACGACATCAAGGGTCGCATCGCCGAGATTCGGGGTGCTATCGAAAAGAGCACCAGCGACTACGATCGGGAGAAGCTGCAGGAGCGGCTGGCCAAGCTCTCCGGCGGCGTCGCGGTGATCAACGTCGGGGCAGCGACTGAGACCGAGATGAAGGAAAAGAAAGCTCGGGTCGAGGACGCGCTCCACGCCACTCGCGCGGCAGTGGAAGAGGGTATCGTGCCGGGCGGTGGCGTGGCCCTGGTACGGGCGCAGAGCGCGCTGGACAAGGTCAAGGGCACTGAGGACGAGAAGATCGGCGTCGAGATCGTGCGGCGCGCGCTCGAGGAGCCCATCCGGATGATCGCGCAGAATGCGGGCGCCGAGGGCTCGATCGTGGTGGCGAGAGTCAAGGAGTCGAAGGATAAGAACTTCGGCTACAACGCGGCCAACGATACCTATGAGGATCTGGTCAAGGCCGGCGTCATCGACCCGACCAAGGTCACCCGCACGGCACTCCAGAACGCCGCGTCCATCGCGGGCCTGCTGCTTACCACCGAATGTGTGGTGGTCGAGAAGAAGGAAGACAAACCTGCACCAGCCGGTCCTGCGGGTGGCGGCATGGGCGGCATGTACTAGGCTCGGCCAGACTTACGGCGGGGTTGTAACCACCGTAAGTCTGCTGCCGACCTGGTATCCTAAGGAGCGGCAGCGACGAAGGATCGTAGGACAAGAAACGCCCCGGGCTTCCCCGGGGCGTTTCTTCTTTCCTCTCGCGTATGTCGGCGCGCCGGGTAGTTCGCGGCACTGCAGAAGGCCGCACCAATCAACCTTCCAAGCACTTACGTGGTGGAGGCGGATGGTACGACAAATGCCGCCCGCAATTGTATCTCCCGTGTCATCGCGCTCAACGCATGGAGTTGCATGCCCAAGCCACCGCCTAAACGCGAGCCCGATCCGATGTCGCACGTGGTGGATCGGCTGCTTGCTCAGTTGCCTGGCCTTCATGGGGCATCCGCAGAATTCACTCCCGCCAGGAGCTCCGTCGCCACTCCGGCACGGATTATCACGTCATCGCCGAGCGTCAACCCACCAACGGTTACCGGGCTCTGGTGCCGGGTTGCTCTCATCGTCACGTTGGCGATCATGATGCTGGCGTGGCCATACTTCCGGGATTGCGGGCTGCCGCTGTTCGGGTATCTCTCTGCCGTCCTGGCACTCCTGGCCGCCGGCGCCTGGATCACCGTGATGTCCTGGCAGCTCCACAGTGCAGCCGCTCACACCGTTTCGCTTCTGTTGCTCCTCTGGGGCTTGGTCTTGGCAGCCAGCGAAATTCTCCCGCGAACGGGGTACGCAGCGGCGAGCGCCAGCTGGCAGTGCAGGGCACCCGCTGCTGGGCCTTCGTGGATGAGGTGGTTCGCCGGGCCCGAGAGCTGAGTTCCCCGCAGTCTCTTCTGCGGGCTAAGGCCGATTCTCGCGCCCTCCTAGTCCGCTCGAAGCGGCGGGACTACCCTGGCAGCGCTACCTCCATCATTCCTCGCACCGATAGTCTCGTCTGCTAGCGGCTCCGGCATAGTTTTCTCCTCCCCCCGCCATACGCGAACAACCTGATCAGCCAAGCCCGCCTTGCGGTTGAGTTTGACGGTCCCATTCACGGCCTTTTGCGCACCCGTTCCTAGAATACGCTCGCATGACGGACCGTGAATGAAGCGACTCCTCCTCCGCGTAAGGCTGCTGCGATGAGTCATGACCCGGATAGTGACCACGAGCAAGTCGAGAGGTTCGAGTACTTCATGCTTCGGTTGACCCGTTCAGTGCTGGAGCCGGATCGCGTGACGGGACTTATCGAGCAACTCGGCTCCGGCGAGAAGCGAAGCTTCGAAACCGGTGAGCAGCTGGTCCAAATGGTTGGCGGGCGATTCATGCCGACCCGGAACCGACAGCTTGCCGACGACGGCCCCGATCTCGGCGAGCAAGCGGGTGGTGAACAGAGGAGATAGGCGATGTCGAGACTACGAGCGCATCCACGAATCGTTGCAAGGTCGGTCGTCCTGCTGGGGTTAACCAGTGGGCTCTCAGCCCTCAGCGCGCAGCAGCAGGTCCAGGTCATTGTGACCGCCATACCCAATCCAGTACCACCCGGTACCTGCGCCGGGATCTGGGTCGAGGTGCGCGATGAGTTCAACCAACGGATCAACAGGCTGGCGAGCGGTCTGGCCCTTCACAGCCGCTCCTACGACTACTCGCAGCCGAATGCGGTGGACTTCACCTGGAAGAACAATGATCCCAGCGTCGGGTATCTCTGCGCTCGCACCACGGCAGGTGCAGTCACGACCGTGGTGACCGCTACGATACGCGGCACGTCATATAGCGGCACTACGGTGGTGTCGATCCAGCCCGCAGCTCCAACGCCGGGAGCCGTGGCGAGTACTGCACCGGACGCGGCTCCAGCAGCTAATCCTCCGCCCACCGGCCAGGGTCAGCCGCCCTCGGCCGGTGCAGCACCCAGCGGCTCCAACCAACCGCCTACACCCGCGGCCCCGCCCAGTGGTTATGGTCAGCCACCCAGCTCCGCCGCCGCGCCGCCGACGTATGGACAGCCTCCATCTTCGGGCAATCCCGCTGGACAGCCCTATATACCGCCGAGCCCCACATCGAGCCCCAGCGCTCCGCAAGCGGGAACCGGGCAACCACCGGCCACCGTTGCCACTGATCCAGCCCAGCCCTACCCGCCGTCGGGATACCCGGCATCGTCGTCGCCGACTGCGCCTCCGGCACCGTTTCCCGCTACGCCGGCGGTCGGCGCGCCGAGCACGACTGCGACGCCCGGAGCCGGGACGTCCGCTCCGCCGGTGCCAGCCCAGGTCGATTGTTCGAAGAGCGGTGGCGGGTTGCTCCGGAAGATCGGCGATCACGCCAAGCGGAAGGCGGGGCAAGTAAAGGAGAAGACCGCGGAGAACCTCGCGGCGGCCACGACCGAGGTCATCGACACGACCCTGGAAAGCGGGAGCGGAGTCATTTCCTCTACGGCCGCGGAGGCGAGCAACACCGCCCGCATGCGGATCGGTGGGGCGGGCAAGTCCCTCAAGCCGTCTGGCCAGCGCGGTGGTGAGAGCTCGGACAATCTTGCCATCGCCCTAGCCTCGGGACGGGCAATCCTGCGCTCGATGCGGTTTACCGGCACCACCGACGTGCTGGAGCCCTCGGCCCGGGAGCTGGCGAAACGGCTGGCCGCTGCGCTAGAGGCGATCCCCGGGACCTTCCTGATCGAAGCCCATGTGGATGCGATGGAGAGCCCGGCGGCCGCTCAGGAACTATCGGAGCATCGGGCGGCAGCGGTCAAAACGGCGCTGATCAAGAACAGTGTGCCGGTCGCGCGGCTCATAGCACTGGGCTACGGCGCATCGCGGCTGGTGCCGGAAGTGCCCCCCGAGGGTGGGCCAGCAAGTAGTGCGCGGATCGAGATCGCTAAGACCCAATAACGGAAACAGTTCTTCAGAAAAGAGGGATGCCATGCGTGTTTCGTTCCGATCCCCCCTGATCCCTCTGGGAGCGTTAACTCTCGGAGAGGTGGTTGCCCTCGTGGTTTGGGTGGTTCCCCTTGAGGCGCAAATCTCACGGCGGGCTCCGGGCACACGAATGCCGGCGGTCGAGGGGCCTGGGCTCCTCATCGGGAGCCGACTGGACGACGCGACGCCGCCCAGCAA
>Ga0180121_10000789_pt1 | contig 13302 bp, 11 predicted proteins | sample AntDrymUQ5402106_2_FD_129676 | JGI IMG/M metagenome (GOLD analysis project Ga0180121, IMG submission 129676) | Polar desert sand microbial communities from Dry Valleys, Antarctica - metaG UQ540 (21.06) (version 2) (version 2) | ecosystem: Environmental > Terrestrial > Soil > Desert | place...
ACCATATGGGCCATCGGCGGGATGGATCTGGACGGACTGAGCACCCAGGAGCTGGTCATCCGCTACGATCCCAGGGGAATGGAACTGATCGGGGTCTCGATCGGAGCGGCGTTGATCAATGACCCTTCGGCCCCCATCGTTTCGAAGATCGATGTCGTAAACGGGATCATCCGCATCGTGCCCAGCGATGGCTCGGCGCTGCATTTTCAGTCGGGAGGAGACCTTCTGGCTCTCCGCCTGCGAGGACTGGCCCCGGGCAGTACAGAGCTGCAGATTGCTCCCATGCGGCTGGTCAACGCGAAAGGCGAAGTCGTAGAGACGGGACTTGCAGCGGGACGCGCGGTCATCGAATAGGAATCAACCGTGGTCGATGCTCTCGAATCATCTGCTGAAAAACGCCAGGCCCGGATCATTTCGGGACTGCCAGCCCCTCAGGCTGGATTTACCGTCGCTGAGCTGATCACAGTGGTAGCCATCGTGGGACTTCTCGCGGCCATGGTCATCCCGGTGGCGAAATTTGGATATCGACGGCAGAAAGAGGTTGAGTTGAAAGCCAGGCTTCGAAAGGTGACGGACGCCATCGACCGATACGCCGAACTTCGCCGCGCCGGACAGATCAAGGACGCGACAAATCTCACCCAGGGAGAATACCCAAAGGATCTCGACGAGTTGGTCAAAGGCGTCGAGCTCATCGACGGGAAGAAAGTGAAGTTCCTCCGGCCGCGGGATCTGATGGACCCGATGACAGGACGAGAGGACTGGTTCACCCGTTCCAACACTGACGACTTCGATTCAACCTCCAGTGACGGCAACAACATTTTTGACGTTCACTCAACCTCAACTCAGAAGTCTCTCGACGGGAAAACACGGTACAACGAATGGTGAGCAGGAAACGAAGTTCAGAGAGCGGGTTCACGCTGATCGAGCTGATCATCGTCGTGACCATTGTCGGTCTGCTGGCGGGAATCGCGCTGGTCAATGTCCGTCACGCCCAACGCAAGGCCGCCGAAAACATCCTCAAAGCCAATCTCACCAACATGCGCAAGGCTATCGACGACTTCTACGCCGACAAGCAGCGCTTTCCGTCGGCACTGCAGGAACTGGTCGACGAAAAGTACATGCGGCGGATTCCCCCGGATCCGATCACCAAATCCGCGGACACCTGGATCGAAGTCCGTGACGAGGCCAACGACTCCGGTTTCGAAACATCGTCCAACCTGAACGACTCAGGAGCGCCTGGTGTGGTCGACGTGAAGAGTGGAGCCACCGGGCAGACCATCGACGATCCACCCGTTGCCTACGACACTTTGTAGCCCGAGTCATTATGAAACGTCGGATGAACCAGAAGACGGATGGCAGTCTCCAGTCCTCCATTCAGGACCAGAGAGGGTTCACGCTGGCAGCTCTTCTGGTCATACTCACAGTCCTGGCGGTCGTTATCGCGTACTCGGTGCCGCCGATGTGGTCGGATGTCCTCAAGAGAGAACGGGACATTGAGACGATCTGGACCATGAAGCAGTACGCGCGGGCCATAGCCGAGTTCCAGAGAAAGCGGGGCGTTCTTCCGACGACGCTTGACCAGCTCAAGGAGCAGAAGGACCCGCGAGTCATCCGCGCCCTTTTCAACGATCCTCTAACCGGAAAGCTTGACTGGGTCCTGATCCCGCCAGGAGCTCCAGGAGCTCCAGGGGCTCCCGTGGCCCCGGGACCGGCGGGAAATCCTAATCAGCCTCCAAGGCCTGCCGGGAATCCCAATCAGCCTCCTGGGACCTCGGGTGCGACCGGAGGTGCCAAAGACTATGTAGGACCCTTTATCGGGGTCCGTCCCCCCATCCGCGGAAAGAGTTATGTCAGTCTCAACGGGACCGATCAGTACGAGAACTGGAGCTTTACGATCGCTGATCTTCAGCGCAATCCGGCCGGATCCTCCCCCGTTGCGCCAGGAGTCGGTCCCAGACCCTGCCGAAACCCGCAATGCACCTGAATTCAGTCGTTTAGCGCATTTAATCACTGAACAGAATTTCACTCGGTTCTTTTCGGTTTCGAAAAGCGCTCATGCAAAGGCGCGACTCCAGCCCCGTCTTCCGGCACCAACTTCCCTCCGGCTTGACCATCCTGATCGAGACCATTCCCTACGTCCGATCCGTCGCTCTGGGCTATTACCTCCGCAGCGGCTCAGCAGTCGAAGCTGAGGAACGAGGCGGGGCTTCCCATTTTCTCGAGCATCTCGTTTTCAAAGGAACGGAGAAGCGCTCTACGGCAGACATCGCTCTGATGATCGACACGCTTGGTGGCGATGTCGATGCCTTCACCGGCAAGGAGTACACCTCCTTTTACGCGCACGTCCTCGATGAGCAGGTCATCGAGGCCCTCGACCTTCTCACGGATATCGTCCTTCAACCCAAATTCTCGGATGCCGATCTGGAAATGGAGAGAGGTGTGATTCTCGAAGAAATCCGGATGGTCGAAGACACTCCGGATGACCTCGTACACGAGATCTTCGTCAATTCCTTCTGGCCCGATCACCCCCTGGGCCGGCCCATCCTGGGAACCGAAGGGACGGTCAACGGGCTGGTTCGCGATCAGATCCATCAACACTACGACTCGACCTTTCATCCCTCCAACATGATCTTCTGCGCCTCGGGCAACATCCGACCGGAGCAGGTTCTGCAGTATCTCGAGAAGTCGTTCTCGAGATTCGGCAAGGCGGCGCCTCAAAGAGGCTGGACCACGCCAAATCCCCAGCAGCATGTCGTCCTTCGCGAAAAACGAGAGCTGGAGCAGGTCCACCTCTGTTTGGGCTCCAAGGGATTTCCCCAGCAGGGGGATGAGCGTTTTGCAGCAGCACTCTTCAATACCATCCTCGGTGGGGGAATGTCTTCGCGGCTCTTCCAGAAAGTTCGGGAGAAAGAGGGCCTCGTCTATACGGTGATGTCCTATCACAACGGGCACCTCAACGGCGGATATCAGGCGGTGTATGCAGCGTGCAATCCGAAGAACCTGCGCCGGGTTCTCGACCTGACTCTGTCCGAGATGCGGCAGATCAGGACGAGCGGAGTCACCGAGGATGAGCTCACCAGCGCGAAACGGCACCTGAAGGGCTCAATCCTTCTTTCACTGGAATCGACCGTGAGCCGGATGTCGGGAATCGCCCGGCAGGAGTATTACTTCGGCCGCCAGTACTCCCCCGACGAGATCATCGCCCAGATCAACGGCGTGACCCTCGACGACATTCAGAATGTGGCGACAGCCATCGTCGATCCTGATTCGTTGTCGCTCACGCTACTTGGCAATCTGCGCGCCCCCGGCATGTCCACCGATAGTCTCCGCCAGGCAGTGGCGTAAACCCCTTCCCCCAACACACCTCGAGCGACCTGGCGTAGGGGGCGTTGCACGGCGCCCGGGCTCAGCGGGATTCGTCGAGGTTCTTTCGATCCTGGCGATCAATTTCGCGGTACAGGGCGCGTGCAACGCGCCCCTACCCGAACCCAGATATTCAATGACGGTTACTTCTCCCCGCGAGTATCGAGGAACTCCACCGGTACTCCCTTTCCTACGCGCCTGGCCAGGTCCACAGCATCCCAGTTGGTCAGCCTGACGCATCCGTGCGACGAGGCGTAGCCGATGGATTCCGGGTCGCCCGTTCCATGGATTCCGAAATGCGGCTTGTCGAGAGCCATCCAGACCCGGCCCACCGGAGAGTTGGGTCCCGGTTTCAGAAGTGCTTCCGGATCGGAATCAGGAACTTCGTGAAAAAGCTTCGGTTGATAGCGGAAATCAGGGTTGTATGCCGTGGCTACGACCTTTTGCGTTTCTGAAGGCGATGGATCGTACTTGTTTCCCAGCGTAGTGGGTGCGTGCAGCAGCACTCGGTTCGATGCATCCAGTGCGTGGAGATAGCTGCCTTTGACCGAAACCACAATCCGCTGCACGTCTTTGGGTGCATTCTCCGGTTCAGGCTGGCGAACGTTTGTCACGATGACGCTTTGACCGGCCTGGGCGTTGACGAGATCCACGCCGGGATTGAGCACGGTCAACAGGTCCTGTGTGATGTGAAACTGCTCGGCCAGTTTCTCTCCGAGGTTCTCGTAACAGAGACAATCCAGCTTGGCCTTCTCATAAACGTCTTCCGGCAACTTGGTATAGGGGCCTGTCACATCTTCAGCCGTCAGCGTGTATGAAATCAGCGCAGGTGCATTGCCTGACTGGCCGAGCAGCGCCCGGAACGTCGGCTCGTCAATTTCGCCCGTCGGCTGGATTCCGTTCTGGTCCTGAAACCAGTAGACCGCGATCTCGGAGTTCTTGCCCCAGCGTCCATCGATGGCCCCCACCGCATACCGGGCCCGGTCCAGCAGAACCTGGGCACGGAGCACAGAAGGTCCGTTGACGTCCCCTTTGATCGGAACGCGAAGGGGAAGTGTTTCGATCGCAGCCGCATTCATCCCCTTGAGCGTCTCACCGAACTTCGGATCGGTTACAAAGGTCGCGTTCACGGGCGTCGGATCCGGAACCGCCGCGGGCGTCGGAGCCGGAACCGCCGCGGGCTGGGTCGCTGGAGCTTGAGTGGGTGGAACCGGCTGAGCCGTCCGGCGCGTCTGAAAAGATCGCAGCCTTCGCCATTCAGCGTTGAACCGCTGCTGCTCGATTTCTTCCCGGGTCGCCCTCGTTCCCATGGGGACGGACGTATCGAATCGATCGGCGACGTTTTGAGTCGTTTCGACGACCTTTTCGCTGGCATTCTGAACGTTTTCGATCGCGGTCTCCCGACTGCAGGAGGCCGCCCAAGCAACACATGTCACGAGGAGCAGAATTCGTTTCATAAGCATTGATGATTCCTTTCGATGAACCTCTCGAAGCAATCTTTCTGCCGGTTTCGTTCCGCTGGAAGAATCGGAGTCCGAAAACCCGGTTGAGAGGTGGCATCCGGTCGAGAGAGGAGCACAACCAGATCAGGTTGGAAATGGAGCGCATCGGCCGTCCTCCACCCCGTGTAGCAGAATCGATCAATTCCGCCTTTCGAAGTGAACACTCTGCCAGAGACGGCGGGGTTCATCTTGACCATGCTCCGGGCCGTTGCTAGCATCGAGACAGAGAGCCTGGCCCACCCGCTGCCGATTATGATCACTTACCTCAAAGTGCGAAACCTCGCCATCGTGGAGGAATTCGAGATCGAGCCGGGGCCCGGATTGAACGTTCTGACCGGTGAGACCGGGGCAGGCAAATCCCTCCTCATCGATTCGCTGGAATTGCTGAGCGGGGCCCGCGGCTCGACGGAATCCATCCGATCCGGTGCGGCGCGTCTGAGCGCCGAGGCTGTTTTTCAATTGCCCTCGGCGGTAGCCACCGACCTCGAATCGCTGGGCATCGAGCTCGGTGTAGCAGGTTCTTCTGACGTCGAATTGATCGTTCGGAGAGAAATTGCGTCGGCTGGACGCAGTCGTGTCATGGTCAACGGATCCCCGCTCACAGTGAAGGAGCTGGCCGCGACCATGGATCGAATGCTTCAGATTCATGGTCAGGATCAGTCGCGGGAACGCATCGCCGGCCAGACCTTCCGCGAGATCGTCGATCGCTACGGCGATCATGGAACGCTTCTGGACCAGACGCGGGCCACCCACGATTCATGGCGGACGGCGGCAGATCAGCTTCAATCGCTGATGGATTCGCAGAAAGACGGCGCCCTTCGTCTCGACCTTCTCAAATACCAGATCGATGAGATTTCCGCCGCCGGTCTGGACGTCTCGGAGGAGGAGTCGATTCGAGGCGAGCGGTCCATTCTGGCGCGAGCCAGTGAGATCATTCAGATGACGGCTGGTGCCTATCGCCTTCTGGACGAAGACGAGGAGTCGGCCTTGTCGCAACTCGCGCGCGCCGTCCATCTGCTTCAACCGCTCGTCACCATCGAACCCATCCGTGCTCTTCTGGAAGAATTGGAAGAAGGGCGGTACCGCATTCAGGAAGCCTCGAGAACGCTGGCGGGACTCTCCGAATCCACCCGGCACGATCCAGCCCGCCTCGAGGAAATTGAGCATCGACTGGCAACCATCGACCGGCTCAGGCGGAAATACGGCGGCACAGTCGAGTCCACACTCGAACACCTCGAGTCGATTACAACTCAGTACGACGCTTTGATCGGATTCGACAAGAACATCGCCGGGCTTCGATCGCGGGAGGAAGTTCTCTTTGCCGCGTTCCGCAAACGTGCCGAGGAGTTATCCGCGGCCCGCACCAGAACCGCTCGCGCTCTGGAGAAAGACATTCAACGCGAGCTTCAGGACCTGGCCATGGAACAAACAGTGGTTCGGATCGCGGTGGGAACCTTGCCCGGACATGACTCGCGATGGGTCCGGAATGAGCAGCCCATTCAATTCGGGCGCGACGGAATCGACCGCGTCGAACTTCTCGCCTCGACGAATCGCGGTGAAGATCCGCGGCCTATCCATAAAATTGCCTCAGGGGGCGAGCTGTCACGCCTTCAGCTGGCCATCGCATCGGCCTTGTTCAAGCACTCTGCTTCGGCTGCCGCGGCCACGCTCGTGTTCGACGAGATCGACGCCGGAATCGGTGGAAGAGTGGCCGAAGTTGTCGGAAGAAAACTCAGAGAGCTCGCGGAATCGAACCAGGTCATCTGCGTTACTCATCTCCCCCAGATCGCCAGCTTCGGAACCGATCAGTTCCGAGTCTGGAAAGAGGACGCCGGCGGACGAACTACGGCCCGGATCATCAAGCTCACCACCCACGCCGAACGGGTGGAAGAAATTGCGCGAATGCTGGGCGGATCTTCCGTAACAGCCTCGGCCCGCGCGCACGCCGATGATCTCCTCGTGGCGGCTCGGACTCCGGGACCCGAGCGGAAACCGCGCATTGCGCGGGTAGCGTCGCGCTCGTGATCCCTTCAGGATCACGAGCGGGTCGGCCGGGATTCTCTCGCTGGGTCGTCAGAAATGACCAGCTGTCTGAGAAGGACTCGCGCCACGTTACTCGAACTCTTATGGAGAGGGGAGTGGTCATCCTCCCGACCGATACGATTTACGGGCTGCACGCAGTTGCATCGGAGACCAAGGGGGTGTCGAAGCTGTTCAGAATCAAGGCTCGAGAAGAGAAGAAACCTTTTGTCGTGCTGTGCGACACAATCGAGCAGATGGGCGAGCTGGGGGTATCGCTCAGCGACAGGCACCGGAACTTTCTTGCTTCGATCTGGCCCGCTCCCCTCACAGTCATCCTCCCACTGGCCGCGCCAATCCCCGCCTCCGCGGGATCTCTGTCGCTGGCAATACGAATTCCGGCACTGGAGGGGCTGAGGGGACTGATCGCCCGCACAGGGCCGCTCGCATCGACCAGTGTAAATAGAAGCGGTGAGCCGCCACTGCAGGACATGAGGCATCTCCTCAATGTTCCAGCTGAGGTAGCAGGCATCGTTGACGCGGGGCAGATTGTGGGGCGTCCATCAACCGTGCTTGACCTGACCAGCGAAGTTCCCCGGCTTCTGCGTCAGGGGGATTTCGCCTTTTCACAGAATCTGTGGAAAACGCTGCGGAAAAGGCTGTGAAAAACTCAGGAATGGGCGTTTTGGCCGCGTTGTGAGCGAAATGCACAAGCGGTTGGGCGAAGCTGGTTAAAGGCATCCGTGTGTGCGGTTTAAGTGTTATTTACCCGAAATTGACATCCCGCGCAGCCACGAAAATTTCTGTCGCTTCTCTACAATTCGTTTCGCCTCAAGGAGATGCCCTCTCAGATCGCGGAAACCGCGGGAAAACGGTGCGCTTAAATTCGACCAAAGGACCGAACTGGCGCGATTGGGAGGTCACAGGGGCCAATTGTTCAGGACCAGCATTCCAAGTCCCAGGAAAACAAAGAAACCGATGACATCGGTAAAGGTGGTGACGAAAATCGACGACGAGATGGCCGGATCGAAGTCGAATTTTTTCAGGATGAGCGGGACCAGAGCTCCAGCCACGCCAGCCACCATCAGGTTGAAAACCATGGCCACCAGAAGGATGACTCCAAGGCGCCAGTCGCCGGTCCAGAATCCAACCACCAGGGCGGTGAGAATTCCGCATCCCAGGCCGTTGAAAAATCCGACCGCCAGTTCCTTCATCACCGGTCGCCAGCTGCTCCTCAGATCGAGTTCACCGAAGGCCAGACCGCGCACAAACACGGTGAGAGTCTGAGTGCCCGCGTTCCCGCCCATTCCTGCAACAACGGGCATGAAGACAGCCAGAAGCGCCCACTGAGAGATGGTTCCCTGAAAGAGACCGACCACGCTCGAGGCGATAAAAGCCGTGGCCAGATTGACGACAAGCCAGGGAAACCTCATCCGGAAGCTGTTGCGGACTGAGCTGGTAGCCCGATCCGAGGTTCCGACACCGGCCAGATGAAAGAGGTCTTCTTCGGCTTCCTGCTGAATCACATCCAGGACATCGTCGACCGTGACCACTCCGACCAGCCGGTTTTGCGCATCGACCACGGGAACGGAGAGAAGGTCGTATCGCGCAACGACGCGGGCCACCTCTTCCTGTGTCGAGTCGATCGTGGTCCGTACGACGTTCTGCACCATGATGGACTTGAGTTGAGCCTCCGGGCCGGCCAGGATCAGATTACGGAGTGAGAGGACTCCGACCAGCTGATTGTCGGAATCCACCGTGTACACATAGAAGAACGAGTCCTTACGCGGATACTCGCGGATGGCCTCGATGGCTTTTGCCACCGTGACTTCCTCATCGAGAGCGAGGTACTCGGTCGTCATCAGAGATCCCGCGGTCTCTTCCTCCTGGACCATGAGCGATTCGAGCTTGGCTCCCTCGCTGGCTTCGAGCCTTCCCAGGATCGCGTCACGCCGGTCGTCATCCAGACCATCGAGTAAATCTGCCGCGTCGTCCGAAGCGGAGGATCGGCACACGGCCACGAGGGTCTCATCGTCGATCGAGTCCAGGATCGGCTTGAGCTCCGACCGGCCGATCTCCAGAAGAACCCGCGCTGCTTTTCCCGACTCGATGAGGAGGGAGAGAATTCGTTTCAGGTCGTCGTCGAGCAGGAGAGGAAGGATCGGGGAGAGATCCGCGGGGAGGGTCTTATCAATGATCTTGCGGAGCTGTGGGAGACCGTTGTGGCGCAGGAGTTTGACCAGTACCTGGTGGTACGATCGCGACGAGGGCGGGACGTTTCTGAGCGCTTGCGGATTCATGAGTCGTCCACTGGAGCGAAAGTAAACAAAAGAAGTGTCAATGGCAACAGGAAATCGCGCTCAATGCTGCCGTCGCAGCCGTGTAGCGTTTGATAGAATGCGCCGGCACTCAGGAGTTTTTCATGACCACCGTCACAAATCCCGACACATCACGCCGTCCGGCCGAAGGTAAACCGGTGGCTCGCCAGTTTGTAAACTTTCTCTTCCTCCGGATCGACCGCGCCTTCCGTCTTCAGAACGAAGAAGTGAAATCGACAGCGCGGGCCGAGCTCGAAGACATCGTTTCCAGCTTCCGCAAATCGATGATCATCCTTCCCTACTCCACCGTCGGCATCAAGGCTAACGTCGATCTGATGTTCTGGCGAATCGGGTACGACCTCGAACCGTTCCAGACGATGGTCGGTGCCATCAACCGATCCAGCCTGGGCGCGTACGTCGAGACGCCGCTCTCCTACCTGGCCATGACCAAACACTCGTCGTACGTGGAAGAGCACGTGCATGAAGGTCAGGAAGGACGGAGGCTTCGCATCGTTCCGGGTGAGAAGCCCTATCTGTTCGTCTATCCCTTTGTGAAGACCCGCGACTGGTACCTCCTGCCTATGGCCGAGCGCCAGAAGATCATGAACGAGCACATCGCCATAGGGCACAAGTACCCGAATGTGAAGATCAACACTACGTACTCGTTCGGACTCGATGATCAGGATTTCGTGGTGGCTTTCGAAGCGGATTCGCCGGCGGAATTTCTGGATCTGGTTCAGGAGCTTCGCGAGACTGAATCATCGAAATTTACCGCCCGCGACACTCCGATGTATACCTGCCGGCGCGCTCCCCTTGGCGAAATCCTCAGAGAGCTTTTTTGAGCACGAGCTATAGTCACCGCATCCGTTGGCGATCTGAGCATTCATGACCGGTGAGTTGAGAAAGAAGCTACTGCAGGAAGCGACGGAAGCCCGGCGGAACGCCATTGCACCGTTCTCCAGCTTTGAAGTAGGCGCGGCTCTGGTCACCAGGGACGGTAAGATTTTTCGCGGTTGCAACGTCGAGAACGCGACATTCGGTCTGACCGTCTGCGCGGAACGGGTGGCATTGCTCACAGCACTCGCAGCGGGCGAGAGAAAATTTGCGGCCGTAGCTGTGGTCACCAGAAGCGAAGACCCTTCCGCACCCTGCGGTTCCTGCCGCCAGCTGCTCTGGGAGTTCGGTGGTGATCTCGACCTGGTGCTGGGCAACGTTGGCGGGAAGACCAAAGACTTCAAACTATCGGATCTGTTCCCACTTCCTTTCAATTTTCGTCCGGGAGACTGATGTGATTCGAATTCTGCCCCTGGCTCTCGTGGCCTGTCTGACCCTTCTGAGCTGCGCGACATCTCAGCAATCGAACGCCGCGGCCGAAATTGACCTCTTGATCACCGGTGGTGATGTGGTCACGATCTCCGGTCCCGACATTCCGTCCGGGTCAGTGGCCATCCGGCAGGGCCAGATTGTCGCGGTCGGCCCTTCATCCGAGATCGACTCACGTTACCGTGCCCGGAAAATCATTCGCGCCGAGGGCCGGGCTGTTCTTCCCGGCTTCGTCAACGCTCATACGCATGCGCCCATGGCCCTGTTCCGCGGGATCGCGGACGACCGCGACCTGATGGATTGGTTGCGCAGCTTCATTTTCCCGGCCGAAGCCAAAAACGTGGACCGCGAGTTCGTCCGCTGGGGCACGCGGCTGGCCGCGGCGGAGATGATCCGGTCGGGGACGACCACGTTCGCCGACATGTACTACTTCGAACAGGACATGGCCGACGTGCTCAAATCCATCGGCCTGCGGGCCGTCCTTGGTCAGACCGTGCTGGATTTTCCGGCGCCTGATTACAAAACCTGGGATGCAGCCATGGCCGGCTTCAGGCAGTTCGCCGCTGCGTATCGGAATGATCCGCTGATCGTTCCGGCCCTCGCCCCGCATTCGCCATATACCGTATCGCGCGAACACCTTCAGGAAGCTCGGCGGCTGGCCACCGAATTGCGGGTTCCGCTCCTCATCCATCTGTCCGAGACTACCGATGAGCTGAAGACGGTCGCGGAGCGATCGGACGGACTTCGCCCGGCCCAGTATCTGGCCTCGCTGGGATTCCTTGCGGATGACGTTGTCGCAGCTCACGGCACCTGGCTTTCCTCGGACGAGATCGAGCTGCTGGCGCGAGCCCGGGTCGGGGTCGCTCATTGTCCCGAGAGCAACATGATGCTGGCCTCCGGTGTCGCGCCTGTGATCGAGATGCGCGAGAAGGGGGTCGATGTCGGACTGGGCACCGACGGTCCGGCCGGGTCGAACAACAACCTCGACATGATCGAAGAGATGGCCAGTGCCGCCCGCCTGCAGAAGGTGATCAGGAAGGACCCCCGATCGATCAGCGCACGCGCCGTCCTGGAGATGGCTACCATCGGAGGAGCTCGTGTGCTTGGGCTCTCCGACCGGGTCGGTACCCTCGAACCGGGAAAGCGGGCGGACATTGCCATCATCGATCTGTCCCGGCCTCGGACCCAGCCCATCTACGCTCTCGATTCGGCCATCGTCTACTCGGCATCCGGCTCGGATGTTGTGACAACAATCGTCGATGGCAGGATCCTCATGGAGGAACGCCGGATCCTCGTGCTCGACGAAAAGGAAGTCGTCCGCCAGGCGAAGTTGTATCGTGATCGCATCCTGGAAAGCCTCCGCCCTTCGCCCGCCCAATGAAGAAAGCCCTGGCTGCCCTTCTGCTCACTGGATGCATCTCCGCACGCTCCACAACGGCGCCCGTTCCTGCTGACTCAATCCGCACGGCCGGACGAGTCATCCTCGTTTCGTACGACGGCTGGAGCGCCGACGACACGGCGGGTCTTCTGGAACGCGGTTTCTTTTCAGAGCGCGGACTTGTGAAGATGATCCGGGAGGGCACTTTCGCTGAGCGGGTCATTCCGGTAACCCCCACCAACACCGCGCCCACTCATATCTCAATGATTACCGGCGCACGGCCGGAGAAGACAGGGATCGTGTCCAATACCTATCATCGAAGCTCCGACCCGCTGACCGAGGGAGTGCGTGGCTTTGGGCAGGAGATCCAGGTCGAGACCGTCTGGGAGGCGGCTCGGCGGCAGGGCCGGAAAGTCGGAATCATCACATTTCCCGGCGGCGATGGAACGAGTGAGCGGCGCAAAGGCGATTGGGGACTCGTGTTTACGACGCCTGTAGTCAGCTCCAGAATCATTTACCTTCGCAGACAGGACTTCCTTTCGACATCGACACCAACCACGCAGCGATCCTTCAGCAAACCTATGGCTGCCCGATTGGGGTGGTCCCTTCCACCTAGCACGCCCGCAGAGAATCCTGGAGTCGAGTTGATCGTGATCGACACGACGGACGACTCCGTCGAAAACTACGATCAGACTGAGGTAAAGGTGAACGGTCGCCCGGTTCCCTTTCAGGAGAACCGGTGGTTCGCGGTGCAGATAACAGCAGACAACGGGCTGTTCGGATCATGGTCCAAGGTGCTCAAGGTGGACCCTGCGCTCAGCGAGACGGTTGTTTACATGGGATCGATCAGTCGAAGCGCCGGATATCCGGAATCGTACCGGCAACTCATCGACCGGGAAGTCGGGTTCTGGCCTGGTCCGCCAGACGAACCTCTGGCCGCTAAGTGGTTGCACGAGCGGGGCGGGATCGATCCTCAGACCTTCAGTGAGCAGGCCGACCGGTTCTCGAGGTTCTTCACCGATTCACTCGTTGTATCCATGAAAAAAATGCCGTGGGATCTGATCCTCTCCTACCAGCCGACGATCGATCAGGTCGAACATCAGTTTCGCTTCACGAACGAGAAGCAACTTTTCTACACGCCAGAGAATGACCTTCCATCCAGACAGGTTCGCGAGAACGCATACAAAACGTTCGATGAATCGATTGCCGCGACCATCGCATCTATGGACGCAACCACCACTTCTCTGGTCGTGACAGGAGACCACGGTCTCGCGGCAGCCGACACGATGGTGAATGTCAACCGGCTCCTGATCGAATGGAACTTTGCGGTTCAGGAAGAGGGCCGCCTCTCGCCTTCAACACGCTGGGCTGCGTTCACACACGGGCACCTGGCCAACAT
>Ga0180121_10000790_pt1 | contig 13299 bp, 11 predicted proteins | sample AntDrymUQ5402106_2_FD_129676 | JGI IMG/M metagenome (GOLD analysis project Ga0180121, IMG submission 129676) | Polar desert sand microbial communities from Dry Valleys, Antarctica - metaG UQ540 (21.06) (version 2) (version 2) | ecosystem: Environmental > Terrestrial > Soil > Desert | place...
AGCCTGGTCGCTAGACAAAGAAATCTCTGGGCTTCTCGCCTGAACATCGCGAGTTACCAGAAGAGTCTTCTCCAGCAACTAGCCCTCTAAGCTTCTCCCAGCAGACATCTGCGGGTTTCTCAGTTTGTAGTTAACTCAACTCTGAACCTGCGTCGCCGAGTTCAACGTCGCCGTGATGCGTCCTCCCGATGGAAGACACCCCTCCACATTGGACGTGGCAGCAGCTGTTGCAGCTCCCGCCGCTCCCCCGGCCGCCGCTCCGATTACCGTCGCCTTGGTGCTCCCGCCAAGGATCTGGCCCGCAATCGCGCCGATGGCCGCGCCGCCGATGACCTTCTGCATGTCCTTGCTCTTCGGCTGGTTCCTGACCTTGTCGACCTGTGCGTAGCTCGTCGACGCGCTTATCGGGTACGTCCTGCCGCCGAACGACACGGAGATCACGCGCAGACCCATCGTGATGCCGTCGTTCGCGTTCTCGCTTCGCTTGAGCGTGGTGACTTCGACTGCCGCCGTTGCGCCCGCGGGGATCATCGCGCCATTGGAGCCGACGATCGCCTCGGAAACGGTGGCGTTGAAGCGGTCACCGACCCTGTTGGTATTGGTACAGATCCGCGAGCCCGAACGCAGGTTGACCGTCGATCCTGCCGCGATCATCCCCACTGCCCTCTCTGATCCCGCCGGCGATCTCGTCACCGTGTTACCGCTCGACGTCGTCGTGGGGGTGTTTGTGGCGGTCGGAGTACGCGCCGGAGCGGGCGTTGGACGCCGGACGACGGATGGTGCACGCGAACTGGTCGTTGTCCGCGGCGCGCCAGCGGTGGTCCGCGACGGAGCGGGCGTAACCGTGCCGGGCGTCACTGCGCCGGGCTCCGCACCAACCGGTACGTCTGTCAGCGCCGGCTGGGCACTCGTGTCCGCGTTCGCGAGCTGAATGTCGCGGTTCAGCGACGTATCCTGCGCGAGCGTGTCCGAACTCTTCTTCGTATCTGCACAGCCAGCAATTGCGATTACAATCGCAAGCGCAAGCGACGCGTTGAGCCTGGAAATATATTGGTTCATGTAACCTCCTCCTTCACGTGACGATCGCCCGGGCGCTGCCCAAGCTCATGACCGGTATACCGGGGCAATCCATGTGCCATATATGAAGAATCTTCGGCGCGCAGTGCGCTATTACAGGCCTTACCGCATGCGCTTTGCTGCCGGCCTGGCAATCGTCATCATTTCGGCAGCCATCGGCAGCGTCATTCCGTGGCTGCTTCAGCGCGCAATCGACTCGATTCGCGCCGGCGCTCCGCTCCGCACCGTCTGGTGGCTCAGCGGCATGATCGTCGCCGCCGCGATCGTCGGTGGAGTTCTCCGGTACGCGATGCGCGAGCTGATGAACGGCGTGAGCCGCTGGATCGAATACGACCTGCGCAACGACCTCTTCCGTCACCTCGCGTCGCTCGACCCGGCGTACTTCGCCAGCACCCGCACCGGCGACACAATGGCGCGGCTCACCAACGATCTGGGCGCAGTCAGGATGGCGGTCGGTCCAGCCGTCATGTACCTCGGCAACACGATCGCCGGTGCTCTCTTCGCGCTGACGTTCATGCTGCGCATCGATGTAACGCTCACGATCCTGACGCTGCTGCCGATGCTCATCCTGCCGGTGATGACGATCCGCATGGGTCGCATGATCCACGACCGGTTCGAGTCGGTTCAGGAGCATTTCTCCACCATCACCACGCGCGCGCAGGAGAACCTGACCGGCGCGCGTATCGTGAGAGCATACCGACAGGAGGACGCGGAAATCGCGCGATTCGCCGCCCTGAACGAGGAGTACCTGGTAAGAAACATGTCCCTCGTCCGGCTGTGGGGAACCCTCAATCCCCTGTTCGCACTGTTCGGCGGGCTCGGTGCGGCGGTTGTCCTCGGTTTCGGCGGATCGCTCACGATCAAGGGGGTCATCTCGATCGGGGCTTTCGTCGCCTTCGGACTCTATCTCACGATGCTGACGTGGCCGCTGATCGCCCTCGGATGGGTGGTCAACCTGTTTCAGCGGGGAGAGGCGTCAATGGGACGGCTGCTCGAAATCTTCGATGCTCGTCCGGCGATCGTCGCCGAGGGCGAAGTGAAGCACCTGCCGCCGGCAACGCGCGGACGATCGATCGAATTCCGTAACGTCGGGTTCCATTACCCCGCGGCCGCGGGCGACGACGTCAGGTGGGTACTTCGCGGCGTCAGCTTCACCGTTCCTTCCGGGGAGACGCTCGGCATCGTGGGGGCGACCGGCAGCGGCAAGAGCGCTTTGATCGACCTGATACCCCGCCTTTTCGACCCGCAGGAAGGCGAGATCCTCATCGACGGCATCTCAACGCGGCAGGTTCTGCCCGATGAGCTACGCTCCGAGATCGGATTCGTGCCGCAGGAAAGCTTGCTCTTCAGCGACACGATCGAGTCGAATCTCACTTATGGCACATCCGATCCCGAGTCGGGCAGGTGGGCTGCTCAGGTGGCGCAGATCGACCCCACCATCAGGGAGTTTCCCGGCGGTTACGAAACCGTGCTCGGCGAAAGGGGAATCAACCTGTCCGGCGGACAGAAGCAGCGCGCTTCGCTGGCGAGGGCGCTTGCGCGGAAGCCGGCAATCGTAATCCTCGACGACGCGCTGTCGGCAGTCGACACGCACACCGAAGCCGAGATCCTCCGTTCGCTCCGCGAAGCGCTTTCCGGGAGGACGGCGTTGATCTCGTCGCACCGTATCAGCGCGATCCGCGATGCGGCATCGATCATCGTCCTCGAGAAGGGAGCGATCGTCGAGCGGGGCACGCACGCCGAGCTGGTTGATCTGCGTGGGCGGTACTGGTCGCTCCTCAGGCGCCAGCAGCTCCTCGACGCCGTCGATACCGCCGATCCCAGGGCGTTGGCAACAGCCGCCTCGTCCGATACAATATGAGCATGCCGAAGGCACGGATTCTCTCTCTGCGCCGGACAAATTGAGGTCAGTAGAGGCGGACGCGGAGATCTCCCGCCGCATCATCGAGGAACTGCGCGCGCGCGACGCGCTCAAGACACAGTTTCTCTCGAACATATCGCACGATCTTCGCACACCTCTCGCCGCCATCATCACCCACGCCGAAATCCTGCGCGAGGGAATGCTCGGCGAGCTCAACGTCCGGCAGCGCGACAGCGTGTCGGGCATCGTCAACGGCGGCCAGCAGCTGCTCGACATGATTGACGAAATTCTGACTTACGTGCGGGGTGCCGGCGACCAGATTGCACTCACCATTACACCCTTCTCGATCACGGAGCTCGTCGACCAGGTCTGTGTCCTGAACCAGCCGTTGGCGACGAAGCGAGGCCTTACCTGCGAGCGGATTGGCGGCGAGGAAATGCCCGCAGTCTACGCCGACCGCGACAAGCTCAAGCACGTGCTGGGAAATCTGATCGGCAACGCGATCAAGTTTACGCCCGATGGCGGCCGGATCTGGATTAGTCTCTCGCGCCGCGGGTCGGGCGGAGAAGACCTGCTCGTCGAGGTGGGCGACACAGGGGGCGGGATAGCACCGGATCACCACGAGCTCGTTTTCCGCGAGTTCGCGCAGGTCGATTCCTCGCCTTCGCGGCCGCACCATGGCACCGGACTCGGCCTTGCGATCGCGCGGCGATTCGTGGAGCTGCACGGGGGCCACATATGGGTCGAGAGCGAGCTCGGAAAAGGCAGCAGATTCTACTTCACCGTGCCGCTCGTTCCGGCACCCTGATTGCCGCACATTCTCATCGTCGAGGACAGCCTGCTGGTATCGAGCGCCTTCGAGGTGATCTTCGAGGATGCAGGTTTCAGCGTCCGCTCAGCGGGAACAGTGACAGATGCGATCGAGCGCGGCGCCGAGCAGGCGGTCGACATCATGTTGCTGGATCTGACGCTCCCCGATGGCAGCGGGCTCGATGTGCTGGAAGCTTTGCGCGAGCGATCATCCCTGCCGCGTACGACGCTCGCGATGACAGGCCACGGTGACGCCGCAACGCGGCGCAGATGTCTCGCTGCCGGATGCGCGGATGTTCTACTCAAACCGGTGCCGATGCGGGAGCTGCTACGCCAGATAGAACTGCACCTGAAGTGATCGAACGGCGGGCGCGTCCCCGCGCCGGCCCGCTGCTTCGCTGGTATTATCGGTTGAAGTACAAGCCGTTCGCACGCGAAAAGCGGGCGCGGCCCCCGCAGCGCGGGCTGATCATGCTCCAGATAGACGCCCTCGCCTACTCCGATCTGAGGCGCGCGCTCGATCTGGGCCTGTGCCCGACGATCGCGCGCCTGCTCGAGTCGGATGGCTTCCGGCTGCGGCGTTGGTTCTGCGGTCTGCCGTCGGCCACCCCCTATTGCCAGGCGGGATTCTTTCACGGTGAGAACGCGGGCATTCCGGCGTTCCGGTTTTACGACAAGCCGGCGCGCAAGGTCATCACGTGCAACGCGCCGCATGGCGTGCAGTACATCCGGGACCGCATCCACTCACCCGGCGCGCTTGCCGGCGGCTCCAGCTACGTCAACCTCCTCGATGGGGACGCGCAGACGGTCGCGTTCACCGTCGCAACGCGTGAGCAGATGTCGGTATACCGGCGCCTCGGCGGAACGCGGATGGCGCTGCTGATGCTGCTCCATCCGATCCGCATGGGGCGCATCGTGGTCGGGAGCGCAATCGAGTTCCTGATCGAGGAATGGGAGCGGCTGCGAGGGGAGCTTGCGCGCCGCGTTACACATTCCGAGGGGATCTTTCCCTTCATCCGCATCCTCAGCAACGTCGTCATCCGCGAGCTGCAGACGATGGCAATCATGCTCGATGTCTACCTCGGCGTGCCGGTCATCTACAGCACTTACATGCAGTACGACGAGCTCGCGCACCACTTCGGCCCGTCGAGCCGGCAGGCTCTCGCCGACCTTCGCCGCACCGATGCTCGCATCGCCGAGATCTGGCGAATGGCGCAGCAGGCGGGCGGACGGGGCTACGATCTGGTGATTCTCTCCGACCACGGGATGACGCCGTCGCGCAGCTATCGCGTGGAATACGGTGAATCGCTCGGCACCACCGTGCAGCGAATTCTGGACGTGACGCGTGCAAGGGAAAGCCCCGCTCCGCGCGCACTCGCGAGCTACGCCGAGACGAGCGAGTACTCGGACATCGGGCCGGAAGTGGTCGAGGCCGTCGCGCAGCTGACGCCTACGTCGTTCGGCGCGCGGCGGGGAGTGAGGCGGTTTCGCGACTGGCTGCGCAGCCGGTACGGGCTACGTGAGATCATTTTCCCCGAGAAGTACCGCGTCGACAAGACCAATGACGTGGTCGTCACCTACAGCTCGTGTTTGGCGCTCGTCTATTTCGCCGCGACCGAAGAGCGGCTGACGCTCGACCGGATTCTCCGCGACACGCGCTGGGCGGAGCTGTATCACGGTCTCATCGAGCACCCGGGTATCGGGCTGGCGGCCACGGTCAGCGAGGACGGAGTTCACCTCGCCGGCAGGAGCGGCACGGCAATGCTCAGGGACGCGGAAATCGAGGTTCTGTCGGGCACGAACCCGCTCGAGCTGTACGGCGGGGAACCTTACGTCCTGCGCGCAGTGGAGGCGCTGGTGAACCAGCCGAACACGGGTGACATCGTCCTGTTCGGCGAGTACGATGGCTACGACATCATCTCTTTCGACGACCAGGTCGGCGCACACGGATCTGCAGGAGGAGACCAGATGCACCCCTTCATCATCGCGCCGGCAAGTCTCGGACTCGCACATGAGGTGCTGGAAGACGCGCGCGACATCCACCGCGCCGTGCTCGCCCGCTACGCGGCGAGCAATGCGGTTTCTCCCGCCGGCACCAGCTAAGGCGCGCTCACCCCGGATTCGACGATCGACCGGAACGCGCTGGCGGAAATCTTCTCCGGCTCGAACGGCTCCCCCGCTCTCTTCATCACACCTTTGACGACGTCGTCGAGCGTAACGAGCGGAGCATCGGCATCGGCCTGCACATCCACTTCCCACTTGCCGCGATCGGGACCCTTGAGTGTGTGGCGGTACCTCGCCGTGAAAACCGTATGACGGTGCACGACGATCGAGCGGTCGTGCTCCTCGATCGGCAGGAACTCATCGCCGGCGCTCTCGCTGAGCGCCTCGGGTGGCTCGCTGACGAGGGGAATGTGGGCCGGCTCGGGCGCAATCGGCCGCGCCGCGACGACGGCGACGCCCGTCTCCACGCCTGACTGCCTGAGTGGCGGGAAGAGGCGAATTTCTTCGACCGCATCGACACCGACTCGATCGGCGATGTCCCTCAGAAAACGCTCCGTCGTCTCGATCACGCCTTGCCCGCCGCGGCGCGTTGCGGAGCGGCCGACTGGCGATCGGTGAGCTCCCGCTCGACGTAGAGTCTGAGGATGTGCATGAAATCCTGGGCATTTGTAACGACACCGAATGCCTGGTGCGTGCCCCTGTCCTTCAGCTTGCTCACCACGAACTCGGAAGAATCCACGCAGATCGTCGGCAGCTCGCGCATCGAGCCATCCGCCTCGGTGACGAACGCGGGAAGCATGTTGCCGGTCGCGATTGCGTGCAGCGCCGTGGCGATGAGAATCGCCATCGTCGCGCGCGTCGTGTGCTTCTTCATCGCATCCTGGGCGGCGAGGGTGTCGGTAATCACCTCGGGCAGGGGACCGTCGTCGCGAATCGATCCCGTGAGCACGAAGGGGATGGAGTGTTTGACGCAGGCGTACATGATCCCGTCGGTGATGATCCCCTCGTCAACCGCGTTGTTGATCGACCCCGCCAGCCTCACCTTGTTGATCGCGCGCATGTGCAGTCCGTGCCCGCCACTCGTCGCTTCGCCCTTCTTTGTCATCCCCAGCGTCGTCCCAAAGATCGACGCCTCGATGTCGTGAACGGCGACGGCATTCCCGGCGAGCAGCGCCGAAACGAAGCCATTCTCGATGAACCAGACCATGTCGGCGCGCGCCCTCGAATGCACCAGTGCCGGACCGGTCACCCACACTGGATAACCGCCGCGGTCGCGTTCAGCGATCAGTATCTGCGCCATCAGCGAATAGTCGATCGGTTTCTCGCGCGACACTTCGCTGGTCATGAACTTGAACTCGCCATCCTCCTCGCCAAGGAAGGATCCAACGTGCACGTAGATGCCCTCGCTGCCATTCTCGGCGGCACCGACGGCAACCATGTCGCCTTTCTTCAGCCGCCTCCCCTCCCTGATCCAGAGATCTCCGCCGGCGAGCACGAGTGCCGCGTCCATTCTGGGCTCGCGCGGCATGCGCCACGATCCGTCGATGCGCACGTAGGTCGGGAGGTTGGTGGTGGAGAAAAAATTCTCCGGGAGGACGCCATCGGCAGGCGCGGGGGCGAAGCGCGCGTTTGGCGCGCCGGCCAGTTCGGGTAGCGAGAAATCGGGAGGACGGAGAATCGACACCGCAATAAGATGCCCTTTCGCACCTCGCGGCTACAAGCGGCTGCGATCTCCCAACGAGAGAACGTTCACAACAGCGCGACCGGATCGCGGTCGAGCGTGAGCCGGAGATCGGCCTTCTGCGGGATCTCGAATCGCTCCAGAAAATACCGTCCAACCCTTGTCAGGTCGCCCGGGTTCGCCGCTTTCAGCAGCACGTGCCACCGCCAGCGATTCTTGATCCGCTCGATCGGGCAGGGCGCGGGGCCAACGATCGCGACGCCGTTTTCGTTCCTGGTATCGAGCAGTTCGCGTAGCCACGCCGCGCCGCCGATCGCGAAACGCGCCGTTGCGTCCTCGCTGAGGCCGCTGAACACGAGGTTCGCCAACCGAACGGTCGGAGGGTACGCTGGAATCACGCGACCTGCCATCTCCTCCTTCACGAACGCGTGGTAGTCGTGCGCCACCGCGTGGCGAACGGCGTGATGATTCGGCAACCGCGTCTGAATCAGCACTCGTCCACCCTTCGCGCCGCGCCCCGCTCTGCCCGCCACCTGACTCAACAACTGGAAAGACCGCTCCGAGGCGCGAAAATCCGGAAGGTTGATGCCAACGTCAGCATCAACAACGCCGACGAGCGTGACGTTCGGAAAGTCGAGGCCTTTCGCGATCATCTGCGTCCCAAGCAGGATGTCGATCTCTCCGGACCCGACACGGTCGAGAATCCGCGTGTGCGCCCACTTCCCGCTCGTCGTGTCGAAGTCCATGCGAGCAATGCGCGCCGCTGGAAACCTCTCGCTGAGCAGTCGTTCCACCTGCTGCGTCCCCAGTCCGCGCTGGCGAACGTTTCGCCCTCCGCAGCGAGTGCAGTCGGCACGCACATCCTCCTTGTGCAGGCAGTAGTGGCAGACCAGGCGTTCAGGGCCGCGGTGAATGGTGAGCGTGATGCTGCAGTTCGGACAGACGGAGACCTCGCCACAGTCGATGCACTGCGCGAAGGCTGAGTAACCGCGACGATTGAGCAGCAGGATGGTCTGCTCACCCCGCGCGAGGCATTCGGCAAGCGCACGGTCGAGCGGCTCCCTGATCACCGCCCCGTAATCGGTCGCGCCAGCCGCCTTGCCGGTTTCGTCTTTCACGCCTCCGCGCAGATCCACGACTTCCACCGCCGGCAACTTCCCACCGCCAACGCGGTCCGGTAGACGAAGAAGCGTGAACTTCCCGCTTTCCGCATTGGCCCAGCTCTCGAGCGAGGGCGTGGCGCTCCCCAGCACCGTGATCGCCCCCTCCGCCCTCGCGCGGACGATCGCCACCTCACGCGCGTGGTAGCGTGGCGTCTCGCCCTGCTTGTAGCTCGACTCGTGCTCTTCATCGACGATGATCGCGCCCAGCTTTTCGAGCGGAGCAAACACTGCTGACCGCGCACCCACGACGATACGCTTGTCTCCCCGCCTCAACCCCAACCACGCGTCGTACCGCTCGCCATCGCTCAGCGCCGAGTGCAGGACGGCGATTCGGTCCCCAAACGCGGCGCGGAACCGGTCAACCGTCTGGGGTGTCAGCGCGATCTCGGGAACGAGCACGATCGCCGTCTGACCCCGTTCGTCAACGATGTGCCGGAGCAGCTCGATGTAGACGAGCGTCTTCCCGCTGCCGGTGATCCCGTGCAGCAGGAAGACCTCCCCGGCGGCGGCGCGCGCCATGACGTCGATCGCCTTCTCCTGGGCGGGAGTAGGCTTCTGCCTCTCCGTCGTGAGACCGCCCCGCGATGCAAACGGGTCTCGCTCGACTACCTCGTCCAGGACCTGTATCAATCCCCGCTTGCACAGTCCATCGAGCACCGAGGCGGAGAAGCCGAGCTTTGCTCCGAGCTGCTCGACCGTGCTCCGGCCTCCAAGCGACTCGAGCAACTCGAATAGCGAGCGCTGGCGCGGCGAGCGTGCGAACATCTCGTCACGCTGCAGCAGGGACGGCAGGTCGGCGTTGACTCTCACGACTCGCTGCGTCTTGCGCGGCGGGTGCGGCCTGTCGGGTGCCGTCAGCATCGCGGGCAGCACTGTCCTCAGCGCAAGACCGAGTGGAACGATGTAGTACGCGGCCATCCAGCGGCAAAGCTCCAGAACCGCGGGTCCAACCGCGGGCGCGGCGTCGGGCGACTCGAGAACTGCCTTCGCCTTGCGGGTGTTGCTGCCGGAGTCGCTCTCGCCGACGCAAATTCCCGTCTGGCGCCTGTTGCGGAACGGCACGACCACACGCGAACCGAGCGCTACCGGGTTTTGGAGAGTGCCCTCTTCGACGGCGTAGGTGAAGGTCTGGAAGAGAGGGAGAGGAAGCGCTACTTCAACCAACCGCTCGCCCGCGTCACGCACTGGAAAAGGCCACGGGGGCGCGAACTCCAGGTCGAGGCACTGCGCCAAGCCCCGGTCCGGTCCCAAGCTTGACCGTGCCTCCCGCAATCGTCGTCCCGCTGAACGGATCCTCCGCGAGCAGCGCGGCGCCGTCGAAGTCGGCGTGGTCGAGGAGCGGCGAGATCTGCGCGATTGCCGATATCCCGAGCGAGCTCTCGATCATGCATCCCGCCATTACCTGCATGCCGTGCGCGCGGGCCGTGTGCACCATGCGCAGCGCCTCACGCAGACTGCCGCACTTCGCGAGCTTGATGTTGATCCCGTCGACCGCGCCGGCCAGCTTCGGAATGTCCGCGGCAACGAGGCACGACTCGTCGGCAAACACCGGCAGTTTCGACTGCTTCCGCACGAAGCGGAGTCCGTCGAGATCCTGCGCCGCGACCGGCTGCTCGAGCATCTCGACGCCGAGCTCGGCGAGAAAGCCACTCATCCTGACCGCGTGCTTTGGCGTCCACGCCGCATTCGCATCAACTCTCAGCCTCTTTCCGGCAGCGGCATCGTACACGATGCGGACGATTTCTTCATCGCGATCCGTGCCGAGCTTGATCTTCAGGATCGGATAATCCTTCGCCTCGGCGACGCGCTGCCGGAGAACATCGTTGTCGGCGATGGCGATGGTGAAGCTGGATTGCGGCGCATCCTGCGCGTCCAGTCCCCACAGGCGGTGGACCGGGAGCCCCAGTCGCTTGCCGACGAGGTCGTGGAGCGCCGCACTCACCGCGCTCTTCGCGGCGGCATTTTTCTGCAGCGCCTGCCCAATCGCGGACTCGATCCGCTCGATTCCGAACGGGTCGGCCGCCCCGATGAGAGGGGCGAACTGGTCCAGCGCCGCCGAGACGGTCGCCACCGACTCGCCATAGTACTTGTTGGGTGCTGCTTCGCCGAAACCCTCGTTCCCCTCGTCATCCGCGAGTCGCACGATGACGTTCATGTGGTGCGCGTAACCACCGCGCGCGATCACGAACGGGTGTGTTGGCTTCAGCTCAATTGTCTGGTGCGAGAGCTTCATCCGGCAGCCGCGGTGAGCGGAGTCATCCGGGCGGTGCGGGCCATGCGGAGCTCGGTCACGGCGGTCGCCGTGGCGAGGAAGCCGATCAACGCATCGGCGAGATCGTTCCCCCGCTCGTACCGATCGGCGGGGCGCTTCTCGAGGCAGCGCATGACGATCGCGGCGAGCTGCGGGGGAATGCGTGAATCGACCAGCTCCGGAGACACCGCAATCTCGGTTACGTGCTTGTAGCTGATGGAGTAGCTGTCCGCGCCATCGAACGGCGGGAAGCCAAGCAGCGTCTCGTACATCACGACTCCGAGAGCGTAAACGTCGCTACGGCCATCGAGAAGCTTTCCGCGCGCCTGCTCGGGCGACATGTAGTGCGGCGTACCCATGACGTTGCCGCTGCCGGTCATGCGACTGCGGAAGTGCCCGGTGGCGATGCCGAAGTCGGTGACGAGCGCGTTTTCGTCCTCATCGAAGAGAATGTTGTCCGGCTTGATGTCGCGGTGCACGAGGCCGCGCCGGTGCGCGTAATCGAGACCGGTCGCGACCTGCGCCGCGACGGCAGCCGTCGTCTCCGGCAGCAGCGAGCGATGTCCGCCGATGCGGTCGCTGAGGGTGCCGCGAGCGAGGTAGGGCATCACGAGGTAGACGTGGTCGTCAACCATACCGAAGTCGATGATCGAGCAGATGTGCGGGTGTACGAGCTGTGCGGCTGATTCCGCTTCACGCCGGAACCGCTCGCGCATCTCTTTCTCGCGTGCGAGGTGCGGATGGAGAACCTTGATGACCACCGGCGAGTCGAGGCACACATGGACGGCATAATAGACGCTCGCCATGCCCCCCTCTCCAACGCGGTGCATGATAGTGTATCGCCCGCCTGTCACCTGCCGCAGCGCAGTCACCGACGCGTCAGGCGGCGTCTGCCGCTTGTCCGCTGAAGCGGGCATTCTGATTCCGCACTTCACGCACCGCGCCGCTTCGGCGCGATTCCAGCTCCCGCAATCCGTGCAGAACATCGGCTCAGGTGCCGAACTGCATGCGCACGAAATCGTACGGCGGCCACGGTCCTGTAATCTGGAAGTCAACCGCCGACTGGCGCTTCGCTTCGACCGAAACCGCTTCTTCGAACTGCGTCCAGCGCTGTCCGTCGATGAGAAACGATGCCCGGGCAATTATGCCCTCCGCTTCATCCTCATCCGCCTGCGGCAGTGTCACCGTCGCGACTGCCTGCCCGCGAAGCGCGCGCAGGCTCTCCGCCGCGAGCGCCTGAAAGCTCTTCTCCGCTCCAGCCCCTTCCTGCGGCGTTCCCGGCGTCCTGATGCTGACGCGGGCCGCACTGTGACCCTCGATGACGTTCATTGCCTCGGTGAGCGTGAAGTAGTGCAGCTCGAGCCACGCGGTAAGCGTTCCGTGGGAGCGGAAGACCGTACCCGGTGGCGCGGGAAGTACCGCGGCGTGGGTTGTCACCTCGTCCAGTATCGCCAGGTAATGCTCCATCTCCTTTTCGTCGAGTGAGACGTTGGAGTAGGTGCTCGGCTCCACCACCGCCGCAAGGGCGCGATAGTGGACCAGACTGGTTGAATTGGCCAGCGAAGATGTCTGCGCTGAATCCACGGCGGCTACGCCGTAGACCCTGAGCGCGGTCAGAGAATTTTGCGCCATTTGAGAGCAGCGAGGAGGACGAGCCCGAGAGCGAGCTGTGAGACGACGAGGATGGTGAAACCGTGTGGATGCGAGCTGAGTGGAATATTCTGAAAGTTCATTCCCCACATTCCCGAAACGACAACGAACGGCAGGCTGATCGTGGCCACCACGCTCAGCCCCTTGGTCGTCAACCCTAGACGATTGGAGACCTGTGTTAGATAACTGTCCATCGTGCTGCTGAGCAGGTCGCGGTAGGTCTCGAGTGATTCGTGAATCCGGAGCACGTGGTCGTGGATGTCCCGGAAGTACACCTGGGTTTCCGGCGTCAGGAGTGAGCTGGGCCGGTTCGTCAGGATGTTGAAGGCGTCGCGCTGCGGCGCGAGGTGGCGCCTCAGCGTCAGCACGAGACGCTTGACGGCAAACACGTCCCTGAGCGCACCCTGGTCGAAGTCGGCGAACACCCGCTCCTCGAGTCCGTCCATGAACTCGTCGAGCTTGTCGATGATCGGAAAGTACGCATCGATGGCGACATCGACGATCGCGTGCATCAGCCGCGCCGGACCGTATTTCGCCAGCTCCGGCTTGCGGCGCAGCAGCTCAGCCGTGCTTCTCACGGGAGTCGTATCCGCGCCGTGCACGGTAACGACGTAGTTCTTGCCGAGAAAGAACGTGATGTTAACTGTCTCGAGATCGTAAGGGTCTTCCGTCTCCTCGGCGAACGCAACCGTGCGGACGATCAGCACCAGATAGGTGGCGAACTCTTCGAGCTTCACGCGTGACTGAGGATTGAGCGCGTCCTCGCGTGCAAGCGGGTGAAAATTGAAGATCGTCTTGAGGA
>Ga0180121_10000791_pt1 | contig 13292 bp, 12 predicted proteins | sample AntDrymUQ5402106_2_FD_129676 | JGI IMG/M metagenome (GOLD analysis project Ga0180121, IMG submission 129676) | Polar desert sand microbial communities from Dry Valleys, Antarctica - metaG UQ540 (21.06) (version 2) (version 2) | ecosystem: Environmental > Terrestrial > Soil > Desert | place...
CCCGGCCGCGAGCGCAGTGACGAGCAGGAGGCCGGTGCGGAGTCCGTGGTGCATCTGGTCGCTGTCGCCTGTCCTCGGAATAGCTGGTGCAAATCGGGCGTGATGCTGCCACGTCGCTCGGGTGCGCGCGCGGACTTGGGACAAGGATGACCCATCGGGCCCCCTCCCGGCCCGCCGACACGGCGAAGTGTCCCGAGAGCAGCCCCGATGCGGCACAATGACGGACGATCTGCCGTCGTTCGGCACATCGACCGCAGATCTTGCGCCCAGATCCCCACCGGAGAGGCAGATGTCCGTGACCCGTGCCCTGCGTCAGCGGGACAAGCTGGACAAGCTGGCGCTCGACCCGGCCACTGTACGCCGGGCCCGCGCCCTGGCCCGCCGCGCCGGACGGCCGATCGTGCGCCTCGCGCAGACCTCGACGACCGTCTCGGTGGAGCGCGCCGTGCTGCGGATGGCCGGCGCGTCCGGTGCCGACCCCGACGGCATCCCGTGGGTCAACCGGCTGGTCGACGCGGTCCGCGCGGAGGTCGGCCTGGAGCACGGGGTGTCCCTGCCCGTGTGGGACGCGTTGGCGCGGGGCGGTGAGCCCGACCTGACCACGCTCGCCCAGCGGGCCGCTGCGGGGTCGGTGTCCTTCCGGCTCCCGCAGGCGCGCGACGCCGACCGGGCCCGACGGGCCGCCCGTCGCGCCGTCGGCCGAGGGATCGCGACGATCGACCGTCGGCGCACCGAGCGAGAGCGTCTCGTACGCCGGGTCGGCGACGCACCCCGGCAACCCTGGATCTACCTCATCGTCGCGACTGGCGACATCCACGAGGACATCCCCCAGGCGGTGGCCGCGGCCCGCGAGGGCGCCGACGTGATCGCGGTCATCCGCTCGACCGGTCAGTCCCTGCTGGACTACGTGCCCGAGGGCGCCACCCGCGAGGGCTATGCCGGCACCTACGCCACCCAGGAGAACTTCCGCCTGATGCGCGCGGCGCTGGACGACGTCTCCCGCGAGCTCAAGCGCTACGTACGGCTCACCAACTACGCGTCGGGTCTGTGCATGCCCGAGATCGCCACGCTGGCCGGTCTCGAGCGCCTGGACATGATGCTCAGCGACTCGATGTACGGCATCCTCTTCCGCGACATCAACCCGGTGCGCACCTTCGTCGACCAGCGCTTCTCCCGACAGGTCCATGCACGTGCCGGCATCATCATCAACACCGGCGAGGACAACTACCTCACGACCGCCGACGCGGTCGACGAGGCGCACACGGTGACCGTCAGCCAGCTCCTCAACGAGTACTTCGCCAAGGAGGCCGGCCTCGAGGACTGGCAGCTCGGCCTGGGTCACGCGTTCGAGATCAACCCCGACGTCCCCGACTCGTTCCGCCTCGAGCTGGCGCACGCGCTGCTCGCCCGCGAGCTCTTCCCCAAGGCGCCGCTCAAGTGGATGCCACCGACGAAGCACATGACCGGCGACGTGTTCCGTGGTTACCTGCTGGACGGGTTCTTCAACCTGGTCGGGGCAATGACCGGACAAGGCATCCTGCTCGTCGGGATGATGACGGAGGCCGTCGTGACGCCGTTCCTGTCCGACCGCGACCTCGCCCTGCAGAACGTGCGCTACGTCCTCGACGCCGCCGGCCGGCTGCACGAGGACTTCCATCCGCAGCCCGGTGGCTTCATCCAGTCGCGTGCGCACCAGGTGCTCGACGAGGCGGTGTCGCTGCTCGAGCGGATCGTGGCCGAGCCCGGCTCGGCTCCGCTGCTGTCGGCGATCGGTGACGGCACGTTCGGGCTGATGAAGCGCCCGGCCGACCGCGGCAAGGGCTATGACGGCGTGTTCGGCCAAGCCCAGGGCTACTACAACCCGGCCAGCGAGCTGCTCGAGGCGACGACGTGACGAGCGAGCCGACGATCGTGCGGCCCTACGGCGACACGACGGGCGACGGCATGGTGCAGCTCTCGTTCACCCTGCCGGTCCCGCACGACAAGCGGGCCGAGGGTGCCGCACTGCAGCTCGCCCGCAAGATGGGGATGGACCCGGCGATGGTGGTCCACGCCCGGCCCATGGGCCCGGACTTCACCTTCTTCGTGGTCTACGGCTCGGTCACCCATCTCGTCGACGTCTCCGCCGTGCAGGTCCTCGAGCGGGAGTACCCGCTCCTCTCGGCCAAGGATGTCAACGCCGCGGTGAGGACCAGGCTGCGCCGCAAGCTCGTCGTCATCGGTGCCTGCATCGGGACCGACGCGCACACGGTGGGGATCGACGCGATCCTCAACATCAAGGGTTTCGCGGGGGAGAAGGGGCTCGAGTACTACCGCGAGCTCAGGGTCGTGAACCTCGGTGCCCAGGTCCTCGTGCCCGAGCTCGTGGCGCAGGCGCGCGAGGAGCGGGCCGACGCCGTACTGGTCTCCCAGGTCGTCACCCAGCGCGACGCGCACCTCACGAACACGCGGGAGATGTCGGCCGCGTTCCGGGAGGCCTACCCGGCCGGCCGCGCGCCGCTGCTGGTCGTGGGCGGCCCACGCTTCGACGAGCATGCCGCTTCGGCGCTCGGCGTCGACCGCGTGTTCGGCAGAGGCACCACCCCCGGTGAGGTCGCGAGCTACCTCACGCACGCCCTGACAAGCTCAGCGCACACGTTCAAGGAGTCCCGATGACCCCCGCAGCCGATCTCGTCGGCCTGACCGTCACACACCGCCGCTACGTGCCCTACTCCCACGCGCACTATGCGGGTGACCTCGTCGACGGCGCCTACGTCCTCGGTCTCTTCGGTGACGTCGCGACCGAGATGTGCATCCGCACCGACGGCGACGAAGGCCTGTTCGCGTCCTACTCCGACGTGCAGTTTCTCGAGCCCGTGCGTGCCGGCGACGTCGTCGAGGTGGACGCGCGGCTGTCGAGGGTCGGGACACGCAGCCGTGAGCTGCAGCTCGAGGCGCGCGTCGTCTGCCGCGGCCGTGGCAGCGCGGGCCCTGCGGCCCCGAGGGCAACCGCTGCCTCCTCCGCCGAGGTTCTCGACCCTCCGGTCGTGGCCGTGACGGCCACCGGGACGGTCGTCGTGCCAGCTCCCTCGTAGGTGACATCCGCAGGAGGGCGTCGACCTCGGCGAGCATAGTCGGCTCGGACGGCTGTGACTACCGCGACCGGTCGGAGACGCCGAAAGCGTTGCGGGTCAAGGAAAATTGACCGTCGCCGACATGGCCGCCGTCACCTGCAGGTATGTGCAACGGTGCAGGTCAGGGCACGGTTGACAGACCCCATCGAGAAAGAGAAGGCTTACCCCCGTCCACCGTTGAACACCCGCAAAGGCTCCTCTGACCAGACGCCACGAGCCGGCTTCGGGCCGCGGGGCGGCGCAATGCGCAAGTGCCGTCCGGTTGCCAGGTCCGACAGTCGCCGTCGACGCCACGAGAGGTCGCCCACGGGGGTGAGACACGGGAAGGGCCTGACCGCCCAGTAGACAACGGCGCTCGATCCGGCAGCCGGCCGGACCGAGGTCGGTCCGAAGGGCGGTCGGGCCCTGACCCGTCTCCGGGGCCCCACCCACGGCACATCCCGCAGGCGCCGGCCGTTGTACGGTCGCACGCGGCGTCGACTCGGGCGCCCTCTGCCGGCGGAAGGAAGGGCACCAGGGTGACCAGCACCGCCACGGGAGCGCACGCCCCATCGGCCGTCGGGCACCCAACCGGTCAGTCGCGCCTGCGGTCGGTGCTGGGGGTCCGGGTCGCCGGGGCCGCACTCTCCGGTGCACTGGTCGCTGTCGCCTTCCCGCCGTACGACGTGTGGCCCCTCGCCCCCGTCGGCGTGGCACTGCTCGCCCTGCTCTGCCGAGGAGTGCGGGCCCGTCACGCCGCGGTCCTGGGCCTGGTGCACGGACTCGCGACCTTCCTGCCTCTGGTGTCGTGGATGACGGTGATCGGTCCCGACGCGTGGGTGCTGCTGTCCTTGCTCGAGGCCTCGTTCCTCGCCCTGATGGGTGCCGTGCTGCCGGCCGCCCTACGGGTGCCGGGATGGCCGGTGTGGGTAGCCTGCCTCTGGGTCGCGCAGGAGGCCGCCCGCAGCCGGCTGCCTTTCGGTGGCTTCCCGTGGGGGCGCCTCGCGTTCGCCGAGACCGCGGCCCCGTTCACGGCGTACGCCGGGTGGGGTGGCGCACCGCTGGTGACCTTCGTGACGGCACTGGCCGGCACCCTCCTGGGCGCGGCAGTCCTGCACGTCCGGACGGCTCGTCGCAGCGCCGCCCTGCTGATGGTCGCAGCCCTCTCCGTGCCGGCGGCGGGCCTGGCGGTGCCCACCGGCGCGGGGGAGGGGCGGCGCGTGACCGTGGCCCTCGTGCAGGGCGGGGTGCCCGGTCAGGGTATGGATTTCCTGGGAGAGCGAGAGCAGGTCCTGCGCAACCACGTCGAGGCGACCAGCCGCCTGGCCGAGGACGTCCGCGCCGGCCGGGTCGATGCGCCGGACCTGGTCATCTGGCCGGAGAACGCCTCCGACATCGACCCGTTCACCGACCCCGCGGCCCGGCGGCTCGTCGACGGCGCGGTCCGCGACATCGGGGTGCCCGTCCTGGTCGGGGCCGTCCTCGACGGTCCCGGACCCGACTACGTCAGCAACACCGGGATCGTGTGGGACCCGAGCACGGGGCCAGGTGACCGCTACGTGAAGCGGCACCCGGTGCCCTTCGGCGAGTACATCCCGTTCCGTGACCAGCTCAGCGGTCTCGTCGAGCGCCTCGACCAGATCCCACGGGACTTCTTCGCCGGCGACGAGCCGGGGAACCTGTCCGTAGGGCCGACCGAGGTCGGCGACGTCATCTGCTTCGAGATCGCGTACGACGGGCTCGTGCGCGACGTCGTCGCCGACGGAGCGGACGTGATCGTCGTGCAGACGAACAACGCCACCTACAACGGCACCGGGCAGCCCCAGCAGCAGCTGGCAATGTCGAGGCTGCGTGCGGTCGAGCACGGGCGGACCGTCCTGGTCGCGGCCACCAGCGGGATCAGCGCGGTCGTCGCCCCCGACGGCTCGGTCGTGGCGCGGACACCGGAACGCGCCGCGCGGACGCTCGTGGTCGACGTGACGCTCCACGAGGGGACCACGGTCGCGGACCGGCTGGCGGACGGCCCGGAGTGGCTGCTCGCCGCCGCCGGGCTCGTCGTGGCCGGACTCGGGGCGCGCCGCCGAGGGCCGGTCGGTGAGCCGTCGTGACGACAGGGCCCGAGGACCTGGCCGCGGGGGAGGGGGTGCTCGTGGTCATGCCGACGTACGACGAGAGCCTCAACCTCGAACGCGTCGTGAGGCGACTGCTCGTCGCTGTTCCAGCGGCCCACGTCCTGGTCGTGGACGACGCCAGCCCGGACGGCACCGGGAAGGTCGCCGACCGGATGGCCGTTGACGACGACCGCGTGCACGTGCTGCACCGACTCGGGAAGCAGGGACTCGGGACGGCCTACCTCGACGGCTTCGCCTGGGGGCTGGCGCGCGACTTCACGGTGCTGGTGGAGATGGATGCCGACGGGTCGCACCAGCCCGAACAGCTGCCCCGCCTGCTCGCCGCCCTGGACGGCGCGGACCTGGTCATCGGGTCCCGCTGGGTGCCCGGGGGCTCGGTCGTCAACTGGCCGCGAGGCCGCCAGCTGCTCTCCCGCGGCGGCAACACCTACGTCCGGCTCGCGCTGGGGCTGGCCGTCAGGGACCCCACCGGTGGCTTCCGGGCCTTCCGGCGCTCGACCCTGGACCGCCTGGACCTCAGCGGTGTGGCCAGCCACGGGTACTGCTTCCAGGTGGACCTGACGCGACGTGCCGAGAGGCAGGGAGCCCGGGTGGTCGAGGTGCCGATCGAGTTCGTCGAGCGTGAGCTCGGGGTCTCCAAGATGACCGGTTCCATCGTGCGGGAGGCTCTGTGGCGGGTCACCGCCTGGGGGTTGGCCCGTTGGTGGTCGGTGGGCCGGAGCGCGATGTCCCAGCGACGGGCGTGACTGTGATGGTCGGACTGCTGATCCTGCTGTTCCTGGTCACGCCCGTCGTGGAGATCTTCGTGATCATCCAGGTGGGGCAGCGGATCGGTGCGTTGGCGACGGTCGCGCTGCTCGTCGCCGAGAGCGCTCTGGGCGCCTGGCTGGTCCGCAAGGAGGGCCGCCGGGCGTGGGAGGCGCTGCGTTCGGCGCTGGGAACCGGGCGGCTGCCCGGCGGCGAGCTCGCCGACGCCGCCCTCGTGCTGGTCGGTGGCACCCTGCTTCTGACGCCGGGGTTCGTGACCGACATCGTCGGGTTCTTCCTCATCCTGCCGCTCACCAGGCCCCTGGCCCGGCGTGCCCTGGGCGCGATCATCGCCCGGCGGGCGGGCTCGCTGGTCGTCGGCCGACCCGGCAGCACGCCGTGGGCCGCCACCTCGCGGGCCGGCACGTCGCGGGCCAACATGTCGTGGGGGCGCCGCGGCGCCGGACGCCGGGGGACCGGAGAGACGCCACGTCCCGGTGAGGGGCCCCACGGTGGCGAGGTCATCGAGGGCGAGGTCGTGGACGACCCGGAGGGCGGCCGCGGCTGAGTGTGCGCACCTCGCGGCGCGACCACTTGGACAAGGGGTGTCAGCGGTGCGGCGACCGGTGGGAGGCCCGCGTGCGGCAGAAGTCCGGGCCCGCGCCACCGGGGGGTGTGGCGCGAACCCGGACGTGGGGTGGGGCGGCGGTCAGGCGCTCTTGCGCTGGCTCCGGCTCGCGGTCGCCTTGGTGCTGGGCGTCGCGCGGAGCAGCTCGAGGCGCTCGGCCAGGAGCACTTCGAGCTCCTTGACACTGCGACGCTCCAGCAGCATGTCCCAGTGGGTGCGTGCGGGTTTGCCGGACTTGGGCTCCGGCCGGGTCCCGTCGATGCGCAGCGCCTCCGCGCCGCAGACGGTGCACTCCCACATCTCGGGCACGTCGGCCTCGAGGGAGAACGGGATGGTGAAACGGTGGTTACGGGGACAGTCGTACGTCACGCTCTGTCGCGGCGCCATCTCGACACCGAGGTCGGTCTCGTAGCTCTGGGCACCCAGACGCGAGCCGCGCAGTGCTCGCTCGGCCATGTCGGTCTCCTCGTGGGCTGGTCCCGTGCCGGCAAGTGGGTTCCTGCCGGGTGGTGCAGGGGTGGTCGTACACCGGTTCGAACGTCCGGGACCCCCCAAGGATTCCCCGCCGCCACGCTCCGCAACCCGATGTCTCGCTCTCGGGTCGAGGAGCGGGGACGGCCGGGATCCCCGACAGTGCTTCGGAGCCGTCGGGGTTCCCGGATGCGTCCGGCGCCGTCCCGACCGACGCGTCAGGCCGGCCAGTTGCCACGCTCATGAAGGACGTCACGCAGCGTGTGGATCCGGTCGGTCATGATCCCGTCGACACCCAGGTCGAGCAGGCGCCGCATGTCCGCTGCGTCGTCCACGGTCCACACGTGGACATGTTGGCCCTGCGCGTGGGCGATCTCGACCAGACGCGGGGTGACCACCCGCAGGGGCCCGACCCGCTCCGGCACCTGCACGCAGGGAACCCCGCGGGGAGCCAGCCCGGCCAGCGCGCCGGATGACGCCGCCGCGAACAGCCGGATGACCCCGGGCGGCGCGAGAGAGGTGCACAGGCGCGGGCCCAGCTCCCGGCGTACGGCCGCGAGGCGGCGTTCGGAGAAGGACGCCACGCACACCCGGTCCAGCGACGACGTCCGCCGGATCGTGGCCGCCAGGGGCGCCGTGGCGCCAGCATCCTTTACGTCGATGTTCACCCTTATGTCAGGCCAGGTACCGAGCAGGTCCTCCAGCAGCGGGATCGGCTCGCGGCCACCGATCCGGGCTCTCGACACCGCCTTCCAGGGCAGCCGGTCGACCCGGCCCCGCAGGTCCGTGACCCGGTCGAGGGTGGTGTCGTGGAACGCGAGCAGGACGCCGTCCGAGGTCGCGTGGACGTCGGTCTCGAGGTACCGGTAGCCCATCTCGACCGCCGCGGCGAACGCCGCCAGCGAGTTCTCGTAGCCGTCCGCCGCACCACCCCGGTGCGCGAACCCGATCGGCCCCTCGTGATCCAAGAACGCATACACCCCCGGATTCGACCACGTGGGGTAGGCAGGGGCATCCGCCAAGAGGCGTCGCGACCTGTTGGCGGATGCCTGCGCCTGTCGCGGAGCCTCCGTCACCTGCGCCGAGTATTATCGCCGATAAGGTACATTATGTCATGCTGAACCAGCCTGTACGCCGAGCAGCGTTCACCCCATGCCATCCGGTGGCCAAGATGGCTGGATGACCCCTGCCGAGTTCCTGTGACTGCCGAACCGCTGTTCTTCGCCACGCCGGCCGACCTCGCAGCATGGTTCGCCGCGCACGCCGAGCGCGAGACCGAGCTGTTCCTCGGCTACTGGAAGAAGGGCAGCGGCCGGGCCAGCGTCAGCTGGCCGGAGTCGGTGGACGAGGCGCTCTGCGTCGGGTGGATCGACGGCGTGCGCCGTCGGCTCGACGACGAGAGCTATGTCATCCGCTTCACGCCGCGCAAGAAGGTCAGTACCTGGAGCGCGGTGAACATGGCCCGGGTCGCGGAGCTGACCGAGCAGGGCCGGATGCGACCGGCAGGCATCGCCGCTTTCGAGGCACGCCGGGCGGATCGCTCCGGCATCTACTCCTTCGAGCAGCCGCAGGAGCCGCGGCTCGAGGACCGGGCGGAGGCGACCTTCCGGGCCGACACCGCCGCGTGGGAGTTCTTCACGGCGCAGGCTCCGTCGTACCGGCGGGCCGCGGTCTGGTGGGTGCTGCGCGCGAAGAAGGAGGCGACGCGTGACCGACGTCTCACCATGCTCGTCGAGGATTCTCGCGCGATGCGTCGTCTCAGGCATCTGAGCCGCCCGTAGGGTTGGCCGGTGCCCACCGAGCCGGCAGTCCAGGCGGGGCCGGACGCCGACGCGACGCACGTGAGCTTCCGGTTCCCCGACCCGTGTCGGCGCCTGCGCGGGGTACGCCTCTACCAGGAGGTCCGCGTCCCGGGTGACCGACTCGACTTCACCTGGTCCGGGGGCGAGTGGACGCTGGCGCTCGACCGCCCGGCCGTCGACCGGATGGAGTACCTCCTCGAGATCAGGCACGGTGACGGCTCCACGGAGTCCGTCACCGACCCCCACAACCCGGCGCTGGTCCCCGGGGCGTTCGGGGACAAGTCCGTCGTCGAGCTGCCCGGGTACCGGCCGCCCGACTGGCTGGAGATCGCGGCTGCGGCCGGCACCCGGCGTACCGTCACCACCCCGGCCCGGGCGCTCGGTGAGGACATCACGACCACCGTGTGGTCCCCCGACGGAGCCCAGGACACCGAGGCGATGCCGCTGCTGATAGTCCACGACGGCCCGGAGTACGACGCCCTGGCCAAGCTCACGACCTACCTGGCGGCGGGGGCGGGCGCCGGGTTCCTGCCCCGGGCGCGGGCCGCGCTGCTGCCCCCCGGCCCGCGCGCCGACCGCTACTCAGCGGACGGCCCGTACACGCGCGCCCTGTGCCTGGCCCTGGTCCCCCGCCTCGAGGACGAGGTCGCGACCACCACCACGATCGGTATGGGCACCAGCCTCGGCGCGCTGGCCATGCTGCACGCGCAGCGGCAGCACCCGGCCTGCTTCGATGCCCTCTTCCTGCAGTCCGGGTCCTTCTTCCACCCGCGTCACGACGCCCACGAACGACGATTCTCCCAGTACGAGCGCGTCGTGCGCAGCGTCGATACCGTGCTGCGCTCAGGGGGGCACCCCTCCCCCGTCCCGACCGTGATGACCTGCGGCTCGCTCGAGGAGAACCTCGCCAACAACCGGATCATGGCCCGGGCGCTTGCGGCGCAGGGCTACGACGTGTCGTTGCACGAGGTGAACGACGTGCACAACTACACCGCGTGGCGCGACGCGTTCGACCCGTGGCTCTCGGGGCTGCTCCGGGAGATGGCCCCCCGGTGAGGGGCCTCCGATGAGGTCGGTCGAGCTTGCGTCAGCGAGCAGCGCATTCCACGGACAGGTCGTCGTGCACGGCCACTTCGGGCGCCCGGTGCTGGTGTTCCCGTCCGAGGCCGGCAGCGCGTGGGACTTCGCGAACAACGGGATGGTCGAGGCCGTCCGCTGGATGGTCGACGCCGGCCGGGTCAAGTTCTACTGCGTGGACTCCGCCGACGCCTTCACCTGGTCCGACCGTTCCGTCCCGATCGAGGAACGCGCCCGGCGACACGACCTGTACGAGCGGTGGCTGCTCGAGGACGTCGTTCCCTTCGTGCGAGAGGACTGCGCCGGGCGCTCGGACATCCTCACGCTCGGCTGCAGCCTCGGAGCGTTCCATGCCGCCAACCTCGCGCTCCGCCACGCCGACCGTTTCCCCCAGGCCCTGTGCCTGTCGGGCACCTACGACCCCTCCGAGTGGGACGCCTGGGGCGACCGGGGCGACGCGGCCTACTTCCACAACCCGATGGAGTACGTCGCCAACCTGCACGGGGAGCACCTCGACCGGCTCCGGTCGGCGGCGCATCTGGTCCTCGTCGTCGGGCAGGGGTCGTGGGAGGTGGACCCCACCCGGGCGCTGCCCAGCACCCAGGCGTTCGCAGCCGTGCTCGCGGACAAGGGCATCCCGCACGAGCTGGACGTCTGGGGCTACGACGTCCCCCACGACTGGCCATCGTGGCAACGGCAGCTCGCCCACCACCTCCCGCGCTTCGCGTGAGCCCGGGCCGGCCCGTCGACACGTGGCCTAGACCTCACTAGCGTGCCCCTGACCAGTTCGAGGGAGACCCCAGTGGCTGACACCCGGCACCTGCTGGGCCTGCTCCTTGGCACCGAGAACGACTGGCCGTCGGTCTTCGAGGGCCTGGTTCGCCAGCTCGGCCCGGTGACCGATGGCACCGGGAACGTGCACAGCTACGACGTCGAGCGCATCACGGTGGAGCCCTTCGACCTGCGCGCCGAACCGTCGTACGACCTCGTCATCGACCGCCTCGCCTACTGGTACCACCACCCGCGCGAGTGGTTGAAGAAGGTTGCGCTCATGGACGGGGTTTACCTGCTCAACTCGCCGTTCACGTTCCAGGCGATGGAGAAGCACGCCGCCTACTGCGCCATGATGCGGCTGGGCCTCAAGGTCCCTGACACGGTCCTCGTCCCGTACAAGAACCCGCTCGACCACGCGAAGTATGCCTACACCGCGGGGCTGTACAACCGTCACTTCGACCTCGACGCCGTCGCCGACAAGGTGGGCTACCCGCTGTTCATGAAGCCTTATGACGGTGGCGCCTGGGTCGGTGTCTCGCGGATCCGCAACGCCGACGAGCTGCACCGCGCCTACGACGAGTCCGGCGAGATGCTCATGCACCTGCAGGCATCCGTCGAGGGCTACGACGTCTTCGCCCGGTCGCTCTCCATCGGCGCGGAGACGATGGTGATGAACTTCGACCCCGACCAGCCGATGCACGGGCGCTACTCGGTGTCGCACGACTTCCTCTCACCCGAGGTCGGTGCGGAGGTGCTCTCGATCGGCCGGATCGTGAACGCGTTCTTCCGCTGGGAGTTCAACTCCTGCGAGACGCTGGTCCGAGGGTCGGAGGTGCACCCCATCGACTACGCGAACGCCTGCCCCGATGTCGCGATCACCTCGTTGCACTACTACTTCCCGTGGGCCATGAAGGCTCTCGTGAAGTGGTCGGTGTTCTGCACCGCCACCGGCCGCGCACCTGTGCCGCACGTGGACCCGAAGCCGTGGTTCACCATCGCCGACCGGGAGGACCTGTCGTACGACGAGAAGCTGTGCGAGTACCGGTCCCTGGCCGACGAGCACTTCGACACCGAGCGGTACCAGGACTTCTGCGCCTCGCGGCTCGTCAACATCGACGAGGTCGCGCTCGCCTACTTCGAGAGCCCGCAGTTCGACCAGGTGCTCGTCGAAACCGTGAGCGCGATGTTCCCGCCCCACGAGCACGACCAGTTCGTCGCGCACTTCCGAGGACTGCTCGACCTCTGGTGCCGCGACGAACGCACTCGCCTCGGCTGAGACCTTGATCGTTCGCGACGGTCCTTCCGAGACACGCCGCGCGACACGCCGCGGCTTCCGCGGAAACGTCGCGAACGATCTTCAGCCGATCGGCCAGGTGTGGACCGGCTCGTTGGAGTGCATGTGCTCGACGTAGGTTCGCATCATCTCCCGCAGGGCATCGAGGCGGTCCTGGTCGGAGTAGAGCCGGTGGAACGTCGCGGCCTGCCACGACGCACCGTTGACCTCGCGCAGGCAGCGCTGCTCGATGATCCCGAGCAGCCGGTCCTTGTCGGGCGTCGCGACCCCCCACTCCTCCAGGCCGCGGTGCGCGAGCGGGAGCAGATGGCGCAGCACGAGCTCGGTTGCCGGGACCTCGCCGATGCCCGGCCAGTAGATCTTGGCCCCGATGCCGTCGCGGGCGCTGGTGTGAAAGTTCTCCTCGGCCGCGGCGAAGGACATCTGCGACCACACCGGCCGGTCCGCGTCGGCCAGAACCTTGACCAGCCCGTAGTAGAACGCGGCGTTGGCGAGGACGTCGACGACGGTCGGTCCGGCCGGCAGGCACCGGTTCTCCACCCGCAGGTGCGGACGGCCCCGCACCACGTCGTAGACGGGGCGGTTCCAGCGGTAGATCGTGCCGTTGTGCAGGCGCAGCTCTCCGAGCTGGGGGACGTCGCCGCGGTCGAGAACCTCGAGGGGGTCCTCGTCGTCGCAGACCGGCAGCAACGACGGGTAATAGCGGACGTTCTCCTCGAAGAGGTCGAAGATCGAGGTGATCCACCGCTCGCCGAACCACACCCTGGGACGGACCCCCTGCGCCTTGAGCTCCTCCGAGCGGGTGTCCGCGGCCTGCTCGAACAGGGCGATCCGGGTCTCTCGCCACAGCTCCTTGCCGAAGAAGAACGGGCTGTTCGCACCCATCGCGAGCTGGACCCCGGCCACGGCCTGGGAGGCGTTCCAGTGGGCGGCGAACCTCTCGGGGTCGACCTGGAGGTGGAGCTGGACGCTCGTGCACGCGGCCTCAGGCGCGATGGTGTCCGCCGTCGTCGAGAGCCGGTCAGTGCCGTGGATGCCGTTGATGGCGATCGAGATGTCCTCGCCCCGGGCGGCGAACACCTGCTCGTTGAGCAGGGCGTAGCGGGGGTTGGCGCTGAACGTCTCCTCGGTGAGGTGCTCCGGGCGTACGGTCGGGAGGATTCCGATCATCACGACCTCCGCGCCGGCGTCGTTGGCCACGTCGTCCGCGTGGTTCAGGCTCGCGCGGACCTCGGTCTCGAGCTTCTGGAAGACCTCGCCGGTCAGCAGCTGCGG
>Ga0180121_10000792_pt1 | contig 13275 bp, 12 predicted proteins | sample AntDrymUQ5402106_2_FD_129676 | JGI IMG/M metagenome (GOLD analysis project Ga0180121, IMG submission 129676) | Polar desert sand microbial communities from Dry Valleys, Antarctica - metaG UQ540 (21.06) (version 2) (version 2) | ecosystem: Environmental > Terrestrial > Soil > Desert | place...
AGATCCAGGTCTCGTCGGAGCTGCTCGGGCTTCACGTCGTACAGCGCGGCCACCTCGGCGATCGACGAACCGGGATGCTGCACCAGGTAGGGCACGACCACGAGCATGCGTCCGAGGCGTTCGGCGGTCTTTGGCGGGCTCACGCGCCCCTTCTCAGCCATCGATAGCCTCGAGCTGGGCGACGATCTCGGCGCGCAGCGCCTCGGGCGATCGCACGACAGCGTCGGGTCCGAACTGCAGCACGAGTGACGCCAGCAGCGCCGGCTCGGCCATCGGCACGTCGGCCACGATCCAGCCGTCGTCGTCGACGCCTGTCTGCCGTGCACCCGCGAATGACCCTAGGGCCCACCATGCGACATCCGGCGAGAACGCGACCTCGGCGAGATCCTGTGCGGTGGCGGCCCATGGCCCGGCCTGCACATGATCCGCAGCCCGGAACCCATCGGGGGGCTCGCCGCCTTCCCCTTCGTCATCGAGGTCGGTCGTGAACCGTGATAGCCGGAAGGCGCGCACATCGTCGCGTTCGGCGTCGTGCCCGACCAGGTACCAATGACCGCCCCGGAAGACCATCGCGTATGCGGCGACGACCCGCTCTGCAACCTGTCCGTGCGAGGTCCGATAGCCGAAACGCACACGCCGGCGCCGCTGGGCAGCATCGGCAGCGTCGATCACCAAGACGCTCCGAGCATCGGAGCCCGATGCCAGTGGACCCCCCGCGAGACCCGCGAGCACCCCGCCGTCGGCTCCGTACAGGAGCTTGCGAGCGGCCTGCTCCGCCGGTGTGTTCTCGCCTCCGCTCTGCGCGGCCACCAACAGCGCGCCCAACTCCTGCGGCGTGAACGCGATCTCGGGAAGGTAATACTCGTCCTTCGGGATGACGTAGCCCTGTTCGGCCCCCCACACATCGGTGTCGACGAGTTGCAGCGGGATACCGAACTCGCGGAGCTGGTCCTTGTCACGCTCGAACATGCGCTTGGCGCTGTCGACGTTGTCGGCGCGGTAGGCGTCGAGCGTGTCGCGGATCTGCTCGTACGTGAGCGGCGTGGGGGTCTCGAGCAACAGGCCCACGAGGTTCAGCAGCCGCTCCAGCGGCTCCATGCGTTCCTCGCTCGTCATCGTCGCGCATCATAGACGTGCATGACGAGCGAACGAGGAACCTCGTGATCCGAGCCATCGATCGGCGCCCCGATGGCTCGGTCGAGGTCGTCGCCGAGATCACGGCCGGCACCGACACGAGGACGGTGCGCGTGCCGCTCGGCCGATCCGAGATCGAGATCGATCCGGGGGGCCTTCGCAACACGCCCGTCGTGGTGCTGAGCGAGCCGACGCTGGAGGCGATGGTTCGCACCGGGGCGGAGCGCGCCGGCCATGCAAAGGCCGCCCGTGTGGAGCAGGAGAGCGGGGCGTTCCTCGGAGCCGGGTTGCTCGTGAGCTCCTTGACCGCCGAGGTGTTGCTCGTCGTGGCGGGAGGCAGCGCGGCTGGTACGGCCCTCGTCGTGGCCAGAGCGCTCGGTGGCAGACCGTTGCCGGTCATCACGTTCGATGATGCGGTTCGGGCACAGGCGATGCTGCGGAGCTGCGATGTGGACCTCGACATCGCGGTACCGTCGGTCGACGAGCCGGTTCGAGGCACCATCCGCGACATCGCCGGGCAGCTCGGGCTCTTCAGCTCGCATCACGTCGTCGAGGTCGACCCGCGCCCTGGGCTCACGCCCACCACGGGTGTTGGGGTGGCCGCCCTTGCCTCGGCGGACGACCCGTCCCTCAACGAGCTGACGGCGGCGGCCACCGGGGTGCTCGCAGGGCGAGTTGCAGCCGGCAATAGGCGGTGGCGATGACGCCAGCCTCACTCGATCGTGTGGGTGTGCCACGATGCAAGACCAGCTGGTGACGGAGGAGGGGCAGGCGTTCGATGGCGACGTTCCAGACATCACAGGCAACACTCCACTACGACCGGTTCGGCGAAGGCCGTGACGTGGTCTGGATCGCCGGCGGTGGCAGCCCGGGCTCCGACTGGCATCGCTACCAGGTACCACATTTCCAACGCTCGTTCCGCAACACCACGTTCGACAATCGCGGCATCGGTCGAACGTCGTGCGACCGGCCCTTCCCGTGGCCGATCGAGGACTTCGCCCGAGACACCGCTGAGCTGATCGCTGGGGTCTGCCGGCCACCGGTCGCGCTCGTCGGCCTCTCGTTCGGCTCCGCGATCGCTCAGCAGGTCTGCATCGACTTCCCTCAGCTCGTGAGCTGCGCGGTGGTGATGGGCACCGGCGCCTGGTGCACGGGGTGGGGTTGGGACTTCCAGGAGGCTGAGATCGAGTTCCGTCAGACGGGTGGGCGCCTCGAGGGACTCATGGGCGTCACCCACTACGCCGCGATGCTCTACCCGGCGATGGTGCTCGGTGACCGTGTGCTCTGGCCTCACCTGCGCGCCCAGCTCCTCGCGTGGATGGACTCCGGTGAGAACGAGGCGTCGCTCATCCCTCAGTGGGATGCATCGATGCGCTTCGACCAGCGAGCGGCGCTGCCGAGCTGCGACGTGCCGATGCACGTGATCGCGTTCGGCGAAGACGTGCAGGCTCCGCCACAGGACGGACTCGAGCTCGCCGAACTCGCCGGCAACGCCGAGTACCACAAATTCGACGGCATGGGGCACGGCTCGATCTACGGGCACACCCACGAGGTGATGAACCCGTTCATCGAGGATGTGATCCGCCGCTACGTCTGAAACGACGAGCCTCCGGCGTCTCGATCACATGTGAGCGATGAGTTGCTCGACCCGTTCATCCACGCTTCGGAACGGATCTTTGCAAAGCACCGTCCGCTGCGCCTGGTCATTGAGCTTCAGATGCACCCAGTCGACGGTGTAGTCGCGCCGTTTGGCTTTCGCCTGCTTGATGAAGTCACCTCGCAGCTTGGCCCGGGTGGTCTGGGGGGGCTCGCGCATCGCCAGGTTGACCTGGGCCTCGGTCACGACCCGGTCGACCTTGCCGGCCTTCTCGAGCAGGTAATAGAGCCCGCGGGCGCGATTCACGTCGTGGTAGCTCAGGTCGAGCAGCGCGACTCGGGGTGAAGCGAGCGCCAGGTCGTGCTTCACCATGTACCGATCGATCATCATGCGCTTGGTGACCCAGTCGACCTTGCGCACCAATCGCTCGGGTTCCCCGTCTATCAAGGCGTCGAGGGCCTCGCGCCATTCGCGCAGCAGCACCTTCGAGACCTCGTCGGCGCCGCGCCGCTCGACGAACCGCTCGGTCTTCTCGTAATACTCGACCTGCATCTCGACCGCCGAGAGCTCGCGACCGTTCGCGAGCTTCACCTTTCGCGAGCACGATGTGTCGTGGCTGATCTCGCGGATCGCCCGGATCGGGTTCTCGAGCGAGAGGTCCCGCATGACCGTGTTGCCCTCGACCATGCGGAGCACGAGGTCGGTGATGCCGACCTTCATGAAGGTCGTCCATTCGCTCATGTTCGAGTCGCCCACGATCACGTGCAGCCGCCGGAAGCGCTCGGCGTCGGCATGCGGTTCATCGCGCGTGTTGATGATGGGCCGCGAGCGGGTCGTGGCGCTCGAGACGCCTTCCCAGATGTGCTCAGCCCGCTGCGCGATGCAGAACTGCGCTCCGCGTGGACCATGCAGCACCTTGCCTGCGCCGCACCAGATCTGGCGTGTCACGAAGAACGGGATGAGCACGTCGGCCATGCGGGCGAACTCTCCCTGGCGGCCCACGAGGTAGTTCTCGTGGCAGCCGTAGCTGTTCCCGGCAGAGTCGGTGTTGTTCTTGAACAGGTAGACCTGGCCGGAGATGCCTTCTTCGTGCAGGCGCATCTCGGCCGCGCCGAGCAACGCCTCGAGGATGCGCTCCCCCGCCTTGTCGTGGGCCACGACCTCCCTCACGACGTCACACTCGGGCGTCGCGTACTCCGGGTGCGATCCGACGTCGAGGTAGAGCCGCGCCCCGTTCTCGAGGAACACGTTCGACGAGCGTCCCCAGTGCACGACTCGGCGGAAGAGGTAGCGCGCGACCTCGTCGGGCGAAAGGCGCCGCTGCCCCCGGAAGGTGCAGGTGACGCCGTACTCGTTCTCGATCCCGAAGATGCGCCGGTCCATACCGAAAGCCTACGCCCGGCCGGCTCGATCGCCGGGACTGCCGCGGATCGGGAGCAGGTGTCAGCCGGCGAGTAGTCCGGCGATCTCGGGCGATTCGAGGCGTCGGAACTTACGGCGGTGCGAGCGTCCCCGGTCGAGCACCCCTGCCTCGATGGCCCCGGCCTCGATGGTTCGGCTCTCTGGCGATCCGAGCACCTCCACCGCGGTCTTGACCGCGGTGGTGAGGTCCCAATCCGCGCTGAAGCGGCTCCGGAGCAGCTCCATCAGGTCCCCAGCGTGGCCGCCGATCGCGACGAACTCGTGCTCGTCGGTCACCGACCCGTCGAACAAGATGTGATAGATCGCGGTGCCTGACGCATCGCCGTCGACCTCACCGACCAAGATCTCGACCTCGTACGGCTTCATCTGCTGGGTGAAGATGTTCGAGAGGGCCTGGCTGTAGGCGTTCGCGAGGTCGCGCGCCTTCACGTCTTCCCGGCCATAGGAGAAGCCTCGCAAGTCGGCCAGCCTGATGCCGGCGATGCGCAGCTCCTCGAACTCGCTGTACTTTCCCACGCCGGCGAAGGCGATGTGATCGTAGATCTCGCTGATCTTGTGCAGCGTGGCGCTTGGGTTCTCGGCGATGAAGAGCAGGCCGTCTGCGTACTCGAGGCCGATCACCGAGCGACCGCGCGCGATGCCCTTGTGCGCGTACTCCGAGCGATCCTTCATCATCTGCTCGGGTGCGACGTAGGGCATGAACGACATCAGGCGCGCTCCTCGAGCACCGCGATGACGGCCGCCTCGACCTCGGCCTCTGGCACCTCGTCGGCGCCCGATGCCGTCACGGCGAGCGCGATCGGGAAGATGCGCCGGTACACGCTCGGACCTCCGGTCGCGACGTCGTCCTCCGACGCATCGAGCAGCGCCTCGACCGCTGCCCTGATGGCCTGCTCGCGCGACAAACCTTCGCGCCAACGCTTCTTCAACGAGTTCTTCGCGGGCTGGCTGCCCGACCCGGTGGCCTGGTAGTCGTCTTCCTCCCAGCGCCCACCGGTCGCGTCGTAGTAGAACAGGCGTCCCGCGTCTCGACGCTCGTCGAATCCCCCGAACAGCGGCACGACCACGAGCCCCTGCATCGCCAGAGGGAAGTTCTGCTTGATGAGCTGTGCGAGGCGGTTCGCCTTGCCTTCCAACGACAGTCGGTCGCCGGTCAGCTTCTCGTAATGCTCGAGCTCCAGCTGGAAGAGCCGGACCATCTCGACAGCCATGCCCGCTGCCCCCGCGATCGCGATCGCTGAGTAGTCGTCGGCGGCGAAGACCTTGCGCATCGTCTCGTCGGCGATGGTGTAGCCGGAGGTCGCACGCCGATCACCCGCGACCAACACGCCGTCGGCGTAGATCAGACCGAGCACCGTCGTGCCATGAGGCACGGCGGCGGCCGACTCCGCCGATACCGTCCGGCGCAGGTGGGCAAGCTCATCGGGACGGGCATCGCGCAGCAGGTCCACGAAGCTCGGGTTCGCGCCGAACGACGCGCCCGACAGGGGAAGCGGGTCGGTCATTCGCCGCCCTTCTGCACGTAGCTCTTGACGAACTCCTCGGCGTTCTCCTCGAGCACGGAGTCGATCTCATCGAGGATGTCGTCCATCTCTTCCTTCAGCTCCGAGGCCTTGGACGACGACTGCACCTGACCGGCGTCGGCGTCAGGTTCGTCGCCACCACCGTCCTTGCGCTGGGCCTTCTTCTGTTCTTGCTCCTGCGGCACGGCACGGCTCCTTTCGATGCGCCTATCCTACCGGGGGTTTCGGAACGACCGGCCTAGGGCTGAACCCGAGGGATGGGCCCGTCAGCTCTGCAGCTTCGCCACCAACGAGGCTGCGTCGTCGCTGGCCGCCAGCAGGTCCTCGACGTGTGCCTTCGTACCGCGCAGCGGCTCACGCATCGGGATTCGCTGCAAGGCGTCTGCGCCGGTGTCGACGATCAGAGAATCCCACGAAGCGGCAGCGATGGCATCGGGGAACTTGTCGATGCATCGCCCTCGGAAGTACGCCCGGGTGTCGGTCGGAGGGTTCATGATGGCCGCTTCGACTTCGTCATCGGTGGTGAGACGTTCGACCTTGCCTACCGCCTCGAGCCGGTAGTAGAGCCCCTTGTCTCGGCGAACATCGTGGTACTGCAGGTCGATGGCGCGGAGCTTCGAGTCGTTCCAACCGAGGCCGTCGCGGTCGCGGTAGGCCTGCAGCACCCGGTGCTTCGCGACCCAATCAAGCTCTCGATGCAACGTGAAGGGATCGACCTCGAGCGCGGTGAGCACCGACTCCCATCGTTCGAGCACCTCGCGGTGCTCGGGGGTGTCATCCTCGCGCTCCACGTACTTCTTCGCGTGCTCCAGGTACTCCCACTGGAGCTGTACGGCGTTCACACGACGGCCGTCGGCGAGCGCGATCTCGTGCTTGCACGTGAGGTCATGGGAGATCTCATGCAGCGACCGCACAGGGCTCGCGATGGTCAGATCGGGCAAGAAGCGATCCTCGATCATCTTCAGCACGATAGCGGTGGTGCCGACCTTGAGGAACGTCGAGACCTCGCAGAGGTTCGCGTCACCCACGATGACGTGCAGCCGACGGTAGCGCTCGGGGTCGGCGTGGGGCTCATCTCGGGTGTTGATGATGGGCCGCTTCAGGGTCGTCTCGAGGCCGACCTCGGTCTCGAAGAAGTCCGCACGCTGCGTGAGCTGGTAGATCGCGCGGCCACGCTCGTCCCACGGAGCTTCCGCGCCGACCTTGCCCGCGCCGGTGAACACGACGCGTGTCACGAAGAAGGGCGTGAGATCGCGAACGATGTCGCCGAACGGCGTTGCGCGGTCGACGAGATAGTTCTCGTGGGTGCCGTAGCTGTTGCCTTTGCCGTCTGAGTTGTTCTTGTAGATCGCGAGCGGCGGGGCGCTCGGCATCGATCTCGCGACCTCCTGCAGCGACCGCTCGAGGATGCGCTCCCCCGCCTTGTCGTGGATCACCAGCTGACGCGGGGTGATGCATTCAGGCGTCGAGTACTCGGGGTGTGCGTGATCGACGTAGTAGCGCGCCCCGTTGGGCAGGATCACGTTCGCGAGACCGAGGTCCTCGTCGCTGCCCTCACGAGCCGGCACAGGCTCGAACCCTCGGGCATCTCGCAGCGGGGACTCCTGTTCGTAGTCCCACCTGATGCGGCGGAGCGACCCCGCGTAGGTCGAGATCAGCAGCGACGATGACAGCACGGGGTTGAAATCAGGCGCCCCGACCGCCGCGATGCCGTACTCCGTCTCGATCCCGAAGACCTTGGGGATGGCCACGCGGGCACCTTACAGGTACTGACCGGCGTTCACGCGATCGACCTGGCGCCCGTCGCCGTCGTGGCCGAGCAACGTGCGCACGTACACGATGCGTTCGCCCTTCTTGCCCGAGATGCGCGCCCAGTCGTCGGGGTTCGTGGTGTTCGGCAGGTCCTCGTTCTCCTTGAACTCGTCGCGGATCGCGGTGAGCAGGTCTTCGGTCTTGATGCCCTTATCGCCCATCGACAGGAAGCGCTTGATCGCGTCCTTCTTCGCGCGGCGCACGATGTTCTCGATCATCGCGCCCGAGTTGAAGTCCTTGAAGTACAGGATCTCCTTGTCACCGCTCGCGTAGGTCACCTCGAGGAAGCGGTTCCGGTCGTTCTGCTCGTACATCTGCTCGACCGTCTTCTCGATCATGCGGAAGCACGCCTGCTGGGCGTCGCCGCCATAGCGCGACACCTCGTCGGGGTGGATCGGCACCACGGGATGCAGGTACTTCGACATGATGTCGGAGGCCTGCTGCTGGTTCGGGCGCTCGATCTTGATCTTCACGTCGAGGCGGCCCGGCCGCAGGATCGCCGGGTCGATCAGATCCTCGCGGTTCGACGCGCCGATCACGATCACGTTCTTGAGGGTCTCGACCCCGTCGAGCTCGCTCAGGAGCTGGGGCACGATCGTGGATTCGACGTCGCTCGAGATGCCCGTGCCGCGCGTGCGGAAGATCGAGTCCATCTCGTCGAAGAACACGATGACCGGCAGACCTTCCTCGCTGCGCTCCTTGGCGCGGATGAAGATCTCCCGGATCTGGCGCTCGGTCTCGCCCACGTACTTGTTCAGCAGCTCGGGACCCTTGACGTTGAGGAAGTAGCTGCGGGCGTCGTCGCGCCCGGCACGCTCTGCGACCTTCTCGGCGAGCGATTTCGCGACCGCTTTGGCGATCAGGGTCTTGCCGCAGCCGGGAGGGCCATACAGCAGCACACCCTTGGGCGCCTCGAGCTGGTGCTCGGCGAACAGCTCCGCGTACAGGAACGGAAGCTCCACGGCATCGCGGATCGACTCGATCTGGCCTTCCAAGCCGCCGATGTCCTCGTAGCTGACGTCGGGGATCTCCTCGAGCACGAGCTCCTCGACCTCTTCCTTGGGCAGCAGCTCAGTGGCCACGCCCGCGCGCGAGTCGAACAGCACGTTGTCGCCGGCCCGCACGTGCGTCGTCACGAGCTCCCCGGCGAGGTGCGCCACGTACGCCTCGTCGCCCCGGCCGACGACGATCACGCGATCGTCACCGAGGCGGTCCTTGACCTTCACGACTTCGCCGGCTCGATCGGGGTCGAGCACCTCGACCACGTTGAGCGACTCGTTCAGCACGACCTGCACGCCCGGGCGGAACACCCGCTCGTCGATGTCGGGGGCGGGCATCACTCGCATCTTGCGCCCGGCGGTGAACACATCGATCGATCCGTCGTCGTTGCTCGCGAGGTAGACACCGAACGAGGCGGGGGGCTGGGAGAGCTTCTCGACCTCCTCGGCCAGGGCCTCGATCTTGTCGCGCTCGGCTCGGAGCGCATCGGCGAGCTTCTGGTTCTGCCCCATTGCACGGTCGAGCTGCTCGCGCGTCTCGACGAGCTTCTCCTCGAGCACGCTGACCTGGCCGGGCGCGTTCGTGAGGCGGCGGCGAAGCAGGCCGACCTCTTCCTCCAGGAACTTCACCTGACTCTGAAGCTCATGCGCCTGAGCGTCGTACCGTTCCACGCGCTCTCGATCCACCATCGGTGACACCTCCAGCGGGGTAGAGCCGGATGGTACCCCCGGTCTACCCGGTTCCTGTGGAGCCCGGTCTCGAGTTCCTCACCTACTGATACGGAAGTTCTCGGCGAACGTGTAATGCCCATTCCAAGGTAGTTCTCCCTCGAGAACGCATCGCTACGTTATCGGCGCCTTCCGACAGGGTTCTGTACCCCTCGCGGCGGCGATGGAGTCACGCCTCGCGGCGGGCGATGGAGTCACGCCTCGCGGCGGGCGATGGAGATGAACCCCGTGTGGCCGACCATACGGTGGTCCGGCCGCACGCTGCGTTCGGTGACGTGCCACCCCCGCTTCAGCGTCTCGAATGTCTCGATATGCTGGAAGCCGTTGCGAGGCAGGGCGAGCACGAGCTGTTGCACCTGCCCGGTCGTTGGCAGGTAGGCACAGACGACGCCGCCGGGCTCGAGCACCTGGCGGAGCGCGGGCAACGGCCCCCAGGGCTCGGGCATGTCGAGGACCGCACGGTCGAAGCGCTCTGCCGTGTCCGCGACCTCGGACAGATCACCCCTGCGGAGCTCGACGACATCGGGCATCTTGCCGAAGAAGGCCTCGACGTTCTCGACCGCCTTCTCGCGATGCTCGTCCCGGAGCTCGTATGACGCCACCTTTCCGGCGTCGCCCACGGCGCGGCACAGGGCGATCGTGAGCGCGCCCGAGCCGGTGCCCGCCTCCAGCACGCGTGCCCCCGGGAAGACGTCGGCGTAGGTCACGATCGGTCCGATATCTTTCGGGTAGACGACCTGGGCCCCCCTGGGCATCTTGAGCACGAAGTCGGCGAACCTTGGGCGGAACGCCACGAACACCATCCCGCGGGACGTTTCCAGCCGCGTACCTTCGGATGCTCCGATCAGCAGATCGTGGGCGAGCGTGCCACTGTGGGTGTGGTACGTGCCGCCGGTCTCGAGCCGGAAGAGGTACGTGCGGTCGCGCTGGTCGATCAGCAGGATGCGGTCGCCCGGCTCGAACGGGCCGTGGTGGGAAGTCTCTGGGCTCACGCGCCCAGGCTAACGCACGACCCCGCAGCTCCAGCGCCGAGCAGGACGCCGGTCAGGGGATCTCGACCGGCAGCGGTCGCACGGCGAGCTCCACATCGACCGTACGGGTGTCGCCTCCGGCCTCGACCAGCTCGATGGACACGGTGTCGCCTGGATCGAGCCCGTCGAGGACCGCGCCGAGGTTCTCGGGGGAACGGACCGCCCGCCCGTCGACCGACACGATGACGTCGCCTTCGTCGATGCCGACATCATCCGCGGGGCCGTCGGTGAGCGTGCCCACGACGTATGCGCCCGACTCAACGGTCAGCCCCTGCTGGAACCGGATGTCGGACGTGATCGGGGCGGTCGACACCCCCAGGTAGCCGGTCGCGGCGAGCGGATCGGCGATCGAGGACTCGATGGTGTCTTTGATGAAGTTGATCTTGATCGTGAAGCCGATGTTCTCTGCGCTTTGGGTTCCGGCCGAATTGATGCCGACGACATGGCCGGCCATATCGACGAGAGGTCCTCCCGAGTTGCCCGGGTTGATCGCAGCATCGGTTTGAATCACGCTTGGATACGTCCGGACCGGGACGGCCCCCTGAGGCGTTTCTTGGACCTTGCATACCCCGCAGTTCGGGTCGGGAGCCTCGATCGTTCGGTCGAGCGACGAGACGATCCCGCTCGTGACGGTCGGGCCGCCCTCGAGACCGAGAGCGTATCCCAGCGCCACGACTCGCTGGCCGAGACGGAGTCCATCGGAGTCGCCGAGCGGCACGGTCGGCAGCCCTTCCGCGTCGATATCGAGGACCGCGAGGTCGTTCAGGCAATCGGCCCCGATCAGGCGTGCTTCGTACTCGGTGCGCTCCTCGTCCGACAGGAACACGGTGAGCCGCGAGCCGCCTTCGACGACGTGACAGTTCGTGACGATGACGCCGTCGGCACGCACGATGAATCCGGTGCCGACACCCTGACCCGAGCTTCCGTCGGCTTGGTACACGTCTGTCGTCACGTTCACGACCGCCGGAAGCACGCGCTCGACGACGGCTGCGACCGGTTCCTTGCCGGGGTCGATCGGTTCGGTCGAGGTGGTGCTGTTCAGGCCCGTGACCCCGCCTTCAACGCCCTTGTCACCCAGGGACACGGAGCACGCGGCCGCCGACACGGCGAGCGCAGCCACCAACACGGTCATCGTTCGTCTCATCGAGGGGTTCCTTCCGTTCGAGGCAGGGCGGCGTGCACACGCCTGATTCGATACCCCGAACTCGAGGGGTTCAGCTCTCTGAACGCCGAGATGTGGCGAGATGTTCCCGACAGCCGGCGCGATGCCGTGCGCACTCGTTACGTGGCAAGCGATCCCGCGGGCTTCTCCTTGCGCGGGTCGACGAAGGGGATCGCGGCGGTCGCACCCGTGAGACGCTCCCCGTCCTCGGTCTCGATGTCGAGGCGGTTGCCCGGCTCGGCGAGCCCGATGGGGACCCACACGAACCCGATGTTCTTCTTGAGACCTGGCGACCAGACCGCGTCGGTCATGTGACCGACTTCCTCGCCGCCCGAGGAGACGGTCCAGTACTCCGACATCTCCGCTCGGAGCTCGTCGCCCTCGATCTCGATCCCGACGAGCTTGCGGTCGACACCCTTGGTGCGAAGCTCCTCCAGCGCCGCCTTGCCGATGTAGTCCTGCGACTGGTCCTCGACGAGTCGCTCGAGACCCATCACGTGCAACGGGGTGTCACCGAGGCGGATGTCGGAGCCGTAATTGAAGATGCCGGCCTCGATGCGACGCCCCTCGCAGGGTGCGATCGGCCTGATCTCGAACTCCTGGCCGGCGGCAGCGACCTTGTCCCACAGTTCGTCTCCCTTGGAGTAGTCGAGGAGGTTGACCTCGAACCCTGGGATGGCGGTCCATCCGGTGCGGCTGATCACGACCGGGATGCCATCGATGTCGAATTCCTCGATCCAGTAGTACTTGATGTCGTAGATCGCCGAGCCCACGAGCTTCTCGAGGGTCTTGGCGGCCATGGGGCCTTGCACCTGCATCGGGTGCACGTCGGGCGTGCTGACCTGTGCGTCCAGCCCGCTCGCAGCCGCGACGCCGAGCGCATACAGCCCCGCGTCGGAGTCGGCGAGCTGCATCCACCAGCGGTTCTCGCCCACGTGCAGCAGCACCGGGTCGTTCACGATCGACCCGTCGGGCCCGGTCACCAGCATGTACTTGCCCTGCTTCACGGCGCACTTCGTGAGGTCTCTGCAGGTGATCATGTCGATCAGCCGATCCGCGTCGGGACCGCTCACCTCGATCGTGCGCTCGACGCCCACATCCCACATGGTCACGGCGTTCGACAGGGCCCAGTACTCGGTCTCGGGGTCGTCGTAGTAGGCCGGCAGGTACATGTGGTTGTAGATGTCGTACGAAGTGCAGCCGGCGCGGCGGGTGGCATCGAAGAACGGTGACTGCCGATACCAGGGACCGAAGTACAGGGTTGCGCTCTTCTCGAGCATCTCGTGCCGTTCGTTGGTCATCATGCGCCTCCGCGTGTCTCGAGGCCGGGCCGACCGCCCGACGACAAGATTGAATCATGATTCAAACGGACGTCCGGACGCAAATCGGCGAGGTCAGGAGATCGGGATCGTCTTCTTCGGATCGACGAATGGCATCTCCACGACCGTCGCACTCCGATCGCCCCACTCGGTCGCGACCTGCACCGACGATCCGAGCTCACCGAGCTCCTTCGGCACCCAGGCGAAGCCGATGTTCTTCTCGAGACGAGGCGAGTAGATCGCGGACGTGACCTTGCCCACCTCGGCATCGCCGGAGGAGACCGGCCACTTCACGTTGTTCAGCGCCGGGAACGCGTCGCCGTCGATCTCGACACCCACGATGCGCCGGTCGACGCCGCTGTTCCGGATCTTCCGAAGGGCTGCCATCGAGATCGACGCGTCGTCGGCCAGGGTGTCCCAGTCGACGAGACGGTCGAGCCCCATCTCGATGGGGTTGTTGTCGTAGGTCATGTCGGCGCCCCAGTTGAAGATGGCGCCTTCGATACGACGGATGTCGCTGGGGCCGGTCGGCACGATGCCGAATTCCC
>Ga0180121_10000793_pt1 | contig 13262 bp, 12 predicted proteins | sample AntDrymUQ5402106_2_FD_129676 | JGI IMG/M metagenome (GOLD analysis project Ga0180121, IMG submission 129676) | Polar desert sand microbial communities from Dry Valleys, Antarctica - metaG UQ540 (21.06) (version 2) (version 2) | ecosystem: Environmental > Terrestrial > Soil > Desert | place...
CCCGAGGGGCACTGCGACGTGGAAACGCCCGAGCTTCGTACCGTCGCCGGCCATGCGCATCTGGCCGCCTGCCACTACCCGCTCGAGAAGTGGCCGATGACGCCCGAAGAGATCCGGTACAACGGTTCACGGACGGCAGCGGTCGGCTCGTAACGCCGTGGCGCGTCGACCGAGCACGCTGTAGTGCTCGCGGTGCGCCGTCTTGCTGCGCTGTTGGCGGGCACCGCCGTCGGCGTAGGCGCACTGGCGGCACTGATCGGGCTTGCGATCGGTTCGTCGGTCGAGCGTGCCGTCTCGGTCACGTACTACGTGGTCGGCGCCTTCCTGATCGTGCTCGGCTTCTTCGCGGGCAGTCGGGGGCCTCTCCGCGGGAAGGTCGCCGACGGGGAGGAGCCGATCACAGGATTGTTCGGCATGGGTCTGGCGCTTCGGGGGGCGCGACGCGCCACAAAGGGAGAGAAGCAGGACACACTGGCCACGGCCGGTATCTTCCTCTTCGTCGGGGTCTGGCTCATCCTCCTCGGTGTTCTTGTCGATACGTCGGTAGAGCTTTTCTAGGCTGGCACTAACTTCGGCGCTGTCGGGCACGTCTGAGGTGGTAATGCACGAGATCCAAACAATGGAATGCGAGCGGACGCGGCAGTGGGTCTCCGCGTCGCTCGACAGCGAGCTTTCGCAGTTCGAGCGTGCGCTCGTGAAGGGCCACATTGCGGGCTGCGCCGCATGTCGCTCATTCGAGGAGGGCGTCACGGCGGTCACGGCTGCGGTGCGTAGCGCGCCGCCCGAGAGAATGAGCGAAGGCGTCCGTCTACCGGCACGCCGCCGACTCGCCTGGGGAACACAGGCGGGTGTGGCGCGACTTGGATCGGTGGCTGCGGTCATCGTTTCGGCGATCTCGCTCGGGCTGCTCGTGGCACCGGAGCCTGGACAGCTGGGCACCGAGCACGTCCTCGTCGCAGCGCCGCTGGCGCGGCCGCTCGGGAGCAACGAAAACTTGGTCGCGGTCCGTCGGCCGACGCTTTCCCAGGGCCAGGCAATCGCGTTCGGCTCGGGCGGAATCGGCGCGTACAAGCCTGCGTTGGCGCCGACGCCGTAGCACCGCTAGCGTTCAGAGCATGACCGTTGCGGTGCAGATCGGCGCCGAAGAGCGGCTTGCGTCGGCGACGGCGCTCGCCGACCGCTTCCGCGCGAACATCGAGAAGGTCGTCCACGGAAAGAGCGAGGAGATCCGGCTCGTACTGACGGCGCTCGCTTGCGGTGGGCACGTGCTCTTCGAGGACGTGCCAGGCACCGCCAAGACCGTGCTGGCTCGTGCGATCGCACAATCGATGGCGGGCGCCGTGCCCGCGCGGATCCAGTGCACGCCCGATCTGCAACCGACGGACGTGACCGGGCTGTCGATCTACAACCAGAAGACCAGGGAGTTCGAGTTCCAACCGGTGCCGATCTTCGCGAACGTCGTTCTCGTGGACGAGATCAACCGGGCGATGCCGAAGGCGCAGGCGGCGCTGCTCGAAGCCATGGCGGAGCAGCAGGTCACGAGCGACGGTGTGACGCGCCCGCTTCCTCACCCGTTCCTGCTGCTGGCCACCGAGAACCCGATCGAGTACGAGGGCACGTTCCCGCTTCCCGAGGCACAGCTCGACCGCTTCTTCCTGAAGACGTCGTTGGGCTATCCGTCGGTCGACGAGGAACTGCGGATCATCGATGACCAGCGCGAGCATCATCCGCTGGTCGACCTGCGACCGGTCCTGACGATCGCGGAAGTCGCCGCGCTGACGGCCGCAGTCGGGGACATCTACCTCGACCCGCTGCTCGGCCGGTGGATCGTCGAGCTCGTCCGCGCGACGCGCGAGTTGCCCGGCGTGGCGGTCGGCGCCTCAGTGCGTGGCAGCTTGGCGCTCGAGAAAGCCGCGCGCGCATGGGCGCTGCTTCACGATCGGAGCTACGTGACCCCTGTCGACGTCGAGCAGCTGTTCCTGCCTGTGCTCGGGCACCGCGTCGTCTTCACGCCGAGGACGCTTGCCGAGGCACGGCGTACGGGCTGGGAGGTCGCGCTCGCGGAGTTCAGGGCCGCCGCGATCGAGCTAGCACCTACACCCGCGACGGTCTTCGACTCCGACTCGCTCCACGCAGGATCGTGAGCGGGCGCCGGGACGTCTTCCCGCTGGTGCCGCGCCAGCGGCTGCTCGGCCTCTCTTTCGGCGTCATCCACGGTGTCCGGCGCGGGCTCGGCACCGACGTCGCCGGGTCGCGTCCCTACCGGCCCGGGGACCACCGCGATGCGATCGACTGGGCCGCCACCGCGCGGCTCTCTGCCGCGCGCGCGTCGGACGAGTTCGTCGTCCGCGAGAACTACGCCGACGACGCCCCTCGCGTCGTCATCGTCGTCGACCGAAGGCCGGAGATGGCGCTCTCGTCGCCTGACGTGCCTTGGCTACGCAAGCACGAAGCAGTGCGCTCTGCAGCAAGCCTGATCGCCGACAGCGTCGCCGAGGCGCGTGGCCTCGTCGGTTATCTCGATCTCGCTGAAGGTGCCGACGTGCCGTTCTGGCGTCCGCCATCGTCGAACCGCGAGCCGTGGTCGATTCGGGACCGGCATCTACGCCATCCGATCTACATGGCTCCCGAGGACAACCTCACGCTCGCGCTCGAGTTCCTCGAAGGTCACCGCCGCGCTGTGCCGGGGGGCAGCTTCCTGTTCATCATCTCCGACTTCCTCGTCTCGCCCGCGCGCGAGGTGTGGGAGGGGGCTGTCGAGCACCGCTGGGACATCGTCCCGCTCGTGATCCAGGATCCGCTCTGGGAGCAGAGCTTTCCACCCGTCGACGGCATCGTCGTCCCGCTGACCGGCGCCGACGGACGTGTGCGCCTCGTCAGGCTCCGCCCCGGCGAGTCGGCCGAGCGGCGGCGCGAGCACGAGCAGCGCCGGGCTGATCTGCTCGACGGCTTCCTCGAGCTGGGCATCGATCCGGTTTCTCTTTCGGCGAGCGACCATGATCACGTCCTGTCGGCGCTCCTGGCTTGGGCGGCGGGCCGAGAGCTCGAGCACGGACGGAACTGGCGATGAGGCGGCTCGCGGTCCCGCTCGCGTTCCTGGTGGCGGTTGCGGTCACAGCCGGTGGGATCGCCTTCGTCCTCGCCTCGCGTGCGGCCGAACCGGACGGCGCCGCGCCACCGAAGCAGTCGCTGCGGGTCGTCTCCTCGTCGGTTCGTCCGTCGGTGCATGCATTCGGCGAGCCCGTCGTGGCGGAGCTCGTGCTCGTCGCCGACGCCGGGGTCGTGCGGCCGGAAACAGTCCGTGTCGACCCCGACTTCGCCCCGTACGAGAGGGCCGGCCCCGGGCGCGTGGAGCGCGTGGCCTCCGGCTCGAGCGTCCGATGGCGCTTCCGCTACCCGCTTCGTTGCCTCCGCGAAGGCTGCGCCCCCGCCGGCGATCGCCGTACCTTCGAATTCCCGCTGACGAGCGTCGCGTACCGGTTCCAGTTGAGCCCCGGCCCGGCGAGCATCATCGTCGAGTGGCCGGCGTTTCAGGTGACGGCGCGCGTCGACGATGTCGCGTTCGCGCAGCGGGCGTGGCGGGCGGAGGTCAGCGCCGTTCCGGCTCCGTCCTATCGCTTGGCTCCCGGCGCCTTGGCCGCCGCGCTGCTCGTCGGCACAGCGGGGTTCGCTGGTCTCGGCGTCGGGATTGCCCGGCGGCTCGCGCGGCGACACGAGGCAGCGGAGGTCGAGGAGGCCCAGGCGGAGGAGCCCACGCTGGCCCCACTCGAGCGCGCGCTCGCGCTCGCTTGCGACGCATCGAGGAACGGTGACCCGCCAGACCGCCGGCGGGCGCTGGAACGCGTTGCCCGCGAGCTGGACAGCCGGGACCTCGCCGGGCTCGCGGACCGGGCGAGAGCCCTGGCGTGGGCCTCCGGCGCCGCTGATCCCGACGCGATCGACGAACTCGCACGCGACGCCCGGAGCGCAGACGGAGGCTCCGCATGACCGGCGTCCGCCGTTCTGGGCTGCCCACGTCGGCCGTTCGCGAGCTCGAGGAGACGGCGAGACGAACGCGTGTGCGGCACCTTGGACTTGCGCTCTGCGCCGTGGCTCTGCTCGCTGCGGCCCTGACGTTTTCGACTCGCCTCGGCGCGAGACCCACGAGCTACTTCGCGACGGGCGGGGGAGGCGTCATCGTGCTCGACCTGTCGACGAGCGTCGAGCCGGCGAAGTACCGGCGCATCCAGCGAGTCCTTCGCTCGCTGGCGCAGACGTCGACCCGCGTCGGGCTTGTCGTTTTCTCCGACGTGGCGTACGAGATGCTCACGCCGGGCACCCGCGGAGACGAGCTGCGTCCGATGCTGCCATTCTTCGAGCCGCCACCCGCGGCTCCCGTGGTCAGGCGCTCCAGGGGGGGCTCACGCCGAGGATCCCAGGCTCTCCCCACCTTTGGCCGCGCGAGCCCCTGGACCGGCGCGTTTCGTGGCGGGACGCGGATCTCGGTGGGACTCGGCGAGGCGCGACGAGTGATCGAGCGTGACAGGATCGCGCCGTCTGTGCTGCTGATCAGCGACCTCGACGACTCGGCTCTGGACACCGAGCTGCTGACGCAGGAGCTGATCCGCTACGAGGCCGACGAGATCGATCTCAGGGTTGTGCCTCTGTTCGCCTTCAGCGAGGATCGCGATCTCTTCGAGCAGCTGGTCGGCGAGGAGGCGTTTGTGCAAAACCGCGAGCTGCTCGGGAACACCGCGGTCGAGGAGCGCCAGACGCTCGTCGGCTCGTTCCCGGCGGCGCTCGTCGTCGCGGCGGCCGCCCTCCTGGCGCTGCTCGCCCTCAACGAGCGGCTCTGCGGCCGGATTTCCTGGAGGCGCGCATGAGGGCGTCGCGGATCGCCGGGCCCGTCGCCATCGCGCTCGCCTTCGCGATCGCGGCGCTGCTTGCGCTCCTAGCCGCCGACGTGGTGCGCTCGCAACGGGCGCTCGAGCGCGGGGATGCCCGCTTCGCTGGGGTCGCCGGAACCAAGGGCATGTGGACGACCGGCACGGTGCTTCCGGCCGCGGCCAGCCGCGCGCTGCTCGACGTAACGGACGACATCGAGTTCCGCGCGGCGATTCAGCGTTTTCGCCTCGCGCGGCCACGCGAGCCCGTCACGCAGTTCTCCCAGCTCACGGTGAGGAGCGGAGCGGACCGCTTGCTAGCGCGGGCCGCACGGGACGCCCGCGCGCGCCGGAGCTCAGTGCTCGCCAACCTGCGCGGCGTGCTCGCGCTCGAGGAGGCGCGGCTCGGGACCGGCTCGGGGCCGCCGCTTCGCCGGGCGGCGGGTTACTTCCGCCGGGGCGTGGAGCTCGATCCGAGCAACGACGACGCCCGGTTCAACCTCGAGCTCGCGCTCCGGCTCCTCTCGGACGCAGCGCGCAGCTCGGCCGGCAGCGGCGAGCGTGCGGCCACGCCCGCCTCGGGCGCCGGCGCCGCGACGTCCGGTGGCGGCTACTAGGGCCCCCGATCGCGGTGGCCGTCTCCTTCCTGACGCCGTGGGCCGCCGCGGTCGGTGCGATCGCGCTCGTCGGCGTCGGGGCACTCGTCGCATCCGAGCGGCGGTCGCGCCGGCTCTGTTCAGTGCTTGGGCTCGAGCCGCGGCCGGCGGGCACGTTCAGGCTCGAGGCGGGCGCGCTCGCCGCGGTGGGTTTGCTGCTCGGCCTAGCGGCGGCGCAACCCGTCGTCTCCAGGGTGCAGGCGATCGACGGCCGCACCGACGTCGAGGCGATCGCCGTCTTCGACATCTCGCGGTCGATGCTGGCGCGGCCCTCCCGGTCGGCGTCGCCACGGATCGACCGCGCACGCGCGTTCGCCAAGGAGCTCCGCTTCGGGCTCGTCGAGATCCCTACCGGCGTCGCGTCGCTGACCGACCGCCTGCTCCCACATCTCTTCCCGACCCTGAGCGCCACCGCGTTCACCGCCACCGTCGACCGGGCGGTCGAGATCGATCGTCCACCGCCCGAGCGGCGCGCCAACCGCGCCACTGCGTTCGCGGCGCTCGGTGATCTCGGCCGGCAGAACTTCTTCGGCGCGAGCGCACGCGTCCGCGTCGCCATCATTCTGACCGACGGCGAAAGCGTGCCGTTCAACCTCGGCGAGCTCCGGTCGCTGCTCTTGAGAGGACGGGTGGCGGCGTACTTCGTGCACGTCTGGCACCCGGAGGACCGCGTGTACGGATCGAGAGGAGAGAGGGAGAGCTATCGGCCCGACCCTGGAAGCCGTGCCATCCTCGAGCGCGTCGCCCGCGAGGTCGGCGGCGGTTTCTTCAGCGAGCAAGAGCTCCCTGCTGCCCTCGCGGCCGTCCGGCGCAGGCTCGGCGAGGGCACCATTGCCTCCAGGGGGCAGGAGCTCCGGGCTGTCGCGCTCGCGCCCTACGTCGTCGCGGCAGCCGCGCTGCCGCTCGCGCTCGTCCTGCTGCGGCGCAACTTCTAGCTGCGCCGCTCGTCTACTCTTCATGGTGATGCGCAAGCTCTTGGCAAACGCATGGGTGGTACGGGGGTTCAGCGCGGTTTCCGCCGCGCTCCTCGTGATCGGAGCTTTCATGTATGTCCAGTCGCGACCCGACCCGTCGCCGCGGACGAACACGACGACATTCGGCCGCGACTACGAGCTCCCGGTCACGACCAACGCGTTGACGGCTGCCGACCTGCCGAAGGACGTCCGCCGGGTCGCAGGTGAGTTCATTCTGGCGGCGGCGGGGAGGGAAGACCTCGCGAAGGCGTGGAAGCTCACGCATCCCGAGCTGCGGGTCCAGTGCGGCTGCTCGTACAAGCACTGGCTCACCGGCGACATCCCGGTGACGTACTACCCGCCGAACGACATCGACACGGCGAGCTTCGACGTCGACGAGCTGACGGCGAACGAGATCTTCCTGAAGGTGCTGCTCTTGCCGAACAAGGGGTCGAAGGTCAAGCCGCAGGTGTTCGACATGGGCCTGAAGACGAACGGCTCGGGCAAGCAGAAGGCCTGGCTCGTAAATTACTGGGCGCCTAAAGCGTCGATTCCGGTGCCGGCCGCGATCGAAGGCGGCTGATCGTCCTCGTGCTCATCGCCCCGAGCCCTCTGACCGCCTTCGTCTGACGGTTGGACCACGACGTCAGGCTGGCGTCGGCGCTCGAACGGGCCCGGAGCCGTCGGCTTACGGATCGCCCGAAGAAGCCCTTCGCTAGACTCCGAGCGCTTCTGCGGCGCCCTTGCGCTGCACCTCCCACCGCCAAGATCTCTCTCCAGGAGCCACATGTCTGAGCACGCGCAGGGAACCGCCGGCAAGGTAGTCGAGATCAAGGGCGTCGTGATCGACGCCGTCTTCCCGGACGTGCTACCGGGCATCTACAACGCTCTTGCGATCGAGGTGCCAACCGCGGACGGCAGCGGCCGGACACTCATCGCCGAGGTGCAGCAGCACCTGGGCGACGACCGCGTCCGCGCAGTCGCGATGGACTCGACCGACGGGCTCGCGCGCGGCGTCGACGCCGTCGACACAGGTGCGCCGATCTCCGTCCCCGTCGGCGACGCGACGCTCGGCCGGATCTGGAACGTGATCGGCGAGCCGATCGACGGCAAGGAGGCCGCGGGCAAAGACGTGGAGCGCTGGTCGATCCACCGCGACCCGCCCGCGTTTCGCGATCTCTCCCCGACGATCGAGATCTTCGAGACCGGCATCAAAGTCGTCGATCTGATCGCCCCGTACGTGAAGGGCGGCAAGATCGGCCTCTTCGGAGGCGCCGGCACGGGCAAGACAGTGCTGATCCAGGAGCTGATTCACAACGTTGCGCAGCAGCACGGCGGCGTCTCCGTGTTCGCCGGCGTCGGTGAGCGCACCCGCGAGGGCAATGACCTCTTCCTCGAAATGACCGAATCCGAGGTGATCGACAAGGTCGCGCTCGTCTACGGGCAGATGAACGAGCCGCCGGGCGCGCGCCTGCGCGTCGGACTGTCCGGCCTGACGATGGCGGAGTACTTCCGCGACCAAGGCCAGGACACGTTGCTGTTCATCGACAACATCTTCCGCTTCGTCCAGGCGGGCTCCGAGGTCTCGGCGCTGCTCGGCCGGATGCCGAGCGCCGTCGGCTACCAGCCCACGCTTGCGACCGAGATGGGGCAGCTGCAGGAGCGGATCACCTCCACGAAGACGGGCTCCGTGACGTCGGTGCAGGCGATCTACGTGCCCGCAGACGACCTCACAGACCCGGCGCCCGCGAACACATTCGCGCACCTCGATGCGACCACCGTGCTCTCGCGCGCGATCGTCGAGAAGGGCATCTACCCGGCCGTCGACCCGCTCGACTCCACGTCCCGCGCGCTGCAACCGGGGATCGTCTCGGAGGAGCACTACGCGGTGGCCACCCAGGTGCAGCAGGTGCTGCAGCGCTACAAAGACCTGCAGGACATCATCGCGATCCTCGGCATGGACGAGCTGACCGACGAGGACAAGCTCGTGGTCTCGCGCGCCCGCAAGGTCGAGCGCTTTCTCTCGCAGCCGAACTTCGTCGCCGAGCAGTTCACCGGCACCCCCGGCGAGTACGTCAAGCTCGAGGACACGATCAAGGGCTTCCGCGAGATCATCGAGGGTAAGCACGACGACCTGCCCGAGGCGGCCTTCTACATGGTCGGAACGATCGAAGGCGCCGTCGCGAAGGGCGAAAAGACGGCGGCTGCGGCGTAGTGGCCGACGCCCACCCGAAGTTCGACGTCGCGGTCGTCACCCCGGAGGGGGACGCATTCCGCGGCGAGGCAGAGATGCTGATCGTCCCTGGAGCGGCCGGCGAAATCGGCGTCCTCGCGCGTCACGCGCCCCTCGTCGCGACCCTCAAGGCCGGCTCGACGCGCGTCCATCTCGGCGGCGGCGAGGTGCTCGAGCTCGCCACGGGGTCAGGCTTCTTCAAGGTGGAGCTCGACCGTGCAATCGCTCTCGTCGACGGTGCGGTGGACGTCAGGGAGATCGACGACGCCCGGGCACAGGAGCAGCTCGAGGCCGCGAAGGCCGAGCTCGAACAGGTCGAATCGGGCGAGTCCAAGGCCGACCGCTGGCAGCTCGAGCAACGGATTCAGCACGCGGAAAACCAGCTGACCGTCTCCGGCCGTACGTAGAGCCGTGCGGGCGCGTGTCGCCGAAACACGTGAGGTCGCGAAGGGAACGCTGCTCGTTCTCTTCGCCGTTGACGGCTACCCGGAGTACCGCCCTGGCAGCTACTTCTGGGTCGAGCTGCCCGACCGCGGGCACGAGGACGAGAAGGGACTTCGCCGCCACATCTCGCTCGTCACCTCGCCCACCGACGAGGGTGTCGTCGGGCTCGCGACCCGGCTACGCGACACCGCATTCAAGCGGACGCTTGCCGAGCTGACACTCGGCGACCAGGTCGAGGTCGAGGAGCCCAAAGGCTCGTTCCTGCTGCCCGAGGACACGAGTCCGGGGTACGTCTTCGTCGCCGGCGGGATCGGGATCACCGTCTTCCGCTCGATGCTCCGCTACATCGCCGACGAGCTGTTGCCGTACGAGATCACGCTCGTCTACTCGAATCGCGACCGCGAGTCCGCCGCGTTTCTGGACGAGCTCGAGGAGCTGGAGCGGCGGATCGCGGGCCTGCGGGTCGTCCTGACGATGACCGACGAAGAGGGCTGGGAAGGGGAGAGCCGGCGGATCGACGCCGCGTTGCTCCGCGACCACGTCGGCGAGCTCGAGGACCGGCAGTTCCTCGTCGCCGGCCCGCCCGCGATGACCGAGGCGGTGGTTGAGGCGCTGTACGCGGCCGGCGTCCCCGAAGAGCGCGTGCTCGCGGACAAGTTCTCCGGCTATTGATAGCCTGGCACCACCTGGAAAGCTTTGAAGGCAGCTTGGCGACCAGGCTAAAAAACGCCTAAAGAGCCCGCGAGCCTCCCGGCTCCCAACCTCTTTAGGCACGGGAGCGATACGTGAGCGACAGCCGCGACAGACTGGAAGCACTTCTCCGTCAGCGGATCCTCGTGCTCGACGGCGCGTGGGGGACGATGATCCAGAACGCCCGGCTCGACCCGGAGGACTACCGCGGCGAGCGATTCGCCGACCATCCCCGGGACATCGCCGGCGACCCCGACCTGCTCAACCTGACCCGGCCGGACGTCGTGCTCGACATCCACCGGCAGTACCTCGCCGCCGGCGCGGACATCACGACGACGAACACGTTCACGGCAACCTCGATCGGCCAAGCGGACTACGGGCTCGAGAGCGCCGTCCATGACATGAACCGCGAAGGTGCGCGGGTCGCACGGCAGGCCGCCGACGAGGCGGGCGGCCGGTTCGTCGCCGGCTCGCTCGGGCCGCTGAACGTGACGCTCTCGCTCTCTCCGAAGGTCGATGAGCCCGCGTTCCGGGCGGTGTCCTTCGACGACGTCGTCGCTGCCTACGCCGAGCAGGTCGCCGCTCTGTGCGAGGGCGGGGTCGACCTGCTTCTCGTCGAGACGATCTTCGACACCCTGAACGCAAAGGCGGCGATCGCGGCGGCGCGCGACGTCGCGCCCGAGCTGCCGCTGTGGATCTCGGTCACGATCGTCGACCTGTCCGGGCGAACGCTCTCGGGCCAGACGGTCGAGGCGTTCTGGACGGCGATCCAGCACGCGAACCCTTTGCTCGTCGGCGTCAACTGCTCGCTGGGCGCGAAGGAGATGCGGCCGTACGTCGCCGACCTGGCGCGCATCGCCGACACGTACACGAGCTGTCATCCGAACGCGGGCCTGCCGAACGCCTTCGGCGGCTACGACGAGCAACCGCACCACACCGCCGACCTGTTGCGCTCCTTCGCGGAAGAAGGCTTCCTCAACGTCGTCGGCGGCTGCTGCGGCACGACGCCCGACCACGTGCGGGCGATCGCGGCCGCGGTCGAGGGACGGACCCCGAGACAGGTCCCGAAACGGCTCGCGCGCCCGCGCTTCAGCGGCCTGGAGCCGTTCGAGCTCGGGCCGGACACGGGCTTCGCGATGATCGGGGAACGCACGAACGTGACTGGCTCCGCACGCTTCCGGAAACTGATCGAGGCGAACGACTACCAGGGAGCCGTCGACGTCGCTCTCGAACAGGTGCGCGGGGGCGCGAACTTCCTCGACGTGAACATGGACGCCGATCTGCTCGACGGCGAGCAGGCGATGACGACCTTCCTGAACCTGCTCGCGACCGAGCCCGAAGTGGCTCGGATCCCGATCATGATCGACAGCTCCCGCTTCTCGGTGCTCGAGGCCGGGCTCAAGTGCGTCCAGGGCAAGGGGATCGTCAATTCGATCAGCCTCAAGGAAGGTGAGGAGGCGTTTCTCGAGCAGGCGCGCACGATCCGCCGCTACGGGGCGGGCGTCGTCGTGATGGCCTTCGATGAGGTCGGGCAGGCCGACACGGTCGAGCGCAAGGTCGAGATCTGCGGCCGCGCCTACGACCTTCTGACCGCGGACGGCTGGGCGCCGGAGGACATCGTCTTCGATCCGAATGTGCTCGCGGTCGCGACCGGGATCGAGGAGCACAACGGCTTCGCCAAGGCGTTCATCGAGGCTTTGCCGCTCTTGAAGGAGCGCTGCCCGGGGTCGCGCACGAGCGGGGGGATCTCGAATCTCTCCTTCTCCTTCCGCGGCAACGACGTCGTCCGCGAGGCGATGCACTCCGCCTTCCTCTACGACGCGATCCGCGCCGGGCTCGACATGGGGATCGTCAACGCGGGCCAGCTCGTCGTCTACGAGGACATCCCGGCTGACCTGCTCGAACGGGTCGAGGATGTGCTCTACGACCGGCGGCCGGACGCCACCGACCGGCTCGTCACCTTTGCGGGCACCGTCGAGGGCGAGGCGACCAAGCGAGAGATCGACCTCTCGTGGCGGGACGCGCCCGTCGAGCAGCGGCTCTCGCACGCGCTCGTGCACGGCGTCGTCGACTTCATCGAGGAGGACACCGAGGAGGCGCGTGCGGCGGCCGAACGACCACTCGACGTGATCGAGGGGCCGCTGATGGACGGGATGAAGGTCGTCGGCGACCTCTTCGGCTCCGGGAAGATGTTCCTGCCGCAGGTCGTGAAGAGCGCGCGGGCGATGAAGCGCGCGGTCGCCTACCTGGAGCCGTACATGGCGGCCGAGAAGGAGCGCACGGGGAGCAACGGCACAGCAGCCGGAAACAGCGGGCGGGGCAAGATCGTGCTCGCGACGGTGAAGGGAGACGTGCACGACATCGGCAAGAACATCGTCGGCGTCGTCCTCGGCTGCAACAACTACGAGGTGATCGACCTCGGCGTGATGGTCCAGGGCAACACGATTCTCGACACCGCCGTCGCCGAGGGTGCGGACGCGGTCGGCCTCTCCGGGCTGATCACTCCGTCGCTCGACGAGATGGTTCAGGTGGCGAAGGAGATGGACCGACGCGGGCTGACGCTGCCGCTCCTGATCGGGGGCGCGACGACCTCCCGCCAGCACACGGCTGTTCGGATCGCGCCCGCGTACGCGAGCGAGACGGTGCACGTGATCGACGCCTCCCGCGTCGTCGGCGTCATGTCGAACCTGCTCGACCCGGTGCGGCGCGGCGAGCTGGACATCGAGAATCGTCAGGAGCAGGAGCGACTGCGCGAGCTGCACGCCGAGAAGGAGCGCCGGCCGCTACTGCCGCTCGGCGCCGCTCGAGCCAACCGGGAGCAACTCGCCTACGACGACCTCCCGCGGCCTGCGTTCACCGGCACCCGCACCGTCGAGCCGACGCTCGCGGAGCTGCGGCCCTACATCGACTGGCAGTTCTTCTTCCACGCCTGGGAGCTGAAGGGAAAGTTCCCCGGGATTCTCGAGCAGCCGGCCGCGCGCGAGCTCTACGAGGACGCGACCGAGCAGCTCGAGGAGATCGTTCGCGACGGCCTCCTCGACGCCCGCGGCGTCTACGGGCTCTGGCCGGCGCACGCCGAGGGGGATGACATCGTCCTCGAGCACGGCCTTCGCTTCCCGATGCTGCGGCAGCAGGCGGCGTGGGGTGACTCGCGTCCGAACCGCTGCCTGGCCGACATTGTTGCACCCGCCGGCGACCACGTCGGAGCCTTCGCGGTCGCGATCCATGGCGCCGACGCGCTCGCAACCCGCCACGAGGCCGAGCACGACGACTACCGCGCGATCATGGTCAAGGCGCTCGCCGACCGCCTCGCGGAAGCGTTTGCGGAGTACATTCATCTCCAAGCGCGCCGCGCCTGGTACGAGCCGGACGCTGAACCGACGCGGCATGAGCTCGTCGAGGAGCGCTACCGCGGGATCCGGCC
>Ga0180121_10000794_pt1 | contig 13250 bp, 19 predicted proteins | sample AntDrymUQ5402106_2_FD_129676 | JGI IMG/M metagenome (GOLD analysis project Ga0180121, IMG submission 129676) | Polar desert sand microbial communities from Dry Valleys, Antarctica - metaG UQ540 (21.06) (version 2) (version 2) | ecosystem: Environmental > Terrestrial > Soil > Desert | place...
CGATCGCCCAGGGGGAGGAGCCGGCGGTGGAGACCCAATAGGAGGAGGAGGAGGAGGAGGAGGAGCAGCGGCGGCGTCAGCCGGCGCGTGCCGCCGGCTCAGTCACGTGGCGGACGCGGTCGCGCGCCTCGGCGAAGCGAATTGCCTCGTAGGCGATCAGCGCGACGCACAGCGCCGCGACGAGCGCCAGGGTCGCGAGTGCGGGTAGCTCGACGGCGAGCGGCAGTAGCGCGAGCAGGAGCGCCGCAACCACGAGGCGGTGCCGGTTGAGCGAGCGGACGTTGCGGAGCCGGAAGAGGACGTGCGCGACGAGGTAGAGCGCGATGCCGCCGCAGAGCGCGACTGCCGGGATGAGCTTCAGCGGCTCGCCGACGTCGCCAAGCGTCTTCTTGGCACCCACGGCGAAGAGGATGATGCCCGCGACCATCGGCAGGTGCAGGTAGCTGTAAGAGTCGCGCGCCATCGTGAGTTGTGCAGTGCCTGTGGCTTCGCGCAGCTTCCGCTCGGCCACGATCGCGACCACGTCGAAGTACAACCACCAGAGCGCACCGGCGATCGCGAGCCCGAGCAGGGAGGCAGCGATCACTCCGGCGTCGAGCACGCGGCTCGCGCCGAGGCCGAGCGCGACGATTGACTCCCCCAGCGCAATGATCACGATCAGGGCGTGTCGCTCGGCGAAGTGCCCGGGCGCGAGCCGCCAGCCCTTGCCCCCACCGATGTATGCGCCGAGCAAGTCGATCACGAGCGCAGCAGCCCACACGGTCAGCTGCGCCGGCCCGTCGAGCGCGGCGGCGACGAAGAGCAGGACGACGCCAATCGAGGTCCCGACCCCGAGCCGCGCGACCGCGCCCAGGAGGTCGCGGTCGCCCCAGCCGGCGACCGTGTAGAGAACGAGGTGGGCGATCCGCACGAACGCGTACGCGCACGCGAAGAGGAGCGCGTCGTCGCCGAAAACGTCCGGGACCGCCAGCGAGGCGATCAGCATCGCCCCCATCGCGGCGAACATGACGAGGCGCACCTCGCCTTCCTCGGGGTTGATCGTGTTCGTCAGCCACGCATACGCCGTCCAAGCCCACCAGAGGACTGCGAGCACGACGAGGCCTCGGGCGAGCCCCGCCCAGGTCGGATCGGCGACGATCAGGCCCGTCACCTGCGTGATCGCGAAGACGAAGATCAGGTCGAAGAAGAGCTCGAGCGGGGTGACGCGCTCCTCGGCGCTCTCGTGCTTTCGGGTCTGGACAGTCACGGGACGAGCCTATCCTTCGGCAATGCCTGTGCTCCGAGCAGCAGCCTGGGCCGCCGCGCTGAGCGGGATCCCGTCGACCGTGCATGCGCTCGCGACCGGCCGCGACCCGCTGCAGGCCGCGCTGGCGGTGGGGTCGATCCTGTTGACCGCCGAGACGCGCCGCGGCCGGCTGCTCTCGGCGGCGGTGCCGGTGCACCTCGGCATCTCGTTGGGCTGGACGCTCGTGTTCCACCGTGCCGGCATCCGGGACGTGGGCCACGGCGCCGTCGCCGGGCTCGCCATTGGCGCCCTCGACCTCGGCATCGCAGCCCGATGCTTCCCACGCGTCCAAGCACTGCCGCTCCTGCCCCAGTTCGCGGATCACGCCGCCTTCGGCGCGATCGCCGGACTGCTGCTCGGCCGCGACTAGAGGCGCTGCGGAAAGAGCACCAGCCGCACCACAGACCGCGGGCGCCGCGGCTAGGAGAGTGCCGTCTCGCCGGGACGCGGCTCGTCGAGGCCGGACGCCGGGGTGCCCACGACCGGCAGGCGATCCGCGCGCAGGTAGAGCCAGTCGTACGCCAGCGCGGCGACGGCGGCGCCGACGGCCGGGCCGACGATGTAGACCCAAAAGTCGTCCCAGATGTTCTGCACGAGCTCGGGGCCGAGCGCGCGCGCGGGGTTCATCGCCGCGCCTGTGAGCGGGCCGGCGGCAAGAATGTCGATCGTGATCGTCAGGCCGATCGCGAGGCCCGCGATCGACTTGAAAGCGCCGCCGGGATCGGCGGCGGTGGCGAAGATCACCCAGACGAGGAAGAACGTCAGGATCGCCTCGAGCAACAAGCCGGAACCGACGCCGATCGTCGAATGCAGGACGGGCACGCCGTTGTTGAGGTTCACCTCGCCGGGGAACGTCGCCCGCAGCGCGAGCGCGCCGAGGACGGCGCCTGCGAGCTGTGCGAGCCAGTAGACGGCGGCCAGCGTCGGCGCGATCCGCCGTGTCACCAAAAAGCCGAAGGTGACGGCTGGGTTGAAGTGGCCGCCCGAGATATGGCCGACAGCGGACGCCATGATCGCGATCGTGAGGCCGTGCGCGAGCGCGACGCCGACAAGGCCGCCCGAATCGACGAATGCGATCGAGCCCATGCCGATGAAGATCAGCGCGAAGGTGCCGACGAACTCGGCGACTCCGCGGCGCAGGGCGTCGTACTCCACGCGTGCGAGGCTAGGGACACGATCGGACGGAACACTGCTGGGGCAAGGTTCGCTACCTTGAAAACATGGCGGCCGATGCCAACTCAGGAAACGATCACATGACCAGCTGCCCTCACTGCCGCAAGCCCTTTGCGGCCGAGCTGATCGCAGGGGGCGCCGAGCGTCACCGGGGCTTCAAGTGCCCGCACTGCAAGCTCTTCGTCCCGGAGAGCAGGATCGAGGACGCACCGGTTTCCCGCGACGAGAGTTAGCTACATGCAGTTCTTGAGGGCTTGCGCCTCGGGCAAGCCTTCGAGCTTCTTCAGCGTGTTGTTCTCGATCTGCCGGATTCGCTCGCGCGTGACGCCGAAGGCTCGCCCGACTTCCTCGAGCGTGTAGGGCTGCGCCCCGGAGAGCCCGAAGCGGAGCTCGATCACCTTCCGCTCACGTTCCGGCAGCGCCATCAGGGCGTGCTCGACGTCCTCGCGACGGAGCGACAAGGATGCAGTGTCGAAGGGCGACTCGGCCGAGTCGTCCGGGACGAAGTCGCCAAGCGAGCTCTCCTCCTCCTCGCCGATCGGCTTTTCAAGCGAGACCGGGAGCTGCGCCATACGCAGGATCTCGCGCACCTCGTCCGTCGTGATCTCGAGCTCGTCGGCGATCTCGTCCGGGCGAGGCTCGCGGCCGAGCCGCTGCACGAGCTGGCGCTCGATGTGCACGACCTTGTTCAGCTTCTCCACCATGTGCACCGGGATCCGAATCGTTCGCGCCTTGTCCGCGATCGCCCGCGTCACCGCCTGGCGGATCCACCACGTGGCGTAGGTGGAGAACTTGAAACCCTTGCGGTAGTCGAACTTCTCGACCGCGCGGATCAGCCCGAGCGAGCCCTCCTGGATCAGGTCGAGGAACGAGAGGCCGCGGCCGAGGTAGCCCTTCGCGATCGAGACGACGAGGCGCAGGTTGGCCTCGACCATCTGCGTCTTCGCGACCATGTCGCCGCGTTCGATCCGCTTGGCCAGGTAGATCTCCTGGTCGGCGGTCAGTAGCGGCACCTTGCCGATCTCACGCAGGTAGAGCCGCAGCGAGTCGAGCGAGGGCTCGACGGTGAGGTCGAGCTTCGGCGCCGACTTCTCGTCCTCGGCGAGCGCGGGCTGCTCGTGTGGCGGCGACTTGTACTGCTCTCCCTCGACGAGTTCGATCGAATGGTCGATCAGGTAGGTGTAGAAGTCCTCGACCTGCTCCTTCGTCAGATCGACCTCCTCGAGACCGGCGACGATCTCGTCGTACGTGAGGAACCCTTTCTCCTGTCCGTTCTGGACGAGCTTCTGGAGCTCCTCGACCTCAGGAAGTGCGATGTCGACGGTGAGCATGGGCCTCGCTTTCCTCGCGACGGACGGGGGGTTAGGGCCGAGCGACAAACGAAAGCCGGAACACAGGCTCCGGCTCGAACCATCGAGGTCCGGATCCTATAACGGAACAGACAGGACCGGCCACAGGAATTTCACCCGGCGACAACCACTTCGCCAACGACCTCGCCGCGCGAGTTCTCGAGCGGCTCGACTCCGAGCTCACCCGTCTCGAACCCCAGCCGCCGCAGCAGCTCGGCGAGCGCGGGCCGCATCGCCCTCATGCTCCCGTCCTCGACTTTGAGCGCGATGCCGAGCCCGCCGGGCCCCGCCGCGCAGAGGAGGCCTTCGGCGCCGCCTTTCGCCGTCCAGCCCTCCAGCTCGCGCATCAGCAGGCTGTCCGCCGCCATCGGGCCACGGATCAGCTCCGGGTGAGCGCGCATTGCCGCCGCCACGCGGGCGCCGCCGTCGACCTGCTCGAGTCGCGCGAACATAAGCGCCATCCGCTCGAGCGGCAGCGCGAATGTCAACACGCCGCAGCCGTCGACGGCGGTCGGAATCTCGTCTGGATCGGCATCGGCCGCGTCGGCGACCTCCAGCAGGCAGCCGTTCTGTACGGGGTGGGTCGCCAGGCGGTAGCCGCCGCTGGCCCAGCCCATCGTCCGGCAGAGCGCGAGCATCCCGGCGTGCTTGCCGGAGCAGTTGTGCTCGAGCGGCGTCGGCTCGGGCCCGCATTCGAGCTCCTCCTCGCTCGCGGGCGCCTTCTCGAGCAGGCTGCGGACGGCCGTGAGCTGCTCCGCGGAACCGAGATGCGAGGCGGAGGCGATCGCAATCTGCTCCGTCGTCAGGTCGTCGCGCTCTCGCACGAGCGGCAGGGCTTGGAACGGCTTCGCGGCCGAGCGCAGGAAGGCGACCCCGTTCGGGTTCCCCGCCTCCTCGACGACGGCGCCGTCACGCACGGCGACCGCGTGCACGACATGCGTCGCCTCGACGCCGCTGCCTCGCCGAACGACCACCACAATCGGGTCCATCGCGCGAGTCTATGGAAGCGGAGCGGTTGCCAAACGGGCGCGTCGGTACCGTTCGGGACATGCCCGAGATGCCCGAAGTGGAGGCCTGGGCGCGGGAGCTCGACCCGCTCGTCTCGGCGACGCCGGTACTCCAGGCCGGACCGGCCCACATCGCGACGCTGAAAACCTTCGACCCGCCACTGCTCGCGCTCGAAGGCCGTCGCTTCGAAGGCGCCCGCCGCCGGGGCAAATGGCTCCTCTTCCCGACCGACGACGGCGAGCTCCAGCTGCGGATCCACCTGATGAGCGCGGGCCGAGTCCGCCATCTCACCTCGGGAGCGAAGGGGCCGAAGAAGCCGGCGTTCCGGCTTCGCTTCGAGAACGGCAGCGAGCTCGTGCTCACCGAGGCCGGCTCGAAGAAGCGGGCGGGCGTCTGGCTGGAGACGCCGGAACAGACCGCAGCGGAGCTGGCTCATATCGGTCCGGAGGCGCTCGGGCTCCCCGCGGAGCTGCTGCGCGAGATCCTCGCGGGCGACAATCGCCGCCTTCACTCACTCCTGCGCGACCAGCGCGCGCTCGCGGGGATCGGGCGCGCGCACGCGAACGAGATCCTCCATCGCGCGCAGCTCTCGCCGTTCGCGCTCTCGTCGAAGGTCGCCGACGCGGAGATCGAGCGGCTTGTGGCCTCGATCGACGAGGACCTCGCCCGCGCACTCGAGCTGAGGGAAGCGGGGAAGGCCGACAAGGACGTGTACCTCGTCCACCGGCGCCTGGGCGAGCCGTGTCCCCGCTGCGGCGACCCACTCCGGCAGGTCGACTACGAGGAGCACACGGTCTTCTACTGCGCCCCCTGCCAGACCGGTGGGCGGGTGCTGAAGGACCGCCGGATGTCGCGCCTGCTCCGGTAGCCGGCCTCTGTCGACTTCGGCGACTGCCGTTCGTCCTATTGAATGACAGCGACGATCAGGGAGGTAAGGCATGGCCGGACAGATGGTGCATCTGGAAATCCCCGCCGGCGACACCGCGAAGGCGCGTGCATTCTGGGGCGGGCTCTTCGGCTGGGAGTTCCAGGCCTACGAGGGCAGCCCGACCGAGTACCACATGACCCGATTCTCGGACACGACCGGCGGCGCGATCATGGCGGCCGAAGGCTCCGAGCGGGGGATGCGCCTCTATTTCGACGTCGACGACATCAACGAGGGCGCTTCCCGCGTCAAGGAGCTCGGCGGCGAGGCCAGCGACGCAATGCCCGTTCCCAGCATGGGCTGGTTCGCAACCTGCACGGACAGCGAGGGGAACGAGTTCGGTCTCTGGCAGAACGACCCGTCGGCGTCCCCGCCGGCGTCGTAGCCACGTGCGGCAGGCCCCGGCGGCGCTAGACGCTCGCCGGGGTCGGCAGCGTCACGGTCAACCGCTCGCCCGCGAGCGCAAGCTCGGCACCGAGCGCGCGCAGCACCCGCACCGCCACGGCGGCGCCGAGGTCCTTCTGCTCCTCGCCGAGCACGACCGGAGCCGCCCCGGCGACTACCGGCTCGAATGAGACGCGCGTCCCTTCCACCGAAACCGAGACCTCGACCCCGCCGTGACGCGCCGCCGCGCGCGCGAGTGAGCGGAGGGCCGACGCGACCGCCGGAGGGTCGACGCTCACGGTCGCTCCCGCTCCGGTGGCGCCGACCGGCGCGAGCTCGAGCGAGCTCGCCTCGCGCACGACCGGGTTGTAACGCCCGCCCTCGATCCGCGCCGCGAGCGAAACGAGGTCGAGGAGCTCGACGAGCTCGTCGGTCGCCGCGTCGATCAGGCCGAGGTAGCGTGCAGTCTTCTCGCGGTCGAGCTCCTCGAGCCGGAGCAGGGTCTTCGCGAAACCCTGGACGGTCGCGAGCGGCGTGCGGAGGTCGTGGCACGCGAGCGAGACCAGACTGGGAAAGTCGGCGGCCACGACGCTGCTAGCGTAGCCGCATGACGGAGATCTCAAGTGTGACCCCTGATCTCCAAGCCTCGACTCCGACGGTGCGGCTCTCGCTCACTCGAGCGGGCGTGACCGGCGTGCAGAAAGCCGTACGCGTGCGGCACGAAGGGCGTGAGACCGTGATGGCGGCGGAGATCGAGTGCACCGTCGATCTCGCCCGCAGCCAAAAGGGCGCCCACATGTCGCGCTTTGCTGAGCTTTTTGAAGAAGCGATTGAATCGGTGGTGGGAAGTGAGGCGCTGCACGTCGAGTCGCTGGCCGAGCACATCGCCCGGCAGATCGTCGGCCGGCAGAGCGCGCTCCGGGCCGAAGCCCGGATCACCGCCCGCTGGCCCGTGCGCCGCACGACGCCTGTCAGCAAGCTGTCCACGCAGGAGATGGTTTCCCTGATCGGCATCGCAGCGGCCACGACGGAGCGCGTCCGGCGGATCGTCGGCGTCGAGGCGACGGGAATCAACGCCTGCCCGTGCGCGCAGGGGCTCGTGCGCGGCCACGCCGCCGAGCGCCTGGCCGAGGCCGGGTACGAAGACGTCGAGCGCATCCTCGACCTCGTCCCGCTGGCGACGCATAACCAGCGGGGCAAGGGATCGCTCCTCGTCGGGACCGAGCGCCGGCTCGACGCCAACGACCTCGTGACGATCGTCCAGGATTCGATGAGTGCGCCGATCTACGAGCTGCTGAAGCGGCCCGACGAGCTGTTCGTCGTCGAACACGCGCACTTGCAGCCGCGGTTCGTCGAGGACTCGGTGCGGCTCTCGTTGAAGGGTGCCCTCGACGGCATGCCGGAGCTCACCGACGAAGACTTCCTCTACGCGCGCCAGGTCAACTTCGAGACGATCCACGCGCACGATGTGCTTGCAGAGCGCGAGGGCACAGTGGGCGAGCTTCGCGCTGAGCTCAGGTCCGGGGAGTCGACCGAGCGGCATACTTCGCTCGCCGACTGGCTGAAAAGCTAGGCGGCACCGCGCCTGAGAGCGAAGCGGCTCTCAGTTCCCGCACGCAGGCGCGTGATGTTCGGCCGGTGTAGCAGCAGCACCGCGACCGCGGCGGCCCCCGCAAACACCACCACCGGCCAGGGCTCGTCGAGCACGAGCGCGCCGAACGGGAGTGCGACCGCGACCACGATCGCCGCGACGGACGTGTACCGAGTGGCGACGAAGGTCAGGAGCCACAGAGCCATCGCCAACAAGCCGAGGAGCGGCGCAATCCCGAACAGCGTGCCCGACGCCGTCGCGACCGCCTTGCCGCCCTTGTTGAAGCGGAGGAAGAGGGGGCGCCAGTGACCGAGCATCGCGAGCCCACCCGCGAGCGCACCCGTCAGCTCACCGACGAGGATCGTCCCGAGGAGAGCCGGCACGAATCCCTTCGCGATGTCCAGTACGACGACCGGCACCCCGTACCAGCGACCGTACGTGCGCCAGACGTTCGACGCGCCGATGCTGCCGCTGCCGGCGCGGCGGATGTCCTCGCCCTTCAGGAGCCGTACGAGCCAGTAGCCGAACGGCATCGACCCCAGCAAGTAGCCGCCGACGAGAACCAGGGCCGCGGTCACGTTCCTATTTCAACGGGATCTGGTACTTCGAAACCCAGTCGTTCACGACTGCCCAGTCCAGGTTGTTGAAGAAGGCGTCGATGTAGGCGCCGCGGTCGGTCTGGAAGTCGAGGAAGTACGCGTGCTCGTAGACGTCGAGTGCGACGAGCGGCGTTGCGTTCCAGATCGGGAACGTGTTCTGCGCATCGCCGATGTAGTTGAAGAGCCCACCCTCGTCCCAGTCGTACGCCGTCCAGGCCCAACCGCGACCGGCCATCCCTGTCGCCTTCAGGTCGGCGCGCCACGCCTCGCTCGAGCCGAAGTCGCGCGTGATCAGCTCGGCGGCCGCGCCCTTCGGATCGCCGCCGTCGCCGCCGAGGTGCTCGAAGTACACCTCGTGGTTCTTGATCCCCCCGACCGCGAAGGAGAGCTCGACCTTGAGCGCGCGCACATCGGAGTGAATCTGGTTTGCGCTGCCGAGATCGACCTCGGCAAGCTTGCCGAGGATCTCGTTCCGCTTGTTCACGTAGCCCTGGTAGAGCTTGTAGTGGGCCTCGACCGAGGCGCGTGAGATCCCGTCGAGCTCTAGCAGCGCCGGCTTCAGCTCGCGGGGCCTGATCTCCTCGTACCTCGACATGCCAACCTCCTGCTGAGTCGCGGGAACGGCGCGGAGCATATCCTTCTCTCAGTTGCCAAAAGCCGAGAAGGAGCCGCGATGCCGTTCACACTCCCCCAACTCCCCTACGACCACGCTGCGCTCGAGCCGACGATCGATGCCCGCACGATGGAGATCCACCACGGCAAGCACCACCAGGCCTACGTCGACAACGCGAACAAGGCACTCGAGGGCACCGACCTCGCGGACAAACCGGTCGAGGAGGTGCTCGCCAGCCTCGACTCCTTGCCCGAGGACAAGCGCGCACCGGTGAGGAACAACGCCGGTGGCCACGCGAACCATTCGCTCTTCTGGGAGATCATGGGCCCGGACGGCAGCGGCGAGCCCTCTGGCGCGCTGGCCGACGCGATCGAGCAGGCGTTCGGAGGTCTCGAAGCGCTGAAGGAGCAGGTCAACGACGCAGGGATCAAGCGCTTCGGCTCCGGCTGGACGTGGATCGTCACCGACGGTGGCTCGCTCGCGGTCATGTCGACCGCAAATCAGGATTCGCCCCTCTCCGAAGGGAAGACCCCGATCCTCGGAATCGACGTCTGGGAGCACGCCTACTACCTCAACTACCAGAACCGCCGACCGGACTACTTGGCGGCCTGGTGGAACGTCGTCAACTGGGACGGAGTGGCCAAGCGGTTCGAGCAGGCAAGCTGACTCGAGCGCTCCTTACCGGCGGGACCGGCAAGCTCGGCGCGGGGATCGCGGAGCGGCTCCGTAGCGAGGGTTGGCAGGTACTCGCCGCGGGCCGCCGCGACGGCGATCTCTCGCAGGCTGGGGAAGCTCGGGCACTCGTGGAGCGCGCCACGACAGAGCTAGGCGGCCTCGACGTCGTCGTCAACGCCGCATCTGCGGGCTTCACGCCGCGGCAATTCGAGGACGTCTCCGAGCAGGACGTCGACGCGGCGCTCGGCGCGACCGTCAAGGGCAGCTTTTTCGTCACGCAGGCGGCCGCGCCCAACCTGCGCGCCACAAGCGGACTCGTCGTCATGGTCGAGGACGTGGCCGCGTATCAGCCCTGGCCGTCGTTTGCGGCCCACTGCGCCGCGAAGGCCGCGCAGGCGATGCTGACCCGCGCGCTCGCGCGAGCCCTCGCGCCAGAAGTGCGGGTGTGCGGGGTCGCGCCCGGCCCGGTGGCCGTCGAACCCGACCAGGAGGAGCGACGCGCCGCCGAGACGGCGCTCGGCCGGGTGGGCTCGTCCGACGATGTGGCCGGCGCGATCCTCTATCTCGCGGGCGCGAAGTTCGTCACCGGTACGACGATCGTCGTCGACGGAGGCCGTCTGCTCCAAACCGGCAGCTCGGGCCATGCGTAGTCCGGATGACATGGATGCGGCGACCCTCACCGGGCCGGTCTCGCCACGCACGCGTGAAGTCGCGACCGGCTCCCGCGTGAGCCACGCCGAGCTGAAGGACGGTGAGCTGATCGAGCGCGTCGGCGACGGCGATCGCGACGCGTTCGAGGAGCTCTATCGCCGCTATACCCGGCCGGTCCTCGGGCTGGCGCTCCGCCGGCTCGGCGACCGCGGGCGGGCCGAGGATGCGCTCCAGGAGGCGTTCGCCGCGATCTGGCGCTCGGCCTCGAGCTACGACCCGGAACGCGGGCAGGGCGGGGCTTGGCTCTACGCGGTGGCGCGGAATGCGATCGTCGACGGAGCCCGCAAGCGGCCGGAGCCGCCGATGAACGCTCCCGAGGAGTCCTCACCCGGGGAGGGGCCCGACGAGCGCGCCGAAGCGTCCTGGCTGACCTGGAAGGTGCACAGCGCCATCGAGCTTCTGCCTGACCACGAGCGCCCCGTGATCGAGCTGGCCTACTGGGGCGAGCTCTCGCAGAGCGAGATCTCGGCGTTCCTGGGGGTGCCTTTGGGCACGGTGAAGACCCGGACGCGCTCCGCGCTGGCGCGCCTGGCCGACCTGCTCGAGGACGAGATCCGATGATCGATCGGTTCGACGACCTCGTCGACGAGATCGAGGACCCGGCGGAGCGGGAGCGGCTGCGGCGCGTTCACAACCTGCTGCTCTCGGTCGACCCCCCGCCGGAGCTGTCGCCGTCGTTGCAGGATGCCCCAGCGCCGGAACCGGTGCGACTGGTGCCGCGCCGGCGCCGCGGTGCGCTCGCGCTGCTCGCGGCCGCCCTCGCTGCCGCCGTGTTCGGCGCAGGCTGGCTCGGAGGAGTACGCAGCGACGACGTCGTACCCGAGCGCGAGATCGTGATGACGGACGCCGGCGAGACGCGAGGATCCGCCGCAACGATTCAGCTGCTGCCGCAGGACGCCTCGGGGAACTGGCCGATGCGGGTGCTCGTGCGCGGCCTCGAGCCGAGCGAGGACCGGGCGGACTACTACGAGCTGTGGTTGACGAAGGACGGCAAGCTTGCAGATTCCTGCGGTCGCTTCACGGTGCACGAGGGGGTGACCACGGTGACACTGAGCGTCCCGTACGGCCTCAAGCGCTACGACGGCTGGGTCGTGACACGACGCGGCTCCGACCGCGTTTTGTTGACGACCTAAGGCGCGATCCGGTTGTTCGCCACGAACGCGGCGTGGGTGATCGGCATCCGCTCGGCGAGGAACTGCTCGCACGCCTCGGCGTAGCGCCTGATCTCCCGCTGCGCCGTCTCCGCCGCCCGGAGCGAGACGAAGTTCATCAGCGCCCGGGCGTTGAGCGTCCAGTAGAACTCGGTGTAGGCGCCGACCGGCAGCACCGAGCGGGCGAGCTCGCGCGCCACGCCTTCCTCGACGAGACGCGTGTAGGTCGCGTAAGCCACGTCGTAGATCGCTTGGAACTCCTCGCGCGTGCGCTCGGCGAGCTCCGGGTCGACCGGCTCGAACGAGTAGGAGCCAGGCTTGCCGACCTGGCTTCGCACGTCGTCCGCTTCGGGGACGTAGAAGTCGTCGGTCGCCTTCGCATACCGCATCGAGAACTCGTTGAAGGAGCCAATCCGGTGGCGGAACCACTCGCGCGCGACGAAGATCGGGCAGCGGATGTGGAAGCGGAAGGAGTTGTGCTCGAAGGGCGTCCCGTGCCGGTCGCGCATCAGGAAGCGGATCAGGCCCGCGTCAGCGTCGTCAACCTCGTCACGGTGCCGCGCGAAGCTGACGCGGGCGGCGTTGACGACGGAAAGGTCGTCGGCCATTGCGGCGTCCAGGCGGACGAAGCCGTGGTCGAGGACGGGTATTGAGCTGTGGGGTATCACTTCGCTGGTGACGGCCATCGGGGAATCGAGGCTACAACGCCCTCCGGACGGAACGTTGTGGGCGGGCTCGTCGGGCTGGTCGTATCCATCCTGGCGGCCCGATTTCTATCCGGCCGGGCTGGCGCCCGAGGAGTTCCTCTCCTTCTACGCGGAACGCCTTCCGTCGGTCGAGCTGAACTCGACGGGCTATCGGCTGCCGTCCGAGGAGCATTTCGGGCGCTGGGCGGAGCAGGTGCCGGACGGCTTCCGCTTCGCCGTCAAGATGCCGGCGAGGGCGCTGCGGGCGCTCGGCACCTTCGAGGAGCGCGTGCGCCGGCTCGGCGACCGGCTCGGACCGGTGCGGATCGTCGTCGACAGCCCACGAGACGACGGACTCCTCGCGCTGCTGCTCGGCTCCATGGGGCTCCCGCTAGCGCTCGACCTGCGCGACCCAAGCTGGGACGGCGCCGACGTCGCCCCCGCGGTGCGTGTCAACGACTGGGAGGCAGACGCGCCGTTCCGCTATCTCCGCTTTCGCGAGCCGCCCTACTCCGAGGACGACCTAGAGGCGTTCGCGGCTCGCATCCGGGCGCTCCTCGGTGAGGGCATCGACGTGTTCGCCTACTTCCGCCACGAGGACGTCCCAACCGCCCCTTCGTACGCCCAGAGGCTGAGGGAGCTCATTTGAGCGAAATTGCGGCTACACTTCCCAGCGTTAAGTTCTTAGAGCGCGTTCGACGGTGCCACGCACCTCTCTTACCCGTTCGTGATCAATCGGTAAGGAGGTGTATTTTCATGGCAGCAGGAACAGTTAAGTGGTTCGACGATGCGAAGGGCTACGGCTTCATCGCACCGGAGGACGGCACGAAGGATCTCTTCGTCCACCACTCCGGCATCGGCGGCGACGGCTTCAAGTCGCTCGCTGAGGGCGCAAAGGTCGAGTTCGAGGCGCGCGAGGGTCAGAAGGGCCCCGAGGCGTTCAACGTCGTTCTGGTCTAGGGAGGAATCATCGCCGAAAAGGAAGAGAAGATCGAGCTGGAAGGCGAGGTCGTCGAGGCGTTTCGCAGCGGGATGTTTCGCATCGCGCTCGACAACGGCCACGAGACACTCGGCTATACGGCCGGCAAGATGCGGCGTTA
>Ga0180121_10000795_pt1 | contig 13249 bp, 6 predicted proteins | sample AntDrymUQ5402106_2_FD_129676 | JGI IMG/M metagenome (GOLD analysis project Ga0180121, IMG submission 129676) | Polar desert sand microbial communities from Dry Valleys, Antarctica - metaG UQ540 (21.06) (version 2) (version 2) | ecosystem: Environmental > Terrestrial > Soil > Desert | place...
CAAGACCTTATAATTCTATCATATGCCCTCAGAATTTTCAAAATAATTTACGTTCATTCAATCATAATGGTTTTGTTAAAACATTGCCAGTATTGACTCTTATAGGATTTTTAATATTTTAACACAGAAGATAAAATCCAAAGAATATTTTCATTCTTATAGTTGATTGTAAATTTAAATTGAAGTTAAATATCCTCCCGGAAGAGTTATGTTATGCAGTTTACCACCTGCGATGATATTATGATCAGTTCAAATTAGAATTACCCGAGGAGCGTTTTTCTATTTATTAAAACCCTGGTTATAAACAGAGCTGGTCCAACAGTTTCGATTATTGTAAATTGCGCTTATTGTGGCTGATGAAATTATTTGATTATCATTGACTTTTGATTATTAAATTATGATGTGGGCAATAGACAGTCTGCCCTTTCCGGAACTAACATTCTATTATGCAAAAAGCACTAAGAAGGGAACAAGCATTAGAATACCATTCAAAAGGAAGACCTGGAAAAATTGAAGTAGTTCCCACAAAGGATGCAAAAACCCAAAGAGACCTTTCACTTGCATATTCACCAGGTGTCGCCGAGCCCTGTAAAGAGATAGTAAAAAACATCGAAAATGTTTATAAGTATACAGCGAAAGGCAACCTGGTAGCTGTGATCACCAATGGAACTGCAGTTCTTGGATTAGGTGATATCGGACCGGAAGCATCCAAACCTGTGATGGAAGGCAAGGGTGTACTATTTAAGATCTTCGCTGATATTGATGTTTTCGATATTGAGATCAACGAAAAGGATCCCGAGCGATTTGTACAGATAGTAAAATCTCTCGAACCAACCTTTGGAGGAATCAATCTAGAAGATATAAAAGCGCCTGAATGTTTCTATATCGAACGTAAACTCCGGGAATGGTTAAAGATTCCGGTTATGCACGATGATCAGCATGGTACTGCAATAATCAGCGGGGCAGCGCTACTGAATGCACTGCAATTACAAAAGAAACGAATCGAAAGGGTGAAGTTCGTTATAAATGGCGCGGGAGCAGCTGCCATGGCGTGTGCGAAACTGTATGTATCACTGGGAGCGAGGTATGAGAATTTTGTGATGTTCGATAAAGACGGAGTTCTCCACAACGAGAGAACTGATCTGGATGAAGACAAAGTAAAATTTGCAGTACGGCGCTCTGATCTTACCCTTTTGCAGGCCATGAAGGATACAGACGTTTTCGTCGGCCTTAGTATAGGAAATGTGGTAACCCCAGCCATGATCAAGGTTATGGGGAAAAAGCCCATCGTATTCGCGATGGCCAATCCTGATCCGGAAATTTCTTATGAAGCTGCCACCAGTGTACGGGACGACCTTATTATGGCAACCGGCCGTAGTGACTATCCGAACCAAGTAAATAATGTACTTGGATTCCCTTTCATCTTTCGCGGAGCATTAGACGTCCGGGCTACGCAAATAAACGAAGCCATGAAACTTGCAGCTGTTCACGCACTTGCCGAATTGGCAAAAACAGCTGTACCGGACATTGTGAACATTGCTTATAACGAAAAGAATATCGTTTTCGGCCCGACCTATATCATTCCCAAACCACTGGATCCCAGACTGCTTTCTACAGTAGCTCCGGCTGTAGCAAAAGCAGCAATAGAAAGTGGTGTGGCGCAATCAAAAATTGATAACTGGGAAACATACGCAATAGAATTAAATAAACGACTGGGGCTCGATAACCAAATCATCCGGATATTAGGCAACAAAGCGAGACGTAGTCCGAAACGTGTTGTATTTGCAGAAGCAGACAACCAGAAGATCCTGAAATCTGCCCAGATTATTTATGATGAAGGAATCGCTTATCCCATTTTGTTAGGTAACGAAAAGAAAATACGTGCGATCGCTGAATCAAATGGCATATATCTAGACAGCATCCCGATCATAGATCCGCAAAGTGATGAATATGAAGAAAAAAGAAAGGAATTCGGGGAATTATTTTTTACAAAAAGGCAACGTAGAGGTATCAACCGTTACGAAGCCGTAAAGGCAATGCGCGACAGGAACCATTTTGGCTGCATGCTTGTTGAAACCGGTGAAGCCGATGCCATGATATCCGGACTTACAAAAAATTACCCGGATACTATCCGACCGGCAATACAAATTATAGGCATGGAGCCGGAGGTGAAAAAAATTGCCGGAATGTACATTCTGCTCACAAAAAAAGGCCCGTTATTTCTTGCTGATACTACGGTTAATTTCAATCCTACTGCTGAAGAACTCGCTGATATTACCCTATTGGTGGCAAAAGAGGTGCGCAACTTTAACCTCACCCCCCGGGTTGCGATGCTGAGTTATTCAAATTTCGGAAGCAGTGATTCACCGGAGGCCAGATTGGTTGCCGAAGCCAGAAACATTGTTAAACAAAGAAATCCTACCCTCATCGTGGATGGAGAAATGCAGGCGAGCCTGGCATTCAACAGGGAACTGTTAAGTGAAAATTATCCTTTCAGTGAACTTGCGGAGGAAGATGTCAACACCTTAATTTTTCCTAATCTTGCTGCGGGCAATGTGGCATATAATTTATTAAAAGAAGTAGGTGGTGCAGATGCCATCGGACCCATTTTACTTGGATTGAAAAAACCCGTTCATGTGTTACAGCTTGGAAGTTCTGTACGTAGTATCGTAAATATGGCACTCGTTGCAGTTATTGATGCGCAGTTCAAATCAAAAACACCTGATGAGGAAACGTCAAAACCGACGTCAAGATGGAGAAGGTTCAAAGAAGGAAAGTAAAGATTAATAGGACTAACTTCGGACCTGATACGATGAATTTGTATTTTACAGTTTCTAATATGTATGGGGTAGGCACTCGTGCGATTCATTTTATAAAATAATATGACGTTTTTTACAGAACTGGGCCGTTATTTATTGCTGATAAAAGGAATGTTTTCGAGACCCGAAAATACAAAAATGTATTGGAAGGAATTAATGCATCAATGTGCGGAGATAGGACTTGGCGCTCTCGGTATAGTGGTAATAATTTCATTCTTCATGGGGGCAGTGTCTGCACTGCAAACCGCTTATCAACTCACCAATCCTTTATTTCCCAAATCAACCATAGCACAAATTGTTCGTGACACGGTCATACTCGAATTTGCGCCCACACTCGTATGTATTGTGCTTGCTGGTGTCATCGGTAGTAAAATCGCCAGTGAGTTAGGAAATATGCGTGTCACAGAACAGATCGACGCTTTGGAAATAATGGGCATCAATACAAAAACATACCTCGTATTGCCAAAAATCCTTGCCGGATTGCTCATGATCCCTATGCTTGTTATCATTGCAGCAGCACTGGGTATCTGGGGAGGTAAAGTAGCAGGCGTAATGTCAGGAGTTCTTGCCCCTAATATTTATGACCAGGGACTTCTTGAGAATTTTCTTCCGTACAATGTATTCTTTGCCTTGAGCAAAGCATACACTTTTGCCTTCCTGATTTCAAGTATACCTGCATATTATGGATATTATGTTCAGGGGGGTTCCCTCGAAATAGGAAGAGCAAGCACTAAAGCAGTAGTAGTAAGTTGTGTCGCCATTTTATTTGCAGATTATTTATTAGCAGCCTTGTTATTGCAATGATAGAAGTAAAGAATATAAAAAAATCTTTCGGGGAAAAAGTAATCGTGAATGACGTTAGCGTAAAAATGGACGATGGCAAATGCAATCTGATCATTGGTACCAGCGGAAGCGGCAAAACGGTTTTTATGAAATGCCTGGTTGGGTTATTTGAACCGGACAATGGTGAAATACTATACGACGGTAGGAATTTTCTTTCGATGACCGTTGAAGAAAAAAAAGATATCCGCAAACAGATCGGAATGCTTTTCCAGGGATCTGCACTTTTCGATAGTCTCACCGTAGAGCAAAATATCATGTTCCCCTTGAACATGTTCACCACTGAAAATCATTCTAATAAAATTAAAAGGGCAAATGAAGTGTTAGAACGAGTGAACCTGGAAGGAGCAAACAAAAAATTTCCGGCGGAACTGAGTGGTGGTATGAAAAAACGTGTAGGCATCGCCAGAGCAATAGTCCTGAATCCCAAATATCTTTTCTGTGATGAACCCAACTCTGGCCTGGATCCCCAGACATCTCTTGTAATCGACAAGCTCATTCAGGAGATAACGGTAGAATATAATATTACTACCGTGATCAACACACACGATATGAATAGTGTAATGGAAATTGGCGACCATATTATGTACCTGCACCAGGGATTGAAAGAATGGGAAGGAACTAACAAAGAAATAATATATAGTAAGAGTGAAATGCTGAATGAATTTATTTTTGCTTCTGAATTTCTACGGGATGCGAAAGACATGCGTATGCTCGAGGAGAGTGGAAAGATCGATAATGATCGTAATATGGAAGATATTATGAATGTAGAAGGACCGATTATACCGCCGAATGATAAGGAAAATTCCTAGTTCTAAGTTCCTAGTTCTAAGTTCAGAGTTCTAAGTTCAGAGTTCTAAGTTCAGAGTTCTTAGTTCTAAGAATAAATGGGGTTTATATAATTTATGTAAGTTTTTGTAAAATAAAGTACTTGGAACTCTGCACTATGAACTTGGAACTATGAACTATGAACTAACAACTATATTTGCCCGTTATGAGTATTTTGGTGAACAAGCAATCTAAGATTTTGGTACAGGGATTTACTGGTACCGAAGGAACTTTTCATGCCACGCAAATGATTGAATATGGCTCTAAGGTTGTGGGAGGAGTTACTCCGGGAAAAGGAGGAACTACACATCTTGACCGGCCGGTTTTTAATACGGTTGCAGATGCTGTAAAATCTACAGGGGCAAATGTTTCAATTATTTTTGTCCCCCCAGCTTTTGCTGCAGACGCCATTATGGAATCAACTGAAGCCGGCATTTCACTGGTAGTTTGTATTACAGAAGGCATTCCGGTACAGGATATGGTAAAAGTCAAAAATTTCCTATCAGGAAAGAATACAAGATTAATAGGTCCAAACTGTCCCGGTGTTATCACTGCCGGTGAATGCAAAGTGGGAATCATGCCGGGATTTGTATTTAAGACCGGCCGCATCGGGGTAGTGTCAAAATCCGGGACGCTGACTTATGAGGCTGCCGACCAGGTAGCAAAAGCGGGTCTTGGAATTTCAACAGCTGTAGGTATTGGCGGGGACCCGATCATCGGCACCACGACGAAAGAAGCAATTGAAATGTTCATGAATGACCCGAACACTGATGCAGTTGTCATGATCGGTGAGATCGGGGGAGGAATGGAAGCAGAAGCTGCAAAGTGGTATAAGGAAAATTCAAAAAAACCCGTCGTGGGTTTTATTGCAGGACAAACTGCGCCTCCGGGCCGTAGGATGGGTCACGCCGGGGCTATTATTGGTGGTGAAGATGATACAGCATCTGCGAAAATGAAAATCATGTCAGACGCAGGAATTCATGTTGTACAAAGCCCTGCAGACATTGGTGCTACGATGGCTAATGTGATGAAGAAAATGAAAAATTAAAAATTAATAAATCTGACAATTCAGTTTGATAAAATGAATTTTCCAACTTCAGCATTTTATATTTTTAATCCCTATAGCGCTCAATAAACTGCGTCAGTTCTTCCCTGCTACGACTAAAAGAAAACACATCAAAAACTATAAAATAGTTACGCTTGTCAATGGTATTCCGATATGCCACTTTAGCAAGTTCCATTTTGTTGTTTTCCAAAGAGAATAATTGGAGCAGTTCCCTTACCTGCTGACTTGATAAATAATTTCTTTCAACTACCTGTTTTACCAATGACCTTCTCGAGTTTTCGAAATTATTTCTTTTAACCTGTTCCCTGATGCGGGCAAATTCTTCATCACGAATTGAATTCACGTAATCATCCCGGTAATCACGATCATCACGGGAATGATTGTTGGGATATTGATTACCAACCTTCCAGTCTTCATACCTGTCCTCTCCTTCCTCTTCATTCCAATTTATTGACCGTTCATCAATCAGTGCTTTCCCAAACCGATTGATCATAATATCAACAAACTGCCTGGGCCGTATATTCAGTGTAGTCTGATAAAGCAATTCATATCCATTGTTACCTGAATGGGGGCTCCATCTCCTGTTGCCGGAAGATTGTCTTTTCCTGTACACTTTTACTGTATGATAACCTGGATTAATTTCAGGTATAATCAGTGAGTTGTCACGACCCTGGAACTGCTTATTATCAACAATTATTTCAACAGCGCCACTGCCCGCAACTGTAACGGAAAGTTTGCTATCATCATGCCCCGCCATTGTCAATAGCGAAAAGAACAATCCGGAAAATAGTGTAAAGATTTTTTTCATAAAATGTTTCTCCTGTATTCAGGTGATTGGATCATGAAACAGCTGAAATGTAATACAGGAGGTTGATAATATTTCGTTAAGCTTGGTTCTGATATATCCATTCTATGCTTTTCAACTGCAATTCCTGAAAATGAATTTGTGAAATATATGCCTCCTGTGCATCTCTACTACTGTAACTTTAAAAAAATATCGTACCAATGTGGTATTACCGAATAGCATTTTTTCTCTTCCTCTCTTGTACAATTCTGATTTCGCGGGCACAGCAATCCACATCCTATGATCGGGCATGGAAGCAAGTAGACTCGCTGATAAATAGTAAAGGCCTTACCCGTTCTGCTTTAAAAGAAGTAAACCGGATTTATGACCGGGCAAAAGCAGAGAAAAACGATGCACAGCTTATCAAAGCGCTCGTATATCGGCTATCGCTGAATGAAAATATAAGAGAAGGGGAAGATCTAAGCGGCATCAAAGAACTGGAAAATGAAATTGCCAAAACAGCTCAACCAGCAAAATCAATCCTGCAAAGCATCCTGGCAGATGATTATATACACCATTTTGAAATTTCCAGATGGAAATTATACGACCGGACGAAAACAATCAACTTCAAAAAAGATGATATCAATACGTGGGGGATCGAAGATTATCAACAAAAAATTTCTTCCCTGTACCTGCAATCCATAAGTTCTGACGTACTTCTCAAAAAAACATCACTCAACAGATTTGAACCTGTTATTATCAAAGGAAATGCAAGAAATCTGAGACCTACGTTATACGACCTGCTTGCACATCGTGCACTGGATTATTTTAAGAATGACGAACGGGAAATTACACTTCCATCTTATGCTTTCTCGATTGAGGATATTGCCGTATTCTCTGAACCCTCCCAATTTGCAACTCACCGGTTTAAAACAGCAGATACTGTTTCATTCAAATTCAGATCCTTACAGCTGTTTCAGGAACTGACACAGTTTCATCTTGCTGATACGCGACCGGATGCCTTGTTGGATATCTCTACCGACCGGCTGCAGTTTGCTTATCAGCATGCCGTATCTATGGATAGAGATTCGCTGTATGTTTCAGCACTTAAAAAAATTACAGATCGCTATGGACTGACCGGTGCATCTTCACAGGCCTGGTATCTCTTAGCCAGATTTTATGCTGACCGGGTCAATCAATTTTCTGCCTTTGACAGCACTTATCGGTACGAATTTCTCACTGCAAAGAAAATAGCAGAACAGGTTTTACAATTAAAAGATATCAGTGAAGGAAAAGCAAATGCTATTCGTTTGCTAAATGAAATAAATACAAAAGAATTGAGGCTCCAGGCAGAATTTGTAAACATTCCCGACCAGCCCTTTCGGCTATTGGTTCATTACAGAAACCTATCTAAAATTCATATCAGGATCATCAGCCTCGATAAAAACAATGACGCACAACTCGGTGACGAATATTGGAATGATACTTATTGGAAAAACCTTTTGCAAAAAAAAGATATCAGGTCATCTTTTCAACAATTACCTGATGCAGGCGATTTACGGCAACATCGGGTAGAGATCAGTCAGGATGGATTACCTGTTGGTCAATACGTATTGGTAGCAAGTACTTCAGAAAATTTTGATTTGAATAACAATCCCCTTGCTGTCCAGTATTTTCATGTTTCGAACCTGGCATATATATCAAAAATGGATGATTACTATGTCAGAGATCGTCAAAGAGGTAAACCTGTAGGTAATGTATCCGTTCAGGTTTGGAAAAAACAATATGATTCTAAACAGGGGAGGCAAATACTATTAAGAGGTACTGCAATGGTTTCGGATAACAATGGCTTTTTCTCGCTTCCCAAACCGGCAACTTATGTAAATGAAATAATTGAGCTTAATACGAAATCAGATCACCTCATGCTGAATGAAGAAAGGTCTTACTCCAGGCCTGAGCGTGTAGAAATTGAAGAAGAAACAAAAAGGCAGACTTTCCTTTTTACCGACCGTTCCATTTACCGCCCCGGACAAACAATTTTTTTTAAAGGTATCGTCATCAGGCAACAAAAAAGCATGTCGACCCGCATTGAAACAGGTTTTCAATCCATTATTTTCCTGTTTGATGTTAACGGACAAAAAATAGATTCTGCTTCAGTCAATACAAATAACTACGGTTCTTATTCCGGAAAATTCAGGTTGGCAGCGCAACTTCTCAACGGACAATTCAGGTTACATGATCAACAGACAAACGGATCAACCTGGTTCAATGTAGAAGAATACAAGCGGCCAAAATTCAAAGTCGAATTGAAAAAACCGGATAGTGCTTATAAACTATATGACAATATCAATATCTCCGGAGCCGCTCTTGCATTTGCAGGAAATCCAATAGGAGGTGCTATGGTAAAATTTCGCGTAGTGAGGAGATCCATTACTCCTATGTGGGAATTAGGGCCCTCTTCGCGGATATGGCCACCTTATGGAAGGGATGAGACTGAAATTTCAAATGGACAAATAGTGACAGCAAGAGATGGTTCGTTCCACATCCGGTTCAATGCCCTCCCGGATAAATCTATCAGTAAAAAGATATCGCCTGTTTTTCATTACATGGTGTATGCAGACATCACTGATTTAAACGGAGAAACAAGAAGTGCCAGCATTTCTGTTGCAGTAGGATACCATTCCCTACAATTACGAATTGAAATGGAAGAGAGAGTTCATACCGATAGTCTTCGTACGCTTAAAATTATATCCAGTGACCTGAATGATGTTTTTCAAAAAACAACCTTAGGTGTAAGCATGTATGAACTTAAAATGCCGGAAGGACCTTTAAGGTCCCGGTATTGGGAAGCTCCGGATACATTCGTGATCCGAAAAGAAAAATATAAAGAACTTTTCCCACACGACATTTATATGAATGAAGAGGATAAAAATACGTGGGGGAAAACATTGTTATTTACGATTACAGATACAACTTCTGAAAAATCTATTTTCAATTTACCTGCACGCAACTGGAGTCCGGGGTGGTATCTTATTGAAGCAGTAGCAAAAGAAAACAACGGGGATATTGTGAAGGCAAAAGCATTCGTCAATCTTTACGATAACATTTTTCTCAATCCTTTCGCTTTTGCCGAGATAAATGCAGGCGGTAGATTATTGCCAGGTCAATCTTTTGACTATAATTTTTGTACAAACCTTGATTCTGTTTACCTGGTGCAGGATATTAATACAAATAGTAAGTCGCAAATTTCTTTATCCAAGATAAATGCTGGCTGTACATCTTTCCGAATGCCTGTATTTGACCATGGAGAAATAAAGGCATCATTTGCTTTTATAAAAGACAACAGATTTTATCTCCGACAGACTGAAAAAGAGATTCAACATCCCGAAAACGTATTAAAGGTTACTCATAATACCTACCGGGATAAAACATTGCCGGGAGGGGAGGAAAAATGGTCTGTGAAAATTTCCGGGAGCAAAAAAGATAAAGTAGCTGCAGAGGTGTTATTGAGTATGTATGATGCATCACTCGATGAATTCAATATGCATCAGTGGAGGGTACCCGCAATTTATCAAAAATCCTACATTCCGGTGGAAAACTGGAGGGGCTCGGGATTTGAAAGCAGGGCTTCATTCGAAAGATTTTTTAATACCGCTCCGGTGGTAATTTTCGAGAAAAATTATGACAGGCTGATAACAAAAACCACGCAATTAGGATACAGGGTAACTGCCAGGTCAACTGGTATTGCAGTAGAAAATCAGGCCATGGACATTTCACAATCCCGCGACGGCCGTCAAATAAAAAATAAACATGAGGAAGCGGCCCCTCCTGTGGCAGATTCACAATCTGTATCTCCTGAAAAACCGGGATCAAAAACATCGCAGGCATTGGTACAGATCCGGAAGAATTTTAATGAAACTGCTTTCTTTTTTCCGGATCTGAAAACGGACAGTTCGGGAAATGTTGAATTTTCCTTCACCATGCCCGAAGCGCTTACCTCGTGGAAATGGATGACGATGGCTCATACGAAAGAGCTGGCATTTGGATATGCAGAAAAAACCATCATTACTCAAAAACAATTAATGGTTCAACTCAGTCCACCGAGGTTTCTCAGAGAAGGTGACCGGATGGACTTTACTGCATCACTTGTAAATATGAGTGGGAAAGAAATAACAGGCCAGGTGGAATTGCAACTGATCGATCCTGCCACCAACCAATCACTTGATGGGTTGTTCCGGAATATTTTTCCGAATCAATACTTCACGGCCGGTGCAGGTTTGAGTGTACCCGTCAGATTCACCATTGAAGTACCCTTTCAATTTGGAAAGCCAGTTACATACAGAGTGATTGCCCGGAGTGATTCTACAAGCGATGGTGAAGTGAATGTGGTTCCAGTACTTTCAAACAGAATAATGGTTACAGAAAGTATTCCATTACCCGTTAAAGGCAACATGAGCAAACAGCTATCATTCGACAAATTGCGGAATAGCGGAACAAGTGAAACGCTTAATCATCATTCCCTGACAATCGAATTTACGTCAAACCCCGCCTGGTATGCTGTTCAGGCATTACCCTATATCATTCAATCGTCTCCGGAAAATTCAGAACAATTGTTCAATAGGTTTTATGCCAATGCACTTGCATCGAAAATCGCAAATGCTTCCCCTCGATTAAAGAACGTTTTTGAATCCTGGAAATCTAAAGATACAGGTGCTTTGATGAGTGCTCTGGAAAAAAACGAGGAATTAAAATCGGTGTTGCTTCAGGAAACCCCTTGGGTGATGGAAGCTAAATCAGATGCAGAACAAAAGAAAAAAATTGCCTTGCTCTTTGATATGGCACGGATGTCGATAGAACTGGAAAATTCATTGAAGCGTTTAAAAGAATTGCAAACTCCATCCGGATCTTTTAGCTGGTTCAGGGGAGGACCAGAAGACAGGTTCATTACCCAATATATTCTTATTGGCTTCGGAAGACTGCAAAAAATAAACGCATTGCCGGATAATTTAAAAAAATCCCTGCGATCATTGATATTACCATCAATAAAATACCTCGATTATAAAATCAAGGCAGATTATGAATTGCTGATCAAAAAGAAATCAAGTCTTACCGAAAACCATCTGGGAAACCTCCAGATTCAGTATTTATATATGAGAAGTCTTTTCAAAGACATCGATGTAACCGGAGACATATTCGTGGCTTACAATTATTATCGTAAGTCTTCCCAAAAGTTCTGGTTGCAGCAAAACAGGTATATGCAGGGGATGATCGCTTTATCTCTACATAGGACGGGTGATGTTTATGCAGCAAAAAACATAGTTGCTTCCCTGAAACAGAATGCTATTTTCAATGAAGAGATGGGAATGTACTGGAAGGATATGTCTGGCGGATATTTCTGGCACCAGGCGCCAATAGAATCACAGGCATTACTCATCGAATCTTTTTTAGAGATTACCGGAGACATCCAGTCGGTGGAAAAGATGAAGACTTGGCTATTAAAAAATAAGCAAACAAATCAGTGGAAATCTTCAAAAGCTACCGCGGAAGCGTGTTTTGCATTGCTGTTACAAGGAACGGATATGTTGCAAGATACACCCGAAGTAGAGATCAGGCTTGGAGATTATACTGTAAAAAGCAGTGAACAGAAAACCGAAGCAGGAACGGGCTATTTCAAAAAAATCCTTCCTGCCGCTACTATTAAACCTGCAATGGGAGACATCGGGGTTTTTATCAAATCCAATACAGATACATTTTCCAAAGCAGAAAGAACAGCATGGGGCGCTATACACTGGCAATATGTGGAGGATATGGACAAAATTCAATCTGCAGCAACTCCATTAAATATCAATAAAAAATTATTTGTGGAAAAAAATAGCGATTCAGGACCTGTGTTACAACCCGTGAACAAAGGTGAAATTGTGCATATAGGAGATAAAATCAAAGTAAGAATCGAATTGCGTGTTGATAGACCCATGGAATACGTGCACATGAAAGATGCAAGAGCTTCTTCCCTGGAACCGTTGAATGTTTTGAGTGGGTATAAATGGCAGGGAGGACTGACTTACTACGAAAGCACTAGCGATGCTAGCACACATTTTTATTTCCACTATTTACCTAAAGGTACTTTCGTGTTCGAGTATACATTATTTATTACTCACAGTGGCACATACAGCAACGGCATCACCACCATTGAAAGCATGTATGCGCCGGAATACAGAAGCCATACAGAAGGTATAAGGCTGAATATTGAAGAATAATTTTGGATTTTCATTTCAGATTTTGGGAGCAATGATTTTCGAAAAATCAATTTTAAAGGATTGCTTAATTTGACAGCTACATTCCTCATCTAAAATGCATGTTGATTTTCTTATAATCGGTCAGGGTATTTGTGGAACTTTTCTTCACTGGTATCTTTCCAAGCAAGGATACAATTGTGCTGTAATAGACGACAACAAGAATAACTCGGCATCCAGGATTGCCGCCGGTATTATCAATCCTGTAACTGGAAGAAGAATCGTTAAAACCTGGATGATTGACGAACTTATGCCTTTCGCCATACATGCATATCACAAGATGGGAGAAGAACTCGAACTTATTGCAATTGAATACAGAGAAATAATTGATTTTTTTTCAACTCCCCAAAATCGCCAGTCATTTTATCAAAGGTTGGAAGAAAGCCAGGAGTTTCTGAAAATCGAAAAGAATGAGGATATTCTTAATTCTTTTTTTACAAATGACTTAGGGTTTGGAAAGATTACTCCTGCGTACCTGGTGCAAATTGGACGAATCATTACTGCTTATCGAAAGAAATTACTTTCAGCAGATTTGATTTATGATCAATCCTTTGATATTGCTTTATTGAATAAGAATGGGGATCACTGGAAATATAAAGACATCGGGGCGGGCAGTGTA
>Ga0180121_10000797_pt1 | contig 13247 bp, 7 predicted proteins | sample AntDrymUQ5402106_2_FD_129676 | JGI IMG/M metagenome (GOLD analysis project Ga0180121, IMG submission 129676) | Polar desert sand microbial communities from Dry Valleys, Antarctica - metaG UQ540 (21.06) (version 2) (version 2) | ecosystem: Environmental > Terrestrial > Soil > Desert | place...
GACTGGGCCGGCACCGACCGCTACGGCGACCCAGATGTGGTGCTGGCATGCGCTGGGGACGTGCCAACCCTGGAGACGGTCGCTGCGGCGGCACTGCTCAAGCGGCGGCTGCCGGACCTTAAGGTGCGGGTCGTGAACGTCGTGGACCTCATGCGCCTGCAGGACGAGCTCGAGCACCCGCACGGGTTGTCCGACCGCGAGTTCGACACCATCTTCACCGCAGACAAGCCGGTCGTGTTCGCCTATCACGGTTACCCGTGGCTGATCCACCGGCTCACCTACCGCCGCACCAACCACGCGAACATCCACGCGCGCGGCTACAAGGAGGAAGGCACGACCACGACGCCGTTCGACATGCTGATGCTCAACGACCTCGACCGGTTCCACCTTGTGATCGACGTCATCGACCGCGTCCCCGACCTCGGCTCGCGGGCGGCAGCTTTGCGGCAGGAGATGGTCGACGAGCGGCTGCGCCACCGCGCCTACACCCGCGAGCACGGCGAGGACATGGCAGACGTGCGCAGCTGGCAGGCACCCGAGGTCGACGCGCGCAGGTGACCCGACAGATGCGCGTGCTGGTGGTGAACGCAGGGTCGAGCAGCCTGAAGCTCCGAGTACTGGACGGCGTGACCCTGGCAGTAACGCATGACCTACCTGCCGGCGCGAACGGCTTCGACCGCGACGACCTCTCAGCGTTCCTCGGCGACGTCCGCGTCGATGCGATCGGGCACCGCGTCGTGCATGGTGGCACCCGGTTCACGAAGCCGACCCGGCTCGACCGCGACGTGGTCGAGGCGCTGGAGGCCCTTATAGACCTGGCTCCTCTGCATCAGCCCAAGTCCCTGGCGGGCATCGACGCTGTCGGTGCGGCGCTGGCTGACGTTCCGGCGGTCGCCTGCTTCGACACGGCGTTCCACGCGAGCATGCCAGAGGCGGCGTACACGTACGCGTTGCCGCACGAGTGGCGCAGCCGGTGGGCCGTGCGCCGGTACGGCTTCCACGGCCTGTCCCACTCCTATGGCTCCCGGCGCGCCGCCGAGCTCGTGAAACGGCCCCTGCTGGACCTGCGCGTCGTCGTGTGCCACCTGGGGGCGGGCGCGTCGCTGTGCGCTGTCGCCGGTGGGAGGTCCGTCGACACGACCATGGGCTTCACGCCACTGGAAGGTCTGGTGATGGCGACCCGGTCGGGCTCGGTCGACCCGGGTCTGGTCCTGTGGCTTCAGGAGCACGCCGGGCTGAGCGAACACGACGTCGCGGAGGCCCTGGAGCACCGGTCCGGGCTGCTGGCGTTGGGCGGCAGCAGCGACATGCGAGAACTGCTCGAGCGGGCCCGACGTGGCGACGACCGTGCCGCTCTCGCGATCGACGTGTACGTCCACCGGCTCGCCGCCGGTGTGGCGGCGATGGCGGCCTCCTTGGGTGGCGTGGACGTGCTCGCGTTCACCGGCGGCGTCGGAGAGAACGCGCCGGAGATCCGGGCGAGGGCCTCCGAACGACTTCAGTTCCTCGGCGTCGAGATCGGACACGGCAACGACGGTGCGCACGGGGACACGGACATCAGCGCTTCCGGCGCGGCGGTGAGGACTGTCGTCGTGGCGGCGCGGGAAGATCTCGAGATCCTCCGCGGCGTCGAGTCAGTCCTCTCCCCGGGCTGAGCGCTCAGTAACGCCGCCTCATCACGGGCGTAGGCGACGTCAGCTTCCTCGCCCGTCGTCGTATTCCACATCGGCGACCTGCGCGCCGGGAAGCTCACGTTCGAGTGCTTGCCGGTAGGCGACGCATCCGCGCATGAACTTCGGCCACGGCGGAACTGCCACGTCCGGATCAGTCTGTTCGGGAAGAAGGTCCCAGAGCTGCGGATGGTGCCAGCAGAGGTCGTGGCCTGTGCTGTCGCGGTGCGCCCGAACGCCTGCGCGCAGCCCCTCCACCTCGGCGATCAGCTCATCCCGGCTCATGTTCTCGAGATCTGCATCCATCCCACGGCCTCCATCACCCTCGCACAGCGTTCTCGGAAGTATCAGGCCCTTCGGATCGTCGCGCCCTGCCGGAGGCGGGTGGTGCATCGAATGACTAGGCCCGGACCATCCACTCGGACCATTCCGGTTTGTCCGTTTCGCGGGGCAGAATTCCACGATGGCGCCGACGGGCGTGCCACCAGGTCTCATGGGGAGGCTTGTGCCTCGGGTCGCTGTGCTGCTCGCCGCCGTGTCGCTCGTGGTCTCGGCCCAGGCCGCCTCGCCGGTCGGGGTGGAGGCGGCCGCGCTCTCCGCCCGCACCCTGCTCTCGCGGCTGGACGTGTCCGCGGAGACGTCGAGCGCCGCGTACTCCCGATCCGCGTTCACAGCATCAGGACAGCCGACGAACCTGTCTTCGGTGCCGCTCATCTCCTTGCGTGAGGCGTGGCAGTCCGGGGCCCGCCGGTGGGACGCCACGGTGCGGGCCCGGTTCGCCGAGCTCGGCCCGGCCTGGTCCCCCCGACCGGCGGGCACCGTCTATGCGGCGGCCCGTGGTGCGCGCGACCCGGGTGCCTGGCTTCCGGCCACGGGCCGGTGCAGCTATGTGACACGCTGGCTGCTGACGAAGTACCGCTGGTCGCTCACCATCGACAGGCGCGAGAGGTCTGCATTGGCCGAGGTGCTCACCGGCCGGTGCGGAGGGCGAGAGGTTGCACTGCCTCGCCGCGTCGCCACGACCGCCGCCTCCCAACCGGTACCGCTGCGCAAGCCGACGCCCAGACCCACCAGGTCGAGTCCGAGACCGACTGCGACACCGACACCCGCTGCTGCGACACCGACACCCGCTGCTGCGACACCGACACCCGCTGCTGCGACACCGACACCGACGTCCACGCTCACGCCCAGTGCGACCCCCGCTCCCAGCCCGGAGCCCACCACGTCGCCGCTGCGAGCTGTCGTGTCCGGCACCGCGGTCTCCGCATCGTCGGTGCCCCTGGTCGGCTTGTCGGTCGCGATCGAGGACGCAGCCGGGACGGTCGTCGCGCAGACGCTCACCGGCGACCTCGGTGAGTTCCGGTTGGAGACGGCAGCGGGCCCGTCGCGGCTGGTGGTCGCATCGGGGACGCTCGTCGGACGCGACGTCTCCCTGCCCGACCGCTTCCGCTGGTCGGCGGGTCTCGACGTGACGGGGGACGTGACCCTGCCGCTGCGGTTGCCCCTCGCCCGGCGCGTGACGGTGGTGGCGACCGACGGATACGGCAGACCGATCGCATCCTCGCGCGTCGGCGGCATCGTCGAGGCGGACGTCACGGCCGCGGCGCTCTGGCCCGGGGGACCGGTCCTGGCGGGGCGCCAGAGCGTGGCCACCGAGCCGATCAGCACCGGCGACTCAGGCAAGGCCGTGCTCTGGTCCTTCCCGACCGGGCAGCTCTCGGCGTACGTCGAGAACAACCCGGCACCCGGCATCGTGGCGCGCAGCGACATCATCCTGGCCGTCGCCGAGGACGTGACGGTTGCGGCCATGCCGGGACGCAGCGCCTGTACGCCGCGTGCGGTGACCGACCTCGGACCGGGCCCGGTGCGGCTGGTCTCCGACCTGGACCGGGTCACGGTCCGCGACAGCGCGTCGAAGGCAGCGCTGCTACGGCGGGCGGATGAGATCGTGTCAGGCGCGATCCCCGCGGTCGCTCACAACTCCGCGCGCACCGGAGACGCGTTGCGGTACCTCTACGACGAAGGGGTGGCGCTGCGCCGCGCGACGGGAATTCTTGCCTACGCGTACGCGGCCAGGCGCGACGTGAAGTACCTCGACGCGATGGCGACGACGGTTGCGGTCAACGCGGCGCGCTGGCCGGACTGGAACCCGGGCCACCCCCTCGACACCGCTCAGATCGCGACGGCGGTGGCGCTCGCCTACGGGTGGAGCGGCGCGCGGATGAGCCCGGCGCAGCGTGGCGTCGTCGCGGACGCGCTGGCGACCCGGATGGTGCTGTCCTACTCCTGCAGCGACGGGCAGCTCTCGTCGAAGCGCGCCGCTACAGGCAACCAGAACACAGTGATCGCGACCGCCGCGGTGCTCGCTGGTCTCGCTGTCCGCAACGACGCCACGGTCTGGGGCTCGGCCGCTGTCGAGGACGGGGCGGGAGCGCTGGCCCGGTTCCGCCTTGCCGACGGGACCGGTCGCTCGCTGGCATCCGGGCCGACCGTCGAGGGGCTGATGTACACGACCTACGAGGCTGCCAACCTGTCCCTGGTGCACGCGACCGCCTGGCGCAACGACTCGGACCCGGTGGTGGCGGCGCTGCGCGACCGGTTGGCCGACCTGGACGTGCTGGCGGCATGGAACGAGCGCTGCGGCACCGTCGCGGACCCGGCCGTCGAGGACGGGTGGGACTTCTACCCGTGGGTCGACCGGACGACGGCGCTCGCCACGTTGGCGCGCTGGCCCGCAGCGGGTGGTCACGTGCTCGAGCTGCTCGACGAGCTGCAGGCCCGCGAAACGCTGACGATCCCTGACCGGGGGTCGTGGACGGTGCCGGACGGGATCGCCGAGCTGATCGTGTCGGGCCTGTCCCCGCGGCGGGCCGCGCCGCCGTCGGTGCAGTCGTACGCGCCTGTTGCCGGCGGTGCCGGATCGTACTGGGGCTGCGCCAGCAACGGTGCCCTGCGAGCGTTGACCACCGCGACCCCCAACAACGCCCCGCACGGGCACCGTGACATCGGCAACCTGGTGGTCTCCCACGGTGCGCAGACGGTGCTCGCGGACCTCGGGCAGCGGGACTACAACTTCGTGACCCCGTACCCGTGGCGGTCCCTGACCAAGGCGCACAGCACGGTCGGCGTCCTGCAGAGCGACGGGCGCGTGACCCAGACCGATACCGGCTCGGGCTCCGTGTCGGCCACGGGTGACGGGCTGGTCATGGTCAGTCCGAACGCGATGAGCGGCGTCGACTGGACCCGTGGGATCGCGGTGACCGGGACGTCCATGACTGTCCGCGACCAGCTCCGGCTGCGAAGCCCTGGGACCGCCAAGCCGCTGTCGGTGTCCTTCCTGCTCGCCACCCCGGCCGGGAAGGTCACCGACCTCGGTGGCGGCAGGTTCCGCGTCGCGCTGGGCGACGGCTCGACCTGGGAGCTCACGACGCCGGCCGGTGTCACCGCTGCCTTCAGCGACGCGCGGCCCACCACGCCGTACGCCGACACCGCCGAGTTCTCGGCCACGCTCGGGCCCGCCCACACCCTGGTCGTGCTGACACCGACGCTGGTCGACTCCCTCGACCTCACCACGACACTGGTGCGGCTCGGACCCTGAGCCGACCGGGCCAAGGTGTACCGAACCCCTCCCGCGCGGGCCGGCCCCGCCGTACGGTGTCAAGGTGCCTGTTCAGCGTGTCGAGAGGAACAGCGTGTCCCGCACGCCAGACGAGACCTACGACGCGGCGGTCGCGGCCGTCGCTCCTGCCGTCGCGGCCGGGCTCGCCGCGGTGCTCGGTGCCTTCGCCGTCCTGCACACGTTCCTCCTCGACGGGACGTCCCGCACCACGATGACGATCGTGTCGGGGGTCGGGGCCGTCGCCCTCGCTGCCACCGCTGCCGCGCTGCATGTCCGACGTGTGCCTGACCACCTCGCACACCTCGTCACGACAGCCGTGCTGTTCGTCGTCGCCGCCACCTCAGTCGCGCACATGGCCGTGGCCGGTGAGCCCCGCCAGACCACCACCGTGATGCTCGTGCTCGTTCTCGCCGGCGCGACCCTGCTGTCCCTGCGCTGGCTGCTGGGGGTCCTCTACCTGACGTGGGGGACCTGGGCCCTGGGCGCTGTCGTGGCCGGACCGTCCGGCCAGTGGCCGCACCTCGTCGTCGGGATGATCACCGCGACGCTGGTTTCGGTGGCGGTCAACCACCTGCGCCGGACGAGCGTCCGGGCCCTTGCGGAATCGCAGGCCGAGGCGCAGGCAGCGACGGTCCGCGACCAGCTCACAGGGCTTGCCAACCGCCGGGGCCTCGCGCTCGTCGGGACCCAGATGGTGGAGCAGGCCCGGCGGCAGGGCGATGCCGTGCACTGCCTCTTCGTCGACGTCGACGGCCTCAAGCGCGTCAACGACGCCCTGGGGCACAGCGCGGGCGACGACGTGCTGGTGGCCGTCGCCGAGGCGCTGCGGTCGGTGACGCGGGGCACGGACATCGTCGCCCGGTGGGGCGGCGACGAGTTCGCCGTCGTCGGTCCCGGCGCGGGCATGCCGCCGCTGGAGATGGAGCGGCGGGTCCGCGACTGCGTGATCCTCGCGCAGCCGGTGCCGCCGGACACCTGGCCGGCACGGATCAGCGCGGGAGGCGCGATGCTCGCGCCCTGGGACGCGGGCTCGCTCGAGACCCTGCTCGGTAAGGCGGACCAGGAGATGTACCTCCGCCGGTCCCTGCGTCGCGAAGGGCGGGCGCACGCGCCGCGGTCGGCCCCCGCCGAATGACCCGAGCACGGTCGATGCCGGTCCGTTATGGTGTCGGCATGCGATCCGGACTGCTCCTCCTTATCGGGCCGCGCTGACCTTCGCGAGCTTCACGTCAGCGCGGCGGCCCCTCCCGTGGAGGGGCTTTTCCGTGTCCGGACCGAGGAGAGAGCGCGAGCGACGATGAGCGAGACATCCCTGACAGATCCCGAGACGCCCTACCGCTACACCGCGGCCCTGGCCGCGGAGATCGAGTCGGCCTGGCAGGACCGGTGGGACCGGGAGGGGACCTTCGAGGCCGCTAACCCCGCCGGACCGATGGCCGAGCCCGAGAAGGTCGCGGCGCGACCGAAGAAGTACGTCCTCGACATGTTCCCCTACCCCTCGGGCATCGGCCTGCACGTCGGACACCCGCTGGGCTACATCGCCACCGACGTCTACGGCCGCTTCAAGCGGATGACGGGGCACAACGTGCTGCACGCCCTGGGCTACGACGCGTTCGGCCTCCCGGCCGAGCAGTACGCCGTGCAGACCGGGCAGCACCCGCGGGTGACGACCGAGGCCAACATCGCAACGATGCGCGCGCAGCTGCGCCGGCTGGGGCTCGCGCACGACCCGCGACGGAGCGTCTCCACCACGGACCCGGAGTTCTACCGGTGGACCCAGTGGATCTTCCTGCAGATCTACAACTCGTGGTACGACGACACCGCGGACCGTGCCCGGCCCATCTCCGAGCTGGAGGCCGAGCTGGCAGCAGGCACCCGGCCGGTCCCGCACGACGTCCCCGGCGCCGCCCCGGGGAGTGGGTGGGCGGACCTCGACGAGATGGCCCGCCGCCGCGTCGTCGACGCGCACCGGTTGGCCTACCTGTCCCGCTCGCCGGTCAACTGGTGCCCGGGGCTGGGCACCGTGCTGGCCAACGAGGAGGTCACCGCCGACGGGCGCAGCGACCGCGGGAACTTCCCTGTGTTCAAGCGCGACCTGCGGCAGTGGATGATGCGTATCACCTCGTACGCCGAGCGGCTGCTGGCCGACCTGGAGCACCTGGACTGGCCGGACTCGATCAAGCTGCAGCAGCGCAACTGGATCGGCCGCTCCGAGGGCGCGCGCGTCGCCTTCCCCAGCATGGCTGGGGTCATCGAGGTGTTCACCACCCGGCCCGACACGCTGTTCGGTGCCACCTTCATGGTGCTCGCTCCCGAGCACCCGATGGTCGACCTGCTGGCCACGGGTACGTGGGCGGGCGACGTGCCGACATCGTGGACAGGTGGTGCCGCGACCCCGCGCGACGCCGTCGAGGTCTACCGCCGGTCCGCCGAGCGCAAGACCGATCTCGAGCGCCAGACCGAGGGTCGGGACAAGACGGGTGTCTTCAGCGGGGGATACGCCACCAACCCGGTCACCGGCGGGCCGATACCGGTCTTCGTCGCCGACTACGTCCTGATGGGCTACGGCACCGGGGCGATCATGGCGGTTCCTGGCCAGGACGAGCGCGACTGGGAGTTCGCCGAGCGCTTCGGAATACCCGTCGTACGCACGGTTTCACCACCTGCGGACTTCGACGGCCGGGCGTACACAGGTGAGGGCGCGGCGATCAACTCCGCGAACGACACGATCAGCCTGGACGGGCTGGACGTCGCCGAGGCCAAGGCAGCGATCACCGAGTGGCTGGAGGAGCGGGGGGTTGGGCGGCGCACGGTCACCTACAAGCTGCGCGACTGGCTGTTCAGCCGCCAGCGCTACTGGGGCGAGCCGTTCCCCGTCGTCTACGACGAGGACGGTCTGCCTCGCGCCCTGCCCGAGTCGATGCTGCCCGTCGAGCTGCCTGAGGTCGACGACTACTCACCGAAGACCTTCGCGGTGGACGACAACGCCAGCGAGCCGCAGCCGCCGCTGGCGCGCAGCGAGGACTGGGTGCAGGTGACGTTGGACCTGGGTGACGGGCCCAAGCCCTACCGGCGCGAGACCAACACGATGCCGCAGTGGGCCGGCTCGTGCTGGTACGAGCTGCGCTACCTGGACCCGACCAACACCGAGTGCTTCGTCGACCCGGAGGTCGAGCGCTACTGGATGGGCCCCCAGGGGGACGACGACCGCGTCGGTGGCGTGGACCTGTACGTCGGCGGTGCCGAGCACGCTGTGCTGCACCTGCTGTACGCGCGGTTCTGGCACAAGGTGCTGCACGACCTCGGGCACGTGTCGAGCGCGGAGCCGTTCCACCGGCTGGTCAACCAGGGGATGATCCAGGCCTACGCCTACATCGATTCCCGAGGCACCTACGTCCCGGCCGAGGAGGTCACGGAGGAGATGGTGGGTGGGACCCCGGCGTACTCCTGGAAGGGAAGTCCGGTCAACCGCGAGTACGGAAAGATGGGCAAGAGCCTGAAGAACATGGTGACGCCCGACGACATCTGCGACTCCTTCGGCGCCGACACCTTTCGTCTCTACGAGATGTCCATGGGGCCGCTGGACGTGTCGCGGCCGTGGGAGACGCGGGCCGTGGTCGGCTCGCAACGCTTCCTGCAGCGGCTGTGGCGCAACGTCGTTGACGAGCAGACGGGCGAGCTGCGCATCAGTGAGGGCGACCCTGACGACGAGACACGTCGGTTCCTGCACCGCACCATCGACCGGGTCGGTCACGACATGGAGAACCTGAGCAGCAACACGGCGATCGCCCGGCTCATCGAGCTGAACAACCACGTCGTCAAGGCCGGGACGATGCACCGCGAGGTGGCCGAGGCGATGACGCTGATGGTGGCACCGTTGGCACCGCACCTGGCCGAGGAGCTGTGGTCCCGGCTGGGCCACCCGACGACCCTGACGTTCGAGCCGTTCCCGGTCGCCGACCCGGCGCTGCTCACGGTCGAGTCCGTCACCTGCGTGCTGCAGGTGGCCGGGAAGGTGCGCGACCGGATCGAGGTGTCGCCCTCGGTGGGTGACGACGAGCTGCGCGACATGGCGCTGGCCTCGGACGCGGTGCAGCGGGCCCTGGAGGGTCGCGCCGTGCGGACGGTGGTGGTCCGCGCCCCGCGCCTGGTCAACGTCGTGCCGACGTGAGCACGTCGCGCGTCGCCGTCGTCACGGACTCGACGAGCTACCTGCCTCCCGAGCTCGCGGCCGAGCACGGCATCGAGGTCGTCCCGTTGCAGGTGGTCATCGGCGGCACGGCGTACGACGAGGGCGGCGGTGCGTCGTCGGACACCGTGGCGGCGGCGCTGCGGTCCTGGACCCCCGTCACGACGTCGCGTCCCGGCCCGGCGGCGTTCGCGCAGGCGTACGAGCGGGCGGCGGCGCGGGGCTGCGACGGCGTCGTCTCCGTGCACCTGTCCTCCCAGATGTCGGGCACCGTCGACTCGGCACAGCTGGCCGCCAAGGAGTCGCCGCTCCGCGCCGAGGTCGTGGACTCGGGCTCGCTCGGGATGGGTCTCGGTTTCGCGGTGCTGGCTGCGGCCCGGGCCGCCGCGGCCGGCGCGTCGGTGGAGGACGTGGCGCAGACGGCTTCTGACCGGGCACAGGCCTCCGCGGTGATCTTCTATGTGGACACCCTCGAGCACCTTCGCCGCGGTGGTCGCATCGGTCCGGCCGCCGCCCTGCTGGGCTCGGCCCTGTCGGTCAAGCCGTTGCTGCACCTCGTCGAGGGTCACATCGAGCCGCTGGAGAAGGTGCGGACCTCGTCGCGGGCGATCGCCCGGCTCGAGGAGCTGGCGGCTCAGCGCGCCGGGACCGGTGAGGTGGATGTCGCTGTGCACCACCTGGCGAACCCGGACCGGGCTTCGGCGCTGGCCGAGCGGCTGCGAGGGCGCCTGCCCGGGCTGGTCGACCTGCACGTGAGCGAGGTGGGCGCGGTCGTCGGGGCGCACGTCGGCCCCGGGATGCTCGCCGTGGTGGTCGCGCCCCGCTGACGCCGGACCCGGACCCGATGCCCCTTGATGCCCCCGACGTCCCCGACGTCCCCGACGTCCTCGAGTCCACAGGCGGCCGGGGTCCCGGGTTGTCCACGGGCTGCACGAGCTGGGTCGGCAGGGAGCCCGGCGCTGCCTAGCGTCGTCGGGTGGGCGATCCGAGGCACCAGCGGCGCAGGTCTGACGCCGACCTGACGGAGACGGTGCTGCGGCGGCTCCACCCGGTGTCCTCTGCGCCGGACCGCGGATGGGTTCCGCGCCGTCCGGACCCGCGTGGCGCGCACGACGACAGCGGACCGGGCATGTCGTCGGGGACGCAAGACCTCCGGGTGGAGCCGGTCGCATCGGGTCCCCTGAGAGGCCGCACCATGCGCATCGCCCCGTCGGGCCGCGCCGTCGGAGGTCTCGTCCTGTTCGTCGTGCTGGCCGTGGTGACCGCCATGGTGGCCCTCTGGCTAGCCCGCCCGCGTGAGCAGCAGGTCCCGTCACGGGCGCCGACCGTCGGCGCTCCACTCTCGGCCGGTGGCGGCGCTTCGGACCTGACCGGAGGTCTCGCCGGCTCCGGCACCACCGGCGCCACCGACCCGGCTGCCGCCCGTTCCGCCGGCACAGCCGTGGCCGGCACCCTGCTGGTGCACGTGGTCGGCGCCATCCGCGACCCCGGCGTCGTCGAGCTCCCGCCGGGTTCGCGGGTGACCGACGCGATCGAGGCCGCGGGTGGCGTGACGCGCAGAGCAGCCACCGCGAGCGTCAACCTGGCCCGCCCGGTGCTCGATGGTGAGCAGGTCGTGGTGCTGCGGCGCGGCGCCCCGGCGGCGGTGTTCGCTCCCGGTGTCGGCGCTGCCGCCGGCGCTCCCGGCGAGGCCGGGCCGGCGCCGGAGCCGGTGGATCTCAACTCCGCGACGCTGGACACGCTCGACGCCCTGCCGGGGATCGGGCCGGTGCTGGCCCAGCGCATCCTCGACTGGCGCACGACCAACGGCCGGTTCAGCACGGTCGAGGAGCTCGGCGAGGTGTCGGGCATCGGAGAGGCGACGCTCGGCGACCTGAGGGCACTGGTCCGGGTGTGAGTCGGGTGGGTCGGAGCCTCGCGACCGCCTCTTCTCGTGCGAGCGACGCAAAGGACGTTTGCGCGGGAACGTCATTTCCGCCGGTCGGCGCCGAATCCACACTCACCAGCCCGCCGGCGGACTTCCGCCTCGTCGCCCCGGCCCTGGCCACCTGGGCCGGCTGCTTCGCGGGGACGGCAGGAGGGATCAGCCCGTGGTGGGTCGCCGGTGCGGCTGCCTTCGCCGCGGCGGGTGCGGCGGGTGCGGCCGTACGCCCTTCATCCCCAGGTTCTGGCACCCGAAAGGTCGGCGGGTCCCGGGCGGTGGCAGCCACTGTGACGGTAACCGTGTTCTGCCTGTGTGCCGGGCTCACCGTGGGCTGGCTGCATGTGCGCGCACTCGATGCCGGCCCGGTCGAGGAGCTGGCGGCCGACCGAGCCTCGATGACGGGCTCGGGCACCGTCACGGCCGACCCTCATCGGGCGAGGTCCAGGATGCCTGGCCCGGGACGCCCCCGAGACCTGTTCGTCGTGCCGGTGCGGGTCGACCTCCTGGTGGCCAGGGGCCGCGCGGTCCGAATCCGTGCGCCGACGCTCGTCTTCGCTGCGCACGGGTCGTGGGCCACCCTGCTTCCCGGCCAGCGGGTCGAGGTCAGCGGTCGTCTCGGGCCGGCCCGCGCCGGTCAGCCCGTTGCCGCAGTCCTGTCGGTCCGCGGCCCTCCCGGACGGCCCGCGCCTCCTTCGACGGTGCAGCGCGCTGCCGGGACACTGCGCCAAGGGCTGCGCGACGCGAGTGACGGGCTGTCGTCGGACGAGCGTGGCCTGCTGCCCGGGCTCGTGGTCGGGGACACGTCGCGGATGCCAGAGGGCCTCGAGGCGGACTTCCGCACCGCCGGGCTGACCCACCTCACGGCCGTCAGCGGAGCCAACCTGGCCATCGTCACCGGATTCGTCCTCCTGGTCGGCCGCCAGATCGGGCTCCGGGGCCGATGGCTGCCGGTCGTCGCCGCTGTCGCGATGGTGGGGTTCGTCGTCCTGGCGCGCCCGCAGCCCTCGGTGCTGCGGGCTGCGGCGATGGGAGCGGTGGCCCTCGCGGCCTTGGCCAGCGGTCGGCAGCGCCGAAGCCTCGCAGCCCTCGGTGCGACCGTGGTGGTGCTCCTGCTCGTCGACCCGTGGCTCTCGCGGTCCTACGGCTTCGTGCTCTCGGTGCTGGCCACGGGAGGGCTGGTGATGCTCGCGCCCGGCTGGGCCCGGAGGTGGCAGCGCGGCAGGATGCCGAGCGTCCTCGCCCAGGCCCTGGCGGTGCCGTTGGCCGCTCAGCTCGTCTGCGCGCCGGTGATCGTCATGATCGGCGGGCAGGTCAGCCTGGTCGCCGTGCCGGCCAACCTGCTGGCAGCCCCCGCTATCGCGCCGGCGACAGTCCTGGGCGTGCTGGCCACGCTGGCCTCGGCCGTCCACGAGCCCACTGCCGGGTTGCTGGCGGAAGGGGCCGGGCTGTTCGTCTGGTGGGTCGTGCAGGTGGCACACCTCGCCGCCGACGTGCCGCTGGCAGTCGTGGCGTGGCCCGCCTCGGCCGCAGGAGCGTTGCTGCTGGCGGTCCTTCTCCTGGGCGGCGCCCTCATCACGCGACGGTTGGCCAGGCGGCCCCGCCACGCGGCGGGGGCCGCCTTGCTCCTGACGGTGGCTCTCGTCGTACCGGCATCTGGCCCTGGGTGGCCGCCGCGCGACTGGCTCCTGGCTGCCTGCGACGTCGGGCAGGGCGATGCCCTGGTGCTGGCGGCAGGAGGCGACGCAGGAGTCGTCGTCGACGCCGGCCCCGACCCCGCGCTCGTCGACCGGTGCCTCCGCGACCTCGGCGTACGCCGGGTGCCGCTCGTCCTGCTCACCCACCTCC
>Ga0180121_10000798_pt1 | contig 13245 bp, 7 predicted proteins | sample AntDrymUQ5402106_2_FD_129676 | JGI IMG/M metagenome (GOLD analysis project Ga0180121, IMG submission 129676) | Polar desert sand microbial communities from Dry Valleys, Antarctica - metaG UQ540 (21.06) (version 2) (version 2) | ecosystem: Environmental > Terrestrial > Soil > Desert | place...
AGTGATCCCAATATTCATCACCTCAGTTTTTCCGCTGGCTTCCCTTCCTTTGTAAAATAATGAATGAAATTTTTTTACACCCATAGTAAGGGTAGCGCTTGCTTTTATGCAAATACTGTTTTGATCATAGCTAGTTAAACCAGAGGGGATATCTATTGCGATGACAGTTTTATCATTAAATTCATTAATATACTCAATTATTTTTTTTACGCGGTTTTCAAGTTCACCTTTTAAACCTACTCCGAATATCGCATCGATAATCAATTTATTCTCAGGGGAAATTTCCTTCTTCACAGATTTTTCATCTTTACAGTAAATTATTTTAATGTTTTCACTTTCTTCATTTTTAAGAACATTGAAATTAGTCAATGCATCACCTTTCAATTCATCTGAATCAAAAAGCGAAAGTACTTTAACTTTTGTTTTTTGAACCCCAAGCCGTCGAGCTATCACAAATCCGTCACCTGCATTATTGCCTTTGCCGGTAAGGATTATAATTTCATTTTTTGACTCAGCAGGATAATTCTTCAAAATAAAGTTTGCTGAATTTACACCTGCATTTTCCATTAAGGTTAAGGTAGGAATATTTAGAGAGTTATAAATCTTCTTTTCGGTTGCGAGAATATCGTCATTAAAAAAAACATTCTTCATACTTCAGTCGTTGGTCAATTATAAATATGGTGAATAGTCAATGGTCAATGGTCAATAGTGAATAGTCAAACGAATAACGACTAACGAATCACGATTAACGAATCACGATTAACGAATCACGATTAACGATTAACGATTAACGATTACACGATTACACGATCAACGACCTCAGCTTCTCTATGACTCCACTCCTGTCTTTTGAATCGAAGATCGAAGCGCCGCATACAAACATATCCGCCCCTGCGTCGGAAATCGATTTTATATTTTCAACTCCGATTCCACCGTCAACTTCGATAGAGCACTTATAATTATTTTTTTCGATCTTATTTTTCAGCTGTCTGATCTTTTTGATCGAGTTTGCAATGAACTTCTGTCCCCCGAATCCGGGGTTAACACTCATAATTAAAATGTAATCTGCATACTCTATAATATCATCCAGCATAAAGACGGGTGTCGCAGGATTTATCACGACTCCCGCTTTTATTCCCATCTCCTTAATTTGATTTACGGTTCTATTCAGATGGAGATTATTTTCATAGTGAACTGAAATGAGATCTGCTCCGGCTTTATGAAATGGAACAATGAACTTTTCGGGATTATTGATCATCAAGTGTACATCGAGAGGAAGGTCTGTTATTTTTTTTACGTCCGAAACTATCTTAGCGCCAAAGCTTATATTCGGGACGAAACTGCCATCCATTATATCGCAATGAATTATATCAGCTCCTCCTTTTTCAACTTCAATAATTTCTTCTTTTAATTTCGAAAAATCCGCGGAAAGAATGGATGGACAAATTTTTTTCATCGGAATTTAAATTTAAGAAGAGACTCCTTCGAGAGCTTAGTTACCACTCCGTGGTGAATAATTTTTACTTTTGCTCAACTTGCGACAAATAAGAAAAATCAGTTTTACTTATTGTCTTTGTTATCCAAACCATCGTCTTTCTTCTTATCATCTTTTTTCGGACTCTCTTCCTTTTCTATTGTAGGATCAGGCGGTTTCTTGTCCGTCTTCTTATCGGTTGAATTTGGTTCTTTAAAATTATCTTTCGGCTTTTCTTTTTGAGGCTCAGGTTTATTGGAAGTTTCATCGGGGATTTCAGGTTGATTATCTTTCGGAATATCCTCAATTCCCTCTTCATAAGTTTCAATTTTTATTACAGGTTTCTTTTTTGAAACGAATAGATCTACGGTTGTATTTTCATTTGCAGATTTGTCAACCGTCGGATACTGATCTACTATCTGACCCGGAGGCAGTTCATTATTTGTCTGATAAGTAATCTTACCAAGCTTAAGCTTGCCTTCTGTAATGATCTTCTTTGCCTCTTCAAGAGTTTTTCCAGTCAGAGAAGGAACTTTCAGATCGCCAACAACAGGACCGTCACTAAGAATTAGATCGATCGCAGAATTCTTTTTTACTTTACTTGTTGGCTGTATAACCTGTGATATTACATAGTCTTCAGGAAATTCATTTGTATTTTTCCTTACAGTTTCACCCAGTCTTAATCCTCGCTGTTCGAGAGTAAACTTGGCATCACGAATAGATTTTCCTTTAAGATTTGGAACATCTGCAAGTTGCTCACCACCGCATATAGTGACATAAATCCTTCTTCCGTATTTCACCATTTCTTCTGCAGGAGGATTCTGATCTAATATTTGTCCGATAGGGATATTTTCATCATACTTAACGTCTCCCTGTTTGATCTCAAGACTTGATTCTTCAATTATTGCTTTAGCATCCATGTAATTCATTCCCGTAACTTTCGGTACTTTGACCGTATCGGAATGCTTCACATACAATGGCATTATTACACTGTTCACCAAAAAGAACAGCACAATTAGAAAGCCTGCGAATATTAATAATTTTTTTAACATTGTGCAAAACTAACAAACATTACATTGAATTAAAATGATTAAAGCTGACCGTTATAATGAAGAAATTTAAAGTGAAAGATTAGGAAATAACGGAGCATTGAATAGAGGTTGGGTTTTAATAAAATCACTTTACACCTTGGCTTTTCGTATGTGATTTAGACTTGCATATATGCAGTCCGGTAAATTTTTTCATAGATGCTTGCTATTAACTACCTGCGTAGGTAATTTACAATAAATTCAAAGAAAGATAAATAGAAAGTAATAAATTGAAATAGATATTTAGAGAAGAATCCCATTATGAGAGATAGAATCTAGAAAAATAATTTCATTCCTTTTGTCTTCCACATTCTTCTCTTCTTATTACCCCCAGGTATCTTAACCAATGTATATCTGTTAATGATGTAACTTTTCTAAAGTTGTGTAAATACCTTTTGGAACACCAATCATACATTTGTAAGTCTTAAAAAAGAGTACTTTAATATTTTTCATTCGGACTGAAAATTAACTAATAAAATTCCTTTTTTGAGAAAATAAATACTTATTGAGAAGAGCAAAATCACAATTCAAAGCTTACATTTCATAAGCTCCTAAGTGCAATTGTAGATAATGCAAGAACTTCAATGGATTCTTTAACTTTTTTAACTTTCAACTTTTAACTTTTACAATGACTCCACCAGGTAATTTAAAAGCAGAGTAAGGACCATAAGGATAAAAACAATAGAAAGAAATAATTAAATAATTATATTGAGCGAATAGGTCCTAACAGTTCGTCATTGCGAAATGCTTCGCGGCGGCGAACTGTAGGTTCTACTTTTGCTCCTTTTGTATTTAAGTTCATAATCTGAGTTCTTTAAATAGGGTTCTGATGACACCTATACAACATATGTCCATTATAATTATTCTACTCTTTTCAAACAGGACCGCACCGGGAGCAATATTTCCCACGGCTAATTGTTTAATTTCTTAACTGCTTAACTGCTAACTGCCTAACTGTCTAACTGCCAGCAATTCACTATTAACTATTAACTACTAACTATTTGAGAAGCATCATCCGCTTCGTCTCACTAAACCCTCCTACATTCAAAGTATAAAAATATAACCCGCTCGATAATTCGGACGCATCAAAACTATACCTATATGTTCCGGGACTCAGATTTTCATTAACTAACACCGCAACTTCCTTTCCAAGCATATCATAAACCTTCAATGAAACAAATCCCAATTTCGAAATTCCAAATTCCAAATTCGTGACTGGATTAAACGGATTAGGATAATTTTGATTCAGTGAAAAAGCGCCAGGAATTATAGTTGAATTATTATTTACGGAAACTACACTCTGAAAATTCTGATCATAAAGCATTTTAGCAAGATCTGATAAAGCTCTTAGCTGGGAAATACTGTTCAAATTACTGCTACCTTTTGCAATTACCTGGGCAATAATAATTGACTGCGTATCGTTAGGATTAATATTCATTGGACCGAAGCTTTGAAGGAATCTTCTGTCATTTCCATCGCTCATTACCCATCCTGATCCTGTTACTGGATCACCTGAATAAGTCTGTGTTGTTGATTGACCTGTCACAGGATTTATCCATGTACTGCCATCTCCTTGAAGGCCATTCAAAAGCGAGTAAGTTTCTATGTAATTACCGGGATCTTGCCCATTAAAATAAGTATTAAATATGGGAAGACCAGAATATTTATACCCTATTCTTACTCTTAAATTATTGGACCCGGGAGGGTTGTAATATTTCACTGTATCATTTGGATTACCAGTAAAAATTAAAGGGCTTCTTAAAACTCTTGTTCCCACAGCGGGAGGAGCTGTTCCATAAATCGGATCAAAATCCTCTGCATTATAGGTGTAACCCAGATTTCTTATAGTATCACATCCTATTGCATCATCCATTGGCTCTCCCAAATCATCATCAGTCCATACAGAAATGCATGCGTTGGTCCAGGGAGAACTGTTTCTGTTGATTATTTTGAATTCAGAAAATATAATATCTTTTGTACCTGCATTTATATAACACCAGTTTGTCTGTAATATCTGGGCTTTGAGAGGAAGGGTGCTTCCGGCCATACTATTATGTGCATCCGGGTAGCCATCAGTGTAAGAGTAGAACATGGTTTGCGCTCCCATTCGAAATGGATTTCCATTATTGTCTAAATATGCTCCCTGTCCTGAAGCGATCGTTCTCCACGCACCATAATCCGATGTATCGTTTAGAGTAATATTATATATTCTGTAATTCGGATTATCTCTTCCTTGAGGAATACCATTAATATCAATATAACCCGGAAGGTACTCATAGTCATATTCTGCAACGGCTACCAGAGTTGCTCCGTTTACAATCGCGCCCATCCATAGACCCGTAGCATATCTGGCAAATTTGTTGCCTCCTCTTGGCCACTCAAAACCGCTATTCTTTGTAGTAGGCTCTCTATTAAAATTTCCGTTTGTTCTGAACCATGTGCTTATGTTATTTGCTTCCAATTTCCTTGAATCAACTGCCATTATATTATTATTTTCATAGAGATCGTAAAAAACTTTATTTTCTTTTTTACCGGGCTGATCATTTTGTAAACCTGAGAATGCAAAACAAAGGGTTGTTAAAATTAGAATTGCTGAAATTTTTAAATGTTTCATTTTTCCTCCTTAACATTATTTATATTATTTGTCATGATAATAGTTTTTTTAATTTAAGTAAATGCAATTTTGAAAAGTTGGTTTTTAAATTCCTCCTAACTGTTATTGAAATACGTTTACTGACAGATTGTAAATTACATTGGAAATAATCCTTAAGGCGCTCTGATTGTAGATTGCTTCATCTGGATTTAATAATTTGTAAATCAAACTATCTAAATCAGATATATAAGTCAAATGGTAAAAAAAACGATTTGTGAAAATGGAATTTTAAGAGGTAAGAAGCTTATGTTGACCGACTTGGTTTTTCTTTTTACCACAGATTGACAGATTTATTTAAGCAATAACAAGCTGTGAACCTGCCCCGGAGTCAGACAGGTCTGTGGGTTTATTCTCTTTTAAGCGTAGACTCAAATAAGAAAATTTAACAATATTGTTTCGTGGCATGTGATGAAATTACAATTTTCAAAGACTCTCGAATCAAGGGAAACCTAGCTTTCTTAAACTGAATTGAATTTATCTAACCTTTAATACGCTCTTTATCTGTAAAGCATTTATAACATCGTCAGCCCAGTTTTTAAATTCAATATTAGCCGACCTTTCTTTTTTCTGATGAAGAAGATCAATATAATTTAAGTTTATCACATCTTCATTTGAAATTTCAAGTTGTAAAAGTTTATCAATTAAAATTCTGAAATTGTCTTCAGGAACATTTTCCAAGGATTTCAAAAATGACTGATACCATTTCCTTTCAGATGAAACTGAATTCATTACATCGTTATCGATATACTTGAAATATTCATCTTTGAAATCTTTAAGCGCATCAACTGCATTAAATCTTACTCCGAAGTAATTATAATTCATCATATTAATTAAAGTTGATATATTGCTTTCACTTTTATAATTCTTAAACGCATATGCAATGTCTTTATTGAACATCTTATACGAAGACACTTCAGCAGCAAGATGTATTAATCTTTCAGAAGCTTTACTAATAAAATCCACTTCGTTAGTATCGATCCTGATCTTTCCCACTGCATTAACAGCAGCGCTTCTTACTCTTATATTTTCATCATAAGTTAAACCCAAAAGCTCTTCCCTGCCAATCGGGTTTCTTGTTTCACCGAATAAGTAGCAGATAAAAGCCAATTGATTTTCATTGAAGACGGGAGCCGCACTCATTGAAGTCAGATACTGTCGAAGTTTATTAACAAATAAATTCCCCATTGTATAACCGATTCTGAAAGCAAGATTTCTCAAGACTAAACTTGCCCGGTGATCGTTTGTTTCTAAATATTTCATGATGTATTCGGAAGTTCGTATGCTATCTTCGGTTAATTTTCGAAAACCATATTCCTGCCAAAAAGAAAATCTCGGCTCGATGGTCTTTGCCATTATAAAATATTCTTCCAGCGTATAATTTTTATTCGAATCCAGCGGAACTTTGTAATTCGTCCCGCTCGGTTGGGAAGCATTATCTTTTAAATAGTAATCATTCATCACACCCCACATGGAAGAATTGGAGATCACACTATCTGTTTGGGAAGAATAAAAATCATCGCCAGATGCATCGAGAAAAATCCCGAGACTGCCAAATTCACGCCGGGAATTACCGTAGCCTCTGGTATTAACCGGCTCTTTATTTAAGTAGCCGTCCCTTCCGTTTTCGTCGATAATCATTCCAATGCCATTAGCATTACCTGCTCCCTGCGAAAGTGAGTAGGCCGAATAGTTATCATTTCCTTTCACATCATGTAATAAACCAAATCCGAAATCATGTCCGCACCCCTGCGAAACTCCGTTAGAAGAATACAGATCCCAGCCGTCATAATCTTTCAGAAGCCCGACTGCTAAATGAATTCCCGCACCCTGCGCATATTGATAAGAATTATATTTGTCATTGCCGGATTTATCTGCAATGCAGCCTAAGCTATACCAGTAAGCTCCGCCTTGTCCGAAAATGTCCGTTGAATAAAAATCATTTCCTTCCCCTTCGATAATTAACCCGATTCCGCCGGCATAGTAAGGACGCAGCCCAAGTCCGTATCCTTGTGACATTGAAATGTAATGATCTTCGTATCTGCCGATATCAAGTGAACGCGCGTCGATCAGATATGAATCGTTGCCTTTATTATCTACTATTGCTCCGACACCTTCCGTCATTCCGAATCACTGGGAATATGAATTAGCAATGTAAACATCATTGCCATTCCTGTCAACGAGCAAGCCGACACCGTATGAAGCAGAGCCGATTGAGAACTGATTTGCCTGATAAGTATCATTCCCATTCTCATCATACAAAACTCCAAGCCCGCAAATGGCAGATCCGAGCGAAACATTCTTACCTTTATATGTATCGTCACCTTCTTTATCAAAAATAAAACCCGAGGAAAATGCTGCACCTGCTAAGCTGTAGTTTGAATTGGTAGAGTAGAAGTCATTTCCCGCAACGTCAATTATGCAACTGAAGTTATTTTTAAATAAGTCTTTACTTTCTTTGTCAATATTGTAAATATCATCACCGCCCAGATCAATAATAAAATCAAAATGACCTGTATAAATATTTTTTCCCTTGCCGCCAATTGCAATTCGGATTCCGTCCTCGTTATAATAGTAAATGAAGTCGCCCTGTATATGTTCATTGAAAATTTCCTCTTTATTTGCATTATCAAATATAGAATTATTTACTTTTCTGATTAAATCCAAATAGAAAGCATTAGTATAATGGAAGTCTGAAATTAAGGAATCAATAAAAACTTTAGTATTAATCTTGGATAGGATGTCGAGAGTTTTCCTGGAAACAGCAATTGAAGAATCTCTTGCTCTGTTAAATTTGAAAATGTCCGAGTTGGTACCATTCTCTTTATCAGTTTCGGAAATAATTGAAAGCAAATTATTTGTAAGAAATGAAAATTCCTCTCGGGATAAAGATTTTAAGAATAAATATTCTAAACTTTGTTTTCGTTTAACAAAATTGAGTAACGGACCATAAAGATGTTCCGCCTCAGTCATAGAAGTGAATATAAATATTAATTTATAAAAATTTATTTTTCTTGGAAATTCAAAACCCGGATAAATTAATTTAACTAATGAATATGTAATTGAATCAGAACTCAAAAATGCCAACTTGCTTAAACTATCCATAAATTCAAGCGACCTCAATGGATCTTTCATAATATCTCTTACAACAGGAAGCAAAAGCTTTGAATCGTTAGTAGGGGATTTTTCTTTGTCAAAATTAATTGGAATTGTAATGTCGTCGCGCGTGAGTCCCCGGTAGTTTAAAGTAAAATCGAGGATAGAATTGAGATTGTCCTGCGCGAAAGAAGAGTTTATTAAACCAAGTAAAAGAAATAAATTATAAATGTTTTTCATTCACGAATAGTTTTAAAAAGCTCTTTGGTTTAACACTTCTTAGATTGATTAGGATTGTCCCTGTCAAATCGAAAGGGGATTTAAATTTAATTTATAATTCTTAAATATTTTTGTCGTGCAGTAAGCTTTTTTTCCTAATATAATTCATTCGAAAGTATATTTACATTCAGAAATGAATTGTTTCGTTATTCTCGCCCTGTTCAATGCATATAATCTTACCTACCGCCTCCTTAATGCACAGAGATTAACTGCCTAATTGTCAACTGATAACTGAATGAGGAAATCCGAAATCACTTTTCCTTCGTACAATCTATTATAAGTTACATAATTCACAATATTTACAAATTCTACGAAAAGGAAAAAAATTAATGCGTAAAAAAATTTACTTGTTTGCAGCATTAGCGATGTTATTGATCGGAGCTGCTCTGGTCACTACATCACAATTCCTGGACGCATCAAGTCACAGAGAAGCTCCGATCATTTCCACCGATCCGACTGCTGATAATACTGACGTGTATGCATTCAGGCCGGCGGACGATCCCGGAATGCTTTGTATAATTGCAAGTTTCAATCCGCAGGAAGAACCAGCCGGCGGGCCGATTTTTCATAAATTCGGCAAAGATATTCTCTATGAAATAAAAATAGACAATGTCGGTGATAGACTTCCTCACATAAGTTATCAGTTTGAATTTACTGATATTGTCGTTAACGGTAATACATTTTTGTATAATACCGGTGCCGTAACTTCTTTTGACGATCCTGATCTGAATAAGAAGCAGACTTATGTTGTTAAAAGAGTTGTTGATGGTGTAGTTCAATGGACATCAGCACCTTTACCTGTACCGGCCAATTATGTCGGAGGAACTTCACACTCTGATCCAAACTATGCTGGTCCATTTTCAATGTCAAATTATCCATCATTAATGGCTGAAGGTGTTAAAGATCTTCCAAGCGCAGGCGGAAAAGTTTTCTGCGGACCTACAGATGATGCATTCTTCTTTGATATTGGAGCGCAGTTTGATCTGTTAAAAATCCGTCCGGGTGCTCCTGGTAATGCCGGCGGCGGTAAAGACGGTTTAGCAGGATTTAATGTTCATTCAATTTGTATCAAAGTTCCTATTGCACAGGTCACAAGGAACGGAAGCGCTAATCCTCCTTCGACTGATTCTAATGCGATCGTTGGTATTTGGTCAACATCAAGCAGAAGGACCACTACCGTAATTAACACAAATGGAACCAGAGTAGGAAGCGGTCCATTTGTACAGGTTTCAAGATTAGGAATGCCTTTAGTCAATGAAGTAGTTCTTCCTTTAAGTCAAAAAGATAAATGGAACGCATCTTTGCCTGTTGATGATGCACAATTTTTAACCTACGTTGTAAATTCTGAACTCGCAGGATTGATAAATTTGCTTTATCCGGTTACAGATGATATTCCTACAACAGGAAGAAATGATTTAGTAGCAGTTTTCTTGACAGGTGTAGCTGGTCTTACACAAAGACCGCAGGACACAAGAACACCATCAGAGCAATTAAGAATAAACCTTGGAGTTCCTCCCGTACCCTTTGCAAGTGAAAATCGTCTCGGCGTTATTGCTGGAGATGTTGCTGGATTTCCAAATGGAAGAAGGTTAAAGGATGATATTATAGATATAGCCGAAAGAGTTGTTGCCGGAGTTCTATTAGGACCTCCTTTTAGCACAGGCATTAATGCTCAACTTGGTGATGGTGTACAACAAAATGACAAGCCATTTGCTTCATCGTTTCCATATTTGGGCCAACCACACGAAGGTTACTTAAATTCACACGGAATGTTTACACCTCCGGTTGGCAATCAATGCCCAGTTGCTCAAATTCTACCATTGCAACCTATGACCGTTATTGTCGGATCATGCAGAGGGGATACAATTAATTTCAATAGTCCGGAAGCTGGCCAAATTACAAATATAATTGCTTTAACAGGCGGACTTGCTAATTTAACTACGGTCATTACTCCGGGTAATACAGCAAGAATCGTATTAACATTCTGCCCAGATAACACACAGCTTGGACAACGTCCGATCAGATTAGCTGCATTTGATAATGCCTCTCCTTCTTGCACAACATATGTTGACTTAACATACCAAGTTGATACACCATTACCTATTGAATTAAGTTCATTCACATCTTCCATTACAGGAAGAGATGTTTCACTGAATTGGGTTACATCAATTGAAGAAAATAATTCAGGATTCGATATTGAAAGATCGGTAGTAAGTAATCAATGGATCAAAGTTGGTTCAGTTACCGGAAACAATATAACAAATAAACAAACAAGCTATTCTTTCGTTGATAAAAAATTAACGACAGGAGCTTATAAATACAGATTAAAACAAATCGACTTCAACGGTAACTTTGAATATTTTGAGCTTTCGAATGAAGTTGTCATAGGCGTTCCGACCAAGTTTGAATTAGTTCAGAATTATCCTAATCCGTTTAATCCGGTTACGAAAATAGATTATGCTCTCCCAGCTGACGGAAAAGTTACATTGTTAATATATGATGCCGTTGGAAGAGAAATTACAAAGCTTGTGAATGATAATGTCAAAGCCGGTTATTACACCATCAGCTTTGATGCATCGCAATTTTCAAGCGGAGTTTATTATTATAGATTGTCATTAAACGGTGAAAAGAGTTTTAACGATACAAAGAAAATGCTTTTAGTTAAATAGATTTAGTGTTAAGGTGTGTTGTGTTTAATATTGTGCAACACATTATATTTTAAGTAAAAAAGGTTTCTTCCGTTAGGGGGAAGCCTTTTTATTTTTTAGATCAGTTATTAGTAATATCTTTAACTATGTTAAATAAAAAATAAACGCCTTTCATTAACTTCGCTTAACGTTTCACGTCGACCTGCCGCAGGCAGGCCTGGCGTCTCATTCACATCTAGTTCATTTTATCTAAATTGAACAAGGCTTTTAATTTAGGTATATTTGCAATGTCATGAAAAAATTGCCGCTAATAATACTGATTATATTTTTCTATACTTCAACTGTTTACGCTCATGACTTTTCCGCATTAGACGATATCGTTTCAAAAGGCATATCTAACAATTATTTCCCTGGAGCGCAATTACTTATTGGCAATGAAAATGACATACTTTATCAGAGATCATACGGGAATTTTACTTATGATGAATTTTCTTCTGTCGTAGCAACCTCTAGTATGTTTGACCTGGCTTCTTTGACTAAGGTTGTAGCAACAACTTCTGCAATTATGAAGTTATATTCGGAGTACAAGATCGATTTGAATGATAAAGTTGCCAAGTATATACAAGAATTTGCAAACAATGGAAAGGATGAAGTAACAATTTTAAACCTGCTATTGCATAATTCAGGATTAAAAGCATTCATTCCTTTTTATAAATATTATAATACAAAAGAACAAGTACTGAATGCGGTTAATAACGCTGAGCTTGATTATCAGATAAATACGAAATTTGTTTACAGCGATTTGAATGCAATTTTACTGGGCCTGATAGTTGAAAAAGTTTCAGGAATGAATTTAGACGACTATTGTAAGAGCAATATATTTCTTCCGCTGGAAATGAATTCTACTACTTTTATACCAGACGATATTACTAAAGAGAGAATACTTCCTACTGAATATGATAATTACTGGAGGAACAGGCAATTAAAAGGAGAAGTACATGATGAAGCAGCATCTATTTTAGGAGGTGTTGCTGGAAACGCAGGACTATTTTCAAATTCTACCGACCTTTATAAATTCATGAGAATGATGTTGAATAACGGAAGATATTACTATCCAAATACTCAAGGTTTAAAAGAAGAAATTTTATTTAACTCTGAAATACTAGATTTGTTTACTAGAAGGTTTGTCGATCTTTCTTACATTAATACTCGCGCGCTTGGATGGGATACAAAACCCGAGCCGGCATCGAGATATAGAATTCCATGCGGAGAGTTAATATCGGACAACTGTTTTGGGCATACAGGATACACAGGCACGAGTGTATGGTGTGATAAAGACAGGAATCTGATAATCATATTTCTGACAAACCGCGTTTATCCATCGCGGGAAAACAATGGCATCAGGGAAGTGAGGCCGGAGATTCATAATGCGGCGATAGAGCTTTTAACAAGACAAAATTGAAAATAGAATTTTTTAATTAGCTAGTTTATAATTAACCCTTTCGACTAATTAAGAATGTTTTGTATAAAAAAAGTTAATTGAATTATGATTCAGAATCGACAAACAAGAATGTTGCCCAAAAAACGACTATTATTCAGTATCGGGACAAGGAGATTAATACATTTATAATTTATAAAATATTTCAACGTAAAATAAATCAATAAAAATGAAGTTAACTAAATTCAAAAATGAGAGCTTCACTGATTTTTCCAAAAAGAAAAGTAGGCAAGCATTTGAGAAATCATTGGAAAAGGTTACATTAAGATTCAAGAAAGAGTATCCTCTAACAATCGGAGGAGAAAAATTTTATACAGATAGCAAACACTATTCTTTTAACCCTTCCAATAAAGAAGAGGTAGTCGGTGTATTTCAGAAAGCTACAGCAGAGATGGCAATCAAAGCGATTGAAATTGCTAACAATACTTTTAATGAATGGAAGAAGGTTCCTGCAAAAGTAAGAGTTAAGTTTTTGCTTGAAGCTGCAAAGAGAATGAGAAAGAGAAAGCATG
>Ga0180121_10000799_pt1 | contig 13233 bp, 12 predicted proteins | sample AntDrymUQ5402106_2_FD_129676 | JGI IMG/M metagenome (GOLD analysis project Ga0180121, IMG submission 129676) | Polar desert sand microbial communities from Dry Valleys, Antarctica - metaG UQ540 (21.06) (version 2) (version 2) | ecosystem: Environmental > Terrestrial > Soil > Desert | place...
CATCCGCTCGCGAGAAATGAAATGCCAGTTCATCCGCGCGCTTGAGCGCCAGTCCCCCATAGAAATCCTCGAGCGCCTCCGCGACCGTCGCGTGCAACAGTCTCGCTCGCGCCCGGCCAAGCTCGCTGTAGAGCGCATCCTGGAGCGCGGGGTGCGTGAAGTCGTACGCGATCGCTTCGCCGGCCTCGCTCTCGTTGAGAATGCGCTGCCGTCGAAGCTCATCCAGCGCCGACAGCAGGTCCGTCGATGCCAGCGCACTGACCGCCGCGAGTTGCTCGTAGGTCGCCCGCGTTCCGATCACCGCGGCCAGGTTGGCAACGGTGCGCGCATTCGGCGACAGGCGGTCGATCCGCGCAATGACGGCTTCGCGAATGGACCGCGGAAGCTGAAGCGTGTCGAGCTCCCATCCCATCCACCGACCGTCCCGCTGATGCAGCTGGCCCGATTCGATCAGCGACTTCAGCGTCTCCTCGATGAAGAATGGGTTTCCGCGGGTCCAGCCGTAGAGCAGGGCGCTGAATTCACGTGTCGCGCCTTCCTCGATGTGGAAGACTTCACCGATCAGGTTCGCCGTCGACTCGCGACTCAGGGGTCGAAGTGTGTGCACCTGCGCCACTCCGAGCGCGACGAGTGACTGCTCGGTAGTCCGCAATGTGGGATTGAGATCGCGTTCCGCCGCATTGTACGTGCAGAGCAGCAGCAGCTTCTCCTGGGAAATCTGGCGCGAGACGAAATGCAGTAGCTCCAGCGACGCTGCATCGGCCCATTGGAGGTTCTCGAGCACCAGCACGAGTGGCTGCTTGGCGGAGAGCCGCACGAGGAACTGCGTGAAGTTCCAGAGCAGCCGGGCCTTGAACTCCGCCGGATCTCCACGCCCTGCAGCAGACAGTCGTTCCTGCGCTGGAACGAGCGCGGGAAACAGGTAGGCGAGCTCGGCGCCCCCTCCACGCGAAAGGACCTGCAGCGTCGACGCGTCGAACTTGCGAAGGATGGGGAGGAGCGCGTCGGAAAAGAGCGCGTAGGGCACGCCCGTTTCCACCGGGTAGGCACGGCCGAGCGCCACCTGCCATTTCTTGCGTTCGGCCTGGTCGGCCGCAGCTTTGGCGAGCCTGGTCTTCCCGATGCCCCCTTCGCCGGCGAGGATCACCGTGAAGCCATGGCCCGCTCCGGTATTCGCCAGCGCCTGCATCAGCATGGCAAGCTCGGCGTCACGCCCGATGAGCGGCAGGTTGAAAAGCGCGGGGGCAGGCGGCGCGGCGGTCCGGGCGTGCGCGGGAGTGGCCATAGGCGGGAAAGAATGTTCACCCCATCCCTGCGCCTGACAAGGACCCCGCGCGGCTCCGGGACAATCGCGCGCGAGCGCGCGCATGACCCCCTAGCGACTAGTCGCGCATTGCGTCGCTGATGGAAGCGTGGCATCGGCCACGGCGCGATACCGCGCCACGGCCTTGTGCGCACGCACGTTCGACAGGCTCACGGTGCGCCAGTCGCGTCCACTTCCCTCGCCAGTCCCTTCCGCGACTGCCCGATCGATGGCGCGCCGAATGGCGCAGCGCTCCTGGTCATCGAGCCGGGCCGCGATCGCGGGGAGCGCCGCGAGCAGCGTCGGAAGGCCGTCCGCGCCGAGTGCGGCGGCGTCCGCGCCATCGAAGTCGCTTCCGGCATGCGCTCTTTGCGCGTTCGCCGTGATGATGCCCGCTGCGGGGTTGAGCACGACGAGGCAGGCGAGCATCGCCAGACCGGCGCCGATCGACCCGATCACGAAGCGCCCGGGCGTGCGTCGGAGCGCGCAGGCTCCAAACCAGACGATGGTCCCTCCAATCCACAGCATGAGCGCGGTGGCATGGACGCGGAGGAGCGTCCAGCCGTACTCGGCCTGGTAGATCCACATCCGCGACAGGGCGGATGCCATCATGAGGAGCAGCAGGCCGATCAGCACGGCGGAGAGTATCCCGTGCACACGCTTCTCCCGCCGCGACTCGATCCGGGCTCCCTCCGTCACCGCAATCAGCAGGGGAAGCGCCAGTGCTGTCACCGCGACGAGCTCGAAGAAACCGCGTCGTGCGTATTCGGCGTAGGTGAGACCGAGTGTCTCCACCACGTGCGAAACCCCGCCGAACAGGTACCGCGCCTGCACGAGGACGAAGGAGAGGAACAGCGCGTCGACCAGGGCGACGATCGTTCCGGCCTCGATCGCACCAAGCCGGAAGGGGAGCGACGCGGCGGGTGCCCGCCGTGCCCAGTGCGAGGGGGCACCGAGGTAGGCGGCAGCCAGCCACGCGAACACCGCAGTGAGTGCCACGTGGGAGATGACCGTCTCGGCATCCCAGCGAAACAGTCCGTGCACGAGGGAAGCGTAGGCTGCGTCGGCCTGCATCAGGAGCGTCGCGAAGATGAAGACGACCGGGACCGCGAGCACCAGTCCGCGGAGCATCGCCCCGGCAGTGTGACGGTATCCCGCAGCGACCTCCGTCCGGGTACGCGCCTCGGCAACAATGAGCGGAGCCGCGCCGGCGATGATGCAGAGCGCTGCTGTCCAAGCCGCACCGATGTAGGCGCCGATCGTGCGAGCAGCGAGCTGCGTCGCGGGCAGCGCGGCAGTCCAGGTGAGCAGAACGAGGAGCACGAGCACCGCGAGTCCGCTCGCCAGCACGAGCGCTTCATCCGAACGCCACGCGGGGACCGCCGCGAAGAAGGCCGCGGCGGCAAGGAGCGTCACGCGCCGGCGATCGACGGGTACGTCGCCGTGGGCCAGCATCCCGGCGGCCAGCAGGGCCCAGCACCAGAGCGTGAGATTGAGGCCCGGCCCGCCAGCGCGCAGGAGGAGGTCGGCCAGGATCCCGAGCTCGATGGCGCCGAGCAGCGTGCGGGTCACGTTCGCGCTCGTCCGCCCGGGCGCTGGCGCCACGGCCGCGACGTTCGCGTCTGCGAGCGCAGTCGGATACGACTCCATCGAGGAGCTCATACGCCCACCGCCTTCGACAGGCCGCCGAACCGACGGTCGCGGCCGCAGAAATCGCGCACCGCAAGGTGAAGGTCCGCGACTCCGAATTCCGGCCACATCCGCGGCGTGAAGAACAGCTCCGCGTATGCCGCCTCCCACAGCATGAAGTCGCTGAGGCGCTGCTCGCCGCCCGTGCGGATCAGCAGGTCGACATCGGCGCCGGGCACGTTGCCGCATGCGGCGGCCAGCATTTCTGCGAAGCGTTCGCTGGTCACTTCGCTCCCGCGTTCCAGCATGCCCGCTGCGCGCACGATCGCATCGCGTGCGGAGTAGTCGATCGCGATGCGCAGGTCGAGCCTGCTCCCATCTGCCGTCGCGTCTTCAGCCGCCTCGATCGCGGTCCGGAGCGCGGCACCGAGGCGGTCGCGCCGGCCGATGATGGAGACTCGCACTCCGTTCTCGACGCACCGTGCCGTTTCGGAATGCAGGTACCGGCGAAAGAGCGCCATCAGCGATGCCACTTCGCGCGCGGGCCGCGTCCAGTTGTTCGCGGAGAAGGCATACAGGGTCAGCGTGCCGATGCCGGCGGCGGGTGCGGCTTCGACGACTCGCCGTACGACCTTCGCACCCTCGGCGTGGCCGGCGGCGCGTGGTCGTCCGCGAGCGAGGGCCCACCGCCCGTTGCCGTCCATGATGATGCCGACGTGCAGGCTCGGCTGAATCGCAGAAGGCAAAGATCTTTGCGTCATAAAGTTTCGAGTCAAAAAAAAAGGCGACGCCCGCTGTCAGCGGACCCGCGTCGCGTGAATGAGGGCTTCCATGTGATCGAGGTATCGTTCGAGCGCACGGCGGCCGGCGGCCGTGAGTCGGTACTCGGTTCGCGGCACCCGGCCCTCGAACGACTTCGTGCAGCTGATGTACTCCGCATCCTCGAGCTTCCGGGCATGGACGCTGAGATTCCCATCGGTCGTTTTCATCAGCTTCTTCAGGTCGTTGAAGCTGAGCTGGTCGTTCACCGCGAGCGCGCTCACGATCCCCAGGCGCATGCGTTCGTGGATGAGCCGGTCCAGATCGGGCGCGTGCACATCCGCGGAGCGTCCGCGGACCGTCCGGAGCTTCGGATCGGTCGACGACTTCCGCCGGTCGTCGGGGAGGGCACCGTGCTTAGCCACCGTGACGCCTCGCGATCGGGATGCCGAAGGCGACGTGCAGCCCGCCGAACGTCAGGCCGAGGACGGCATTGCTCCATGGAAGCGGCATCATCACGGCGACCACGCCAGCGAGCAGGAAGCAGATCCCCATGACGGGCACGATCCGAACGGAGAACGCGCCTCCCGTGATGACACCGGTGCCGTACAACATGAGCCACATCCCGGGGAGCAGGTCGATCAGGCCGGCCTGGTAGATCACACCCGTGAGCACGGCGCCCACGGCGATCGGGGGCGCGAAGCTCATCGCGAACTTGCGCCCGGGTCCGGACAGCAATGGTATCCGAGCGGCGCGTGCCTTTCGCGAAATAGCCCAAGCGGAGATGAGCAGCGACAGCAATGCTTCGCCGAGCCACACGGCCAACCAAGTCGTCGGAGACGGCCGCTTTGCGGCGACGGCGGCGGCGGCGATGGCGGATACTCCCACCGCAACCATGCCCCACCCGGACACGGCCGTGAAGGCGCCCGCGCGTTCCATGGTCTCGCGGATGAACTGCAGATTGTCCATCGCCCGCGCATGCAGCGCGGGCGGTTCACCGGATGGATGTGCAGGTAGCGGACGTCCAGAGGCCATGGCCAACTGTAGCGTGCCGGGTCACCGCTGTCAAGTACTTTGCGTCACAAAGTCAGGCCCCAAACGCGGAAGTGAAAGTGCACGGACAGCCTGTACGCAAGCACCTCATCTTGGTTTGACAAACCGAAGCGTACGGTGCAGCTTCCCTCAATGCCCTCCCTTCCCGCGTCCGCCATCCAGAAAGTCGTCGATCTCGTCCCTCGCATCCTCTACGCCTGTCGCCGCCTCGATGCGCGAACACTCAGCACCGGCCGTTCGCTCAGCCCGCAGCAGGCCCTCATTCTCGACCAGCTCGACACGGATGTGCCCACCAGCCTGCAGGCGCTCGCGGCCCAGATGAGCGTGACGGCGCCGACGATGTCGGTGGCGATCGGACGGCTCGTGCGCGAAGGATACGTGCGCCGCGATCGCGACGAGATCGATGGGCGTCGCCTCGACCTCACGCTCTCGCCCGCCGGCGTGCGCGTGCGCAAGTCGACATCATCCCTCGATCCGAAGCGCGTCGCCGCCCTGCTCGGGCGACTGTCCGCGAGCGACCGAACCATCGCGCTCCGCGGCCTCGCGGCGCTTGCCGACGCGGCCCGCAGCGCCGCACCCACCGCATCACGCGCCTCTGGTCCGGCCGCCCCGCGCACGCGCAACGGCGCGCGGCGAAAGACTGGCCGAACCACGCGGCCCCGGGCGCGCTCCAGGCGCGCCGGGCGCCGCTAGGAGCGCCGCGTGGGACAGGAGATGCGGTGCAATGCGACGATCGAGGGGAAGTCGGCCCACGGTCGCGCGCTGCTCGAGACGGACGACCTCGTATTTCGCGGAGACGTGCGACTGAGCATCGCGTATCGCGATATCACGTCACTGTCCGCGAACGAGGGCGTCCTCAGCGTCGGCTATGCCGGGGGCACCGCGAACTTCGAGCTCGGCGCCTACGCCGAGCAGTGGGCCGACCGCATTCGCCATCCGAAGAGCGTCATCGACAAGCTTGGCGTGAAGGAAGGCCAGACGATTGCCCTCATCGACGTCGTCGATCTCGAACTGCGCGCCCGGCTCGCTGAACGCGGCGTCACGATTTTCGACGGACACCCGGGCTCCGTCTGCGACCTCATCTTCCTGGGAGTCGAGACGATCGAGTCGCTGCGAAAGCTGCCAGCACTCATCGCCCACTTGAGCCCGACCGGTGCGATCTGGGTGCTGCGCCCCAAGGGCCACACCCGCGTCACAGAGCGCGCGATGATGTCGGCCGGCCGCTCGGCCGGCCTGGTCGACACGAAGGTCGTGCGCTTCTCGGAAAGCCACACGGCCGAGAAGTTCGTCGTCCCGCGCGCGAAGAAGTAGCGCTACGCGCGCGCTTCTGACTCGCCTGTCGGGCGCGCGTGCCCGATCGCTGCAGGACCGGGCGCAGGATCGCTCGCGGGAAAGCTCTGCTCGCCCAGTGAGTCGATCCGGTCCTCACGGATCGAGCTGGCGAAGTCCGTGACGATCCGCGTGCAGAATGCTGGAAGGTCGTCGGGATTCCGGCTCGTGATCAACTTCTGGTCGACCTGCACCTGCTTGTCGACCCACGTCCCGCCCGCGTTCCGAATGTCCGTCTGCAGGCTCGGCCAGGACGTCAGCGTCCGTCCGCGCACCGCATCCGCTTCGACGAGGAGCCACGGGCCATGGCAGATCGCCGCGACCGGCTTGTCGGCCTCGATGAATTCCCGCACGAGCGTCACCGCCCGTTTCTCGGTGCGCAGCCTGTCGGGATTCGCGACGCCGCCGGGGATGACGAGTGCATCGAAGTCGGCGACGGCGACATCGGCCAGCACCCGGTCGACCGGGAAGCTGTCACCCCTGTCCATCCCGTTCACGGCCTGAATCGTCCCGCCCTCTGGAGCGGCCAGCGTGAGCTTCGCTCCGGCCTTCTGCAGCGCGTCCCACGGCGCCGTCAACTCCACCTGCTCCACTCCATCCGCCGCGACGAACAACACGGACCGACCCTCGAGCTTCAGTGCCATCGCCACTCCTCCGGTTCGCGACCCACAGTGATGATTCCCCGTGCCAGGTCTGTCACGAACTGTGCCGACAGATCCATCACCGTTTCGGCACGGCGACGCCGTACTTGAGCAGGATCTCGCGCACGCGATCAAGTGGCAGTGCCTCGACCGTCCGACCGCGGCTCGTCACGGCCGTCGCCATCGTCAGCGAGTTGTAGATCGCCTCCTCCGTCGCTTCCACGGTTGCCTGAAACAGTCCGGACATCTCCTCGTTCGCCAGCTCGCTCGTCGCCAGGCGCCGTGCGTCGAAGGCCCGCCGTACCGCGAGCGCAGTCGAGAATGCGATGACGTAATCACCGGATCCGTTCGAGGCGGACGACCCCGTTCGGGCCAGCCCCATCATCGCTCGCGCGGCGAGTCGCCCCAGGTTCCGGTCGGAGAGCGGCGCGTCGGTTGCCACCACCATGATGATCGAGCCATCGCCCTGATCCCGCGTCGTGTCCGTCCGGAAGGAGTAGCGACCGAGCTCCCGGCCTACGGGAGCGCCCATCATCTGCAGCACTCCGCCATGGTTGGACTGAACGAGGACACCGACCGTCCAGTCCCCCAGCGATGGGGGCACTTTCCGCGACGACGTCCCGATTCCGCCCTTCCACCCGAACGCCGAGGTGCCCGTGCCCGCCCCCACGCTTCCCTCGGGGACCCTCCCGACCGCGGCGGTCGTCAACGCGTCGATCACGTGGCTCGGGGCGATCGGCCTGGATCGAATTGCATTCAGCGCGCCGTCGTTCGTCTCCCCGACCACCGGGTTGATCGATCGAACATTTTCCATCTGCGGCAGGCCGAGCATCCATTCGATCATCGCATCCGCCGCCTTCCACACGCACAGCGTGCACGTCAGCAGGATCGGAGTCTCGATCTCGCCAAGTTCCTGAAGCTGGGTCGCGCCGAGCAGCTTCCCGAATCCATTGCCGACATGCAGCGCGGCCGGAACGCGCTCCCGATAGAGGTTTCCCGAATGGGGGAGAATTGCGGTGATGCCGGTCCGCACGCTGTCCCCTTCGACGATCGTCGCGTGCCCCACGCGCACGCCCGCGACATCGGTGATCGCGTTGAGGCTGCCCGGTTGAAAGACGCCCGGCGCAATCCCGAGATCCCGGGCCCGCACGCGAGCCTGAGCCGCCGCGTCGTCAGCCAGTCCGATCAGTAGCGCCGCCAACATTACACCTGAGACGCGGCCGGGAGCGTTTCGCCGCGTGTTGACGATCGCCCCAATGGTCGCGCCGACAAGAAAGAACACCAGCATCGACCAGAGCCCGAAGAAGCCACGCGAGTGATCGCTCGCCTCCCACTCCGCAGGGCGGTAGAGCCCCGCGGCCGTCGCGATCAACGCGGCGAGCGTGTGCGCGATCAATCCGCCCCAGAACGCCCCTCGCACCGGCGCGCTGCGATGCCGCCAGTGGTGACCCGCCCACAACAGGAATGCAGGCACGGCAAAGAGGCCGACGAGCAGTGCCAGGCGCCCCATCACCGACGCCACCGCGGCCGCAGCCAGAGCCAGTAGCCCGTCACGAGCAGCACCGTCAGCGCGACAGCGCCGGCATCGCTCAGCAGCACGCCTCGCGAACCGAAGATCTCCCCCGAATGCAGCTTCTCGAGAAAGACATCTCCACGCGCTCCGACGTGAAGGACGCGACCATCGGCGAGATTCAGCGTGACCTCGGTGGACGACGGATCGCGCAGCCGAATCTTCACGAGGCCATCCCGCGGACGCACGTCCATGCGATCGATCCCCTCCTCCGCCGTCCTGGTATCCCGCACATGCGCCAGGGCGCGCGCGCCGAGGTCGTCGAGCGCCAGCGCGGAGTCGAACGCGCTGACTGGCGCGTTGTCGACCTCGGGCATCAGCCCAAGCCCCCTCTTATGATTGAGGAGGATGCCAGTGACGGAAATGACGAGCAGTACGACCGTGAAGAGGACGCCGACCCAAAGGTGCGAATAAAATGCGACCCGTGGCAGCCACCGCTCCCGGCGAGCCCTTGTGGCACGACGCTCCACTCCCTCCCGACGCTCGCCGGCGAGGGGGATATCGACTTCCGCTTTCTCCACTGCCCCGGCTCTCGAAGGTCATTGACTGGGATCCCCTCAGCGATACGTCGGACCTCGCGTGATCGCTGTTTCCGCCCTGCAGGGGAAATGTGCCTGAGCTGAACGTCCTGCGCGACCTGCTCGTGCTGTTCGGGCTGGGCGTTGCGGTCGTCGTGCTGTTTCATCGCGCGAAGATCCCGCCCATCGTCGGCTTCCTGATCACAGGCGTGCTCTGTGGCCCCTACGGCTTCGGGCTGATACGAGGCGTACACCAGGTCGAGGCGCTGGCCGAGATCGGCGTGGTCCTGCTGCTGTTCACGGTCGGGATCGAATTCTCGATTCAGCAGCTGATGCGAATCCGGCGGTTCCTCTTCCTCGGCGGTGGGCTGCAGGTCGCGCTCACGCTGACGCTCACCATGCTCCTGTCGCGCCTCGCTGGACTTGCCTGGCCGGTCGCAACCTTCCTCGGCATGCTCGTGGCGCTGAGCAGCACGGCGATCGTGCTTCGACTGTTCGGAGACCGCGGAGAGATGGCCACCATTTCCGCGCGCGGTGCCCTCGCCATCCTGATCTTCCAGGACCTCTGCATCGTACCGCTCGTCCTCCTCACCCCGTACCTCGGCGGAACGGGCGGAGAGCCGGTCACGATTCTCTGGGTTGCGCTGAAGGCGATGCTCTTTCTCTCCGCGGCCGTCGTGGCTGCACGCTTCGTGGTTCCGCGACTCCTGGAGATCGTGGTCAATACACGAAAGCGTGAGGTCTTTCTCCTCACGATCGTCCTCCTCTGCCTCGGCACTGCCTGGGCCTCCTCGCATATCGGGCTCTCCCTCGCGCTCGGGGCATTCATTGCCGGACTCGTGATCTCGGAGTCGCCATACAGTCATCAGGCGCTCGGTGAGATGCTGCCGCTCCGGGAGGTGTTCAACAGCCTCTTCTTCGTGTCGATGGGAATGCTGTTCGACGTGCGAACCCTGCTCGCCTATCCGCTGCTGATCGTCGGAGCGCTCGTCGCGACCATCGCCGTCAAGACCGCGGTGACCATGGGGGTGGCGTGGGTCATGGGCCACTCACTGCGCACTGCCGTCGTCCTCGCGCTGTCCATCGCGCAAATCGGCGAGTTCTCCTTCGTCCTCTCGAAGGTCGGGCTCGAGGCAAACCTGCTCGACACGGGACTCTACCAGCTCTTTCTCGCCGTCGCCGTCGGCACGATGGCGCTCACTCCCGCCATGCACGCAGTGGCCCCGGCGGTGGCGCGCGCGCTCGAGCGGCACATCCCGCGGCGCTTGTCGGCGGGCCGAACGATACCCGGGCTCGAGGCGATCACGGCTCCCCACGCCGAGGACCACGTGGTGATCATCGGCTACGGCCTGAACGGTCGAAACCTCTCGCGGGTCCTCGACCGCAACCGGATTCCCTACGTCGCCGTCGAGATGAATCCGGATACCGTCCGCAACGAACGCGATCGCGGGATCTCGGTGATCTTCGGCGATGCCAGCCGGCCGGAGATTCTCGAGCATGCGGGGATCACGAAGGCGCGGGTGGTGGTGATCGCCATCTCGGACCTCGCGGCCACCGCAGCCACAGTGGCGACCATTCGTCAGCTCAACGCGCTCGTCCACATCATTGCCCGAACCCGCTACACGCTCGAGATGGACTCGCTCTTCGGGCTCGGCTCCGACGAAGTAGTCACTGAGGAATACGAGACATCGATTGAGATCTTCGCCCGCGTGCTGCGCCGGTACTTCGTGCCGCGCGATGAGATCGACCGCAGCGTGAAGGAGATCCGGCAGAGCGGGTACGAGGCATTCCGATCGATCTCGCGCGAGCCGACGTCGGCGGTGGGAATCGAGCGGTTCCTGTCGAACATATCCCTCGAGGTTTACCGGGCCGATGAAGGGTGCGCCGTCGCCGGTCAGACGCTGCTCGCTTCCAACGTAAGGGGGACGAGCGGCGCGACGGTCGTCGCCATTCAGCGGAAAGCAGGGGGACCCATGCTCGTGAATCCGCAGGGGAAGGACGTCATCGACCCGGGGGACGCAGTGCTCCTCCTCGGCGAGCCCGCACAGATTCTCGCCGCCGGGGGCCTCTTCCGGAATCGGGCGCGGCCGGCTCCATCCTGAATACCGCAGCCCCCGCCGGCAGCGCCTTCCCGTCGGCGCGGCGCCGGGCCCATATTGGCTCGTGACCCTGATCCCGGTGTACGGCCACGACGCCCTCCGGTCCCGCCTGCGCGCCGCGGCAGGCCGCGGCGCCCTGGGCGCGAGCATCCTGCTTCACGGCCCCCAGGGGGTGGGCAAGCAGCGGCTTGCACTCTGGCTCGCCCAGCTCCTGCTCTGCCCGGAGCCATCAGCGCCATGCGGGCGATGTCAAACGTGCCGCTACTCGGGATCGCTCACGCACCCGGACCTTCACTGGATCTTTCCGCGCCCTCGACCGCGGGATGCCGATCCGTCCGCCGACGAGATCGCGGCCGATTATGGCGCCGCAATCGCCGAGCGCATGGCGGCGGGCGGCCTTTATGCGCCGCCTTCGGGGTCGGACGCGATCTTCGTTGCGACAGTGCGCGCGATGCTGCGCAGTGCCGCGCTCGCCCCGTCTCTGGCCAGGCGAAAGGTTTTCGTGGTCGGGGATGCCGAGCGAATGGTACCGCAGGAAGGCGCCGAAGCGGCCGCGAACGCCTTCCTCAAGTTGCTCGAGGAGCCCCCGGCAGACACGACAATCATTCTCACGTCGAGCGTACCAGGCTCCCTCCTTCCAACCATCCGCTCGCGTGTCGTTTCGGTTCGAGTGCCCTCCCTTCGGGACGAGGCGGTCCGTGAGTTCGTCGAAGATGAACGCGTGCGGGCATGGGCGGCGGGTGCCGGGCTGCCTGCGGACGCCCCTGCGCTCGTGAGGATGGCGGGAGGGGCGCCCGGTTCCCTCCTTGGGCGCGTAGACAGTACCGGGTCGCACGTCAGGGCGCGAAAAATCCTCGATGCGGCCCTCTCGAAGGCCGGCCGCGCCGACCAATTCGCGCTTGCCCTTTCCGCCGGCGCCGCCAAGTCTCGGGCGGGATTCACCCAAACCCTCGACGCACTCACCGAGCTTCTCCACGATCGCGCGCGCCAGGCGATCGCGGGGAACAGGGTGCGCGAGGCCTCCGACGCCGCTACTGCCACGGACGCTGTAGACCGGGCTCGAATCCTCGCGTATGGAAACGTAAACCCCCAACTCATTACCGCCGCTCTCGTGGGCGAGCTCGAGGGAGTACTGAATGGGTGAGTTGACTCACGTGGGGCCCGGCGGCGAGGCCCGCATGGTGGATGTCGGGGGGAAGGAACCCACCCCCCGGCGCGCCCGGGCTTCGGGCCATATTCGGATGGACGCGGGAACTCTCGTCCTCATCGAGGGGAATCAATTGGAGAAGGGCGACGTGGTGTCAGTCGCTCGGGTTGCTGGAGTCATGGCAGCCAAGAAGACCGCCGACCTGATTCCGCTGTGTCACCCGCTGCCGCTGACGGATATCCAGATCGATGTGGCCTTCGACCGCGACCTCCCTGGGTTGAGGGTGACCGCAGAGACTGCGACAGTTGGACGGACGGGGGTCGAAATGGAAGCGATAGTTGCCGTAATGGTGACCCTGGTCACGGTATATGACATGGGAAAGGGACACGATAGGGGGATGGTTATTTCCGAGGTTCGGCTCGAGCATAAAAGCGGAGGAACGTCAGGGTCCTGGACGCGTGGTTGATGGCATGGGCGTTGCCCTTGTAGCAGGCGCGGCTGAGCGATCCTCCTGCTCAGGCTCGTGCAACTCATTACGCTGACTCTACTTATGCGAAACCTTCGTGGTACGTATGTGCACCGTGGGGATGGCGAGCGTAGGCTGCGGCGACTGAAGCACGCGCTGCTGATGGTCGCGACTTTCGGGGCTGCGACGTTGCTTGCCGAGAGCCCCGAGCCGCAGCTCGCCATGGCGAGCACCCCGGGATTCTCTTTCTCTCTCGGGGACGATTCGCGCCGCCTGAAGACCGGCCTCATGAACGCCAAGGGCGAGCTCGACCTGGCGAACGCTCAGCTCGAGCGCATGCACCGGCTCTTTTCGTACTCGAGCCGTTACGGTATCGGGGCGGACCTCACCGCTACCATATATGAAACCGCCCTTGCCGAGGGAATCGACCCTGAGCTCGCATTTCGGCTGGTCAATGTCGAAAGCGAGTTCAACGCGAAGGCGGTCAGTCCGGTGGGTGCCGTCGGCCTCACCCAGCTGATGCTCCCAACGGCGAAGTATTTCGACAAGGCCGTAACCCGGGAGAAACTGTTCGACCCACAGACCAACCTGCGAATCGGCTTTCGCTACCTTCGAGGGCTGATGAAGAGCTACGAGGGCGACCTCAAGCTGGCGCTGCTGGTCTACAACCGTGGCCCGGTGGCGGTGGAGCACGCACTGGCGACGGGCATCGACCCGGC
>Ga0180121_10000802_pt1 | contig 13222 bp, 10 predicted proteins | sample AntDrymUQ5402106_2_FD_129676 | JGI IMG/M metagenome (GOLD analysis project Ga0180121, IMG submission 129676) | Polar desert sand microbial communities from Dry Valleys, Antarctica - metaG UQ540 (21.06) (version 2) (version 2) | ecosystem: Environmental > Terrestrial > Soil > Desert | place...
ATGGCGCCTTCCTGATCGACCGATGCCGAAACGGTGGTGCTCACCGAGATGTCGAGATCGGTGCCCGAAAGACGGATCCCCTCTTTCGTGGCCTCGAGCAGGATATTCGACAGGATCGGCAGCGTCGTCTTGGCAGGGACGCTGGCGGCAACCGCCACGAGTCCTTCCTGGAGTTGCTCCCGCGTGATCGTGAGCTTCATGCCGCTCCTCGGGGTGCTATGATCAAGTACTACTCTTCCATTTAAAATACTTAGTAGCCGTAGTAGAGGGTCTGGAAATGTGGAGCGCAGCCAGAAGTCACTTCCCGCGCGCACACTTACGACCTTTTGCAGCTGTCGACAGGGTGTGGGGCATGGGGACGGTACCCGACCACACCGCTTCGATCTCCACTACTATCCAGAGTTCCCACACCGACTGAATCGCGCGGGGATTATTCTGCGCACAACTCCTGGCGCGCGTGCTCGACCCGCTCGCGGAAGCCCCGATCCCGCGACATCTGCCGGCTCACTTTGTCCACGCTATGGATCACCGTCGAATGATCGCGGCCGCCAAACGCCTGCCCGATTTCGACGAGCTGCATTTCGAGAAGCTCGCGCGCGAGGTACATCGCAATCTGACGCGGCACGGTGAGCGTCTTGATGCGAGCCTTGGATCGGAGACCTTCCGGCGTGACCCCCCAGCGGCGGGCGACGACCTCCTGGACCTTGTTGATCGACGGCAGGGCCTTCGGCGCCGCCAGGCCGTCTTCGCCCGGCCGGATCTTGTCCGAGAGCGCCTCTCGAGCCAGCTCGATGGACACCTCTTTGTGCTTCAACGACGCGAACAACAACAACTTAATGATACAGCCCTCGAGCTCCCGGACATTCGAGCGCACGTGCTCCGCGATAAAGCGCAGCACGTCGTCCGGGATGGTCAGCTCCAGATGGTCCTGCTCCTGCTTCTTTCGCAGGATGGCGATGCGGTGCTCCAGATCGGGTTGGCCGATGTCGGCCACCATCCCCCACTCGAAGCGGCTTACCAGCCGCGCCTCCAGGCCGGGAAGCTCCTTGGGCGGGCGGTCCGAGGTCAGCACGATCTGCTTGTTGCCCTCGTACAGGGCGTTGAACGTATGGAAGAACTCCTCCTGCGTCATTTCCTTGCCTTCAAGGAAGTGGACGTCGTCCACCAGGAAGAGATCGACGTCGGTGCGATAGCGCCGCCGGAACTCGGGCATGGTCCGGCTGTGAATGCTCTCGATCACCTCATTGATGAACTGCTCCGCGCCCACATAGAGCACCCTGGTGTCAGGGTGCCGTTCACACACTGTATGGGCGATGGCCTGCATGAGGTGGGTCTTACCCAGGCCGGTGGCGCCGTAAATGAACAGCGGGTTGTAGGTCTTTCCCGGCGACTCGGCGGCGGCGTGGGCGGCGGCCGCGGCGAGCTCATTCGACTTGCCGATGACGAAGGTGTCGAACGTGTACCGCTCATTGAGCGGCTGGGTGCTGGGATTGATCTGGGTGACCGTGGCCGCGGTGGCCGACGGCGCCACGAAGAAATCCATCTGGGGCCGTTTTTGCCGATCTTCGTTGACGCGAAAGACGATGGACGTAGGCTGCCCCAGCACCGGCTCGGCCAGGCGCGACAAGAGCGTCGCGTGCTTGGTCTCATTCCATTCCACAGCGAACTGGTCCGGTGCCCCAATGATCAGGCGCCCCTCGTCGAGGGCGATCGCCTCAGTAGGCTCGAGCCACGTCCGGATGGTGTGGTCTGGAAGTTCGCGATGCGCCTCGTCGAGGATGCGCTTCCATGCGTCTTTTGCGGACAGCTGCATCGGTACTCGAAAACGGAAGGAATTTTTTCTCGGGCGAGAGATGTTACGGGCGGGGTGTGGAAATGTCAATCGGGACTTGACAGGCCAAAGACGGGAAGGACGGGAAAGGCGGAAGGAAGAAAAAAATCCGGAGGCACATTTCACTTCTACCGCCTCGCTGCCTTCGACAATTCTACTTTTCTCCCGCTCTTCCCGCCCTTCCCGCCTTTTCCGTCCTTCCCATCAACTTGACCCACGTAGTCCGTCACGACTAACTTTCCCGGCTCACTTGGGAGGATTCCTCGGATGAAGCCGTCCTATCGGCCGCGCAACAAACGCCGCATCAACAAGCATGGATTTCGCGCCCGGATGGCCACCCGCTGGGGTCGCGCGGTGCTCTCGCGGCGCCGGAAGAAAGGCCGCAAGCAGCTGACCGTCTCGCTTCCGTCGAAGCACGGGGGCTCCTGACGGCTTCGGCGCGCCTGCCGCGAGCCCACCGGCTCGTACGCGCGTCCGACATCCGCCGCTGCCTGACCCAGGGCCGGCGCCGCCGCTTCGAGCACCTCGACATGATCTGGATGGAAAATTCAACGGGCCAGCCACGGATGGGACTGATCGTTCCCAAGTTTCAGTCGTCCGCGGTGGCCCGCAATCGTTTGCGCCGCCGCCTTCGGGAGATTTGGCGCCAGGAAGTTCAGGAGCGGCAGCCCCCGTGGGATCTGGTGATCAAAGCCCGCCAAGCCGCGTACAGCGCCAGCTTCGAAGCGCTTCAGGCCCAGGTGCTCACCTGGCGCGAGACCGTTCTCGGTGCCGAGTGAGCCGTGTCTGTCCTCCAACTGCCCCGCCGGTTCCTTGCCTTGCTTATCCGCGGCTATCAGGTGGGCATCTCTCCGGCGCTGCCGCCGAGCTGCCGCTTCACGCCCTCGTGCTCGCAGTACGCGCTCGAAGCCGTAACCCGCTACGGCGCGCTCAAGGGCAGCTGGCTCGCCGCCCGCCGTCTCGTCCGCTGTCATCCGTTTCACCCGGGTGGGTTTGATCCTGTCCCCTGACGCTGTGAACTGAATCATGGACCGCCGTACCATTTGGGCGATTTTGTTGATGATGGCCATCGCCATTGCGCCCGCGATCTTCATGAAGGGCAAGCCAGCGGGGCCGCGGGGCAGCGGGGCAGTTGTACTGCCCGATAGCTCTCCTACAGTCGTGCGGGATACCACCCGCTCTCGGAGAGACAGCTCAGAAAAACAGGCCTCGTCGGACTCTCTGCCCCGCAGCCCCGGGGCCCCGCTGGGAGTCGGCCCCGCTGCCCCGCTCCGCGCTGACAGCACGGCTGCCCCGCTGCTCCGCAGCCCCGCTGAAACCACCGTCCGCGTCACCTCTCCGCTGTACACCTACGGCATCAGCAGCCGTGGCGGGCGTCTGGTCGAGGCGACACTGTCGCGCTATCAGTCGATGGCGTCGAAAGGACAGCGCAAGTCGGCACAGCTGCTCCCGCCCGACAGCCGGCTCCTGGATCTGACGCTGGTCTTGGGCCAGGACACCATTCCCCTCCATGACTGGCCCTTCACCGCCTCGGCGGAAAGCCTGGACGTGAAGGCGCCGGCCTCGCTGCGCCTGAGCGGCGCCCGTAACGGGGTCAACGTCGATCTGACCTACACCTTCCGGCCGGATGACTACCAGATCGGAGTGGAAGGCAAAGTCACCGGCGTAGGCCCCAACGGCGGACTGGTCCGGGTGGGCATGGGTCCGACCATTGTAAACACGGAGGCCGACTCGAACGAGAACCGCCGTTCGCTCGCCCTTGTCATCAAGCACAACGAAACCGAGCGGACCGATTTCTCGGGTCTCAAGCCTGGTGAACCCAAGACCATCAGTGGGCCACTCGAGTGGGCAGCGGTCAAGTCGAAGTATTTCGTCACCGCCGTCCTGGCGCTGGACAGCACCCGCGGCCGCATCGGCGGCGCCACCGCCACGGCACCTCCGACCGCCGGCGACGACCCTCACCAGGCCAACGTCGATCTCAGCCTCCCGCTTCCGCCCAGCGGCTCCTTCGGATACACCACCTACGTGGGGCCGATGGAGATGGACCGGCTGGCCCGGATCGGCCACAGCTTCGACGACGTCAACCCGTACGGCTGGCCTGGCTTCCGAACCATAATCCGCCCCGTGGCCGCCGGGGTACGCTGGCTCCTGGTCTGGATGCACGAACATCTGTACCTGGCCTACGGCATGGTCCTGGTGATCTTCGGCATTCTGGTGCGGGCCATCCTCTGGCCGCTCAACCAGAAGGCTATGCGGGCCAACATGCAGCTGCAGGCGGTGCAGCCGCTGATGAAGGAGATTCAGGACAAGCACAAGAGCGATCCCCAGCGGGTCCAGCAGGAGATGTTCAAGCTGTACAAGGAGCACGGCGTCAACCCGTTGGGCGGCTGCTGGCCGATGCTGCTGCCGATGCCGGTGCTCTTTGCCCTCTTCTTCGTCTTCCAGAACACGATCGAGCTTCGGGGCGCCTCGTTCCTGTGGCTGCCGGACCTCTCGCGGCCCGACCCGCTCTATATCATCCCGGTCGTCATGGGGCTGTCGATGTGGGGTTTGACGAAGGTGGGCCAGGTAGGGATGGAGGCCAACCCGCAGATGAAGATGATGCTCTACATCATGCCGGTGATGATGACGTTCCTCTTCCTGAACTTCGCTTCGGGGCTCAACCTCTACTACGCGGTGAGCAACATCGCCAGCATACCACAGCAGTGGCTGCTGGCTCGTGAGCGCCAGAAACGAACCGCCAAGGCGATCGTAGACGTCAAGACCCGGACGCCGGAGCCGAAGTCCAAGCCGGCGCGGGCCAAGCGAAAGGCGTAGTCAATCCCGCGACACCAGCATGCTCTCAGACCCAATCGTGGCGCTGGCGACGCCTCCCGGACGGGCCGCGCTGGCCGTTATCCGCCTCAGTGGACAAGGCGCGTTCGACGTCGCTCGCCGGGTCATCTCCGATTTTCAGACCCATCCCCCCCGGCTCGCCCGGCTGGCCAGCTTTCTCGGCGCCGACCGGCGGCCGATCGATAGGGGGCTCTACACGGTATTTCCCGGTCCCGCCAGCTACACCGGTGATGACCTGGTGGAGCTGTCGTGTCACGGTGGACTGCAGGTGCCGGCCCGGCTCGTGGCAGCGCTCCACGCGGCCGGCGCCCGTCCCGCCGCCCCGGGTGAGTTTACCCGGCGCGCGGTCCTCAACGGGAAGCTGGACCTGGTGCAGGCCGAAGCCGTGGGGGACCTCATCGACGCCACCGCTCCGGCCCAGGCCCACGCGGCGCTGCGCCAGCTCGAGGGCGGATTGTCTCGCCGCCTCGCGGCATTGCGTGAGTCGCTGGTGCAGGTGCAGGCCCTCCTCAGCTACGACATCGACTTTCCCGAGGAAGACGACGGACCGGTATCGCCCCGGCAGATTGCCGGCCAGATAGAGTCTGTCGCCGGCCAGATCCGCCAGCTGGTGGCGGCTGCGCCTTCGGCGGAGCGCCTGCGGGAAGGGGCGCTGGTCGTGTTCGCCGGCCGTCCCAACGCCGGCAAGTCCTCGCTCTTCAATGCGCTGCTCGGGAGCGCCCGCACCCTCGTGACCGACATTCCCGGCACCACCCGCGATGCGGTAGAGGCTCACACCGATTTTCTGGGCTGGCCGGTGCGCCTGGCCGATACCGCCGGCCTCTGGGAAGCACCGGCGGAGATCGACCGCCTGGGGGTGGAAGTGAGTCGGCGCTACCTCGCTGCGGCAGATCTGGTGCTGCTCTGCGTCGAGGCCGGACGGGACCCGGGAGCAGACGAGGCCGCCATCGTCGCCGAGCGTCCGACGCTGGTGGCGCGAACGAAAAGCGACTTGAAGGCGCCGCCGCCTGGCGCGCTGGGGGTGTCGGTGATAACCGGCGAGGGACTGGGCGAGCTTCGGCGGACGGCCGCCGAGCGGATCTTCGGCGACCAGATCAATCTGGCCGACCTGGAGCCGGCGCTGACCCGGGAGCGCCACCGCACTGCACTCCTGCGAGCGCAGGACGCCTTGGCCGAAGCCATCCCGCAGATCGGCGCTCAGGGCGACTCGGTGCTCGCCGCGCACCAGGTGCGCGAGGCCACCACCGCGCTGGACGAGCTGCTCGGCGCGGTGGATATCGAAGAGGTGCTGGATCGGGTGTTCAGTAGTTTTTGCGTGGGAAAGTGAAAGGGCTATTGGCTGTGGGCCATTGGCTTTTGGCCGCTCCTCCCGGAATTGAACTTCGTCTCTGTTGACCAATAGCTAATAGCCAATAGCCAATAGCCTTCACGCGGTCTGTATCCCCCTCGCCGCCTCCTCCGCCACCTGAAACTCCTGCGCCCCGGCCCGAACCGCTTCCGCCAGCCCCCGCTCCGCCACGAGCGCCTCGGTCATGCGGTACCCCAGGTAGTAGCCGGACCGCTCGGGGATGACCCGCCCACCGACGAGGCGAGCCGACGGGCTCATCCCGCCGGACAGATAGCGTAGCCGAAGCCCCAGACCGCTGCGCTCGAGATCCGGCTCCACCGCCCGCCGGAGAAACGACTCCATCTCGCGGAGCCGGCTGTACTGCCGGCGCGGATAGCCGAAGTAGTCGGCCGCGTCGAAGCCGGGCGCCACTGCCTGCGACGCATGCACCGCCAGCCCCTCGTTGACCAGCAGCTCGCGCAGCGTGGCCCGGCTCCCGGTGGACCAGTAGTCATAGTAGCCGCCGCTCTCCACTACCAGCCGGCGCATATCGCTGGCGCTGCTGGGGGAGGTGTATCGAACGGTGTGCGCCAGCTCGTGCGCCACCCAGACCGGGATCAGATCGGGCGGAAGCCCCATGCCGTACGTCTCGGGGTTCACCCGCCCGGTGAAGTGCTCCAGGCAGACGAAGGCTACGCCCCGGCCCCCCACAACCAGCTCCCCTGCGTTGGCGCCGCCGAGTCCCACCATCAGGTAGGTGTCGGTGGGCCCGTCGACGCCGATCAGCTCTTCGGCGCGGCCGATGGCCTCCTCGGCGAGCTGCACGATGTTGGTGGAAGCGGCGAGGGTGTACAGGTCACTGCGGTCGGCCTTGAGTGTGGCCGTGACGATCTCGTCGGCGTAGGGTGCGTCCGGATCGAGAACGTAGTTGCGCCAGTAGGCGTCGAGAATGAGTCGGTGGGCGTCGCGATATTGCCGATACGCCGCCTCCCGGTCGGCGGACTCCAGAACCGCGAAGAAATCCGGAAGGAGGTTGATCAGCACGCGAGAGGATACGAACTCAGCGGCTGAGATGCAATAGGTCAGTGATCCTGCTTCTTCTTCTTCGCCACCTCGTCGAGAAACCGTCGCTCGGCCGGAGTCAGACTGGAGATTCCGCGCTCGCTGATCTTGTCGAGCACCCGGTCCATCTCCGCGGTGACCTGATCGGGCTCGGCGCGGCGGCGAGGACGCATCGGGGTGACCGGCGTGTGATGGTCGGGCTCCGCCGAGCCGGACTGCACCATCACCACCCGCTCCACCGAGCGGGCCGGCTCGGCTGGGCCCCGGCGGGAGAGCCACCACTGGGCCCGAAAGAAGATGAAGCCGAAGAGCGCGCCGCCGACGTGAGCCAGGTGGGCCACACCATCGTTGGGCCACAGACGCGAGGCAACGATGTCGAGCACCACGAGTCCGATGACCAGGGTGCGGGCCTTGATGGGAAACGGAAAGGGGAAGACGATCAGCTCGGCGTCGGGCCAGAAGTACGCAAAGGCCACCGCCACGCCGAGCACGGCCCCCGACGCGCCAACGAAGGCACCTACCGAGACGATCCCCGCCAGCAGCAGTGAGAAGACCGCCGCACCCACGCCGCAGAAGAGATAGTACAGGATGAAGTTGCGGCTGCCCATCCGGCTCTCGACCGCGGTGCCGAACACGTAGAGCATCAGCATGTTGGCCACCAGGTGCAGCAACCCCGCATGGACGAACATGTAGCTGACGAAGGTCCACGGCTGGGTGAAGGCGGTGCTCGGAGCAAACTGGAGCGCCTGCACGATCTCGGGCGAGGTGAACAGGGTCATACGCAGCAGCAGCACCACCGCGTTGGCGATGATGAGGCGGCCGACCCATGGCGTGATGCGATACGAAGGTGACGATTTCATCGGACGCAAACCTTTAACTCGGAGACCCGGTGCCTACGAAGGATCCTCCACCCGGACGCGGCGGGCGGCCCGGCAGATCCGTTCGCACAGCTCGGGGAACTCAATACTGTCGGCCTTGGCAGCCTGAGGCAGGAGACTCGTGGCCGTCATGCCGGGAAGCGTGTTTACCTCTAAACAGAAGAGTTCACCGTCTGGTGTCAAGCGAAAATCGACGCGTGAGTAGCCACCCAACTTCAGCGCTTCGTGCGCCAGGAGGCTGAGCCGGCCACATTCGGCCGCCATGGCCTTGGGGAGGTCGGCTGGGAAGATCTCCCGCGACATGCCCGGGGTGTACTTGCACTCATAGTCGAAAATTTCATGCCGAGGAATTATCTCGCCCACCGGGAGCGTGCGGCCCTCGAGAACCCCTACCGTCAGCTCCCGGCCCGGGACAAAACGCTCGATCATCACTTCGTCGTCGAATTGACGCGCCAGCTTCACGGCCGAATCGTAGTCCTTGCCGCTCTTGACCACCGACAGCCCGACGGTGGACCCCTGTTTGGAGGGCTTTACCACCACCGGCCACCCAAAATCGCGGTCCACCTGCGCCCGCGATGCGGGCGCCATCACCCAATCGGCGGTTTGGACCCCCGCGGAGCGGAACAGCCGTTTGGAGATGTCCTTGTCCATGGCCATGGCGCTGCCGAGGCGGCCGCTCCCGGTGTAGGGCACCCCCACCATCTCCAGCAGAGTCTGAATGGTGCCATCCTCACCCCGGCCGCCATGCAGTGCCAGGAACAGCACGTCGGCATCCCGGACCGCGGCGAGATTGGCCAGCCCGGTAAGGAGCAGCCCCCGCTCCAGGGCGTGAAGCTGGTCGATCGAGGGGGGCTCGGTGCCGACCACGCCCGGGAGCAGCGCGCCTTCGTCCGACTCCGGGATGTACCCCCGCGCGGTGTCGACCACCGCGACATCGTGACCCCGCGAGCGAAGTGCCCCGATGACCTGGACTGCCGACGCGAGCGCCACGTCTCGCTCGGCGGAGGTGCCGCCGGTCAGTACTGTTACGCGCATCTAACCCCCGAGAAAAGCGTGAACGGTAACCAGTAAACAGTGAACGGGAAAAGCGTTCCAAACCCCCTGTTCACCGTTCACCGTTAACTGTTCACGCAGTTTTATCTGGTACCGATCAGCTGCTGGAGCACATCGTAGCGGCTCACGATCCCGATCAGCTTGTCGTCCTTCCGTACCAGTGCGGCCGGGCTCTCGCGGGTGAGCATGGCGCCCAGCCGGTCGGTGGTGCAGTTCGCCTCCACCTCAGGGAAGGGCGATTCCATCACCTCTCGCACCGGCCGGTCGAGGAGCGAGGGCTGGGCCAGTGCGCGGGTCATGAGCGTGCCCTCGACCAATCCCCCCACCGATCGGCCGTCCTCCACCACCGGAATCTGGCTGACGCCCCAGGTGCTCATGAGGTTCAGGGCCTGGCGAACCGCGGCGGCAGGGGCCACGCTCACCAGCGGCGGAGCCCCGGCCGGGCGGCGCTCGAGCAGCTGCTCGACGGTGGTCCGTGGCGCCTCCAGCATCTGGTTCTCCTGCATCCATTCGTCGCTGAAGACCTTGGATAGGTAGCGCTCTCCGGTATCGGCCAGGATCGTCACCACCATCGCCTTGGGATCGTCCAGCTCCCGGGCTATATCGAGTGCCAGCGACACGCTGAGCCCGGTCGATCCGCCGGCCAGGATGCCCTCCTCGCGGGCAAGCCGGCGCGCCATCATCAACGAGGTGCGGTCGGAGACCTGGCGGAACTCGTCGATCCAGTCGAACCAGATGGTCGTCGGGATCTTGTCGCCCCCAATGCCCTCTACCTTATAAGGATGGCCGTCGCCCAAGGCATGGTTGCGGTGGAAGTGGGTATAGAGAGACCCCACCGGATCGCCGGCGATGATTCTAATCTTGGGGTCCTTCTCCTTGAGGTACTTGCCGGCCCCGCTGATGGTGCCGCCGGTCCCCGCCCCGGCCACCAGGTGCGTGACCCGCCCACCGGTCTGCTCCCAGATCTCGGGTCCGGTGGTGGCGTAGTGGGCCTCGGGATTGATGTCGTTGTAGAACTGGTTCGCCAGAATGGCGCCGGGCGTCTCCTTCGCAATCTGCTTGGCCTTCATCACATAGTTGTCGGGATGGTCCGGAGGCACCGCGGTCGGGGTGATCACCACCTCCGCACCGAACGCCTTCAGCAGGCGAACCTTCTCCTGCGACATCTTGTCCGGCATGGTAAAGATGCAGCGGTACCCCTTGAGTGCCGCCGCGATGGCCAGGCCCACGCCGGTGTTGCCACTGGTCCCCTCGACGATCGTCCCGCCGGGGCGGAGCTCACCCCGCTTTTCGGCTGCTTCGATAATCGCCAGTCCGATCCGGTCCTTGACCGACCCGCCCGGATTCACGTATTCCGCCTTGCCGTAGACCGGGGTGCGGATCCCGGAGCCGAGCCGGGCCAGGCGAATGAGCGGCGTCCACCCGACGGTCTCGAGCACCGAATCGTAGGGGATGAGGTGTTGGGGAGACCTCATGGAGTGGGACTCTTGGGGCGGGCTCTCGGGCCGCGGAACTGCACCGGCTGGATGAACGGCGCTGCAATGGGACGGCCCTGATGGAGGGCGGGAGAAAATCGCAGCTCGGGCGATCCCACCAGCGCCGCCGAGTCGAGGGCGGGATAGCCGCTCGACTCCTCGATGCGGGTGGAGTCGGGGATGACCCGGCCCGACGAGTCTACGTACAGGCGAAGCAGTACCTGGCCCTCGATTCCCTGCTCCAGGAGGGCCTGAGGGTATCGCACCGGGGACACCGGGTTGATCGCCACCGGAGGCTCCTCCGCCGGAGAGACCGGTGCCGCGCTGCGGTCCACCAATCGCATGGTGCCGTCATCCTTCCGTTCGCAGGCCATCGTGGTTAACGCGATCAGGATGCCGGTCCGGGTTGCGGTAGGCGGCACCCGCATCAGGCCTTTCGCTCCCCGGCCCGGCGCTGAAAGTCTGCTAGGCGGTTGAGCGCCTCCAGCGGTGTTAGGGCGTTCACGTCCAGCGACTTGAGCTCTTCCATCATCGGATCGGGGCGGGCCTCGCTAAACAGCGGCAGCTGGCCCGGATCGGGGGCCAGCGGGGGCGGCGGCCCCGGCACCATGCGGTGCTCCGCCTCGAGCGTCGCGAGGATTTCACGGGCCCGCGCCACCACATCGTGGGGCAGACCGGCCAGCCCGGCGACGTGAATGCCGTAGGAGCGGTCGGTGCCGCCCGGCTCCAGACGGTGGAGGAAGACCACGGTGTCGCCCGTCTCCCGCACCGACACGTTGTAGTTCCGGGCGTGCTGAAGCCGCTCGGGCAGCTGCATCAGCTCGTGGTAGTGGGTGGCGAACATCGTCTTGCAGCCCACCTGGTCATGCAGGTGCTCGGTGACGGCCCAGGCAATGGCCACGCCATCGTAGGTGGAGGTGCCCCGCCCGATCTCGTCCAGCAGGACCAGGCTCCGCGGCGTAGCGTTGTGCAGGATGGCGCTGGTTTCGCTCATCTCCACCATGAAGGTGGACTGGCCGCCGGCCAGGTTGTCGCTGGCCCCGACCCGGGTGAAGAGCCGGTCGATCGAGCCCAGCCTCGCCTCGACGGCCGGCACGAAAGAGCCCAGTTGCGCCAGCACCACGCAGAGGCCGATCTGGCGGAGAATGGTGGATTTCCCCGCCATGTTGGGACCCGTCACCAGCAGCACCCGCTCGGCGTCGGTGAACCGCGCGCTGTTGGGGATGAAGGATTCCCTCGGCATCATGCGTTCGATCACCGGATGGCGGCTCTCCCGGAGCATCAGGTCGAATCCGTCGCCGATCTCGGGCCGCACGTAGCGGCCTGACACCGCCCGCTCGGCCAGCCCGGCCCAGACATCGAGCCTCGCCAGCACCCGTGACGTCCGCTGGATCCGCCCGACACCGCGCGCCACCAGTGCCCTCAGCTCGCCGAACAGCTCGGCTTCGCGCACGCCCATCCGCTCCTCGGCGCCGAGCACCCGGGCCTCGTAGTCCTTGAGCTCAGGGGTGACATAGCGCTCGGCGGTGGCCAGCGTCTGCCGCCGCTCGTAATCTGCCGGCACCCGCCCGGTGTGGGTGTGGGTGACCTCGAGATAGTAGCCGAAGACTTTGTTGAAGCCCACCTTCAGCGAGGGAATGCCGGTCCGGTCGCGCTCCCGCTGCTGCAGCTCCGCGATGTACTGGCGGCCTCCATCCCTGAGAGCGCGCAGTCCGTCGAGCTCCGGATCGTACCCCGGCTGGATGACGCCGCCATCGGCGAGGGTTGCGGGCAGCCGTTCGGCCAGCGCCGCCGCCAACGCCGTGCTCAGATCGGCCAGGAGATCGAGCTCGTCGGCGGCTTCGGTGAGAGCGGTGCTCACCCCGCCGTTCGGCAGCCGGGCCCCGGCCAGCTCGGTCAGCCCGCCGGCCACATCGGGCAGGCGCTGAAAAGAGTCCCTCAGTGCCCCCATCTCGCGCGGCGTGGCGCGGCCCGCCGCGGCTCGGCCCGCCAGCCGCTCCAGATCCCGTACACCGTCCAGCGCCTCGCGCAGCCGGGCCCGGCCGCGGCCGTCGCTGACGTTCACCTCGACCGCGTCGAGCCGGGCGTTGATGGCGGCGGGATCGCGCAGCGGCGACAGCAGCCACTGCCGCAGCAGCCGGCCGCCCATGGATGTAACCGTGGCGTCGATGACCTCGAGCAGAGTCGAGCCCCGGCTCCCGGCCCGAAGCGGCTCCACCAGCTCCAGGTTCCGGCGGGTCATCTCGTCGATCCAGAGGAAGGCGTCGCTCCGCCGAATGGTGGGGCGGGCCAGATGCGGAAGGCCGCCGGGCTGGAGCTCGCCGAGATATCGTAGCAGCGCGCCCGCCGCGGCCACCCCGGGCTCGTCGTCCGGGCCGACCCCGAGGCCATCCAGCGACGCCAGCCCGAACCGCCGCGCCAGCTCCTCGCGGGCCAGGTCGGGGTCGAATTCCCAGGGGTCACGGGACGTGAGCAGGGCAGCGGGGCAGCGGGGCAGGGGGGCAGCGGGAGCATTGGAGACCACGATCTCCGCCGGGGCCAGCCGTGAAAGCGCCTCCTCGACGCCTCCCTCATCCATCGTTTCCAGCAGGAACTCGCCTGTACTCAGATCCACGGCAGCCAGGCCTACTGTCCCGCCGTCCCGCTGGCCCCCTGTCTCGCTGTCCCGCTTTAACGCCACCATCCAGTTATTGCGCGACCCCGGTACCCACCCGTCCTGCATCAAGGCTCCGGGTGTGAGCGTCTCCACCACTTCGCGGCG
>Ga0180121_10000803_pt1 | contig 13218 bp, 14 predicted proteins | sample AntDrymUQ5402106_2_FD_129676 | JGI IMG/M metagenome (GOLD analysis project Ga0180121, IMG submission 129676) | Polar desert sand microbial communities from Dry Valleys, Antarctica - metaG UQ540 (21.06) (version 2) (version 2) | ecosystem: Environmental > Terrestrial > Soil > Desert | place...
CACTGGCCGCCGTTGGAGGCCGCCGACGAGGTGGCCGCCGCGGTTCGTGCCCTGCTGTGACCGTCGGCTGACAGGATGCCCATCGTGACCGACCCCCACGAGGACAACCCGGCCATCCCTGCCGCCACCGTCATCCTTGTGCGTGACGCCTCCGCTGGGCTCGAGGTGCTCATGCTGCACCGCGTGTCGAGGGTGGCCTTCGGCGGGATGTGGGTGTTCCCCGGCGGGCGGGTGGACGACGGCGACCGGCACTCCGACGACGACAGCGACGAGGTGTGCGCTCGCCGCGCCGCGGCCCGCGAAGCGCTGGAGGAGTGCGGCCTGGCCGTCGACCCCGACGACCTCGTCGCCTTCTCCCACTGGGTGCCGCCCGCGATCACGCCGCGCCGCTATGCCACCTGGTTCTTCCTCGCCCGGGCCAGCGATGGCGAGGTGGTGGTCGACGGCGGCGAGATCCACGAGCACGAGTGGCTGGCCGCCGGCGATGTGCTCGAGCGGCGCGACCGAGGCGAGGTCGACCTCGCCCCGCCCACGTGGGTCACGCTCCACGACGTCGCCCAGCACGACGACGTCGAGAGCGCCCTCGCCTCGGCGGCCGCCCGCGACCCGCTCCCCCGCTACGAGACCCGGTGGGTCAACGTCGAGGGGGGCGCCGTCGCCATGTGGCACGGCGACGGCGGCTACGAGGTGGCTGACCCGGAGCTCCCTGGCGGCCGCCACCGGCTCTGGATGTTGGAGGGAGGCTGGCGGCTCGAGCGCGGCTGACCACGCTCAGAGCGGGGCGCCCTGACGGTGGAGCCACCGATCGATCAGCGTGCGGGCGATGCTCATCCCGGGTGGGATCATCGGCAGGTCGTCGGGGTGGAACCACCGGGCGTCGACGATCTCGGTCTCCTCGATCACGATGTCGCCTCCCGACCAGGTGGCCTCGAAGCCGATCATGAGGGAGTGCGGGAACGGCCAGGGCTGGCTGGACACGTACCGGACGTCGCTGATGGCCACCCCCACCTCCTCCCGGACCTCCCGGTGCACCGCCTGCTCCATCGTCTCCCCAGGCTCGACGAACCCGGCGATGCAGCTGTACATCGGCACCGGGAACGTGCGCCCGCGCGCCAGCAGGGCTTCGCCCTCCCGCTCGATCAGGGTGATGACGGCCGGCGCCAGGCGGGGGAAGGCCAGCAACCCGCAGCCGGGGCAGCGCCGTGCCCGCTCCGCCGCCGCCGGCTCGGTCGGGGTACCGCAGCGGCCGCAGAAGCGCGTGGTGCGATCCCACTCCACCAGCTGCACGGCCCGCCCGGCGAGGGTCCAGCGCACGTCGTCGACGCTCCCGTACAGCCCCATGAGCGGCACGAGCCCGTCCAGCGCCACGTCGGGCACGCCGTCACCGTCGAGGTCGATGGCCCAGCACGCCGCTCCGTCGAGGGTGCCCAACACCTGACGGGCGGCGGCCGGCGCCACGTCGTCGGGGTGCTCGTCCACCACGCGCACCTGCCCCTGCCTCACCACCACGGTGATGGCCCCCGACCAGTCGTGGGGCAGCTCGAGCATCGGCTCGAAGCGGGCGGGCTGGGTCACGTGAGCACTCCTCCGGGTTCCACCAGGCGGGAGGCATCTTGGTCGGAGCGGACGACCACCACCACTCCGGCCGCGATCAGCAACCCGGCTGGCCAGGCCCCCGCCGGCGGGGACTCGCCGAAGGCGAGGCGAGCGATGAGGGTGGCCCCCAGGATCTCGAAGAGGATGGCGACCGACACGGCCGTGGGGCTGATGCTGCGCAGCACCAGGTTCACCAGTGTGTGGCCCAACAGCTGGGCCCCGAGCACCAGACCGCCGATCGCCAGCCACGTGTCACGGTCGAACCCGGTGAGCACCTGTCCCGAGGCCACGCAGAGTCCGAGCAGGAGCACGGCGGCGGTGGCGTAGCAGGCCAGCGCGTAGGACAGCGTCGACACGTGGCGGCGCACCTCGGCCCCAACGGTGACGTACGCCGCCGCGAACATTCCCCCGACCATCGCCAGCAGGTCGCCGAACAAGGCCCGGCTCGATATCGACAGATCGACGCCGGTGAGGACCACGGTGCCGGCCAAGGCCAGACCGATCCCGATCCAGGCCCTCCGATGGATCCGCTCCCCGCGGCGGCGAGCGATGAGGGCCGCCCACACCGGCTGGGTGGCCACCAGCGCGACCGACGACGCCACGGACGTGAAGGACAGGCTGGGCACCCACGTAGCGAAGTGGGCGGCCAGGAGGCCACCGGCGATGCGGGACAGCCGGCGGTCCGCCGAAGACCGACGGCGCCACCCCGCTCGCTCGCGCTGCCGCATCAGCACCCATAGGCCGAGCACCGGCAGGGCGAGGACGTTGCGCCAGAAGGCGATGGCCAGCGTAGGCGCATCGGCGCCGGCGATCAGCGGCGCAGATGTCGACACCGCGGCGACGGCCACAGCCAGCAGCAGCAGGTCCCCCGCGGGAGGACGGTCGGGCGAGGCCACGACTTGTAGGGTCCCACGCCACGACGACGACCCGGGTCAACCGAGCCATGCCGACCGCAGGCGCCAGCGGCGAGGAGCGCGACGGCGTCGCTGGTGGGGCGCCTAGAAGTCAGGCACCTCGAAGAGCGGCCACGGCTGAGGGATGTCCTCCGGGACCTGGTTCGTGAACACAGGCGAACGCTTCTCGAGGAAGGACACCACGCCCTCACGCGCATCGTCGGACCGACCCAGGTTGGCGATGGCTAGCGAGTCGACGCGATGGGCGGCCATCGGGTGGTCCTCGCCGAGCATGCGCCACAGCATCTGTCGGGTCATGGCCACCGACACCGCCGAGGTGTTGGTGACGATCTCGCGGGCGATCTCATAGGCCGCCGGCAGCAGCTCGTCGGCGGGGTGCACCGACCGCACCAGTCCTCGCTCGAGCGCCTCCGCGGCGTCGAACACCCGGCCCGTCATCGTCCACTCGAGGGCGGTGTTGATGCCCACGACGCGGGGTAGGAACCACGACGAGCAGGCCTCGGGCACGATCCCGCGCCGGGCGAACACGAACCCGAAGCGGGCCGTTTCGCCGGCCAGGCGGATGTCCATCGGCAGCGTCATGGTGGCGCCGACCCCGACGGCTGGTCCGTTGATGGCGGCGATCACCGGCTTGGTGCAGGCGTAGAGCCGTAGTGCCAGCAGGCCCCCCTCGTCCCGGTGGGCACCCGCCCGCGCTCCCGAGCCCGTCGCCACGCTGCCGGCCCCGACGTCGAACGTGTCCCCGGCCGAAGCCAGGTCGGCGCCCGCGCAGAACCCCCGGCCCCGGCCGGTGACCACGACCACCCGCACCTCGGGGTCGGCGTCGACCTGGTCGAAGGCATCGCAGAGCTCCCGCTGCATGGGCACTGTGAATGCGTTCAGACGGTCCGGCCGGTCGAGGGTGATGGTGAGGACTCGGCCGGACAGCTCCGTGGCGATGGTCGTGTTCATGCGCGGATGCTGCCACGGCGGCAAACCCGGCAGGGCCGGCAGCGGAAATGGGCCGTTCGGACCAGGCCAGAAGGCTCAAGCGCCTGCATGATCAGGTCGATTCCTCGAAGGACCAGCCCCACGTTTCCCGAGGTGGACCGATGTCCTACGCCCTCATCACATTGCGCACCTGGATCGCGGCGAGCCTGCCCGAGCGAGACGATGACCGGGGGGCCTCGCTCGTCGAATACGCCTTGCTGGTCGCCTTCATCATGGTCGTGTGTGCGCTCGCCGTCGGCGTGCTCGGCAACACGGTGAACGGCAACTACAGCAGCACCGCCTCCGGCTTCGGCTGACCGGGAGCCTGCTAGACGTCGAGGAAGCGGCTCACCGCCACGGCAGAGCCGATGGCACCGATCACGACGGCGACGCCCACCACGAGCAGGTTCGTGAACAAGAGGTTGCTGTCACTCACGACGAACCCGTTGAACAGTGGGAGCAGCTTGTCCTTCGACAGCTCGTCGATGAACGGTCGGATCACGAAGGTCATGGCACCGACGGCCACGACCGCGCCGATCAAGGTCTGGATGATGCCCTCCACGATGAACGGCACGCGGATGAACCAGTTCGTGGCTCCGACGAGCTTCATCACCTCGATCTCGCGTCGCCGGGCGAACATCGCCACACGAATGGTGTTGAGGATGAGCATCAGGGCAGCGACAAGGAGCATGACCGCGGCACCGAGGAACCGAACGCCGATCTTGTTGAACGTCTCCTGGATGCGCTGGATCACCTCGAGCGCGAAGACCACCTCATAGACGCCCGGGTTGTCCTCGTAGATGTCGCCGAGTGCCTGGACCACCTCGGCGTCCTGCACCCGCGGGATCACCCGGAACGACGGCGGCAGAATGTCGGGCGTCACCGTCTCGATCAGCTGGGGCGAGTTCTGGAACAGTCGCTGGAACTCCTCGTACGTCTCGTCCTGGTCGACGAAGACCAGATCCTTGACATCGGGGTTGGCCCGAAGGTCGCTCTCGATGGAGTCGCGCTGCTCCTGGCTCGATGTGGGATTCAGGTAGACGATGAACTCGATCCCGCCCTTGAAGCGGTCGTTGGCGTTGTTCACGCCCTGGTTCAGCATCACGGACGCCCCGAAGAGCGTGAGCGACACCACCACCGTGAGGATGGACGCCAACGTGAGGGTGACGTTGCGAGTGAGGTTGGTCGCGGTCTCTCGGACGACGTAGTCGAGCTTGATGGCCATGGGTCAGGGGAATGTCACTCGTAGACGCCGCGGCTCTGATCGCGGATGATCGAACCGCGGTCGAGCTCGATCACGCGTCGACGCATCGTGTCGACGATGGAGCGGTCGTGGGTGGCCATGAGCACAGTGGTGCCGGTGCGGTTGATGCGGTCGAGCAGGCGCATGATCCCCACCGAGGTGGCCGGGTCAAGGTTGCCGGTGGGCTCGTCGGCCAGGAGGATCAGAGGCCGGTTGACGAAGGCCCGGGCGATGGACACCCGCTGCTGCTCGCCGCCCGAGAGCTCGTTGGGGAAGTTGCCCATCTTCTTGCTCAGCCCGACCAGCTCGAGGATGGCCGGCACCTGCGTCTTCACGACGTGGCGGGGGCGGCCGATCACCTCGAGGGCGAAGGCGACGTTCTCGTACACCGTCTTGTTGGTGAGCAGCTTGTAGTCCTGGAACACCGACCCGATGTTGCGACGCAGGTACGGGACCTTCCACGAGGAGAGCGTGGCGATGTCCTTGCCGGCCACGTAGATCCGGCCCCGCTCCGGCGACTCCTCCTTGTTGACGAGGCGCAGGAAGGTGGACTTGCCCGACCCGGAGGCGCCGACCAGGAAGACGAACTCGCCCTTCTCGAGCTCAACGGTGGCGTCGCTGAGAGCGACCACTTCGCCCTTGTACACCTTGGAGACGTTCTCGAGCTTGATCATGGGCGGAGGCGAGGGTACCAGCGCCCTCAGAGCAGATCGCGGCACTCCGGCGGTCGCCGGAACATTGCGATCAGGTTACGAGGAGGCGGTGGCGCGACGCCACTGCAGGTAGGCCTCCATGAACGGATCGAGGTCGCCGTCGAGCACGCCCTGGACGTTTCCGGCCTCGTGCTCGGTGCGCAGGTCCTTCACCATCTGGTACGGCTGGAGCACGTAGCTGCGGATCTGGCTGCCGAACCCCACCCGCTGCTGCTCGCCGCGGATGCCGGCCAGCTCGTCCTCCCGCTGCTGGCGCTCCAGGTCGGCCAGGCGGGCCTTCAACATGGCCATGGCGCGGTCGCGGTTCTGGAACTGTGAGCGCTCCACCTGGCAGGACACCACGATGCCGGTGGGCAGGTGGGTGAGGCGGACGGCGGACGACGTCTTGTTGATGTGCTGGCCTCCGGCGCCTGACGCCCGGAACACGTCCATCTTGATGTCGGACTCGTCTACCTGCACCTGCACCTCATCCTCGTGGAGCACAGGCACCACGTCGAGCGCGGCGAAGGCAGTCTGGCGCTTGCCCTGGGCGTTGAACGGGCTCATTCGCACGAGGCGGTGCACGCCCCGCTCCGCTTGCAGGTTGCCGTAGGCGTAGCGCCCCTTCACCAGGAACTCCACCGACGAGAGGCCGGCTTCCGAGCCCGGTGTGGACCCCTCCTCCTCCACCTCGAACCTGCGTCGCTCAGCCCAGCGCACGTACATGCGGTAGAGCATCTCGGCCCAGTCCTGGGCATCGGCCCCGCCCTCCCCCGCCTGGATGGTGCACAGCGCGTCGCGCTCGTCGTGCTCGCCGGAGAACATCGAGCGCAGCTCGAGGGCCCGCAGCTCCTCGTCGAGCGACGTGAGGGCGGCGGAGATCTCGGGCTCCTGGCTCTCGTCGTCGACCTCCCGGGCCAGCTCGTGGAGGGTCTCGGTGTCCTCCAGCTCTCCCACGAGGCGTTCGAAGCGCTCGAGGTCGTCGACCACCACGCTGAGCTCGCCGGTGACCCGCTTGGCCGCCTCGGCGTCGTCCCAGAGATCCGGCCGTGACGCCTCCGTCTCGAGCAGCGGACGGCGAGCCCGCAGCTCCTCGACCTTCAGGTACGCCTGCGCATCGTCGATCCGCTTGCGCGTGAGCACGAGCGCGTCGGAGAAGTCCCGCATCGACCCGCCTCAGGCCTTGCCGTGGCAGAGCTTGAACTTCTTGCCGCTTCCGCACGGGCACGGTGCGTTGCGGGGCGTCTTGTCCCACTCGGACTTCACCACCGGGGTCATCCTGGCGGGCTGGTCGGCCACGGCGGCGGGGCCCGCAGCGGGTCCGCCGGCGACGACGCTCCGGGCGGCGGCCGCCATCCCGCCTCCGGCACCACCATCATCAGGCGCCGAGTACTGCATGTTCTGCACCCTCGGCTCGTCGCCACCGACCTGAGGGGCCGAGGCGCCGTTGCCGTTGTCCTGGGCAGTGAAGTCCGTGCCGACCGCGGGCGCGGGCGTGGGCTGTTGCAACGTGACCTGCACGTGCATCACGTAGCGCACCAGGTCCTGGGCGATGGCCTTCATCATCATCCCGAACATCTCGTAGCCCTCGCGCTGCCACTCGGTGAGCGGATCCTTCTGGCCCATCGCCCGCAGGTTGATGCCCTCCTGCAGGTAGTCCATCTCGAAGAGGTGCTCGCGCCACTTGGTGTCGATGATCTTGAGCATCACCTGACGCTCCACCTGGCGCATCACGTCCGCGCCGAGCTCGCTCTCGCGCTTCTCGTAGTGCGTGGTGGCGTCGTCGACGAGCAGCTCGTAGAGGTCGTCGGTGCTCTTGACGCCGCCGAGGTGGTCCTTGGTGAGCGACGACGGCCAGTAGGTGAGCACGTCGGCGTGGAGCCCGTCGAGATCCCATTCCTCGTGGAAGTCGGCCACGCAGTAGGTGCCGACCAGGGCCTCCACCGCCTCGGGCAGGTGCTCGGAGAGGATCTTGTCGCGGAGGTCCGCCTCGTCGAGGATCTGATCGCGAAGGGCGTAGATCACCTTGCGCTGCGCGTTCATCACCTCGTCATACTTGAGGACGTTCTTGCGGATCTCGCCGTTCTTCTGCTCGACGGTGGTCTGGGCCCGCTCGATGGCCTTCGACACCATCTTCGCCTCGAGGGGGACGTCGTCGGGCAGGGCCTTGCCCATCACCCAGTTGATGGCGCCGGTGGCGAACAGGCGCATGAGGTCGTCTTCGAGCGACAGGTAGAAGCGGCTCTCGCCCGGGTCGCCCTGGCGGCCAGCCCGGCCTCGCAGCTGGTTGTCGATCCGGCGCGACTCGTGGCGCTCCGTGCCGAGCACGTAGAGGCCGCCCAGGTCGCGCACCTTGTCGCCCTCGGCCTTGGTGTCGCGGGCGTAGGTGGCCTCGAGGGCCGCCAGCTCGGCTCGGCCCTCGTCAGAGTCGAGATCGACGTCGACCTCCCTCGCACTGAGCTCGCGCTTGGCGAGGATCTCGGGGTTGCCGCCGAGCAGGATGTCGACACCTCGACCGGCCATGTTGGTGGCCACGGTGACGGCCTGGAGGCGGCCGGCCTGGGCGACGATCTCAGCCTCGCGCGTGTGCTGCTTGGCGTTGAGCACCTCGTGGGTGACGCCCCGCTTCTCGAGCATCCGCGAGAGCTTCTCGGACTTCTCCACCGAGATGGTGCCGACGAGCACCGGCTGACCGGCCTCGTAGCGCTCGGCGATGTCGTCGACCACGGCACCGAACTTGCCGTCCTCGGACTTGTAGATGAGGTCGCCCTCGTCGGCCCTGGCGGTGGGCTTGTTCGTGGGCACCGGCACGACCTGGAGGTCGTACGTGTTGTTGAACTCGGCCGCCTCTGTGATGGCGGTGCCCGTCATGCCCGCCAGCTTGTCGTACATGCGGAAGTAGTTCTGGAGGGTGATCGTGGCGAGGGTCTGGTTCTCCTCCTTGATCTTCACCCCCTCCTTGGCCTCCACGGCCTGGTGAAGGCCCTCTGACCAGCGGCGTCCATCGAGGATCCGGCCCGTGAACTCGTCGACGATCTTCACCTCGCCGTTGGAGATGATGTAGTCCTTGTCCCGCTTGAAGAGCTCCTTGGCCCGCAGGGCGGCCTGGAGCTGGTGCACCAGGTTCTGCGCCACGCCGTCGTACAGGTTCTCGATGCCGAGGGCCTGCTCCACCTTCTCGATGCCGCCTTCGGTCGGCGACACGGTGCGCTTGGGCTCGTCGACGTCGTAGTCGGCCTCGGGGCGGAGGCTGCGGGCGATGGTGGCGAACTTGTAGTAGAGCTGCGCCGCGTCCGCGACGCGACCCGAGATGATGAGCGGAGTGCGGGCCTCGTCGATCAGGATCGAATCGACCTCGTCGACGATGGCGTAGCTGTGGCCCCGCTGCGTCTGGCGGGACCGCGACATGGCCATGTTGTCGCGCAGGTAGTCGAAGCCGAACTCGTTGTTGGTTCCGTAGGTGATGTCGGCGGCGTACTGCTTGCGCTTGTGGTCGGGGTCGTGCTCGCCGGGCACGATGAGCCCGACGTCGAGGCCCAACCAACGGTGGACGCGCCCCATCCACTCGGAGTCGCGGCGGGCCAGGTACTCGTTGACGGTGATGAGGTGGGTGCCCTTGCCGCCCAGCCCGTTCAGGTAGAGGGGCAGGGTGGACACCAGGGTCTTGCCCTCGCCGGTCTTCATCTCGGCGATCCAGCCGAAGTGGAGAGCGGCACCGCCGATGAGCTGCACGTCGTAGTGGCGCTGGCCGAGCACGCGCCGGCTGGCCTCGCGGACGACGGCGTAGGCCTCGATCAGGAGGTCGTCGAGGTCCTCGCCGTTGTCGAGGCGGGCACGGAACTCACCCGTCTTGGCCTGGACGCTGGCGTCGGAGAGAGCCTCGAGCTCGGGCTCAAGGGCATTGATGTCTGGCGCCAGCGCCTGGAGGGCCTTCAGCTTCTTGCCCTCGCCGGAGCGGAGGATCTTGTCGAAGATGCTCATGCGGGCCCCGAGTGTACGGGGATCACCCGTCGCAGCTCGTTCGTGCTACCGGATGTCGAGGAGCTTTTCGCGCACGGCGTACACCACCGCTTCCATCCTCGAGTGCAGGTGGAGCTTCTCGAGGATGTTGCGGACGTGGTTCTTCACCGTGTTCTCGGAGATGTAGAGCTCACCGGCGACCTCTCGGTTGCTCATGCCCTCGGCCACCAGCTTGAGCACCTCGAGCTCGCGGCTGGTGAGGCGCGGGATGGGCATCGCCTGCCGTTCGTCGGCCTTCTTGGCCAGGTTCGTGAACTCGCTGAGCAGCTTCGACGCCATCGACGGCGAGACCAAGCTCTGCCCGCTCACCACAGCACGGATGGCGCTGGCCACCTCCTCGATGGAGATCTCCTTCAGCAGGTAGCCGGTGGCGCCGGCCTTGATGGCGGCGTAGAGGTCTTGCTCCTCGTCGCTCACCGTGAGCATGAGGACCTTGGCCGAGGGAGCCACCTCGGCGATGGCCCGGGTGGCCTCGATGCCGCTCACGTCGGGCATTCGGACGTCCATCAGCACGACATCGGGGGCCAGCTCCTCCGCCCTGCGGATCGACTCTGCGCCGCCTTCGGCCTCGCCCACCACGTCGATGCCGTCCGCCGACTCGAGCACCATGATGAGCCCGCGTCGGAACAGGGCGTGGTCGTCGCAGATCATCACCCGGATCGCGTCGGGTGCAACGAGCGATGATCGGTCCGGCCCCTCCGCGTCGGCCATGGCCCTCCCTCGGCCACCCCGGCCGCTCCGCTACCGGACTAGTCCGGTCAGGATAGCCCGGTGTCACCCCGCGTCATGACGCTGCGTGCTGGCAAACGCACTTCAGGGAACGCAGGGTCAGAGGTGCTCGACCAGCGCAGGGTCGTCGTCGACGCCCAGCGCCTCCGACGGGCTGCGACGGGACTTGCGGGGCACCAGCTTGCTCTTGAGGTTGTAGAGCTGGTGCTCGAGCTTCTCCACGGCGAGGTCGACGGCCGCGAAGCCGTCGGCGGCCGCGACCTTGCAGCGCACGTGGTGCCCGTGGCCCTGAATGCTCACCTCGCAGACCTCCTTGGCCGCGATCCGAGGGTTGTGCTCCTCAGAGAAGTGCACGTCGGCGCGGTCCATCCCGCCCAGAAAACGACTGAGGCGGCCGATCTTGTCTTCGGCCGCCGCGCGCAGTGCAGGCGAGATGTCGGTGTGTCGGGCACTCACGGTGATCTCCAAGGGCATGCCTCCCGGGGTCGCGTGGTGTTGAGAGACCTTACCTCCCGCCGGGTCGGCGCGCTCGGGCCACCACCAGCCCGTGCACCTCGGGCACGCCAGCTGCCCGCAGGGTGGCAGCCGCGGCGCTGAGCGTGGCTCCAGTGGTAGCTACGTCGTCGATGATCAGCACGGGCACGTGGCAGCGGCGCAAGGCGGTGAAGCGGGGGTTCGCCCGCCGCTCACCAAGCGACCGACCGGCCTGGGCCGGTCCTGGTAGCCGGCGCAGGAGGCGGGCCACGGGCAGGCGCCGGCGACGTGCCACGGCCCGCGCCAGCAGCTCGGCCTGGTCGTACCCCCGGGTCCGCCGACGCCCACCGCCTGTGGGAGCCCACGTCACGACCAGCTCGTCGACGGTCGGTACCAGCTCCGCCAGCTCGTCGGCCAGCTCGGTGATGCGGGCACGCTCGCCGCGGTTCTTCAGGGCCGTGAGCGCCTCGCGGGCATCCGCGTCGTAGGCGACGACCGCCCGGCACGTGACCAGGCCCCACGGAACCGGCAACGACGGCGGAGGGCGCACCGGGCCCACCGTACGCACGGGGGTGTGACACGGCGCGTCAACGTGATCCGCTCGGTGGACGCCTGTCGGGGTGATGATGGGCTCCATGACACCCGTGCTCGACGACCCCTCCGGGGCGTTCACCGTCGTACGAGTCACCCTCAAGTAACGCGCATGTCCTGCGTCGAGCCGCCGGCCGACGCCCCAGCACCACCGAGGAGAAGATCATGGACGCCCAGCACCACGACAACCGCAACCGCCTGCTGATCGGGCTCGGCGCCGCCGCCATCATCCTCGCCGTGGTGGTGGGGGCCCTCGTCCTGGCCGCCGACGACGACGACCCGGTCGCCACCGACGGCACCACCACCACGACCGAGGAGACCACCACCACGACCACCACCGAGGCCACCACCACCACGGAGCCGACCTTCCAGGGGGTGGACCCCGACCTGCCGGTGTTCCCCGACCCGAGCACCTCACAGCGCTTCGACGACCCGGTGGCTGCGGCCACGGCGTTCATCACCGACTTCGTCGGGTTCACGCATCCGGTCGTCGGCGAGTTCGCCCAGGGCGACAGCCGCTCGGGTGAGGTCGAGGTCCGTGGCTTCGACGGGGGCGCCCCCACGGTGGTGCTCGTGCGCCAGCTGGAGGACGACACCTGGTTCGTGATCGGCGCCACCACCGACTCGATCCGGCTGGCATCGCCTGGGACGGGCGACACCATCGCCTCCCCCCAGGCCCTCAGCGGCATGGCCTACGCCTTCGAGGGCACCGTCAACGTGCGCCTGTACGTGGACGGCATCCAGGAGCCCCTCGCCGAGACGTTCGTCACCGGTAGGGGCGACGGCGTGCTCGGCGACTTCGAGGGGGAGCTCGAGTTCACCAACGAGACCGGCGCCACCCACGGCGTCCTGATGCTGACCAGCGAGGGCGGGGAGGACTTCGCTCCGATCGAGGCCCAGGTGATCCGCGTCCTTCTCTGACACGGCGCATGAAACCCAGACGGACCAGCATCCCGGCGCCGTAGCGTGCCGGGATGCTGCCGTTCCCGCCCGCCGACGAGCTGCGCCGACGCGTGCCCCGGCTGCTTGGAGGCCTGGTGCTGTTCGGCGTGGGCATCGCCCTGATGGTGCGGGCCAACCTCGGGCTGGCCCCCTGGGACGTCCTCCACCAGGGGGTGTCGGAGCGCACCGGCCTGGCCATCGGCAGCGTCACCATCCTCACCGGCGTGGTGGTGCTGCTGCTCTGGATCCCCATCCGAGAGCGGCCGGGCCTCGGCACGGTGCTGAACGTGCTGGTGATCGGCGTCGTCGTCGATGCCACCCTGGCTGTCGTCGACGCCCCGGAGCCGATGTGGCTGCGGGTGGCCTTCCTCGCCCTCGGGATCTTCGTGTTCGGACCGGGCAGCGGCCTCTACATCGGCGCTGGCCTCGGTCCCGGCCCACGCGACGGCCTCATGACCGGCCTGGCCCGACGCGGCCGGTCCGTGCGGGTGGTCCGCACCGGCATCGAGCTCACCGCCCTCGCTGTCGGCGCCGCGCTCGGCGGCTCCGTCGGCATCGGTACCGTGGCGTTCGCCCTCACGGTCGGCCCCAACGTCCACTGGCATCTCGACCACATGACCCTCCCCGAGGCAAGGCTCCGCCGGTCCGCCGAGCACGAAGACCTCCCACCCGGCCACGTCGAAGCCCTGTAGGGCCAGGTCGAGGGCAACGGGCGCGACGAGGCGAGCAAAGCCGCCAGCCAACGCCACGGCGGATGCGCACCAATCAGCTCGATCCCGACGCCCTGCGTCGGGATCGAAACTCAATAGCGGTAGTTGTCGTGCTTGTAGGGCCCGTCGACGGGGATGCCGAGGTAGTCGGCCTGCTCCTGGGCGAGCGGGGTGAGCTTCACGCCGAGGGCGTCGAGGTGGAGACGGGCCACCCGCTCGTCGAGGAGCTTGGGCAGGACGTACACGCCGAGCGGATACTGCTCGGTACGGGTGTAGAGCTCGATCTGGGCCAGCACCTGGTTGGTGAAGCTCATCGACATCACGAAGCTCGGGTGGCC
>Ga0180121_10000804_pt1 | contig 13214 bp, 13 predicted proteins | sample AntDrymUQ5402106_2_FD_129676 | JGI IMG/M metagenome (GOLD analysis project Ga0180121, IMG submission 129676) | Polar desert sand microbial communities from Dry Valleys, Antarctica - metaG UQ540 (21.06) (version 2) (version 2) | ecosystem: Environmental > Terrestrial > Soil > Desert | place...
CTGAGCGATGGATGGCTTCCTGAACTTCCCCAAACAAATTTCTGAATAGAAGTATTTGATGGACTAGTCTCTATCCTGGTAAAAGTCGGAGGAGATAAAACAGAAAATGTTGTGTATGATAATATTATTCTGAAGACGGCATCACTTGTATCACCCTCCGCAGGATTTGAAGAGTTCATAACTCTGATTCTTGCCTGGTTTGTATATCCTATATAAGGAATTGTCCAGTCAAATTCCCTTTGCTGAGCAGGTACATTGTTCTGAACGGTAATCCATGTAGCGCCATTATCCGTTGTATATTCAATGTTAACATTTCCCGTATTTGAAGAACCCCAATAAATTTTTGCAGGTGTCAACGTTCTAAAAGTTTCTCCGCCATTTGGAGAAGCTGTAAGAATTGGTCTTTCATAAACTGAAATACACCCGGCAGCTTCTGCTGAATTTCTGATCAAAGCTTCAGGCTGTGGTCCGAAATCCATTATAACTGTTCCTCCCTCAGTATCACAATAGCTCATTATTGTTCCAACTGCAGGATGCGGAGTACCGGTACAACCTCCTTCGAGAAAATAACATGTATCAATAGGACCACCAACCCATCCGCAATAATGAGTATGAGGCGATCCAAAATTGTGGCCTAGCTCATGCGTTACAACCACTACATCATATGAGTAAGACGGAAGAGGGTTAATCACTCCGGTGAGTGAGCTTAGCCCGTAACCGAACCCGTTGTTACACAAAACATTAAGAAAAGCTATACCTCCCACGTTCAGGCTTCTTCTGGTTACAAGGTGAGCAACTACTCTTTGAACATTACCTTGGTTTGTGGCCCATTCAATTCTGAACTGATCAAGCAATGTAAAACCGTCCGGCGAAGTGTATGGATCCTGCATAGTCCATATTCTCAAGTATCCCACTGTTAACTTTATATTCATATCCTTTATGTACACCGCTGAGGATGCAGCCATTAAAGCAAGAGCGTAAGCAGTAGCATTTGGAACTGAACCTCCATAAGAATTATATGTGAAATAATCGACATCGATTGCGATCTTAGCTTCTAATAAACTTGTAGTAGTGTTGTCTGAGTTCTGATTTTTGAATTCTCTGATTTTTTCCAGAACATCATTCGGCACATCGAAAATTTCAGAGCCGCAATTGAAATTGTTTCGGGATTTCATTTTGCTATTTTGAAATAAAATGTAGTCTTCCGTTTCATTATTGTTCGCATCTTTAAGAGCTCCAAGAACATATGTTTCCTTTTCCGATTTCATAAGACCGATTACTTTATCGTTGTAAAAGGTAATTGACACCATAGAATTATCGGCGCCGGTAACTTTTCCTTTATACGATAATACAACGTTTCTTAAATCAACTTCTCTTTCCCCCATTAAAGATTTTTCCACAATCTTTGCATTAGGCGCAAGGACATCAAATCTTTCAAGACTGATATTTACAGATTGAGTTTTTGAAACCGGGATTCTCAGACTTAGGATGTTATCTCTGCGTTCAAAAATTGTTTTCAAAACTTCTGGGTTAACATCAAGAATTACTGCATCATCAACTACCCTTTTGTAATCTTCAATTGGATTGTCAGTCTTGGCTGCATTATATTTGAATAACTCAATGCTATTATCCTGTGCATAAACAGGGGTAAAAATGAATATAGCTAAAATGGTTAAAATAGTTTTCATATTGCTGATTTATTTAAGGAATTATGATTATAAAAAAAGTAGGAATTAATTTCTAACTCCTACTTTAATCTATTACTTTTTTAAATTTTTTACTGCATGCTCGGATCAATATCGCAGGAAATTTTCAAATCCTTTTGCGGCATATCCGGATCATTCGTAAATATCATAATATGTTTTTCCTGACGTCCTTCTCTTCCCTGTGTATTGAATGTTACTTTGATCTCGCCGCTTTCACCCTTGTCGAATTCATTCTTTCCGCCCGTTGTAGCGCCTGTACAACCGCATGAAGGCTGGACTTTTTCAATTATCAATGTTGATTTACCTTTATTGGTAAACCTGAATGAATATTCAAGCTGCGGACCCTGTGAGACTTTTCCGAAATCATGATACTCATCTTCAAAAAGTATTTTTGAAGTGCTTATTGAAGCCGATATCTTGGAATTGTTAATTAAGAAAAACATAACTGCGGCAATGGCAAACATACCTACGAGGAAAAATCCCGTCTTTGCTGCTTTTGATTGAATGAAGTTACTCATTGTTGTATCTCCTTGTTTAATATTATTTTAGATTTTATGTAAATTATTATTGAAGCCGTTAATAGAAGCATGTCCTCTATAATTCTTAGTAAAATATCACTTTTTTGATTTGCATTTTCAAGTTCATTTTTGAGTTCAAAACATGCGCAGTCAATGTCAAGTCCCCGCGCATAAGCCTGACCCAAAGCAATAATAAACAAAACCAGTAATATGCTTATAATTAACGAACTGCCTCTGACGAAAATTCCGGATATCAAAAATATTCCTGCTATCAATTCTAAATATGGAATTATTATTGCAAAAATATTTATAAACGTACCTGGAAGAAATTTATAATTGTATATCGCTTTGGAAAACATTTCCTGATTCATCAGTTTATCAAAGGATGCATATATAAAAATTCCGCCGACAATTACCCGGATTGCTATTAGAAAATATTTATTTGATAAAAAATTCATTTGAAAGTATTTATTCCTCTATGGGATATCCAAATTGTTTCCACTCCTTATATCCTCCAAGATAAATTTTCATATCATCAAATCCTACTTTAGCCATTTCGTATGCATTGTCAATGCTAATTTCACAGGAGTCACTTCCGCAATATGAAACAACTGCCTGATCCTTCCTGATATCTTTCATTATCTCATTTTTTTCTTCTTTGGTTTTATCTTTGAAAATTTTATAATCAATATTGATGGCTCCTTGAATATGACCTTGCTGAAACTCCGCCGGCTCTCTTCCATCAACAAATAGTATTCCATCATCAAAAAGTATTTTGGCTGTTTCTACAGGAATATTTACCGGCTGGTAAAATCCGGCTTTGTTTAATTTGCCTCTTTGATTTTTAAAATTATCGGATTTTGTTTTTGAGCTGTCAATTAAAAATCTTTCACTGTCATCCCTTATTAAAGCAATACCATTAGGGCTTAATGCATTTGCAATTAATCCGATTAAAATACTTATTAATAAAATTACAAAAATCTCTTTACATGTTTTTTTCATGCTTCAAATTTTCATTTTTTCAATAATTTAAAACTCTATTTAATTTTTCCAATTTTATTGTTTAAAATTCCGTAGTTTGATTGATCTTATCAAAAATTCTTTTAGTAATTTGGTAGTCAATCCTATCAATATCTTTTTTTGCATTATTATCAAGTTTTATCTTGTACACTTGCTTCGTCGTTTACACTTGCTTCGTCGTTCTTTAATTTTTCGCCTTTGTCTTAGAATTCCTGTGTTCTTTTTCTTCTCTTTCACGAACGTACTCATCAAAATCAACAAAACCCTTAGATTCTCTTTTGGTCTTTTCAAGCAATTCACTATCCTCAAGAACTTCAATTATTTCCTTAAAGTAATCATTTTTTTTTAATTCATTCCAGATAGTAAGAGGAATTACAACATCGTTTTTTCTTATCTCTATCATTATATATTCTTAATTAAAATTATTTACTCGAATAAGTTTTTTTCCAATTGATGTTTTCTCTTAGGTAAGATTCCGAGATGTCTGTAAGCAATGTTTGTTGCTTCTCTGCCCTTTGGCGTACGTTTGATGAAACCCTCGATCATTAGAAAAGGTTCATACACATCTTCGATTGTCCCTGGGTCTTCGCCTATCGAAGCTGCAATTGTTGACAGTCCGACAGGTCCTCCGTTATATTTTATAATAATAGTTTCGAGAATTTTCTTATCCATTTTATCCAATCCGTATTCATCCACCTCTAACGATGTTAATGCATAGTCGGCAATTTCCTTTGTAATACTTCCATCACCTTTTACAATCGCAAAATCCCGGGTACGTCTTAACAAACGATTTGCAATTCTCGGAGTTGCGCGGCTTCTCTTTGCAATTTCCTTGGCCCCGTCATCAGAAATTTCCACATTCATGATCCTCGCCGAGCGCTTTACGATATCGATCAGATTCTCAGTTGCATAATAATCAAGATGGCAATTAATTCCGAATCTATCGAGCATGGGCGAAGAAAGCAGCCCTTGCCTGGTTGTCGCTCCTATCAAAGTAAACTTTTCAAGCTTAATAGGAATGCTTCTCGCAGCCGGTCCCTGATCGATCATTATGTCAAGTTTAAATTCCTCCATAGCTGAGTATAAAAACTCTTCCACAACTTTCGGTATCCTGTGTATCTCGTCAATGAAAAGTATTTCATTACTTCGGAGTTTTGTAAGCATCCCCGCAAGATCTCCCGGACGTTCGATAATCGGGCCCGAGGTGGTCACAATGTTTGTATTAAGTTCATTTGCAATAATATGCGCTAAAGTTGTTTTGCCAAGTCCGGGCGGACCTGTAAACAAAATATGATCAAGCGACTCTCTTAGTTGTCTTGAACTTTCAATAAAAACTCCGAGGTTTTCTTTTACCTTATCCTGCCCTATGAAATCTTTGAATTTTTTAGGGCGGATCATAGAAGTAAAGTCGCTTTCTATTACATCATCATCTATTAACTTTTCAGAACTTATTATCTTTACTTTACTTTTCATTTTTGTAAAAATAATGTTAATTTACAATACAAACAATTTTATAAAGATTAAAAATATGTGTCGAAAACATTATTAAAAGAATGGAATTAACTTGATTATAAAAACTCCTCCCTAACCCTCACCGCTTGCGAGTCTGTCTCAAAACCCTCAAAAGCTTTTCAACACAGAGGCACAGAGTCACAATGGTGTTTTATTTTTCAACTATATTTCTCTGAGTCTCTGTGTTAAAATTTTAGTTTTGAGACAAACTCTTGCGGGAGGGAATGGTGGGGTTGAATTTGAAATTGAGAAAGCAAAATTAAATATAATTCATAATTTTGGGGACACCAATAATACGTTCATGTCAAAAGATCTTATGATGGTAAAGCAAATTGATTTTGTAATCGCAGTCCGCAGAATCAAAACACTTGGCATCTCGATAATAATAGGAATAATTGCAATTTATTTATTCGGCCTCTTTGTAGCAAACAGTAACGTGAAAGAAAATTTCGAAATTATAAATCTCGCTTCATTATTATTTCTGATTCTAATGGTCGCTCTTAGTATTTTCCTAAAAAACATGATCCTGAAAAAAGTAACACTGTCAGGAATTTTAACTACTTACTTTAACGCGCATATTAATCCTTTAGCTGTTCTGGATTTCGGTGCATTGTTTTGCATTACGACAAATCTTTTCGTTAACGGAAATATACTTTATGCATCAATTGGACTTGGAATATCTGTGGCAGCAATGATTCTAAACTTTCCAAAGGAAGAAGATTTTGAAAAAATTAAATCGCAAAGTTAATGTTAACTCCTTTGATACTAAATTTTTTTAGCCACTCCGCCGCGGCGGATTACACGAATTTACACGAATTCATTTGGTTATTCCTTTGTAATAATTCGTGTTAATTCGTGAGATTCGTGGCAAGCTTTTGCTTTCAATAATGTAACAGCCATCTGAACAAAATATTAAGTGTAAATCCGTCTTTGATGGTTCCGTCCTTTATCATCGCTTCAACTTCTTCCCTCTTAAACCATTTGGCTTCTAATATTTCATTTACATCAAGTTCTTTGGTTGTCTGCTCGACATTCTTTGCATAATAGCAGTGAAATATTTGACTGCTTGAACCAATTGACGGGTAAAAATTTCCGATATACTTTATATCTTCTTTTCTAACTTCACAGCCGGCTTCCTCCTTAAGCTCTTCGATAATACACTCCGAGTGGTCAACCCCGGGCGGGATCGTTCCTGCCGGCACTTCCCAGCTGTAATAGTCATTTATATACCTGTAATTTTTTACCAATATTACTTCGCCGTTTTTATTTTCAGCAACGACACCTGCTCCGTTCCTCTGAAATTCTATTGCTTCAAATTGAATAACTGATTTGTCAGGTAACTGAACTTGATCTAAATTTATATGGATCCATTCGCCCTCGAATCCTTTTTTTGTTCCCAAAACTTTCCAAAACTTTTCTTCGGTCATAAAAATATTTTTAAATTAAAAACCAAGTTGACTGCTTCTATGTAGAAAAAAGCTTGCCACTAATTTCACGAATTAACACGAAATTATCAAAGTATAATATTTAAAACTTAGTGAAAATTCGTATAATTCGTGGCATAAAAAAGTTCAATAGAGAAAAGCAGCTAACTTATAAAAATAAAGCCCGCTTAATTGGACGGGCTTATGAATTTTGGAAATATGTATTCTTAACCACAGATTCACAGATGAAAAAAAATTAATTTAGCAAACAAACAATAATCAGTGAATCTGTGGTAATTTTTTCATTTTGAAATTTTAACCACTTCTGCCCAAGATGATTCGCCTCGGCGAATTGGGAATGAAAATACTTTTGGGAACGCAATTGCACACAAAACTCCTGTTTCGTTAATATGCATTAAATGTAAAACTACAATGTATGTAACTTCAGTCAGTTATTTATTTTTATTGGGCTCTGTAGCGGAGTTCAAAATCTTTATTCCCATTGCATCTATTTCATAAACTTTCTGAGGTCCTATGATATCTTCTGTTTTAACTTTAGGATTTTTAGTTTCATCATTGTAATGCCTTGCATCAGCTTCGGGGATTTCCGTTACTTTAAATGTCCCGATAACAACGGCATTTTGCCCGGCAATATCTTTTGGTAATAAGTATTCATGACCGGTTTTTATTCTTGCGGTTTTTCCTTCATGGGCCATTGTCATCCAGCATCCCATTGCCTGACAGACTTCAGCAACTGTTCCTTTTACAAGTACAACCCTTTCGTTATATTCTAATGATGAGTTAACAAGATCCGAAAATTCGATCACTGTCATTGAAGCATCATAATCTTTTCCGTAGAGCGTCCCATCATTCATCTTAATACCGACCGGCTCGTCAGATTTTTTATCGTGATGACTGCTATGTTTGTCTTCCTGAGCATTTGATAATGAAGAAGCCAGTAGCAGAATTATTGTAAATAAAGAAATTTTCTTTATTATGTTAAACATGTTTCTATTCCTTTCTTTTTTTATTTGTACAAAAAATAATAAAACTGATTGTTAAGTGAAATCTAATTTTTAAAGTTCATCAGAAGACATATCATTGGATATTCAAAATTTCAAAAATGAATATCCTGGTTCATCCTTGTATAATTTCCTAAGTGAAGAACCAGTATTAGACAAAATTTATAAGACAGATATTCAGAGAAAAAAAGAAATTAATGATTATCGTAAAAATCCAAAGAAGGTTTATGAATCCGATAATTAGATTTTCTATTGTAAAGCAGTTTGCTTTATTCAAATAATAATTAAGGCTTTTATTGTTTAATAACCTCATTAGTCAATTTTTAAAAAAATAAAATTTTTTTGTGTAGGAGTGAAGCTTTTTGAAATTGTCAACTAAGCATTCTCAGACTCTAAGCATACACAATGAACTTTCTAAAAATTCTTCACTATCTCCCGACCAAACTCTGAACATTTTACTTCCGTTGCTCCGACCATTTGTTTTGCAAAATCAAAAGTAACTCTTTTACTTTCAATTGCTGCTCTGACACCTTTGTCAATAAGTACTGCTGCTTCCTTCCATCCGAGATATGTGAGCATCATCATTCCAGATAAGATCAATGAAGAAGGATTTACTTTATCAAGTCCGGCAAAAGTTGGCGCAGTACCGTGTGTCGCTTCAAATATTGCATTGCCATAAATGTAATTAATATTTCCTCCGGGGGCGATTCCAATACCACCGACCTCTGCTGCGATTGCGTCAGAGAGATAATCACCGTTCAGATTTGTAGTTGCAATGATATCAAAATCTTCCGGGTCGGTCAGAACTTTTTGCAGAGCATTATCAGCGATAGCGTCTTTGATAATAACTTTTCCCTTCGCAATCGCTTCATCTCTTTCTTTGTCAGCATCTTCGCGCCTCTTGGCTTCGAATTTCTTCTGCCAATCTCTCATCGAATAAATTTTATCACCGTACATATTCTCCGCAACGTCATAGCACCATTCCATAAAAGATCCGGAAGTGAATTTCATAATATTACCTTTATGAACTATCGTAATCGATTTCCTATGATTTTCTAATGCATAGTTCATAGCAGCAATCATAAGTCTTTGCGTCCCAACTCTTGAGATTACTTTCAGACCAATACCAACTTCCACTTTGTCAGTTTCAGGAAGACCTTCAGCCCTGAGAAACTCGTTTGTTTTCTCCAGCGTCCCGAATCTTATTTTTTCAAATCTATCCGGAAATTTTTCTTTTAGAAAATTCATTAACACAGTATTGTCTTCGGTATCAGCCTTGAATTCAATACCAGTATAAATGTCCTCTGTGTTTTCTCTGAAGATTACCATATCCACTTTATCCGGCCTTCTCATTGGTGTATCAATCCCTCCGTAATATTTGACAGGTCTGAGGCAAACATACAGATCAAGTTTCTGTCTTAATGCAACATTTATAGAACGAATTCCTTTTCCTATCGGAGTTGTAAGGGGTCCTTTAATTCCTACTAAGTATTTTTCAAACTTTTTAACAGTTTCTTCAGGAAGCCATTCACCAGTTTTATTAAATGCCTTTTCTCCAGCAAAAACTTCTAGCCATTCAATTTTTTTCTTACCACCGTAGGCTTTTTCAACCGCAGAATCAAATACATACTTACTCGCGCTCCAAATCTCCGGACCTATACCGTCGCCTTCGATGTACGGAATTATCGGATTGTCGGGTACATCTAATAATCCGTTTTTTACTTTAATGATATTGTCCATTCAGTTTTTTATTTTTACAAAACACAATTTACACATTATAAAATTTGAGTAAAATGTCTTTATGCAAATTTAGAACTTAGAATTTAGAATTTAGAATTTAAATTTGAGAATTTGGATTTTAGGATTTAGATTAGAGAATTTAGATTTTAGGATTTAGATTTGAGAATTTATTTTGTAAACTATGTTTCTAAAATCAAATCTAAATCTAAATCTAAATCTATATTTCTAAATTCTAAATTCTAAATTCTAAACTCAACAATGTCCGATTTAAAAGACGAATCTTTCCTATCAAAAAACCGCATTGAAGCTTTATGCGACGGTATATTTGCCATTGCAATGACGCTGATGATACTCGATCTTAAAACTCCGGAGAATATCCCGTTCAATCTTGCTAAGGATGAACTTCCGAAAGTATTGCTAAATCTTTTACCCTCTGTCGAAGCATATGCAATAAGTTTTCTTATCCTGGGAATTTTCTGGATGAGGCATCAAATCCAATTTAAATACATCCAATATACCGACAGAACAATTCTCTCCATCAATATAATATTTTTACTGTTTATCGGATTCGTGCCTTTTTCTGTCGGCATCATGATGAGATATCCGGATTTATTTCTTTCATTCATTATTTATGATCTAAATCTTCTTATTATTGCTTTGATCATGCTATGGCAATGGTTTTATATTTCCAAAACAAAAAAAATATTAGTTGAAGACGTTGATGATAAAATGATCCGAAGGTTCGGCTTAATAACTTTAGTGCCTGTAACAATATTTATATTATCTTTCTTAGTTTCTTTCATCAGTGTAAGAGGTGCATTGATGCTTATTTATCTCGATCCTCTCTTCTTTGCCATTTACCGGTCTGTGAAAAAAAGAAAGTGAACGATCCTCCCACTGTGCCTGTCATGCTGAACTTGTTTCAGCATTTGCCCCTGTCATGCTGAACTTGTTTCAGCATTTGCCCCTGTCATGCTGAACTTGTTTCAGCATTTGCCCCTGTCATGCTGAACTTGTTTCAGCATCTGTTCTCTCATGTAGACATAACCTGTCATGCTGAACTTGTTTCAGCATCTGCCCTGTCATGCTGAACTTGTTTCAGCATCTCACAATCATTTCAAAATTATTCATTATTACGCAATTCAAAACACTGTTTCAGACCATTATTATCATACAGAATTTGTTTTATCGTCTCTATTTTGTCAATGAAGCATTTTAAAGTAATAATTTGATGCAGTGAAAAAGTATTACGTTTACATAATGACGAATAAATCAAAGACTCTTTATATTGGTGTTACAAACAATTTATTAAGAAGAGTGTCTGAGCATAAGAATAAAACTGTTAAGGGGTTTACAGAAAAGTATAACATTTCAAGGCTTGTTTACTATGAAAAAACTGATCGAATTGATATTGCCATTGCTCGTGAAAAGCAATTAAAGAATTGGCATCGTCAATGGAAAATTAATTTAATTGAATCAATAAACAAGTATTGGGAGGATTTGTCTGATGGATGGTATGAAGATTAGTGAAAAGATAAAGATGCTGAAACAAGTCAGCATGACAGGCCAGATGCTTAAACAAGTTCAGCATGACAGGCCAGATGCTGAAACAAGTTCAGCATGACAGGGCAGATGCCGAAACAAGTTCAGCATGACAGGGCAGATGCCGAAACAAGTTCAGCATGACAGAAAGAGTTCAGCGCTAAACAAAAAACTCCCTTTACAATAGAAATTAAATGATTTAGTTTTCAAATAAAATAATTCAACCCAACCAAATAATGAAAATCATAGCACAACTTGTAACTTCAGGATTGTTTTTCGTATCGCTAATCCTTCCATCGACAACTAATTCACAGCAATCGCAAAAAAGTCCCTTCGAAACATACAGTCTTGTTAAAATAAATATAACATCAGTTGAAGATATAATGCGGCTTCAGCTCAATGACATTACCACGGAGCATTACACCGGTAAACCGCAATCTGGTATTGAAGTTGTATTAAATCAGGAGGAAATAAATCGCCTGATCACAACAGGAATTAGTTATGACATGAAAATTCAGGACCTTGATTCCTACTATGCAAACAGGAAAGTCCCCTCAATGTTGGAGATGCAGAAGAGTATGGGAATTTTGGAAAATGATAACATCGATGGTTTTTCGTTTGGAAGCATGGGTGGATTCTACACATATGTTGAAATCGGGCAGAAGCTTGATTCTATGAGACTTCAGTATCCAAATCTGATAACGGCAAAACAAATCATCGGAAATTCGGTTCAAAATCGTGCAATATGGTCAGTAAAAATTTCAGATAATCCCGATGTAAATGAATCCTCCACTGAGCCTGCAATTTATTTCGACGCGCTTCATCACGCGCGTGAGCCCCAGGCTATGGCTTGTTCAATGTATTACATGTACTGGCTCCTTGAGAATTACGGAACAAATCCCGAAGCAACTTATTTATTGAATAATAGAGAGATATTTTTTGTACCGGTCGCTAATCCGGACGGATATGTTTACAATCAAACTACCAATCCAAACGGCGGAGGGTTTTGGAGAAAGAACCGCAGAAGTAACGGAAGCTGTTTCGGAGTTGACTTAAACAGAAATTACAATTACGGTTGGGGATTAAACAGCGGCTCAAGTAATGACCCATGTTCCGATACTTATCGTGGACCTTCCGCAGGTTCAGAACCAGAAACACAAGCGATTAAAAATTTTACCAATACTATTCGTCCAAAAATCGCTTTCTCAACTCACTCAGTTGCAGGAAGTTATTTGAATCCCTATGGTTATACGGATACAGCGGCGGCTTATGAGATATATTCGGAGTTTTCTTCCGACTTTGCGGCTAAGAATAATTATACATACGGAACAGTCATTGAAATGCTGGCCTATTATTCTAGTGGCACTACGAGAGACTATCTTCATTCGCAGGGAACGTACTGCTGGACGCCTGAAGTTGGCGGAAGCGGCTTTTGGCCAATGCAGTCCGAAATTATCCCAGTGGCAAATGAAAACTTATTCGGTATGAAGTATCTTACCTGGGTAGGGGGAGCTTTTGCAGATTATCTTAATTTTAAGATCTTAGGAAACGGTTATGTTCAAAAAAATGATACTTTAAGTTTACAGGTCACTTTGAAAAACCGAGGCCTTTCGCAAACGGCAAGAAATGTTGTTGTTGATATATCATCTACCTATCCGAATCTGACAGTTTTGAACTCAACGGTAAATTACGACAGCATTCAATTGCGGCAATTTAAAAACAATATTTCTAATCCTTTTAAGTTTGTTCTTACTCCATCTGCTGTTTATATGGATGAAATGAGATTTATTATTTCTGTTAAGCAGGAAGGAGTGGAAACTTCAAGAGATACTGTCAGAATTAATGTCGGAAAAACATTTCCGCTTTTCACCGATAATGCCGAAAACGGAATCTCCAGTTGGATCCGGGCAGGAACAGGAACCTTGTGGGACACCACATTTATAGACCCTCATGATGGTAACAAAAATTTTGCCGATTCGAGATATGGTAATTCAAAAAACAATACCAACAATACATTTACATTGCGCGACACGATCGATCTTATTAACACAAATAATCCGAGAATTGAATTCACCGCCAAATGGGCTGAAGAAGTTACATTTGATTACACAAGAATTCAGATCAGCACTAATTTCGGATCTACATGGACGAATCTTCCAGGAAGATATACAACAATAGTTTCCGGGCAGCCTTCTTACACCGCGATCAAGCATTGGGTTAACGAGCAAATAAATCTTAATGCGTATATTGGTCTAAAGATCAGGATAAGATTTAATTTCATTACAGATAGTGGCGTTCCGGGTGATGGATTTTATTTTGATAATTTCAGAGTGGTGAATTATAAAGACGTTCCTACTTCGGTAAGTCAGACGAGTTCAATTATTCCTGCTGAATTTAAACTTCATCAGAACTATCCGAATCCATTCAACCCGAATACAGTTATCAGTTACCAGTTAGCAGTTAGCAGTTATGCAAAACTAAAAGTCTACGATATACTTGGAAATGAAATTACAACCCTCGTTAATGAAAAGCAAAATGCTGGAAGTTATTCTGCTGTATTCGATGCAAGCAATTATCCGAGCGGGATTTATTATTATAAATTAGAAGCGGGAAGCTTTAGTGAGGTGAGGAAGATGATATTATTGATATAAAAATTTTTATTTATAGAGGTTGATTATAAAAAGTCGAGATCTATTGTTTTTATTTAATGGAGATATTTTATGAAGACGA
>Ga0180121_10000805_pt1 | contig 13207 bp, 13 predicted proteins | sample AntDrymUQ5402106_2_FD_129676 | JGI IMG/M metagenome (GOLD analysis project Ga0180121, IMG submission 129676) | Polar desert sand microbial communities from Dry Valleys, Antarctica - metaG UQ540 (21.06) (version 2) (version 2) | ecosystem: Environmental > Terrestrial > Soil > Desert | place...
AGGGTTTCAGTCATCATCTCTCGTGAAAAAGGTCGCGAGCGGACCCGAGGCCCATGGTAGTCATCGCGAGCGGGGCGCAGCCTCGCGGGGCGATCCGGTAGCTATCGCTCATGAGCGGCTGGATTGCTTCGGGCGCGATGCGCCCTCGCAATGACTACGCGGTCTTCCGCTTCGCCGCCCGCTTCCGCGGCTTCTTCATCTCGATCACTCCGGCTTCCTCCCGCGGCTGCCGGTAGACATAGCGCTCGCCCCGGAAGTTCCGGAGCACGACCTCCTCCTCATTCATGCTCTCCACGTACTCCGGCAGGATCGGGATCTTCCCACCGCCGCCCGGAGCGTCGATCACGAACGCGGGGATGGCGAGGCCGCTGGTCCAGCCCCGGAGGGCGCGCATGATCTCGATGCCGGTCTGCACCGAGGTGCGGAAATGCTCGGCGCCTGCCACCTGGTCGGCCATATAGATGTAGTAGGGCCGGACCCGGGCCATGAGCAGCTTCTGCATCAGCTCCATCATGACGGCCGGGGTGTCGTTCACTCCCCTCAGCAGCACCGTCTGGCAGCCGAGCGGGATGCCGGCGTCGGCCAGCATGCCGAGCGCGGCCACGGCGGCCGGGGTGAGCTCGTCGGGGTGGTTGAAGTGGGTGTTGATGAAGAGCGGGTGGAACCGCTTCAGCATGGCACAGAGCTCGGGCGTGATCCGCTCCGGCAGATGGCACGGGATCCGGCTGCCGATCCGGATGATCTGAATGTGTCGAATCGACCGCAGCCGTGTCAGAATGACTTCAAGCCGCCGGTCGTTGAGCAGGAGCGGGTCGCCGCCGGACATGATCACATCCCGGATCTCGGTGTGCTCTTCCAGGTAGCGGAAGGCGCTCTCGAACTGGGACATGGGGATCTTCTCGGGGTCGCCGACCTTGCGCCGGCGGGTGCAGAACCGGCAATAGGTGGCGCAAACCGGCGAGACCAGGAAGAGTGCCCGGTCCGGATAGCGATGGGTGATGTTGGGCACCGGGCTGTCGGCGTCCTCGTTGAGCGAGTCGACGATACCGTCGACCACGTCCAGCTCCTCGACCGAGGGCACGTACTGGCGCCACATCGGGTCGTCGGGCGACTTGATGAGGTCCACCATGGCCGGCGAGATGCGGAACTCGAAGTTATCGGCCGCCTGCCGGAGCCGGTCGAGCTCGGGGAAGTTCTCCGGGCCGAACTTCACCGCCAGCGCATCGAGCGAGGCGATCGAGTTTTTCCTGAGGACTTCTTGCCAGGTTTCCATGATGCCTCTCTAACAGGTGAGAAGTGAGAGGTGAGAGGTAAGAGGGACAGTTCCCCCCATCCTTCTCACTTCTTACTTCTTACTTCTTTCACGTAGACCACCTGATCATCGCCCGGAGCATAGAAGTCGGGAATCGTTGCTGTCGCCCGGTAGCCCCGGCTCTCGTAGAACCGGCGAGTAGCCGCATAGTCTGCCCGGCCGGCGGTCTCGACCACGATCAGCCGGGCGAGCCCGATGAGCCGGCGCTCCATCTCCAGCACCAGCGCGGTTCCGATCCCGGCGCCTTGCAGCGCCGGATCGACCGCCATCCAGTAGAGATCGAAGGTGCCGAGGGTGCAGGGAGTGGGCCCCCAGCAGATCCAACCCACCAGCCGGCCGTCCACATCTGCTCCCAGCGCGCTGTAGGGCTCGGGCCTGGGACCGGCGCGCACGGCCTCGTCGAAGACTTCGAGTGCGACAGGAATCTCATCCGGGCGGAAGAGTCCCACCGCACTGGTGATCTCCTCGATGCGGCCTCGATCGGCTGCGGAGAGGTGGCGGAGACGTGGTGAGACAAGGGTGCCGCTCAAGCGGCGGACACCCCACTGACGAGAGCGACAGCAGCGCGGTGGCTCTGCGAGCGCATGAGGGCCTCGTCTACGATATGCATGACGAGGTCATCGTAGCCCCAGCCAAAGGCCCGGCCCATGCGGGCCAGTCCGGCGTTGCTCGACAGATCGGGCGTGGGGTTGACCTCCAACACGTATGGCTGGCCATCGGCGCTCAGCCGTATGTCCACCCGGCCGTATCCCTCGCCATCGGACAGATGCTCCCAAGCGGTACGGGCGATCCGGCCCAGGCGGCTGGCCAGGTCTGGATCGAGCTCGGCCGGGCAGATAGGCACGGTGCCCTCATCCTCCGGGCTCCCCTCGATCCATTTAGCCGCGTAGCTCACGATGGGCCAGGTGCCGTCGGGCAGGGTGTCGAACCGGATCTCGGCAATGGGCAGCATCCGCTTGCCGACAAATCCCACGTTGAACTCGCGGCCGGGGATGTATTCCTGGACCAGGACCTCCTCGAACTGCTCCAGCATCTGGGCCACCCGCTTCTTGAGCGCGCGCTTGCTGGTGCACACCGAGCCGTTGTCGATGCCGACGCTGGCGTCCTCGGCCGCTGGCTTCACGATGGCCGGCAGGGGGAACTCCGCGGCGGCCTTGTTGGCCTGGGCCACCATGAACGCCGGGACTGGAAGGCCGGCGGAGGACAGCAGCGTGTTGGCGACGTGCTTCCGATGGCAGACGCTGGTGGGCCAGGTCCGGCAGCCGGTGAACGGGACCCCGGTGAGCTCGAGGGTGCCTACCACGAAGTCCTCGAAGCGGGCGTGGCCGTTGATCCCTTCGCAGAGATTAAAGACCAAGTCGGCCCGTCGGGCCCGGGAGAGCCAGCGGAAATCTCCGAGGCGGACCGGAAGGAGCTCGACCTCGTGGCCCCGGCGTCGGAGGACGTCGCGCACTTCGTGGACGTTGGCCACGACCGCGGCTACGTCCTGCGGACTCCACTCTTCGCTGCCCGCGTCGAAGAGAATGGCAACTTTCATCAGGCAACCTCCGCCAGGAGTGAACGGCCGCTTATCCGGCGCCAGGCGATGTCGGCGACGGTGCGGATGAGATCGTCGTAGCTCATCCCGGCCGCTGCCGCGGCCTTGGGGAAGCACGAATGGTCCCGCGGGTCGGGCAAAACGCCCGGGAGCGGGTTGAGCTCGACAACCATCGGGCGGCCAGCGGCGTCGCAGCGAATATCGACGCGGCACCAGTCGCGGCATTCCAGGGCGTGGTAGGCGGCCAGTGCGGCGGCCCGAACTTCCTCGGCCAGACTCTCCGTGATGTTGGCCGGGCATTCATAGATCTCGAGCGGTTTGCTCGGCGTGTCCCAGATCCACTTGGCTTCATAGCCATAGATCGGTGGGGCACCTCTGGGTAGCATATCAAATCGCATGCCGATAATCGGCAAACAGCGGGCTTCGTGCCCGTTGCCGAGAATGGCAACGGTGAATTCCTGGCCTGGCAGATAGCTCTCGATCACCACCGGCTCGGAGTAGGTGGCGAGCAGGTGAGAGACCTGGCGCACCAGCTGCGACCGATTGCGGCAGAGGCTCTTCACCGTGACACCCTTGCCCGAGCCCTCGAACGCCGGCTTCACGAAGAGCGGGAATGGGAGATCCACATGGCGGGCATCGTCGGGCGACTTGGCCAGCACGAAGGGAGACGTGGGCACGCCGCGATGGGAGAGGATCTCCTTGGCCCTGGCCTTGTGCAGGGCGAGGCTGAGCGTCAGCGGGTCCGAGGCGTGGCAAGGCACGCCGAGGAACTCGCAGATGGCCGGGACGTGCGATTCGCGGTTGGGGCCGTAGAGCCCCTCGGCGATGTTGAAGACGAAGTCGGGCCGGAGCAGCGCCAGCCGCGCGGGGAAGCTGGCGTTGGCCTCAAGACGAGAGACTTGACCGACAGTGCTCAGCGCCCGCTCGACCGCATCAATGGTGGCGGGCTCGTCCCACTCGGCGTAGAGGTCGGGTTGCTGGAGATCCGGGCGGAGTGCCCGAGACTGGTTGGAGGAAGGGGATTCGGATTTCGCCCCGGCTGGACTAGCCGGCGCCGCTGGTTTGAGATTGAAGGCGAGTCCAATCCGAACTGCCAAAGGCTTCCTCTACAAAAAAGGCCGTCTGCGAGAGACGAGCCGAGACGAGTACCTTCGATCGATGCATCTAAGGTAAGAAAGAGTTTTTCATCACACAATAGTTTTTGGGGAAGAAGTCGGAACGAGTTTTTGGAGGTCAAGGAGGTCTAGAAGGTCAAAGTGTAGACGTCTACGCGAGAATTCAGCTCCCGCACCGAGTCCTAGACGTGGTTCCTCGACCTCTATCTAGACTTTATGAAACCCCACTCGACCCGCCTCGCTCCCCTCGGTGGTCCGGTAGATCTCGAAGTCGTTGAAGAGCGCCGGCGCCTCCTGCTGGAGCACCCGCAGACAGGAAACCGCCATCCGCCGAATCTCCAGCTCGGCCCCCTCACCCAGGCGCAGCTCCAGCATCGTGCGCCATGCCCGTACGTTGGCGCTGACTACGATCTTCACCTCGGTGGCGTTGGGCAGGACGCTGCGGCCGGCCTCGCGGGCCATCTTCCGGCGCTGGACCTTGTCCTCCACCCACTCATAGCGGCTCATCAGCCGCTCGACGGAGGCTACGTAGGCGGTCTGCGCAGCACCCACCTGATCGGTCCATTGGGCCTCGAGCTCGGGATCGCCCATGATGGCGGGCGGCATCACGAACGCCGCGTGCGACTCGTCCACGTAGCGCTGCGAGAGCTGGGAGAAGCCCCAGCCCGCCCGGTGGCGCACCAGCTCATGGCTGCAGGAGCGGGAGATTCCCTCGATCAGCATGACATAGGTGGCATGCTCGAACACCGAGCCGTGGCCCTGCCGCAGAATGTTCTGGAGGTACTCCGCGGTGGTGCGGCCGGCCGGGTTGTGCTGGCTCATATAGCAGAGCCGGCCGGCGAATTCGGCGATCCGCTCGCCGTCGCTCGACTCGCCCTTCCATTGGACCGGAAGGTGGGCCGGCTCGATGAACTGGGGCCGGGCGATCAGGGTGATGCGGGGCTCTCGGAGGATTTCCATGTAGGCTATGGGCTATGGGCTATGGGCTATGGGCCACTGGCTCATTGAGAACTAGCGGCCAGGAAATTAACAGTGTGCGATGAGCTCAGAACGCAGGGCCATAAACCAACAGCCAATAGCCCATAGCCAATAGCCTAGTCTGCCAGCTCCAACCTGCACCGCCCATATCCGCCATTAAGCTCGATCTCCCGGAGGGCTCGCTGAATATCGGCCGGGATGGGCGCGACGCCGGACCCGACCTTTAACCTGCTGACTGGCGGCTGGCCGGACGGAAGGATAATCCCCGGATTGAATATTCCGAGGGGATCGAACGCCGCTTTCACCAGCCGGAACAGATCCAGCACCTCGGGGCCATAGGTATCGAGCAGGGTCCCGGCCCGGAGCCGGCCGTCTCCGTGCTCACCCGAGGGCGTGCCGCCAAGCCGGATGACGGCGGCGGTAACGTCCTGGAACAGACGAGCGACCGGCCCTTCCCACCCGTGGCGTGCCACGTCCGGCAGCAGGTTCACGTGGAGGTGGCCGTCGCCCGCGTGGCCGAACATCACCACCGGGATGTCGTGCTCGGCGGCCGCCCGTCGCACCGCGGCGATATACTCGCCCATCTTCTCGACCGGCACGCACCCATCCTCGATCACTTGGAGCGAGCGCCGGCTCTCTGGCAGTCCGGCGAGAATAGGACTCGCCGCATGGCGGATCGCCCAGAGCTGCTCCGCCTCCGGTGGCGAGTAGGCCGCGTCTACCGCGGTGGCCCATCCCGCCACCGCGTCGGATGCCCGGTTGAGAGCCTGGCGCAGGTCCTCGGCGTCGTCCCGCTCCAGCTCGACCAGCACGATGGCCTTGATCCCGGAGCTGAGGCCGGCGGTTGACAGCCGGTCCTCACCCAGGAGATCGAGAAAGGACCGATCCAGCAGCTCCAGGGCCGATGGCTGGAACTGGTACAGCGCGCCGACCACGTCGCCCAGATGTGCGAGTGAAGACAGGTGCACCCGAAGGCCTGCTCGGAAGGCCGGCACGTCATCCAGCCGCCACTCGATCTCGGTGACGATGCCGAGAGTGCCCTCAGCCCCGATGAGCAGATCCAGGACGTCGCCGGAGGCGAGGTAGGCGTCGAGCGCGTAGCCCGACGAATTCTTCCGGGTCCTGGGAAAGCGATCGGCGATCAATTTGGACGCGGCCTGGATTCGGGGCGCCGCGTCGCGCTCGAAACGATCGACCAATCGAGAGGGAGCCTGCGCCCCACGTGACAGCCACACCTCTTCTCCTTCCGACGTAACCAGCGTGAGCTCCTCGACCCACTTTCGCACGCTTCCATACCGGACCGATCTGGCTCCGGATGCGTTGGTGGAGACCATTCCGCCAAGTGTAGCCCAGCTGCCACTCGATGGGTCGGGAGGCAACCGGAGACCGAATGGCGCAGCCGCATCTGATAGCTCGGCCAGGGTTACCGCGGCAGTGGTGACGGCGCGGCGCCCGGCAGTGTCGATGTCGAGCCGGCGCCCGGACATCCCGGTCAGGTCCACGACGACGCCGTTTCCGACATTGCCGCCGCCCATGGCACTCCCCGCTCCACGGGGAACCAGTGAGACGCGGTGCTCGGTCGCCCACGCGATCAGGGTCTTCAGGTCTTCGACGTCGGCAGGCCGGGATATCGCTTCAGGCAGGATGCGGTAGATGCCGGCCCCCTCGGCATAGGCGGCTCGAGCCCTCACATCGGTTCGGTAGGCGCCCCGAACAGGCGGAGGAGGCAGCATGGGCCAAAGATAAGTTATCTTCACCCCTATGACCGAGGGTCCCCGCGCTCAACTCATCCATATAGATGTAGACCGCCGCCTGGGGCACGAGTGGGACGAGTGGGATGGCCGCCCGCTGCCCAATCAGGGCGACTACGACTCCCCACCCGCGCTCTTCTTCGCCTGGTCCGCCATCACGCTCGGCGTCGGGCTCGGAGTAGCCGCACTCGGTCTCTTTTTGCTCGCTCCCCGGCTGGCCGGCCTCCATCCATCCGTGCCCGCTGTCCTCTGGGGCACGCTGCTGTTGGGTGGCTCGCTGCTCTGGGCCTGGTGGGGTGTGCTCTTCCTATCATATGAGCTGCGCCGTCCGCTCCTGCCGGAGAGACTCGCGGAGCGGGGGCCGTTCCTCCGGCTGATGCGGCTCACTTCCCGGATTGCGGACCGCTTCGGTCGGCGCGATTGGGTGGAGAATGCGGCAGTGAAGGTCTACAACGCGCTGGCGATGATGCGGGGGCGGAAGGTCGGCCAGGGCGAGCTGCTGGTGCTCATCCCCCGGTGCCTGTCCAAGGTTACCCTGGACGGGGTGCTGGGCATCGCAGGGCGTTACGGGGTGCCGGTCTTCGTGGCCACGAGGGGCCAACTGGCGCGGAGGGTTATCCGGGAGCGCCGGCCGCGAGCCGTGGTGGCGGTGGCCTGCGAGCGCGACATGGTAAGCGGCCTGCACGATGTGGCAGGGAAGATTCCGGTGCTGGGGCTGACCATGACGCTGCCGTCCGGTCCCTGCAAGGACGCGTCGGTGAATCTGGGCCAGCTTGAGGAGTGGGTGCGGGCGTACGTAGTGTAAGCAACTTACCGCAAGACAAAGCGCAGAGGACGCAGATCACCGGGATAAGCAAAACCGACTAAGTAGTCTGGTTTTATCTGCGGTGATCCCTATTATCTGCGGCTAAGGCCTTTCCAAGCTATTCGAATCAGTGGTAGCCGCTGGCGGCTGCAGATTGGGCAGTGGCGGGCCGCCGTAACGTTCCACCAGCTGCTGCAAGACATTGCTGACCTTCTTGGCTACCGGATGGTCCAGGCTGACCTGGCGCTCGAGCTCGCGATAGGGCAGCGACGGATCTGCCTTGGGGCGGTAGAGCGTCTCAACCGTGAGTTGTGAGCTTCCCGGCCGCGCCGGATCGGCCCAGGCCCGAATTCGAACCACCCCGGACCCGATCGCCCGCCGCTGCCTGGCCGGCCGTCCGTTCCTGGCATCGAACCAGGGAGTCTCTATATAGCCGTCTCGCACCCGGACAATTCGGGTGGGAATCGAGTCCGCCTTCAGGGCTTCCGCCAATCGTGTCGTGGCCATCGGCACCGGTAGGCGGACTTCGCGTCCGAACGCCTCCGGTAGCGGAGGAAAGGGAGGTCTCGTGGTGGCCGGCTGGCAGGCCGCTGCGCCGGCCATCAACCCGATTACACCCAGCCAGTAGCGCACCATCAGTCCGCGTGCGGCGGGGTGTCAGGTGAATGCGAGTGCGGCGGGGCTCCCGGCGCATCGACGTGGCCTCGAGCGCGGATAGCCGCTGAGTCCGAACTGGCCTCCTCGCGCGCAGCCCCGGCGTCGTGATGATGCCCCTTGGTCCTCTCCCGGACCTCTGCCTGCAACACCTCGGTCGGTATCCCCGCGGCGTGCTCGAATACCAGCTTGCCTCCGTACACTCCGGTGGCAACCAGGAATCCCACCCCGACGACCGAGAGACCCAGACTCAGGGCCCGCTCGCCCGCGCCCATCCGGCGCTCGCGCACGATGCGCCACAGAGTGAGTACACCAAAGACAGCAAGAGTGATCAGCCCCAGCTGCTCATGGGTCTCCATCACCCGGTGGACCGCATCGCCGTGGGAGATGTGCTCCTCGGCCTCGAGTCCGGACAGAACGGCCACCGCGCCGCCGACTGCGCCGACCAGCATGGTCCACACGCCCACTTGCCGGAAGGACGGTCGCTTGGTAACGACCGCCAGGAGGTCGAAGAGAACGGCCGCCAGCAAAAGGGCGACCGGCAGGTCGTTCAGCGCTGCGTGGAGGCGGGGCCAGTCGTAGCCGAACATGTTGTCTCCAGTCGGGAGTTGGGAGTCAGGAGTCTGGAGTCAACAGCGGAATCAGTAGCACGCAGGGTAGGTCCCTCGCTGTGGTCGGGATGAGGAGCCTTGCTAGCATGATCAGCTCCCGACTCTCGACTCCTGACTCCCGACTCCCATCGGCATCGGTGGATCAGTCGAGTAATCATAAAACCCCTTGCCGCTTTTCTTGCCATGGTGCCCAGCGGCGACCATCCGCCGGAGCAGGGCCGGGGCACCGTAGCGATCCTCACGATAGGCATCCAGCATGATGTCGCCGATCCGGACCACGGTGTCCAGGCCGATGAAGTCGAGCAGCGAGAGCGGTCCCATGGGATGCCCGCAGCCCAGCTGCATGGCGCGATCGATGTCCTGGGTGGTGGCGGCACCACGCTCCAGGGCCCGCACCGCGTCCAGGAGAAACGGGACCAGCAGCAGGTTCACGATGAAGCCCGGCCGGTCCACCGATGCCACCGGCTCCTTCCCCAGCGCTCTGGCAAAGGCAAAGGCGCGCTCCAGGGTCTCCCGGCTGGTGGTGCCGGTGCGGACCACCTCGACCAGCGGCATCATCGGCACCGGGTTGAAGAAGTGGAGACCGACGAACCGATCCGCTCGCGAGGTGGAGTCCGCCATCGACGATATGGTCAGGCTCGAAGTGTTCGAGGCAAAGATCGTCTGTGGGCCACAGGTCTGGTCCAGCTCGTGCCACACGGCGTTCTTCAGCTCCAGCTCCTCGGTGACCGCCTCGATGACGATATCGCACTCTTTGAGCTGAGAGAGCTGAGTCACAAACCGAAGCCGGCCCAGGGCTGCTTCCCGGGTCTCGACCGGGATCTTGCCCCGCTCCACCAGGCGCCCGAGCGACTTGATGATCCCCGAGCGCCCCCGCTCCAGCAGCGGCTCGGCCACGTCGCGTACGGTGGTGTCGAAGCCGGCGGTGGCTGCTGCCTGGGCAATGCCGCTGCCCATGAGCCCGCAGCCGACCACGCCGACTTTGGAGATCTCAGTCATTGCGAGGGCGCTCGCGCCCGAAGCAATCCAGCCGCCTGACTGTGGAGTGCGGCGGGATCGCCACGCGGGCCGAAGGCCCGCTCGCGATGACTGTCATGATTTCAGGGCCTTCCGCACTTCATCGGCCAGCAGACCGAGGATCCCCGCATTACGGTCCGGCAGCTGATGCTGCGGCGTCGCACCGCCTTGCTCCAGAAAATCGAGCGCGCGCTCCAGACCGAGCTGGATGCGGGCGACGGCGGGGGCGAACCGGCGCAGCACACCGTATCCAACCCCGAACGCCACCGGAAGCGGAAGCAGGGCGAGTGGGAGTAGAGCGCCCAGTGCCACCAGGGCTGCAGTGCCGGCCACGCCGGCGCCCGCCAGCGCAGCTCCGGCCCCGACGTACTCGTTTCGGACTTTCCGGGTGTCAGCCGACAGGGCTACGTGCGTATACCCGGACTCGAGCGGAAGGATTGTGGCCGATACTGTCGCCACCCGTGAGAGCATGAACGGGCGCTTTCCGCTCCCGAACGCGGCAGTGGACCGGCGGAAGGCTGCCTGCATCCCACCGATCGGCTCCCAGGTGATACGGCCCGCCTGCTGCCGCTGCACGCAGAGCAACTCGTTCTTCTCGATCCAGCGGAGCAGTGCCTGTTCCACGCCGGCCGGATCGCCCCGCACCACTCTTTGCGCAGCGATCTCACCGGGGCCGGTGACCCGTTCAAACAGTCCGGCGGCTCCGATGCTACCCAGGCGGGTCCGCTCCTCCAGCAGAGCCTGCTGGAGGTACTGGCCCGGGATGCCCACCTCGCGGCCGAGGGCCATCAGCTCGTCCGATGTGAGACCGTCGCCCGTGTCCCGCTCCGCCGTCTGGAGCTCGGCGGCGCGCTGAATGATCCGCTCCAGCGCGGCGCGATCGATCCGAGCGGGTGTAGCGTTGCTCATGCTACTCCTGCTTGGCGGTCCGAGCAGCCTGCAGGCGGAGCTGGGACATCAGGGAAGAGAGGTCGGATGCGGGAAGCGCGGGGCCGGCGGGCTCCGCCGAACTCTCAACCCGCGGTGCCGCAGCTGCAGCCGGCGTGAGGAAAGGCCGGAAGAGGTCCATCGGAATGGGGAAGATCGTCGTGGAGTTGTTCTCGGCTGCTATCTCGACCACGGTCTGCAGGTAGCGGAGCTGGAGAGCCGTCGGCTCCTTCGCGAGGTTGCCGGCTGCCTGCGCCAGGGTCTCGGAGGCCTGAAGCTCTCCCTGGGCGGCGATCACCTTGGCCCGGCGCTCCCGTTCCGCTTCCGCCTGCCGAGCCATGGCCCGCTTCATCTGGTCGGGCAGGTCGACATCCTTCACCTCGACCGCCGAGACCTCGATACCCCAGGCGTCGGTGCGCTCGTCGATGATCTTCTTGAGCACCGCGTTGATCTTCTCGCGGTCGGACAACAGCTCGTCGAGCTCGACCTCGCCCAGAACGGAGCGCAAGGTGGTTTGCGCCAGCTGGCTGGTGGCGTAAAGGTAATCCTCGATGATAATGACTGCCCGCTCCGGATCCGTCACCCGCATGTACAGCACGGCGTTCACCTTCACCGAGACGTTGTCCCGGGTGATCACGTCCTGGGGGGGGATGTCCATGGCCACGATCCGAAGGGAGACCCGCTTCTGGCTGGCGAATCCGGCCGGGAGGAAGATCAGCCCGGGGCCTTTCGTGCCCCAGAATCTCCCCAGAAAGAAGGTGACGCCCCGCTCGTACTGCCGCAGTACCCGCATGCTCAGGAACGAGTAGAGGACTGCGACCACCAGTCCCGGAATCAAGAAGTCCATGGCCTCATTTTCATCCTGAAAGAGCTTCGACGATCACCGCCGCCCCTTGGCCGCCTCCGATGCACGCGCTACCCAACCCGTACCGCCCACCGCGGCGGCGGAGGGCGTGCAGCAAGTGGAGCGTGATCCGCGCACCGCTTGCTCCGAGCGGGTGTCCCAGGGCGATGGCACCGCCATCCACGTTGGTCCGCTCCCGATCAAGACCCAGCTCCTTCTCCACTGCCAGGTACTGGGCGGCAAAGGCCTCGTTCACTTCGACGAGATCCATGTCCTCCAGTTTCAGGCCCGCCCGTTCCAGCGCCTTCCTCGCGGCCGGCGCCGGACCGATGCCCATATATGCCGGCTCTACCCCGACACTCGCCCAGGCGAGAAGACGTCCGATCGGCCGGAGCCCACGCTCGGCGGCAAAGCCCTCGCTGGCCATGACCAGTGCCGCGGCACCGTCACAGATGCCCGACGCGTTACCGGCCGTCACCACCCCATCCTTCCTGAAATAAGGCGGCAGCTTGGCCAGGGCCTCGATCGTGGTTCCGGGTCGCATGTGCTCGTCGGCGGCCCAGTTGTCGGTCTGCTTCGTCTTCCGGTTCTGGATGGGAACCGGCACTACCTCGTCCGCGAAGACTCCTGTCTCCCACCCGGCGGCGGCGGCGGCCTGGCTGCGGGCCGCATAGCAGTCTACCGCCTGCCGGCTGATCTGGTACTTCGTCGCCAGGTTCTCGGCCGTCTCCGCCATGGAGAGTCCGCAGCCGGGATCGCGCAGAGCCTCCCAGAGGGTGTCCTCCAGCGGAGCCGCGGGACCGAGCCTGAGACCCCAGCGGGCACCCCGCACTACGTGGGGCGCCTGGCTCATCGATTCGGTCCCACCAGCCAGCACCACCCGCGACTGGCCCAGCACGATCTGCTGCGCCGCCTGAGCGACGGCCTCGAATCCCGATCCGCACAGGCGGTTGACCGTCACGGCGGGGGTTTCGATTGGAAGGCCGGAGCGAAGTCCGACATGGCGTGCGAGATAGATGGCGTCGGCGGAGGTCTGGAGGACGTTGCCGAAGACGACGTGATCGACCGCCGAGGGCTCTACGCCGCTCCGGGTAAGGGCTCCCTTGCTCGCGATCGCGCCGAGGTCGGTGGCGGAGAGATCCTTGAGGACGCCGCCGAAGGAGCCGAAGCCGGTGCGGACACCGGAAAGGAAAACCACAGCGGCCAGGGGTGTTGGGGGGCTCACGCGGATGAACTCCGGTGGGCGGAACGGAGGGGGGACTTATGCTGACGATTCATTGGACGGGGAAATATGCCCCCCCGGCGGGGGCACATCAAGCAAAGTGTCTTTACTGGTACCAGCCCACACCGAGGGAAATCCGGTTGCTGCCCGGCGTCACCGTTTCGCCCGCCAGGAGCGGCTTGCCGAATCCCCGGTAGAACGCTCGAGAATACGACGCCTGAAGGCTCCACTTCGAGCCTCCCGGGCCACGGATGTGCCGAGCGACGTACGCACCGGGAGCCAGAACCACGGGCGTCACATTGGCGGCTGAGATGATTCCCACGCCGAACCGCAACCGGGTCGATATGCGGGACCCCTGGATGGTGATGGGCCGGAGCTCGTATTCGCCGTCCTGGTCCGGGTAGATCTCGACGATGGACGAGCCGCTGGCGGTC
>Ga0180121_10000806_pt1 | contig 13206 bp, 11 predicted proteins | sample AntDrymUQ5402106_2_FD_129676 | JGI IMG/M metagenome (GOLD analysis project Ga0180121, IMG submission 129676) | Polar desert sand microbial communities from Dry Valleys, Antarctica - metaG UQ540 (21.06) (version 2) (version 2) | ecosystem: Environmental > Terrestrial > Soil > Desert | place...
CGCGTCGCCGGCGAGAACGAGGAAGGCCTCGTCGTCGTGAGTCAGGAAGTCGGCAACGTTGCGGACGCCTCCCGCCGTCCCCAGCAGCTCCTCCTCACGCCGGTAGGAGACCTCGACGCCGAGCTCGGAGCCGTCCCCGACCCTGCTTTCGACGGTCTCTGGGAACCAGTGCAGGTTGGCGATCACCTCGCGGACACCGTGAGTTGCGAGCAGGCGGACCAGCTGCTCGACGATCGCCACGTTGGCGACCGGCACCACCGGTTTGGGAATTCCCTCGGTTAGCGGTCGCAGCCTCGTCCCGAGGCCGGCTGCCATGACCATCGCGCGCATCCCTGCACGATATGGGCTGCTAGGGCCGCCCGAGGCGCTCCTTGAGGTTCTCGATCATCGCGACCGGGGTCGGGTCGGCGCCGGCGCGGGCGGCGAGCTCGAGCGAGAGCAGGTCGCCGAGCATGACCGCCCAGAGCAGGCGCTCGGTCCGGCTCTCGCCCTCGGTCTCGAGGCGGATGACGTCATTGGCGTTCGCGCCGATCAGCTCGGCCGTCAGCTCGACCCGCTGGCGCTCGCGCGGGTGCTGGTCGTCGTCCTCGAGGAAGATCGCCGTGTAGGCGTCCTGCGGCGCGCATTCCCAGCCGACGATCTCGTTGTGGTCCATCTCGGGGAGCTGGTGGTCGAAGGCGGGAAGCTTGGCGTTCTCGTTGATCTGGCACTTCCAGCGATACGCGATCGGGACCGTAAGGCCACAGCCGTAGAGCAACGGCACCGAGCCGTAGATGCGCTCGGCCAGCTCCTTCGCCTTGGCGAGCAGCGAGTCCTTCGCCGCCTCGAGGTGAGCGGCCGAGCTGTCGATCTCCATCCGGATCGCGTCGCCGGCGCCGACGAGCGCCGCGACCTCGGCGGCGATCGCGAACGTGTAGCCGACCGCCGCACGCGGCTGCAGCCCCGCCGGCATCCCGATGACCGGGACGCCGTCGCGACGCGCCGACTCGGCGAGCACGCCGCCGGTGGTGGCGACGATGCGCTGCGCCCCGACCGCCTCGGCGGCGGCGTAGCAGGCGAGGGTCTCCTCGGTGTTGCCCGAGTAGCTCGAGCAGAAGATCACGCGGTCGGGAGGCGTCCACGACGGGACGCCATATCCGCGGACGACGTCGAGCGGCTGGCTCAGCCTGGTCCCCATCGCGGCGGCGGCGAGGTCACCGCCGATCGCCGAGCCGCCCATGCCGCAGACCAGGAGTCCGGTGCACTCGATCGGGTCGAGCTTCGCAGCGGAGACGCGCCAGAGCGCATCGCGGAGATGATCGGGCAGCGAGAGCGCGGCATCGAGCTGGTCGCCGGAGTCGTGCTTGCCGATCCGCTCGGCGAGGTCCGCCATCAAACGACCTCCCGATCCTGCTTTCGAGGGATGGCGCGACCCAGCGAAACCGCATCCGGCCCATGGGCCGGATGTAGGGCCGGATTGCCGGTCGCAAGCTCCCTCGCGGAGGATCTCGTCGCAGTCATCTCAGACCGTCTCCTCCGGCTGCACGCGGGCTCCCGGTTCGAGGGCGGCGTCGGCGGTGATCGTCGCGCCGGCACCGATCACCGACCCGTCGGGGACCGCGGCGCCGTCCTCGACCATCGCTCCGGCGGCGAGAACGGCGCCGGTGACGACGGCTTCGGCGCCGATCCGGCAGGCCGGGTGGAGCGCGGAGGCCTCGATCCTTGCCCGCTCCCCGACGCTCGCGCCGGCGCCGATCACCGCCCGCGGTCCGATCGCGGCCGCAGCGGCGACCTCCGCGTCGGACTCGACCCAGGTGAGCGCGCCGACGCCTGCGTCGGCGGCGACCGTCGCGCCATCGCTGACGTAGCGGCCCTCCCCGTCGACCTTCGCGCCGGGCTCGGACTCGACCGCGCGAGAGAGGATGTCCCAGCAGGCCTCGAGGTAGCGATCCGGTGTCCCGATGTCCATCCAGTAGCCGTCGAGTCGCAGCGAGTAGAGGCCGTCGCCGACGAGCCGCGGCCAGATCTCGCGTTCGATCGAGACGTCCTGATCGGGCGCGACGAGGTCGAGCACCTCCTTCTCGATCACGTAGACGCCGGCGGAGACCTCATCGGTGTCGATCTCGCCGGGCTCGGGCTTCTCGAGGAACTCGTGGATCTCGCCGTCGGTCGAGCGCCGGACCAGCCCGAAGCCGGTCGGGTCCTCGACCGGGTGGAGGCCGAGCGTCGCGCGGGCGCCCCTCGAGATGTGCTGGTCCATGAGCGCCGTCAGATCGAGGTCGGTGAGGCTGTCGCCGTTGAGGGCGAAGAAGCGATCGTCGAGCAGCTCGGCGGCGAACCTGATCGCGCCGGCGGTGCCGCGAGGCTCGGGCTCCTCGACGTAGTGGAGCTTCGGGCCGCCGGGGATCTCGTCGCCCAGGGTGGCGCGAAGCTGATCCGCCAGGAAGCCGCAGGCCATGACTACGTCGTCGACCCCGTGGCGAGCGAGCCAATCGATCATGTAGCGGATGAACGGCCGGTCGACCAGTGGGATGACCGGCTTGGGAAGCGTGAGCGTGACCGGCCGCAGGCGAGTGCCGTGGCCGCCGACGAGAATCAGCGCCTGCAAGGAGTCTCCGTGGCCGCGTCACGCATGAGGGCGCTTTGTATCGGTTCGGGGGTCCGCGGCGCGCCGTGAGCGCGACCGGGAACGCGGGAGGTGGCTAATCGCGCGCTCGGCCGGTCGAGCCGCGACCGATCCCCTCGTAGCTGAAGCCCGCGGCTCTCAGCGCCTCGGGGTCGAGGAAGTTGCGACCGTCGAGGATCAGCGGCCGGCTCATCGCACCGGCGAGCGAGGCCCAGTCGAGGTCGGCGAACTCAGGCCATTCGGTGACGAGAATCGCCGCGTCCGCCCCCTGCAGCGCGGCCTCCGCCGAGGAGGCGAGCTCGATCGACGGCAGCAGCCCGGCGGCGCCCTCGTGGGCGACCGGATCGTAGGCGGCGACGGACGCGCCCTCCCCCTGCAACCGGGCGGAGAGCACCAGGCTCGAGGCCTCGCGCATGTCGTCGGTGTTCGGCTTGAAGGCGAGGCCGAGCAACGCGATCCGCTTGCCGACCAGTGAGCCCAGGTGCTTCGTGAGCTTGCCGATCACGCGCCGCTTCTGCAGCTCGTTGACCTCGATGACCGAGTTGAGCAGCTGGAAGTGATACCCGGAGTTACCGGCCAGTTGTTTCAGGGCACTGACATCCTTAGGGAAGCAGGAACCGCCATAGCCGATCCCGGCGTTCAAGAAGGACCGCCCGATCCGCTGGTCCAGCCCCATCCCCCGCGCCACCTCGGTGACGTCGGCGCCGACCTCCTCGCAGACGTTCGCGATCTCGTTGATGAAGGAGATCTTCGTCGCCAGGAAGGCGTTGGAGGCGAGCTTGATCATCTCGGCGCTGGCAACATCGGTACGTACGAGCTCGCCGCCGAGCGGCTCGTAGATCGCGGCAACTGCGTCAGCTGCCCACTCGTCGCCCGTATCGGCGCCGATCACGACCCGGTCGGGGTTGAGGAAGTCGTCCACCGCGGAGCCTTCCTTGAGGAACTCCGGGCAGGAGACGTAGGCGAGCGAGGGGAGGTCGCGGCGAATCGACTGACCGGTGCCCGACGGCACGGTGCTCTTCATCACGAGCGCCTGCTCCGAGTCGCCCGAGAGCTGATCGACTACCGAGCGGACGCGCGAGAGGTCGGCGTCGCCCGAGTAGGTGGGGGGGGTGTCGACGCAGCAGAAGAGGAGCCGCGCGTTCGCCAGCACCTCCATCGAGGTCGTGAAGTGCAGCCGCTCGGCATGCTCGGCCACGAGCTCGGGCAGCCCCGGCTCGTGGATGGTCAGCCGACCGCGTGAGAGGCTCTCGACCTTCGTCGCGTCGACATCCATCGCCCAGACGTCATGTCCGCGCGAGGCGAAGCAGGCTGCCGTCACGAGCCCGACCCAGCCGACGCCGACGACGCCGATCACCTCCCGCTGCGCCTCGAGGGGGACCTCCGCTGCGCTCAACCGTGCGCCTCGTTCATCGAGGCCGCGATCGCGAGCATGTCGGCCTCCTCGAGCGTCTGCGCGAGCGTGTTGCTGATCCAGTAGGAGTTGCCTTCGATGTCGTGCCAGGCGACCATCCGAAGCCGGTCGCCGTCGTAGTAGAGGTCATAGACGCGGCCGTCGATCTCACGCGACTCGGACTTGTCGTTGAGGATCGGCGGATCACTCCAGGTCGTCCCCTCGACCCCGTAGTACTCGGTCAGGGTGGACGGGGTCTCGTAGGCGATGACGAGCTTGTAAGCCGGCTGCTTGTGGTCCTCGAGGTCCATGATCTCGTACTGCCGCGAGCCCGTGCTGTAGGTGGAGCCGGGGACCACCGCGGTCGGGACCCAGACGGGGAGCTTGAGGCGCCGGGCGGAGGTCGATCCGAACCGGGCGAAGCTCGCGTCCGCCTCGATCACGCTTGAGCCCGCGGTAGGGTCCTCCTCCTCCTTCTTCTTCTTCTCAGCCTTCTTCTTGCCGTCTCCATCGGCCTGCTTCTGGTCCGCGTTGTCCCCACCGCGCGGGCCCTCCGTCGTGGCGCCGTTGAGGAACTCGTCGACCGCCTTCTTGATCTGCTCCTCGCTGGCGGTCACGTAGGCGACGCCGTTCTCGTCGACGTCTGCGAGGTTGCCCTCGAAGGAGACCTGCTGGATCGGTACGTCGCGAACGGCGATGAAAGCCTTCAGGATCTCGATCACCTCGCCCGCCTCGTCGACGTCGGAGCTCGTGTACTTCGTGAAGATGTCGATCAGGTCGTTGCCCTTGCCGTTGAAGACGAGCTCCGACGGCCTGATCTTCTGCCGCGCCTCGCGGAGGAAGTCCTGCTGGCGGGCGGCGCGGACGATGTCGTTGTCCTCGTGCCGGTAGCGCACATAGGCGAGCGCGTCGAGGCCGCAGAGCCGCTGATAGCCGGCGTTGATGTCGATCTCGGCGTACAGCTCCGCTCCGTAGGCGCCCTCATTGCTGTTGAAGTACTTACGGTCGATGTCGACGTAGACGCAGTCGATCGCGTTGACGGCCTCCGCGAAGCCCACGAAGTCGACGTTCACCACATGGTTGATCTTCAGCCCGGTCAGATCGCGAACGGTGTCGAGCGTCCTCTTCACGCCGCCCACGGTGTAGGCCTCGTTCAACCTGCCCGTCCCGTAGTTGGGGATCTCGACCTTGAGGTCGCGCGGCAGCGAGAACAGGGACAGGATGCCGTTGTCGGAATCGACGCGAAGCAGCATCGTCGTATCCGAGCGTCCCGGGTCCCCGGGCGTCTCCGACCGCTTGTCCGAGCCGACGATGAGGATCGTTTGCGGGTCACCCGGCGGGATCTCGTCGAGGCGGTCCGCGATGCCCGGGATCGGCTGCAGGTCGGCTGCGACATCGGTCAAGAAGAGCAGGAACGAGAGCGCCACGGCGGTGGCGGTGGCGATCACGATCAGCATCGACCCGGTCAGGAATCGCCACCACAGCGCCGGCGTCTTGACGTCGAGGTCGGCGTCATCGATCAGCCCGCCCCCGGCCCCCAGGCCCACGGCAGCCGACGGCCGGGGCGCCAGCGGTCGAGGCCGGACGATCGTGTGCTCGGTCGCCGGAGGCTCCGGGGCCGCGGAGGCGTCCACATCCGCAGGTCCGTCGGGAGGCTGGTGGGCCGGCGAGCCCCCCTCCGGCGGGGGAGTGGACACGTCCGCGGCGGCGACCGGAACGTCGGAGACCGCGTCACCGTGGACGCCATCGGCGCCGTCGTCGGGGACCGCGACATCCTCATCGTCGGGGCCGGCGACCAAGTCATCCTCGTCGTCGGCACGGTCATTGGCAACGACGTCATCCTCCTCACCGTCGTCGGCGACCGCATCCTCCTCGCCGGTGAAACCCTCCTCGCCCACCGCAGCCCACTCGTCGGTCTCCGAGCCGGTGCCGCCCGGGACCGGTGCCGCCCGCTCGGAGGAATCCGTGTCGTCGGAGCGGACCTCTCGGGGACCCTCCGGCTCGCCGTCCTCGGGCTCGTCGCCGGTTGCCGCCGACCGACCGACCTCGTGCTCGATCTCGGCTTCGATCCGCGCGAACTCCTCGGTCAACCCGAGGCCGTCCTTCTCCTCCTCCTCGCCGTCGCCCGCCGCGCCGTCGCCGGCCGGATCGTCCTCGAGATCCTCGTGCTCATCGTCCTTGTCGCTCATCCGAGGCTCCCATTCATCGAGGCGGGAAGGGAGCGAGCGAAGTCGCAGAGGGTGCGGCGATAGGCGCCGAGAGACGACATCGAGACCCACTCCTCGGGGCCGTGATGCCCGCCGCCGACGGGGCCGAACTCCACCGCCGGGACGCCGACCCGGATGAACGAGACGGCGTCGGAGGCCCCATCGCGCCCGATGCTGGTCACCTCACCGAGATGATTGGGCTGCGCGGCGTCGCCCAGCGCCTGAACGAAGGGGGAATTGACGTCGACCTCGACCGGCTCCCGGCTGAAGGTGGAGACCACATTGGTGTCGGGGATCTGCCGGATCTGCTCGAGGATCGAGTCGGGGTCCTGATCGGGCAGGTAGCGGATGTCGACGTCGATCGCGCAGGTGTCAGGCACTTTGTTCAACGCGTCCCCGCCCAGAATCCGTCCGAGGTTGATCGAGGGGCGGTCGAAGAGCTCGGACGACTGCCGCGAGAATGGTAAGGCCTCGATTCCTCGGAAGACCGAGAAGGCCTTGGTGATCGCGTTGTCTCCCTCCCAGGGAGTCGATCCGTGCGCCGCTCGGCCGGCGACCTCGATCCGCAGCGCGAGCACGCCTTTCGCCGCGACGCCAATCAGCATGTCGGTCGGCTCGCCCGTGATCGCGAAATCTCCCCCGTAGCCCGCGCCGACGAGCACGTCAGTGCCCCGGTCGAACTCCTCCTCCGTCTCCTCGTCCGGCACGAGCGCGAGTCGGACCCGGATCGCGTCCTGGTCCCGCAGGTCGGCGAGGGTGAGCATCATCGCCGCGACGGCGCCCTTCATGTCGTATGCGCCCCGCCCGATCAACCGGTCGTCCTCGACGAACGCATCGAATTGGCCATCGCGGCCCGGGACCACGTCGATGTGACCGTGGATGACGATCACCGGACCCTTCTCGGGCCCGACCTCGGCGAGCACTATCGGGAGATCGCGAACCGTCAGCTGGATGGTCGGGATGTCGCGCGCCTCGAGCCATCCCTTGACGAACCCGGCGCAGTTGCGAATCTCCTCGGACGTCGAGGTGTCGTAGCCGATCAGCTTCTCGGCGAGGAGGCGTTCCTGCATCCGGGCAGCGTAGATGACGAAGGTTCGCTAACAGACTCGATTCCGCGGTCCAGCCTCAGCCGCTCGCTTCGTCGAGCAGCTGCAGCAGCTCGTGGGCCGCCAGCTCGATCGTCTTGTGCTTCCACTCAGCGGCCCGGTACTGACAGGCGATCAGGCCGCTGCGGTGGATGCGCCGGAAGTCCCCGTAGACGAACCCGTAACGAGCCTTCGTCTCCTCCGTGGCTCCGTCGGTGAGCGCGAGGTGCCACTCGCCGTACTCGTCCCAGGAATGCGACTCGAGGTAGGCGTTCTCGTCGTCGGCGCCCGGCTGGACGTCTCCCCACTCGCTGTCGAGCACGTACTGGCGCCCATCGATCAGCCGGCGGGCTCGCTCCACGCCTGAGTCGTTGACCGAGTATGAGGCCACGGCTCGGAGCGCTAGCGCTCCGCGATCTCCAGGAAGGCCTGCGCCCGGGCCTTGTCCTGCTCGGCGGTTCGGAAGGCGGCCGAGTCCTCCTCGGCCTCCCCGAGCCGCTGCTCGGCGTCGTCGAGGCGGCTCTGCTGCTCGGAGGCGTCGAGCGAGCCGGGATCGTTCGCCTCGCCGACGAGGATGATCACCTTGTTGGCGAAGACCTCGAGCCAGCCCTCGGCGGCGGCGAAGCGTTGCCCACCGTCGCCCGAGCCGAACTCGGACTCGTCCTCGTAGATCCGCAGCTCGTGGGGAACCACGCGCGCCAGCATCGGCGCGTGACGGGCGCGCACGCCGATCTCGCCGACGACCGTGCGGGTCGACACCTGGTAGGCCTCGCCCTGGAAGACCTCGCCCTCGGGAGTGAGGATTTGCGCGTGGAGCTTGTGGTCGCCTTCAGCCATGGTCGATCGGGCCGGAACGGGCGGCCGCTAGGCCGCCGCCCCCGCCTGCTCCTCCTCGCGCTCCCGCTTCTCCTTTGCCTCCTCTTGGTCCTCCGACTCGGCGTCGGCGCCGGCGGTCTCGTCCTCGCCCTCGCCCTTCGATTCGGACAGCACCTGCTCGATCGAGCCCTTCATGTAGAAGGCGGCCTCCGGGATGTCGTCGTGCTCGCCGTCGACGATGCTGCGGAAGCTCGCGACGGTCTCGGCGACCGGGACGACCTCGCCCGGGCGGCCGGTGAACGCCTCGGCGACGTTGAACGGCTGACTCAGGAAGCGCTCGATCTTGCGGGCGCGGTTGACCTGCAGCTTGTCCTCGTCGGAGAGCTCGTCGATCCCGAGGATGGCGATGATGTCCTGCAGCTCCTTGTAGCGCTGCAGCACCTCCTGGACGTCGGTCGCGGTCCGGTAGTGATCCTCGCCGAGGATGTCGGCCTTGAGGATCGTCGAGGTCGAATCGAGCGGGTCGACCGCCGGGTAGATGCCCTTCTCCGAGATCGACCGCGACAGGGTCGTCGTCGCGTTCAGGTGCGCGAACACCGACGCGGGCGCCGGATCCGTCAGGTCGTCGGCGGGTACGTAGACGGCCTGGATCGAGGTGACCGATCCGTCCTTGGTCGAGGTGATCCGCTCCTGCAGCTCGCCCATCTCCGTCTCCAGCGTCGGCTGGTAGCCGACCGCCGACGGCATCCGGCCCAGCAGCGCCGAGACCTCGGAGCCCGCCTGCACGAAGCGGAAGATGTTGTCGATGAACAGGAGCACGTCCTGCCCCCCCGCCTCGCGGAAGTACTCCGCCATGGTCAGGCCGGTCAGGGCGACTCGCAGCCGGGCGCCCGGGGGCTCGTTCATCTGCCCGAACACCATCATCGTCTTGTCGATGACGCCGGACTCGGTCATCTCCATGTAGAGGTCGTTGCCCTCCCGGGTCCGCTCGCCGACGCCGCAGAAGGCCGAGAGGCCGCCGTGCTCGGTCGCGATGTTGTTGATCAGCTCCTGAATCAGCACGGTCTTGCCCACGCCGGCGCCGCCGAACAGGCCCACCTTGCCGCCCTTGGCGTAGGGAGCGAGCAGGTCGACGACCTTGATCCCGGTCTCGAGGATCTCCTGCGTCGGGGTGAGGTCCTCGGCGGTCGGAGCCGAGCGGTGGATCGGCCAGCGCTCCTCGCCCTTCACGGGCTCGCCCTCGTCGATCGTCTCGCCGAGCAGGTTGAAGATCCGCCCGAGCGTGTCCTTGCCCACCGGCACGGTGATCGACGATCCGGTGTCGATCACGGGGTCGCCGCGGCGCAGGCCGTCGGTCGCGTCCATCGCGATCGCGCGGACGCGATCGTCGCCGACGTGCTGCTGGACCTCGAGCGTGAGGTCGATGCCGTCGCGACCATCTCCCTCGGGGACCTCGATCTTCAGGGCGTTGTAGATCTCGGGCAACCCCTCGGGGAAGACGGCGTCGACGACCACCCCGATCACCTGCTCGATCTTGCCGTTGGCGTGGCCGGCGCCGTTCGAAGAGCCGGCGGAGCTCGCGGCCTCCGACGAGGGCGACCCATCCTCGGCGGCGGGCACCGTCTGGACGCCGTCGTCCCCGGCCTCGATCGTCTCCTCGTTCGTCTCGGTCGCGTCTGTCTCGTTGTCAGCCATCTGGTCTCCTTCGTTCAGTGTCGAAAGTTGGGAAGCTCGTGGACTAGGAGGAGCCGAGCGCCTCGGCGCCGCCGACCACCTCGAGAATCTCCTGAGTGATCTCGGCCTGGCGAACCCGGTTCATCTCCAGGGTCAGGCTCTCGATCATGTCGCCGGCGTTGTCGGCGGCGCTGCGCATCGCGGTCATCCGGGCGCCGTGCTCGGACGCGGTCGACTCCAGCAGGCCCCGATATACCGAGAGGTTCACGTACTCGGCGAAGAGCAGCGAGAGCGCCTCCTCCGGCTCCGGCTCGTAGATCCAGTCGGAGCGACTCTGCGCCTCGGCGAGCTCGGGGTCCTGCTCCTCGGGCTCGTCCGGGATTCCCTCGCCGTAGACCTGCGCCTGCTGCAGCGGCAGCAGCGTCTGCCGGCGCACGTACTGGGTCAGCGGGGAGACGTAGCGGTTGTAGATCAGCTCGACGCGGTCGAGCTCCTCGTCGACGTAGCGCGACGTCACGGCGTCGCCGATCTCGCGGGCGTTTGCGAACGCGGGCCGGTCGGTGAAGCCGGTGAAGGAGTCGACGACGGTCTCGCCGCGGAAGGTCAGCGAGGAGGTGCCGCGGCGGCCGACGACGTAGTAGTCGACCTCGACGCCGTCGTGCCCGAATTCGGCTCCGAGCTTGAGTCCGGCGCGGATGATCTGGCTGTTGAACGAGCCCGCGAGGCCGCGATCGCCGGTGACGAGGATGATCCCGACGCGATTGGGCTTCTCGCCGTGCTGTTGCAGCAGCGGCACCCGGTTCTCGTCGCTCTTCGCCGCTTCGGCAACCCGCTGGGTGACCCGCCGGATCGCCTGCGCGTAGGGACGCATAGCGGCGATCCGCTGCTCGGCACGCCGCAGCCGCGCCGCCGCAACCATCTCCATCGCCCGCGTGATCTTGCGGATGTTCTTGACGGAGCTGATCCGCGTCTTGACGTCCTTCTGAGTGGCCATGAGCGTGGTGGCGAGGCGCCGTCAGGCGGTCGCGCCGGCCTCCTCCTTGTCCTCGGCATCATCAGCCGAGCCGTTCCGGCCCTCCGTCTGGTCCTCGCCAGACTCCTCCTCCGACTCGGCTGAGGTCCGCCCCCGCTTGTCGCGCTCCTCCTGGGACTTGACCCGGTCGGATTCGCCCTCCTCGAGCTCGCCGCCCTCGGCGTCGAAGTCGGGGCCGAAGTCGTCGACCATCTCCCCGATCGCGTTGCCGAGCTGCTCCTCCTGCTCATCGGAGAGCTGGCCGTCGTCGTTGATCGAGTCCATCAGCTCCGACTCCTCGCTGTGCAGGCGATCGCGGAGGGTGCTCAGGAACTCGGTGACCCGGTCGACCTTGATCCGGTCGAGGTAGCCGCCGGTGCCGGCGTAGATCGAGGCGACCTGGTCGGCGACCGAGAGCGGCGCGCGCTCGTTCTGGTTCAATGCCTCGACCAGCCGCTCGCCGCGCGAGAGCGTGCGCTGCGTCTCGGGATCGAGCTCGGAGCCGAACTGCGCGAATGCCTCGAGCTCGCGGTACTGGGAGAGGTCGAGGCGTAGCTTGCCGGCGACCCTCTTCATCGCCTTCGTCTGTGCGTTGCCGCCGACCCGGGAGACCGAGATGCCGACGTTGATCGCCGGGCGGACGCCCGAGTAGAACAGGTCCGACTCGAGGAAGATCTGACCGTCGGTGATCGAGATCACGTTCGTCGGGATGTATGCGGAGACGTCGGAGGCCTGCGTCTCGATGATCGGAAGCGCCGTGAGCGAGCCTCCGTCGAGGTCATCGGAGAGCTTCACTCCACGCTCGAGCAGCCGCGAATGCAGGTAGAAGACATCGCCGGGGTATGCCTCGCGACCGGGGGGACGCCGCAGCAGCAGCGACATCTGACGGTAGGCGTAGGCGTGCTTGGTGAGGTCGTCGTAGATGCAGAGCGAGTGGCCGCCCTTGTAGGTGAAGTACTCGGCCATCGCAGTGCCGGCGTAGGGCGCCATGAACTTGATCGGAGCGGCCTCGTCGGCAGGCGCGGCGACGATGATCGTGTTGTCCATCGCGCCCGCTTCATCGAGCGTGTTCATCAGCTGGACGACGGTCGCCATCCGCTGGCCGATCGCCACGTAGACCGAGACGACGTCCTGGTCCTTGTTGTTGATGATCGTGTCGATCGCGATCGCGGTCTTGCCGGTCTGGCGATCGCCGATGATCAGCTCGCGCTGGCCGCGGCCGATCGGAATCATCGCGTCGATCGCCTTCAGACCGGTCTGGAGGGGCTCCTTGACGCCCTGCCGCTGGACGACGCCCGGCGCCTTGTACTCCGCCGGGCGGGTCTCGGAGGTATTGACGTCGCCCTTGTCGTCGAGCGGGCGACCGAGCGGATCGACCAGGCGGCCGAGGAGCTCCTCGCCGACCGGGATCTCGAGCAGCTTTCCGGTCCGCTTGACCGTGTCGCCCTCGACGATGCTCTGCCAGTCGCCGAAGAGCACGGCGCCGACGTTGTCCTCCTCGAGGTTGAGCGCGAGGCCGGTCACGTCGTTCGGCAACTCGAGCATCTCGAGCGACATGCAGTTGTCGAGCCCGTGGACGCGGGCGATTCCGTCGGCGATCGACAGCACGGTGCCGACCTCGGCCAGATCGGCGCTGCCGGTCTCCAGGCCCTCGATCCGCTGACGCAGGATTGAGGAGATCTCGTCGGGCTTGATTTCCATTCTGCTCAGTTGCTCCTTGTCGTCTCGGTTTGGAAGTTCGATGTCTGGGTTGACGTGGGTGGTCGCTCGCGTCGCCACGATCAGGCGGCGGAGATGACCTCCTTGCGCAGCTTCTCGAGGCGGTTGCGGATGCTGGAGTCGAAGACGCGGTTGCCGACCTGGAGGACGAGCCCGCCGATGATCAAGTCGTCCACCTCGGTGGTCAGATTGATCGTCTTGCCGGTCTTCTTCTCGATCTCGGCTCCGATCGACTCGACGACGGCCGGGTCGAGCTCGATCGCGCTCGTCACGGTGACGTCGAGCTGGTCGTTCTCGATCGCCGCGAGCTCGTCGAAGCGGCGACGGATCCGGAAGAGCGCCGGCATCCGGTGCTTCTCGGCAAGCAGCTCGAGGAAGTTGACCAGCTCCTCGTTGCCACCGTCGACCGCCTTCGCGATCCCGTCGCGTTTCTCGGCCGACGAGAAGTACGGGCTGAAGAAGAACACCTGGAGGTCGCGGTCGGTGTCGACCGCGTCGGCGAACTCGCCGAGCTGCTCCTGCACCTCGTCGAGCTCGTCCTTCTCCTTGGCGACGTCGAACAACGCCTCGCTGTAGACCCGCGAGATCTCCTCCATCGTCTAGCGCGAACCTCCCCCGGCGGGCTCCGGCTCGTGCTCGCCGGCGAGCGCCGAGAAGTCGACCTCGCTGAGCGCCTCCTCTACGAGCCTGCGCCC
>Ga0180121_10000807_pt1 | contig 13191 bp, 10 predicted proteins | sample AntDrymUQ5402106_2_FD_129676 | JGI IMG/M metagenome (GOLD analysis project Ga0180121, IMG submission 129676) | Polar desert sand microbial communities from Dry Valleys, Antarctica - metaG UQ540 (21.06) (version 2) (version 2) | ecosystem: Environmental > Terrestrial > Soil > Desert | place...
CTCGATGGCGAGTACCGTATCACCGACGAGATAGTGCAGACTCAGTAGCCGCAGTGTGGTGCAGAGAGACGCCGCCGTCAGACGTCGAGCCACGGACTGATGTGCAGGTTGTGTTCGGGCCTGGCCAGACCAGCAGCTCTCTTCACGATTTTCAGTGCGTTCCGCCTGCGCGCTTCTCGATCGAACAGCGAGAGTTTGTGAGCAATGACACGCGTCAGATCCGACCGCCCCCGCTGATCCAGACCATCGATACACTGGGCGAAATAGCGGCGATCGTCGCTCCCTTCGATATCTACTTTTTCTACCATCTCTGGTGTCACGTCGTCGAACGGGAACGTGGGCGCTCGATCCAGCTTCGCGAGGGCGACAAGTGCCAGCATCGTACGCACGCATTTGTCGCACTCGCCGCAATTGATCCGGCCCTCCGGTGGAATCGTCCGATAGTAGCATGACCGGAGCACGGCCAGCGCCTGGGGCCAGTCTGCGACGATGCGGGTTTTCTCGAATCGACTCATTCCCGGCTGCGCCTGGTGAACTGCCACAGCTTCGGTTGAATAGTAATGATCGAGCCAGGGGTGAGAGCCGCCTTGCTGTTGCCTTAACCCGAGCCCCGCTGACCCGATCTGCACCCGGTCTATTCGATTGGACAGACAAAGAGCTGTGCTCAGAGCTCCGGCTCCAAACCCTACCCACCCCCAGGACTCGTAGTCTTCATAGACCGATCGGATGTTGGTATCGATCGAGATCAATGTCGCGCCAGCGTGTTCGCATAGTGACGCGAGTCGCGATCTGTGCTCCGCGAACGCCGCAAGCCTGTCAGGACGCGCGACGTCCGCATCCAGATCATAACTGTTCAAACCGAACAGCAGAATGCAATCACGGATGGAGCTGGCGTGGCTTGCAGGGTAGTCGAGACGATTGCTGCGCAGCGCGGCTAGAGCGTCGATCCCGCCCGAGAGAAGTGACGCAGCTCGCGGCTCACTTCGCGCCACGGAAGGAGCAAATCCGCGACTGGGCTCTATGGCGACTACGCCGCACCGCTGATACCACATTCCGAACAGCTCCATCGCTACGCTGAGCCCGTCGCGCAGCCGGCAGCAGATCGTGCCTTCGATCTGGATCCGTTTCTCTCCGTTCCATTGCGCCAGCGGAAGCGCCGCCACAAGAAACGCGTCAGGGTTCGGCTCAATGTCCGCGGCGAACGGATCGCTGACGGCGATGACGATTGTCCTGGAAGGTCGTTCCCGATCTTCCCAGACAAGCTCCGCCAGCAGGCGCTTACCGTTTTCGGTTGACTCGTCCCGTATTCGCTCGATGCGCATCTGAGCTACACCAGCCCACAGCGCTTCATCACGACATGTCCCGAGCCGACCAGAGAATCAGCGCAAGCAGCTGCTTTGGAGCGTAGCTGTCACGAATCTTGTTCACGACCGTAATTGTGCTGTCGGGCGGAGGGAGAATCTCCCGCATGACATCCATGTTGAGAAGGTCGGCTAGAAGATCGCGATTCGGTTCCGCGCTGCGGCGGACTGCTCGCCATCCGGGGCCGTTGATGTCGTAGATCCGATGATAGTGCCTGCGCTCGCGCTTCCGCGGGACACGGCGCCTGACCGGTTCGATTGTCTTGTTGAACCATCGGGCAATTCGCTGATGCGCGGACGGAAGCAAGGGAGTGGTATCATGGGCATTCCGATCCAGCGGCAAGCTTGCGAGCCGGGGAAACCGCCGCCTGAGTATCTCGTCCTGGGCCCGTCTGTGGAAAAGGCTCTGCTCTGACAGTGAGAAGATGGCCTCCAGGAGGCCGCGGTCGAGTATGGGTAATACCGGCCACGAGCCGAATGAAAGCTTCCATGGAACCGCGCCGGCATGAGCGCGTCCATCGTGAGCAAAAAAGAAACGCCAGGGTCTCTGCCGTTCGAGCGTGCAGCTGGCTTCATACACGCTCCTTGCTCGATGCTGAATCTCATCGATCAGTCCATCGAACACCGCCGGCAGGAGCAGGCGTCGCAAAGTCGAAACCTGCATGCCGCGGTGCTCAGCTGAGCCGAACACCTCATCGAAGGCAACGGGTCTTCCTTTCGTCTCGTAGACATCCGACAGATATCCCGAGATAAAGCGCGCCGGAAAATCGCGCAGCGCAGGCACCGCGTTCCACATGTGCACGTTCGCGAATCCCGATCCCAGATGTTCCCACCGCACCTGAAGCGCCGCCGCCATCGGAAGCTGCGACTCGTCGAGCCGCTCTACGCGATGGTCGATTCGCAGCGCCCGGCCAACGGCAGTAGCACAGATCATGTCATAGTCTGTCGACTCACCAAAAGTCAGCGCCTCTATCCGGTCGCTTCGTTCGCTCAGATAACCCGCAATCTGACGGGAGTCGCGCCCACCCGAGAGGAGAATGGCCGCGTTCTCTCCGACTGGCATGTGACGCCGGACGGCGTCACAAAAGGCAGTATCGAGGCGGTAGATATCCTCTTCGATCGATTCTCTTCGCCCCGGTATAGGAAACGGTATAGCGTATTGCTTCACTTCCTTGGGAGATGTTCCCGGTCGCCACTTGAGCGCATGTGCCGGCTGCAGGCGGTGCACTCCACAAAGGAGCCCCTTCCCCTCGAACAGACCGTACGTCATCAAAATTCCCACCAGACCGTCGCGACTAAGTCTCGCCGGAAATAGTGGATGCTTTTGAAACAGCTGAGGCGATGAGCCGAGCAGCAGTGTATCGCCAGAGACGGCGTAGTACACTGGAAACAGTCCGAGCAGATCGGCGGCCGCGATCAATCCACTGCGTTCATCGTAGCTGACGGCTGCGTGAAACCCGTCGAAAGCCGCAGGTGGCACCGAGTGAAGGGTTTTCCATTTCGTGCCGAGGCTCCCAGCATCGAGGCGTTCGGGGCCTGGGCCTGGAATCGCATCCCCCCATATAACAGCGGCCGATGAAGAGGAAAAGGCAGTGCTGATCGGAGCGCGCGGTTCCGCCGCCCACACCGCCGCGAAATTGCCTGCGGCCAAATCCCCGACGCGAAGCCCACCCACGGGTGCTATGGAGCCACGAGCATCACGCAGAAACTCACGCCTCCGCCCTCCATCACGGTCGATGATCGCGATGAAGTTCGCCATGGAATCGAATACTGTCTCGCACTGTTGAGTATGGCAACTTCGTTCTTCTGTGCGATTCCTTCTGTTTACTGCGCTGACGCTGTTGTGTCCCCTTATTCACAGCGGTATGCTTTTCGTCCGCCCCGGAGAATCCATTGTGCCCATATTGTGCGCATGACGCCTGTGACCGGAGAACGATCGCGCTGGATGCCACGTCTGGTCTCGGTGATCATCCCTGTCCACAACGCCGAGGCGCTGCTTCCGCTTCAGCTTGGGGCGCTGGAGAGGCAGACTTATTCCGGCGCGTGGGAGCTGGTAGTCGCCGACAACGGGTCCACGGACAAAAGCGTCGATGCCGCGAAAGCATGGATCGGCAAAGTGCCTGACATGCGAATCGTGGACGCCTCGACGCGACCTGGTGTGAATTGCGCGCGTAACACCGGTGCGCAGGCGGCCCGGGGCGACTTCCTCCTATACTGCGATGCGGATGACGAGGCTTCGCCGCAGTGGCTCGAGGCGATGGCGAAAGCAGCACCTTCCTTCGACCTGGTTGGGGGCCGCGTTGACCCTGCTGCCCTCAACGACCCCGTGACGCTGGCATGGAGATGGCCGCACCCGCAGGACAGACTGAACACCGCGTTGGGTTTCCTCCCGTATTCCGAGGGATGCACCTTTGGAATCTGGACCGATGTGCTTCGCGATCTCGGCGGCTGGGATGAAGGCTATGATCGCGGCGGAGACGAGATAGAGCTCTGCTGGCGGGCGCAGCTATCGGGGTATAGCATCGGGTACGCAATCGATGGCGTGATGCGATACCGTCACCGCAAGCGGTTGGGCGCGATGACGCGGCAGATCTATCGTTATGGCATGGGTGATACAAGGCTCTACCGCGACTTTCGCGGACGCGGCGTTCCGCCGGCCGGCTTCCGAACACATTTACGCGAATGGAAGTGGCTGGTTTCGCGCGCTTCGCACCTCTTCAAGTCGCGTGAATCACGTGGAGAATGGATCTGCACGGCCGCATACTGGGCCGGACGAGCGACCGGAAGCATTTACTACCGCGCATTTCGTTGATGAAGCCGGAAATCAGCGTATGCATTGCGACTTACCGCAGGCCCGGTGGGCTGAACCAGCTGCTCGCCTCCCTCGAGCGGCTCGACCGGCGGACACCCCGTTTCGAAGTGATTATCGTGGACAACGACGCCGCTAAAAGCGCCGAGTCGATCGTCGACTCAGCGCGGCGGTCGGCGCTCGCCACTAAGTATTTCGTTGAGCCGGTGAAAGGAATTGCACGGGCACGCTCGCGATCGGTACAGGAGGCCGACGCCCCGCTTGTCGCGTTCATAGACGACGACGAGGAAGCAGATCCATCGTGGCTGCTCGAGCTCTGGCGTGAGCTCACATCCCGCAACGTCACCGGCGTCATCGGCCGTGTCATTCCGAGATACCAGGGTGGCACGCCGTGGCGAGCGGAGTTTCTCTCTTACCCTCGCTTCCCGACGGGGCGCACACTAGAGTGGTATCACACGCGCACGAGCAATGCACTCGTGCGACGGGATGCCCTGATGCAATTCAGCGGACCATTCGACGAAGCCTTCGATCTCACTGGCGGCGAGGACTGCGAGCTGTTCGAGAGGGTGATTCAGGCAGGCGGCACCTTCGTGGCTTCAGAGACCGCCGTCGTCTACGAGGACGTGCCGCCGGAACGGGTCACGCTGAAACGCGTTGTCACCAATTACTTCGCCGACGGGCAGACTTTCGGGCGAGTTCACTACCGAGCGACGCCGTTGATTCGTATCGCGCCGCAGGTTCTCAAGGCATTCATGGAGGGAGGCCTGTTCATGATCGCCGGCGCAGTATACATGATGTTCGACCGCGCTCGAGGACTTCGACGGCTCCTCGCCGGGGTTTCGAAGCTGGGCCTGGTCGGCTCGAGATTCGGAGTCGTGACCCGCAAGTACGGGTGAACGTCCTAGTGGTGACATACGGTCTGCCGTTCCCTCCTCACAGCGGAGCGCAGATGCGGGATCTCAATACGATCCGCTGCCTGTCGCGGCGGCACTCGGTGATGCTTCTCAGCGTTACGTTTGCGCCACACGACCCGGCTCATCTCGATGCGTTGCGCGAGTACTGCGAGCATGTTGACACAGTCCCTACCTTGCGCTCGTCACCGCGCCGAGCGGCGGCCCTTGCGAGGGGCCTTCTGGCGGGCCGGCCGATTGCCGCCTATCCGTACTACATTGAAGAGCTTTCGCTGAAGATCCGCCACGTGCTTGCAACTCGCCCGGTAGACGTCGTCAGCTTCGAGCAGACCTATGTAGCATCCTACCTGGGCTCGATTCCACAAGGTCATCGCTGCAGAACCGTCCTCTCGCTTCACAACATCGCGTCGAGCCAGTATCACAGTATGGCCAGCCTACGAGGCGGCGCGGCGGCAAAGGCGGCCTGGAGAGTCAAGGGATGGCTCATGGGCCGCATGGAGCTTCGGTATCTCGATAGATTCGATTGCATCGTAGCCGTTTCCGAGCGTGATGCGTCGGTTCTTCGAGCGGGGCATCCCCGCCGGCGAGTTTCGGTTGTCGAGAATGGGTTCCATGCGGCAGGTGTGACGCCCCTGGCAGAGCCTCACGAAGGCAACAACCTGGTGTTCGTCGGCAACATGCTCTACGCCCCCAACGCGGATGCGGTCATCTATTTCGCGGAAGAGGTGCTCCCGATCGTGTGCCGTACAGTTCACGATGCGAGGTTCCTTGTGGTCGGCGCGAGTCCTCCGGAACAGTTGCAGCCTTCAGCGCGCCCAAACGTCGTCGTCACAGGCGGGGTTGACGACGTAGTGCCGTACTACGAGCAATCGCGGGTCGCGGTGGTGCCGCTCAGAGCAGGTGGTGGCACCCGTCTCAAGATTCTCGAAGCAATGGCGCTTGGCAGAGCCGTGGTCACGACCTCCAAAGGGTGCGAAGGCCTCGACGTACGTCATAGAGAACACGTCATGATTGCTGACAGCACAGCGGACTTCGCCCGAGGCGTGGTCGAGCTTCTCCAGCGGCCCGATCTCAGGCAGGCACTGGCGCGGAATGCACGCCACCTTGTTGAGACGCGATACGACTGGAGCATCATCAACGAGAAGCTTAGCGCCTTCTACGAGAACGAGCTTTCGAAGGTCACGCAGTAGAATGCCCGCCAGCTACGTTCTCCCCGATAAGCCGCTGGTGGTCATCGAGCGGAGCGCCGCCTGGGCCTCCATGAACTTTCGAGGGCTCTGGACCTATCGCGAGCTCTTTTATTTCCTCATGTGGCGCGACCTCAAGGTCCGCTACAGGCAGACGGTGCTGGGTGCAACCTGGGCGATACTACAGCCTCTGCTGACGATGCTCATCTTCACCTACTTCTTCGGCCGCCTGGTGAAGGTCCCGTCGGACGGGATTCCATACCCGATCTTCGCGTACGCGGGCCTGGTTACCTGGAGTTTCTTCTCCAGTGCCGTCTCCCTGGGCAGCAACAGTCTATTGGCGAATTCGGGCGTGATCGCCAAGGTTTACTTTCCGCGCATCATCATCCCCGCCGCAACAGTATCGGCAACCCTCGTCGATTTCGGGATCACCCTCGTCCTGCTCGCTCCGCTGATGCTTTACTATGGGTACGCGCTGTCATGGAGCTTCGTGCTACTCCCTTTCTTCATCGTGCTGACAGCACTCTTCGCACTCGCTGTCGGAATGCTGATCTCCGCTTTCGCGGTGCGTTATCGTGACGCCCTCTATGCCACACCTTTTCTGATCCAGATCTGGTTCTTCATGAGTCCCGTCATCTACCCAAGTTCGCTGGTCCCTCCGAGTCACCGGTGGCTCATGGAGTTGAATCCGCTGACTGGTATCATCGAGGGTTTTCGCGCCGTGCTTTTCGGTCGCCCGCTCAACTGGAGTCCTGTCCTGTTCTCCGTCGCTTTTCCGATGATCCTGCTGATTTATGCCGCGCACAGATTCAGAAAAGCAGAGAGAACCTTCGCGGAGTTCATCTAGCCAATGCGAAGGCCGATCGTTCGGGTTCAGGGACTGACCAAGCAGTTCATCCATACCACTCGCGACAAGGAGTTCATCCATACCGCTCGTGGCGGTGCTTTCGGGCCGTCCGATACGCTCAAGGAGGCGCTGTCGCACGCGGCGCGCGCGCCACTCCGCCGATTTCGTGGTGCCAGACCCGCAGGAACGGTAGCAGCGCTCACGGATGTCTGTTTCGAGGTCGAACCAGGGGAGATCCTTGGCATCATCGGCCCGAACGGCGCCGGCAAGTCCACCCTCCTGAAGATTCTTGCGCGGATCCTCGAACCGACCAGCGGCAGGGCCGAGCTGTACGGCCGCGTCGCGAGTCTTCTCGAGATAGGAACAGGTTTTCATCCCGACCTCACGGGAAGGGAGAACATCTACCTCAACGGTGCGATACTTGGCATGAAGCGGCGCGAGATCAACAACCGGTTCGATGAAATCGTCGCCTTCGCCGAAGTAGACCGGTTTCTCGACACGCCCGTGAAGAGATACTCGAGCGGAATGTTTGTCAGGCTTGCGTTCGCCGTGGCCGCACATCTTGACCACGAAGTTCTCATACTAGACGAGGTGCTCGCCGTGGGCGACCTTCGATTCCAGGAGAAATGTATCGGCAAGTTCGACGAGATCACGAAGAGCGGCAGAACCATACTTTTTGTTTCGCATTCGCTGGCTTCTGTCACACAGCTTTGCGGACACGCGATCCTCCTGATGGGCGGAGAGATCCAGCGGCGCGGCCCTGCAGCCGAGGTTGTAGACTACTATCGGATGGTGAGCGGCAGCGAGTTGGCGCGAGCGTGAGCACGTACAACGTCGACGTGCTCTGCGGCAGTTGCAGCGGCTACGCGTGGACCGCAGTTAGCTGACCCGACAACCGCCACCTCAGGCTTCAGATGCATAGCCTGCCCATCGTCTCCGTTGTGATCCCCGCTTTCTCGCGCCCGAAAGCGCTGCGCGCCTGCCTCGACGGGGTAGCTGGTTCGTCGTGGGACACTGGGCATATCGAGGTGATCGTCGTGGACGACGGCAGCCCCGATTCTCTTGACCCGATTGGCGAGGACTTCAGAGACCGCCTGTCGATTCGAATTCTCCACCAGAAAAACAGCGGTCCGGCCAGCGCAAGGAACGCGGGTGCGGCGGCTGCGCGCGGACGCTTCCTGGCTTTCATCGACGATGATTGCATTCCGGGGCCATCGTGGCTGCGGTCGCTGGTTGAAACGCTGGAGGCAAGCCCGGATGTGCTCGCGGGCGGGCCGGTCGTGAACGGTCTTCCGGGAGATCCCTACGCCACCGCCAGCCAGTCTATCGCAACCTTCGTCGCAGCGCACTATGCCGATGGAAGGGGCACGGAGCGTTTCTTCACAACCAATAACTTCACGCTGTCCGCGAAGCGTTTCAACGACATGGGAGGTTTCGACACGTCGATTCCTTCGCAGACCGCAGAGGACAAGGAATTCTGTGATCGGTGGCGTGAGAACGGATACCAGATGGTGTGGATCCCGGAAGCCGTGATTCATCACGCACACGCGCTGACGTTGTGGCGCTTCGTGCGACAGCACTTCGACTACGGGCGCGGCATACTCGCGTTCCGCCTGATGCGCCTGCGCCGATCAGGTGGACGGTTTCTTCCTGAACCTCTCTCCTTCTACTTCCGGCTCATATTGCACCCGTTTGGACGGGAGCGACTACCTGCCGCCTTGCGACTGATGATCCTCCTCGCCATTTCACAGGCCGCGACGGCTGCGGGCGCGCTATTCGCCGCACTCAGACTCGACCGGGTTGAGCGGCAGCGAGATACGTGGGCCTAGCAGTCCGCGACCGCGGTCATTCAAGAACGGATGGGCACTGGGACGCGCAAGTCGTTGTGCCCCCCGATGCGCGGCCGTATGCTTCGCATCGCGCATACTTCACGGCTGTTTTGGCGCGAGTCGCACGACGCTGCAGGACTGAGCTGACGAAATGAATGAGACTTCTCCCGAGCTGCTCGACCGACTTGCGTCGTCCCTTTCCGACCGGTATCGCATCATTCGCCTGGTCGGCGAAGGGGGCATGGCGACAGTGTACTCGGCGGACGATCTGCGCCACAATCGAGTCGTCGCCGTCAAGGTTCTCAGACCCGAGCTCACGGAGGGTGTTGGCTCCGAGCGGTTTCTCCGTGAGATAAACACTTCAGCGCGACTCAACCACCCGCACATCCTGCCGCTCCTCGATTCCGGCAGGGCGGGTGATATGCTCTACTATGTCATGCCCTTCGTTGAGGGCGAATCGTTGCGCGACCGGTTGAAGCGCGACGGTCGATTGCCCCTGGACGACGCGACGCGTGTGATCGCCGAGATCGCGGACGGACTGGGATACGCGCATCGTGCGGGGATCGTCCATCGGGATATCAAGCCCGAGAATGTTCTGTTATCGAGCGGGCACGCCGTCATCACCGACTTCGGTATCGCGCGGGCACTCGATCAGGCTGGCGACTCGCAGCTGACCCGCACCGGCACGGCGACCGGCACCCCCTATTACATGAGTCCCGAGCAATGGGACAGCGCCCCGGATATCGATGGCCGAAGCGATCAGTATGCTTTGGGGTGCATGGCGCACGAGATGTTGATTGGCCAACGGCCTTTTGCAGCGCCGACCAACATGGCGCTCATGCTGCAGCACCTCACGGCGCCAATTCCCGGATTGCGGGATGCTCGGCCGGACGTACCCGAACATGTCGAAGCCGCGATCAAAAGGGCGATGGCAAAGCTGCCGGAAGAACGATTCGCCACTTCGGACGATTTTGCGTCGGCACTTCGGTCGGCTACTGCGCACCTGCCATTACCGGCGGCTCCGCCTGCTGTGCGACGAGTTCCGAAAATACCGGCGAACGCGTTGAAAGGAGTCGCAGTCGCGGTCCTTCTCGCCGTTGCCGCGTACGCTGGATTTAGCATGCAGAACCGAGGACCATCCGGTCCGACGCGACTCGCGGTGCTGCCATTTCAGAACCAGGGACCAAGCTCGGAAGCGTATTTCGCAGATGGAGTCTCCGAGGAAATCACGAACCGCCTCGCGAGCGTCGCCAGCCTCACTGTCATCGACCGCCGGAGCACCGCGCAATATCGGGGGTCGCCCAAGACATCTCGTCAGATCGGAGATGAGCTCGACGTGGAGTACCTGATCGAAGGCACCGTGCGATGGACGGGGCCGAGCTCGACTCAGAATTCGGTCCGCGTCACCGCACAACTGATTCGGGCTTCCGACGGCGGTGTTCTTCTGCCATACGACACGACCGCAAAGGTCGACGACGTCTTCGCCATTCAGGCGGGCATTGCCGAGCAGGTTACGGAGAAGCTGAGCGTGGCCTTGCTCCAGCCGGAGCGCCAGCGCCTTGCCATTCAGCATACCGAGAATATCGAAGCGTATCGTAACTATCTCCAAGGCAACAGCGCGTATGATCGCAGCTGGGCTCGAGCGGATGTCGCATCAGCGCTGGCCTTCTATAAGAAGGCTGTCGAGCTGGATCCCAATTTCGCGCTCGCGTGGGCGAGGCTCTCCCGCACGCACTCGTGGATGAACCAGCTTCGTTACGATTTGAGCGCCGAGCGACTGGTCGAGGCGAAGTCAGCTGCTGATCGGGCTATCGCGCTTGACCCCAATCTGTCGGATGCACACCTCGCTCTCGGTCTCTACTGGTACTGGGGATTCAACGACTATGATCGGGCGCTCCCTGAGTTGCTGAAAGCGAAACAGCTTCAGGCGAGCAATGCCCAGGCAGCGCTTCAGATCGGCAACGTGCGCCGGCGTCAAGGACGGTTCACGGATGCAATCGCCAGCTACCGGCAATCGGCGGATCTGAATCCGCGGTCACACAATGCGTGGTTCAATCTTGGCGAAACACTTCTCTATATACGCGACTACGATCAGGCCGCGCCTTTTCTCAGACGAGCAACCGAGCTCGCACCGGATTTTCTCGAGGCCTGGATCCAGCATGCTCGCCTCGCAATCAACGGACGCGGAGATGTCGCGACAGCGGGGCAGATCATCAGAACTGCCGAGGAGCGCATCCCGCCCACTGCCTGGCGGCCAGCAATGGTCGAATTCGTGCGAATAACCCGCCCGCAAAACCTGCAGGAATATCTGGATCGCCTCCGGCCGGGCACCTATGGGTTGGATAGCACGAACTACCACTCCGTAAAAGGTCGTTATCTGGCACAACTGGGAAGGCAAGCGGAGGCGGCTGTGGAATTCGATTCCGCACGCATGGTCCTCGAAAAGATGCGGGACAACCAGCCCGCCGAAGCCTGGATACATGCAAGCCTCGGCACCGCCTACGCAGGACTGAACCGGCCGGCCGACGCTGTAGCCGCCCTTCAGCAGGCGATCCGCCTCCTTCCTGTGACGAGGGACGCACTCGACGGACCCGAGCTCCTTGCCATTCTCGCCAGCGCTTACGTCACGCTTGGGAATGCGGACAGCGCAGCGGTGTACTTCGATCGCGTACTCTCAATTCCTTCGTGGCTTTCGATCAACCTGGTGAAGGCAGATCCGTTGAATGCCTCATTTATCGGCACGCCGCAGTTTCAGGCACTGGCGACGAAAGTGTCGGCAAGGGAATCAGCGCGCGCTCGTGCAGCGCCGCCGAGCGGACAGTGAGCGACAGATCGGGCAAAGCCCGGGATTCAATAGTCAGCGAGGCGTTCGTCGCGACATCAGCGCACGGCCGCCAGCACGACTGATGCAATCCGCCGTACAGGTGCACCGACCATTCGTCTGCCTGCCGCGAAAACGCGCCGTACGCGGGTTCTCCGCATTGAATGATCGAGCGCACGCACGATATCGTGCCTTCCCCTTGCCGCTGCGAGCCCGCGCAGATCCTCAAACTCGCGAAAATCAGCGAAGTAGGAGCAGTCGGTGCGGGCAATCGTCTCGATGAGATCGGGCGGGTGCGGCAAGGTGGGACACTTCTTCAGAGCGCCGCAGATCTCCAGCCCGATCATCGTCCGGATACACTTTTCACACGTACCGCAATTCTCATCCGTCCAGGTTTCATAGCAGACTCGCAGGCCGTCCAGCGCCAATTCTGAATCCGAAAGGAATTCGATCTTCTCTGATCGTAGGAACGCCACTCCGTCGTATACGATTGCGGTGGCACGCGTCGAAAACAGCGGATCCGTCACCGAGTGCGACCCCCAGGGATGGAGTCCGCGATATCCGCCCCCGCCGGCGATGTACACCGTACCAAGGCGACGCTCCATCGCTAAAGCGATGCTCGCGAGACCTGCGCCGTGCGCGAGGTATGACCACTGCGCTTCGCTCCAGCGTGTTGCTCGAAGGTTGGTCGTTACGTCGATCAAGTCTTTGCCAACAAGGCTGGCGATCACCGCGTGGCGCTCGCGCAACCGCGCGAAGGCAGCTGGCTGGTCCAGCGAGATATCGAACCCCCAGATCGTGATCAGGTCTTGAATGGCGCGGCGCTCGCCGGGAGCGGCCGTCGCACGGTCACGCAGTAGCGTAAAGAAGGAATCGACACCACCCGAGAAGAAGGCACCGACTCGCTCCGGTCCAGTGGCTGGGGATGCGGCCGCGATATCGGCGTGGACCGCAACGTCATGAAGATTCGGATACCACGCCTTCCATATCGTCGTCAGTCGCGCTGTGTTCGCGGTTAGAGCGGCATCCACTGGCAACGGCAGATGTAGCGGCTCACCAAGAGTCGCGGCGAGTGGGAGGAGGCACGCCAGCCATGGATTGCCGCTGCGGGACAGCTCTTCCGCATGCGACTCAGGGACCTCGTACCAGTACTCCTCCGAATGGCCGCGCGCGTACTTCACGTCAGCGCAAAGTCGCACGCGATTGCTCGCCATTGGCGATCGCTCTACACGAACGTCACGCACTTCCATCGATGCTTCTCCTATGCGAAACGCGACTCCGCACGATGAATGGCTGGCGCTCCTGCAAGCTCACTCGCCATCGCGATCGCTTCATCCGCTGATCGGGCAAACTGGACACCGTCGACGCCGCAGGTCCAGGCTTTGTGAAACGAAGAGAGCTTTCCGTAAGAGTTGTCGAGGATGAC
>Ga0180121_10000808_pt1 | contig 13189 bp, 14 predicted proteins | sample AntDrymUQ5402106_2_FD_129676 | JGI IMG/M metagenome (GOLD analysis project Ga0180121, IMG submission 129676) | Polar desert sand microbial communities from Dry Valleys, Antarctica - metaG UQ540 (21.06) (version 2) (version 2) | ecosystem: Environmental > Terrestrial > Soil > Desert | place...
ATGAGGAAAAGATCGTGGCGAGTCCGCGCAAATTCGTGTGCCATCGCTTTGCCGATTCCGGCACTGGCACCGGTAATCATTACAAATGATTGTTGATCGGGTGATTTCATTGTCATACAATTATGATTTTAAAGCTTGATAATGGAACTAAAAGCAACCTTTCAATCAGCGTGTGGGTTTATCACAAGAAGGGGTTTACACATACACTTTTACCCGCACGATAACCATTCAAGCGTTTTCTTCAGACCCGACTCTAATGGAGTGATGGAGTATCCGAGTTCGCATACCGATTTTTCGCTGCTTAGCGCTAGGTGGTGGCTGTATTTTTTTATCCACGGGCGGGTAATTTTGGGCTCTTTTCCCCGGAGTTTTGCAATCCATTCTTCCTTCCATCCATACAGCATCATCAGGGAATAAGGAATATGTATAGTAGCATATTCTTTGCCGGACGATTTTTTTAACAAACAGAAAAAATCATTGAATGAAACATTCACACCACCAAGTATGTACTTTTCACCCGCTATTCCTTTTTTGAGTGCCAGCAGATGTCCTTCTACCACATCATCAATGAAGGAGAAATTGCCAACCATGTTTCCGTTACCGGGAATGACACGCCATTTCCCTTCTACAAATAATTTTATCATTCGTGATACCGCATTGCTTTCAGTCCATAAACCAGGACCGTAAACTTTTGTGGGATGAACAATGACAATATCCAAACCCTTTCTTACATAATGTTGTATTCGTTCTTCAGCAATGAACTTGGACGTTTCATAATCCGTAAAAAAAGCGTTCTTGCGTACATCCTGTTCATGTAATGGTCTGTCGCTGCTGGGACCAAACACTGCTCCCGAGGATGTAAAAACTACTTTTCTTATGTTGTTTATCAAAGCCGCTTCCAAAACATTGCATGTACCGCAGACATTTACTTCATAGAATCGTTTAGGACTTGGTGTCCATACTTTCGCGATTGCAGCAAGGTGAAAAACTACTTCGCACCCATTCATGGCTGTTAGAATAGAACCAGGATCTTCAATATTTCCGGGAAAAAAATGAAATGCCCGATGCTGAAATGATTGAAATGCTGGTTTGTTTCGGCAAAGTGCATGAACCTCATAGCCATTTTCAAGCAACTTTACCGTTAGATGATGGCCAATATAGCCAGTTGCACCTGTTATAAATACTTTCATGATTTTAAATTTTAATTGTTTCACGATTTCCTCGTACACAAAATAGAACCTTGCATTATAAATGTGTTTTCATTGTTTGCCCCCGGTAAATCGGATTTTAGGGAGACATGCGTATGAAGTATGTATTATTGCCAATGGGTTGCATTTTTTGCAAAACCAAATTTTAGTGGTAGTATTATTTGCCAAAACGACATAATTCTGGTCCATTAACCTTTTCTAAATGGCCATACTTCAAAATACTATTCAATCAATTTTTCTGGATCGGGTTCGGAGCAGACTCCCTGAAAACCTATCCTTCGTTGATGAATTGGGAGATCTTTTGAATATCAGTCGTGACAGTGCATACAGGAGAATTCGTGGGGAAACGATTTTATCACTGGAAGAAGCGAAAATTCTCTACAACCATTTTGGGATTTCGATTGACGAACTATTTTCAGACGCCTCTCAAATGGTAACATTTCACAGAAGGGTGGTTAGTCACAAGGACTATGATCTGGTAAAATGGCAAAATTCAATTCTCAAAAATCTGCATTTCCTGACAACTTTTGAAGAAAAAGAGATGATTTTTTCGGCAAAAGATATTCCTGTTTTCCATTATTTCCGAATGCCTGAACTATGTGCTTTCAAGCATTTCTTCTGGATGAAAACACTCATTGGATACCCTGATTTTGAACACCTGCATTACAAAAAGGAAGCAGTGCCCATGCAATTGTTAGGAACTGCTGAGAAAGTATGGAATAAGTATGCAACAATTCCCAGTACGGAGATATGGAACGATGAAGCGATATACGATACGTTAAGGCAAATAGAATTTTATCATGAATGTGGATTTTTTGAAAAGGCCGATCAGGCAGGGTTTCTTTGTGAACAGCTTATTATCCTTCTTGATTGTGTACAGGATGAAGCTTCTGCAGGTATGAAATCCAAAGGCGGCACATTCAATCTTTACAACAAAGAGATTCTTATAGCAGACAATACGGTATATGCAAAAATGGGAAATAAGCGTTGCGTATATGTAAATCAGAACACACTAAACATTCTGCTCACTTTTCAGGAACCATTTTGTGAACAGACCGAATTATATCTGAAGAACCTGATCAAGAAATCTACTCTGATCAGTAAAACCGCGGAACGAGAAAGGAATAGATTTTTTAACAATATGAAAAAGAGAATTGAGGTATTCAAAGACCGGCTGAAATAAGGTTAAATGAATATCACTTTCTTCATCCGACTTCAATATCATATAACTATTAGTATTCCATATAAAAATGATATATCTGCAAAAGCTTATATTTTTTGCTCAGCTCTTGCATCCTGACAAAATGGAAATTGATAATAAGGTTAGGTGTAATGAAATTGTTCATCTCTTAGCAAATGAATTTTCGTGAATTAAATGAAATATCTCCTGCCAATCTTATTTCAGAACTAACTAACTAATTAATTAATAAAAATGTCTACTTCTCTCTTCCGTAAAAAATCAATCGATAAAATAGTTGCAGATGCAAAAGCAGTTTCGGAAAATGGACATGGCATGGCACTTAGGCGGGTTTTGACTGTTCGTGACCTTACTTTTTTTGGAATTGCTGCGATCATAGGGGCAGGTAGTTTCAGTAGCATGGGATCGGCAGTAGCCACCGGCGGACCTGGAGTTATATTTCTTTTTATCTTATGCGGAATTGCATGCGGCTTCACTGCATTGTGTTATGCAGAATTTGCAAGCCGCATTCCGGTAGCAGGCAGCGCATATACCTATGCGTATGCATCCTTCGGAGAAATGATTGCCTGGTTAATTGGCTGGGCACTGATTATGGAATATTCTATCGGGAATATTTATGTGGCCTTTGCCTGGAGCGATTATTTTACCAACCTGCTGAATCATTTGGGAATTTCTCTGCCTTCCTGGCTAGGTACAAATTATAAGGCGGCTCATGCCGCATTCGATAGTAATTCTGTGGGTGCTGTAATGGATGCATGGACAGCTTCTCCACAAATAGGAGGATTAAGAATTATTTTTGATTTGCCGGCTTTGCTGATTAATGTACTTATCACCTGGTTAGTTTATACAGGTGTAAAGGAGAGTCGGAATGTGAGCAACGTAATGGTGATCATAAAACTGGCAATTGTAGTATTAGTTATCATTGTCGGGGCATTTTATGTAGATATAGAAAACTGGACACCTGTAAATGATGCCGGGGAACGATCCTTTATGCCTAATGGTTTTGCCGGGGTTATGTTGGGAGTATCTGCTGTATTTTTTGCCTATATCGGGTTTGATGCCGTTTCCACGATGGCAGAGGAAAGTAAAAACCCTCAACGTGATTTACCGAAGGGTATGATTTACTCACTGGTTATTTGTACGATTGTATATATACTTTTAAGTCTGGTATTGACTGGTATGACCAATTACCGCCAATTGGCCGTTAGCGATCCGCTGGCTGAAGTATTTAAGATCAGGAATGTAGGATGGATGGAAATCCTGGTTTCCATTTGTGCAGTAGCTGCTATGACAAGTGTTATGCTTGTCTTCCAGTTAGGACAACCTCGTATTTGGATGAGCATGAGCCGTGATGGATTGTTGCCAGCCAGGTTCCAACGAATACATCAGAAGTATAAAACGCCATCCTTTGCAACGATGGTTACAGGATTGGTTGTAGGAATTCCGATATTATTTACCGATGAAAAGTTTGTATTGGATTTCACCAGCATCGGCACTTTATTTGCGTTTGTGCTTGTTTGTGGAGGAATACTTTTAATACCAAGAAAAGAAAAACAACAGGGAAAATTTCATTTACCTTATATAAATGCAAGATTCATTTTTCCAGGAATAATTATTGTAAGCCTCGTTTTAGTGTATATTTTTGCGACTGGGTATTTTACTGAGTTATTCAACGGAGATTTTGGTGATCATACGGAGAAGGATGCGAATAGGCTTTATTTTACAACGCTCACACTTAAAATTTCTACAATCATTTTCTGGCTTATCTGTCTTACGCTGGCAATATTTGCTTTTTTAAAAAACCTTTCACTGATTCCGTTACTTGGGCTGGTAAGTTGCCTGTATTTACTAACAGGAATGTCTGCTTCAAATTGGAAATGGTTTTTTTTATGGTTTCTTTTGGGCATTGTAATATACTTGCTGTATGGCTATCGGAGGAGTAAATTATCAAGAAACCACAAATGACAATTTGAAGCGTGGTTATTGTCGCAAAATAATTAGTAGCTATGAATGAGATGAAGAAGAATCAATTACAATTATGAAATTTCAGGTAGGAGACAGGGTCTTGATACTACATTCAAACGAGGAAGGAGAGGTAGTGGATGTCATCAACAATAAAATGGTGATGGTGGATGTGAAGGGTGTAAAGTTTCCTGCATACATCGATCAACTTGATTTTCCTTATTTCAAAAGATTTTCTGAAAAAAAACTTTTTCCCGACAAAAAGGCAAAAAAATTCATTGATGAAGTTCCAACAGAAAAAAAATCAATAACAGACAAAATAATAGATGGCATTTGGCTCACTTTTATCCCTGTTATGGAGACAGATGAATTCGGTGATGAAGTGGTAGATATTCTGAAGGTTCAACTCGAAAACCGAACTGCTGTCGGCTATAAATTCATTTACAGGCTAAACTATTTTGGTACTTCAGAATTTGAATTACCAAATCAGGTCCACGCATTTGAAGATTTTTATTTGCATGATATACCCTTTGCTGACCTGAATGATAGCCCCTCTTTCAATTTGGAATTTTCACTTTTGACCCCGGATAAAAACAAGGCCGATTACTATGAAGCTTCCCTGAAATTAAAACCAAAACAATTGTTTTCCCGTATTGAGGAGTTAAAGAAAAAAGCGGAAGCTACCTTTTCGTACAAACTGATGGAGGAGTATCCTGGAAAAGTTTTTGAGGACAAACCAGATTTGCCAGCGATGCTGGGTGGGTACAAAGTCTACGATGCTTCCAAAGGCCGGCAACACCTTGAGCCTGCCAAACATGTTCTTGATCTTCATATTGAAAAACTTATTGACAATTGGAAAACGTTATCAAATTTTGAGATGTTGACGTTACAGTTAAAAACGCTTGAAAAATATGCAGACCTGGCAATGGCACATCGTCAACCATCGATGATTGTGATCCATGGGGTAGGAACCGGAAAACTCCGGGATGAGATTCATGAATTGCTGCGATTAAGAAATGATGTCAAGACTTTCATCAACCAGTTTCATCCAGCATATGGTTTTGGAGCGACGGAGGTGTTTTTTAAGGTATGAGGTACGGAGTATTTGCATTTGTATTCAGGTCATTTCTTTTGCATTACAAATTTCATTTAGAACGGAACAGAAATCATTTGGTCAATGGCTCTTTCAAAGCAGAATTCATCGCTGATTGTGCAGGCCCATACCACAAAACTATTCCTACCTTTGCACCACTACAAACCGAACTATCGCTCTTCACACAAGAGAGGAAAGTCCGGACAGCATAGAGCAATACACCGGTGAATAGCCGGGTCCTGCATTGCAGGAACAGACAGTGCCACAGAAAATAACCGTCCCCACAGGTTTACCTGAGAGGATAAGGGTGAAAAAGTGGGGTAAGAGCCCACAGGAATTGCTGGTAACAGCAATCCCGGGTAAACCTTGTATGCTGTAATGCCATGTATACCATCGGCTGAGGGCTGCTCGCCCGATTCCTGCCAAAAGCGGGACCGTTGGAGGGTAGGCAGCAAGAGGCCGAAGGTAACTTCGGTCCCAGATAAATGATAGTTTAGAAACAGAATCCGGCTTACGAGTTTGTAGTATTTTTTTTGACAAAATGTAATTTTCATTGGCTTGAGTCCTCATTCGTGAATTGGTTGAATATTAATTTTGCTGATAACAGCGACTCTTTGTTAATAGCTAAAACTAAGAACTTATCCTCCCGCAATTGACGACACCAATTCCATCATCCATGCAATGCCAAGATGTACTACCAATCCACCATAAATGGATCGCGTGTGATAAGTAATAATACCGAGCAAAATTCCACCGAAATAAGAAGTAATGCATTCTCCGAGCGGTTTGCCAAAATGAATCGTACAATAGAACACAGCCATCGGCAGAATTGCATCCTTTCCTACAAATTGAATAAAGCATAAAACCAAAAAGCCCCGGAAGAATAATTCTATCGTGAAAAAATCAAGTCCGTAGGCAAGTTCAAATAGAATCGAATACAATGGCGAGTTCGTGTGTTGTGTAACGAATTCAATTGTTTTCACTTTTGGATAGGTATCTAAAAAGTCATCCTGCGAAGCAGCAAAAACAATCAATGGCAGCGCGAAGGAAAGTAATAGGAGATAGGGCTTCCATTTAAAATTCCGGTCAGATAACCCCGGTAATGCGGATTTTGTACTGAGTAGAGTGGAAAGTATCAGAATGCCAGAAACTACTACTAAGAATTTCCATGGCCATTTTGCCACTATTGTTATATAAGAATCCCATGGTTGGTTGAAGTAATTCGAAAGAAAGGAAAATCCGTTGAACGATATTTTCAGTGCAAACAATAGGGTACTTCCGATTACCATTAAAATAAAGACCAGCGGTTGGGGTACATGGGTGTCTTTGATGAGAAATTGTATTAAGTACGGAATGGTGAATGCAAAAGAAAAAAGAAAAAAATATGACACTGTCCGGAACAAGAAATTATATTGAACAAATGAGTTGTTTAGTCCTGAAGTGTAATTGAATGTGATCAAACCTGCAATAAAAATGGTTGATAAAAGAAACACGGCTTTATGCTCCTGCTGGTAATACTTTAATAAATTGCCGGTTAATTCTTTCATTGAAAAATATAGAGGTGTCTCATTTTTTTTGTGAATTATTCTAACTTAAAAAGGGTATAAAAACTGATACAAAAAACTTTTCGATCTGGAAACAAGTTGATATAAATGGATAAATACCATTCAGGATTGATTTCCGTCAATTAGAAAAGTAATGAAATTAAGGAATGAGAAATATCTCCTTGTTATTTAGCTATGAAACTCTGTTTCAATTTCCCCATCAGGTCTATGGTTATCATCTTTTGTGCAAGGAGGATCATATTGAGGAATGCTTTTGCATGCGAAATTCCATGACCGATGATCACTGGCTTTCCCACCCCCAGTACCGGAGTACCGCCATAATTTTCGAAATTAAAAAGGTCCAGATACTTGTCTGCAATTTTTTTGCTTTGGGTGATATCATAGAAGGATTCAGCCATTTTAAGAACAATATTACCCGTGAAGCCCTCGCACACCATCACATCGGCTTTATCCATCAGAATATCACGTCCTTCGATGTTGCCAATAAAATTGATTGATTTATTTTCTTTCAATATAGGGTAACTGGCCTGGCACAAAAGATTTCCTTTACCTTCTTCTTCACCCATGTTTAATAACCCAACTCTCGGGGAATTGATCGATAAAATATGTTGTGCATATAAGGAGCCAAGCAACGCGAACTGGTTGAGATGTTCCGGTTTGCAATCTGCATTCAATCCAACATCCAGTAATATTCCTGTTTTACCGTTTTCTTTGGGAATGATAGTAGAAATGGTAGGCCTTAAAACACCTTCTATTGCTTTGATACTATACAGAGCTCCTACCAGCATTGCTCCGGTATTTCCTGCACTGATGAATGCATCTGTTTTGCCGGTGGAAAGGAGTTGATAACCTATGCTTATGGACGACCGTGGCTTTTCTTTGAGTGCCTTTGTGGGGTGTTCATGCATCCCGATAATCTCCGGGGCATGTACCACTTTCACTTTATCAGAAGGGATCTGATATCTTTTTAATAATTCAGAAAGCTGTCCTTCATCTCCGGTCAGAAATAAATCGGCGGCTTTATCATTTTCACAAAAGTACAGGCTGAGTCCTTTCACCGCTTCTTCTGGTGCAAAGTCACCTCCCATCATATCTAAGGCGATATTCATTACACGAAGCTGCGGTTAGTGTGACAATTTACTTAATGGGAGCTGTCTCAGCTACCACTTTTCCTTTGTAATACAGCTTTCCTTCGCTTACATGTGCGCGATGACGAACATGCATTTCACCTGTGGTCGTGTCTTTGCTTAAGGTTACTTCTACAGCTTTGTAATGCGTTCTTCTTTTTCTACCCCTTTGTTGGGAGTGTCTTCGTTTCGGATTAGGCATAATAAATTTTTATGTCTAAGAATTAATAAATCAATTTTCCAGGTCTTTAAATTTTTCTAAACCTTTCCAAAGTGTGCTTTCGGGTTTGTTTTTCTGTGCATCCAATCTCGCAATCATTTCCAAAACCTCTTTATTACAATATATACCCCCAACTTCCGCTTCGTTGCACATACGCTGCATGGGGATACTAAGGTTTATAAATTCATAAATCCAGTCTGCTATATGCAGGATACTTTCTCCTTTTGAAATATAATACACATCCGGGTCTTCTTCCTGTGAATTCATTTGATCCGGATCTTCTACAATTTTTACCACAATATTAAATTCATCCCAGAGTTCAAACGGACGGGTATTGCCGCATCTGTCACAGGGAAGATTTAATTTTCCACCTACCTCAAACTTCAATAACAAAAAGTTGCTTTTCTTATCCAGCGATAAACGAATATGGGCAACACAATTAGTAAAGTCCTGTTCTTGGTATTCGGTAAAGAACTGGTCATTGATATCATACGTAAAATCATGAATTCCAGGCTTTAACCCAACGAACGTTATATCGAAATCACGTCGGCTGCTCATCAACTTACCTTTTTAAAAGGTTTGCAAAGGTATGGATAAAAAGCATAAGGAAGGAGGTCTAAAATGAAAAAAACTGGGTATTACTTTTGGAAGATTGATGCCAATACAATACTAAAGATTCCATCTTTTAGATGGAATCTATTTTGCAAAAGATTGATAATCATGCAGTCCAGAAACTGAAAATTTGAACTTTTGGGGTATTTGAGAATTTTAGGTTCCATCTAAAAGGTTCCATCTAAAAGATGACATCCAAAGTTCATCTCCCCACATTCGAAAATAGCTAAATGGAAACACGGACTACCACTTCAAAAATAAATCTGCTACCTTATATAGTATTTACACACGATGTGTGGATAATGTTAATTTGAAATTCGGGTGTACCGCTACGAAAATTTATTCTATAGTTAGGAGTATGAACCAGACTACTTCATATCGATAGAAGTGTAAGGGAGGTATATAATCATTGTTATCAATTAGTTATAGGATCTAAACTTTTTATTAACCGGAATTTTTAAAAATTATATTAAATTATGGCATCAATAGTGTATTAACTTTGCATGAGCTTCTTCAATTATACTAAATATTATTTATCATGAATGACTCACGAATGAATGGAAAAGAAAAAGTAACTAAAAAAGAAGTTCGCAAAGTGGTTTACGAAAAATTAGCAACTGCGCTTGCCGAATATAAAGGAAGTCTTAGTGAAAAAAAGTTTCGGAACAAATTAAAAAAAGCTACCAGACTTTTTGCAATTGATATTGCAAAGGCTTCGAAGCAGCAGGTGAAAGACCGCACCGAAACTCGAAGTGAAAAAAGTATGCCCAGAGCTTCCTTTAGTTTGCAGCAGGATGTATGAGTTTATTCCTTAGATATATTTCCACTAGCCGGTTCAACTACCATTTTCTCATTTCTGTAATGTCTCTTTTTCTGGGAGCGGTATTTGTCATTAATTATTTCGCTCATTGGTCGGTGGTTCACTTTACTTTCCAACCATGATATAATATCCAGATAAGCGAAGGCCCGGGTTTCAAAACGATTTTTTTCAAGGTGTTTTATATTGTTTAAAAACAATTCCAATGCTTTTCTTAGTTCACTTCTATTAAACCTGAACGCAGATTTAAGAAAGCGAAACATTTCTTCTTCAATGAAGGTGAGATTTTCCATCCTGGCCATGAATCTGAAAACAGATCTGATAAGCGAATCCATTAATTCGAAATTTCCAAGTTCATAATGCGCCATTAGGTGTAGTAATCTGGCATAGCACTGAAGGTCGCTACGAAGGTCTACGGCATCATTGATGATCCTTTGCAGATAATCGATACAGGTAGCATAATCACCACTTCCGAAATAAAGTGTGGCTATTTTATAATTGAAAACAAGAATTCGGTGTTTATCCAGGAAAAGTGAATATTCATCCAGTTTTTGTTCAATTGAGGGAACCAATGAAAGACCTTCTTTGAAAGTTCCTTTCATGAAATGCTGGTTGATCTTTGCCTGAGCGATATACACAAATGTTTGCACTCTGAAATTTTCATGCTCCGTTACAATCTTTGTATTAGAAAATATTTTAAATGCTTCGAGAATATTGTTGAATTTTTGGTGATTTCGTAAATCAAAATGAGCATTTAACAAATTGTGTAAGCCTTTAATATAGTGGCCAGTTTCTACATCGATCATAGCTGGTTGTTCGAGGAACAGATCTACCCATTTTTGTGTATAGCGGTAATACATCAGAAAATCCTGCCGGATGAATGCATACCAGCAATAGCTTTGATATAGATACATTCTTTCATAAAACCCCAATTGGCGAGATGCTGATTCAGGTAATTGTTTATTAAAAAAATTCCTTACACCTGTTTCATCTGTTTCATTTCGTGCATGCCCGTATTTGATATACCAGCTGTATAATTGTAATGCAAGATTTGAAAGTTGAGTGATCATTTTTCTTCTATCCTGCACTTCATTAGCTTCAGTGGCGAGCACATCAGCTTTATCCAGCATGCTGCGTGTAATGTGTAATGTTTCAATTTTTTTTTCAAGGGAGATCACCTGTATTAAAATAGTATCCTGATGGTATAAAAGAGCTGTCTCTTTTACTTTGTCAAGAATCTTCAGGCTTTGTATATATAAGCCTTTATAATAGAGAATTCTTGCATAATCAAGCTGTTCATTCAATTCCAGGTCAAGGTTTTCCGATCTCTTTAGGAGACGAAGACTTGCAAGTATCTGCTTGTATAAATGCGTTTTGAGATTGGAAAGTTGCGGTTTCTCTGTACCTGATAATTTTTTTAATAATTGTTTATCATCATACTCCTCCATTTTATCCAATGCATCGAATAATTGAATGATTTTAAGGTCTTCTTTACTTGAACTTCTTTTAATATATAATTTAAAATGTCTCTTTTCAGACTTCTCCAGCGAGTGGATTAATTGAAATAATATGTCCGAAAATCTATTGGGCATAATGAAACATTTGCTCGTAAATCATATACTATCAATGAGTTACACAAATTAAACCTATTCTTGGCATAATGAATTGCTCAGTTAGTTGATAAGAACATCACAATTGATCGCCCTACATTTGAATAAAAGCAAAGAAAATCAACATGGCAACAGGCAACAATCAATTAGGAGAGAAGTAATTGTAGAGCTGCCATTAGATATTCAAAGCTGAAAACTGAGATAGATATACCTTTTTTTTATATGGCAAGCAATCGTTAGACGCCCGCTGTTTCTACAGTGGGCTTTTTTTGGATTTGTAAAGGTACTGGAATGTTAATTCATCTAATTGTTTTAAAATCTGCATTGTGTCAATAAATTAATTTTTTACAAACAATAAAAACGTCATTGTTGAATTACAAACTTTGTAAAAAAGATCAATTTGCTGTGTTTATTATGGCATAGTTTTTTACATTTATAATACATAGTTAATTCAAATTAAATTTTATGAGCCAAGCTTTTGTGCGCGAATCTGAAGAGCAATGGTTGCACGATATTGCTCCCACTGTAAATGCTTTGATAGTTTATCTGACCCGTGAAAACAATGGAGTTCGTGTCTATGAACAAAAGATTTTTATTAATCCCCAAGATCAGAGAGAAGTTCACCAGATGAGTAATGGATTATCCTATGCAAAAGATGACAATGGAAAGTGGTTTGTATTTTGATGAGTTCATCACTCAATCTTATTTGTATTATTTATTACATAATAGCACCTGATAATCTAACCGGATTTTAATGAAGCGGAGAATGAGGAGGATTCTTATCATCATTCCTTTTTTTCAATCGAAGAACGATCAAAGTGGCAACCAGGATTACGATTACAGAAATGATAATAAACTTCTCCATAATATAATTTATTTATACAATTAAATGTAATCAAAAAAAACACTTAAACCTTCGTTATACGATTGTCTTCAGATTTTCTTAGCCTAAATTTATTGAAACAATTTCCCAAATCTCATTATCTTCTGGTTAAATAATCGAGAAGCCATGAGAAGCATTTTAATCTTTTCATTTTATTACATGCTACTTTCCAGTGCATGTTCAGAGCAAAAGATTACAAAACCACGATATTCATTAACCGGTAATCCTATACTACCGGGAGATTTTGCGGATCCATCGATCGTAATCTACAGAGATACTTTTTATATCTATGCAACCACAGGCAATGAGGCATCTGTATGGCGTTCGGCAGATTTTATCAATTGGAGGCTGACCAAATTAAATTGGCCTACTAATATGAAATTATCAGATGTATGGGCTCCTGCTGTAAGACAGGGAACCGATGGGAGGTTCTATTTATATACATCTACTAACCATAATATATATGCTGGTGTAGCTGAACATCCGAAAGGTCCTTTCAGGAATGTTTTAAGTGAAGACAGTATATTCATCAAAAATAAGCAGTGGTGGAATAATATGCATAGCATAGATGCCGATTGCTTTATTGATGATGACGGGCAGGCTTATTTGTATTGGGGTTCGGGTTTCGATTTTAAAGATGGTATTTGTGCAGTCGGCCGACTGGATAAGGATATGGCGTCTTTTATTGAGCAACCAATACTAATTACACCGGTAGGATATTTCGAAGGACCTCATATGTTAAAAAGAGACGGTAAATATTACCTGATGTATTCTGATGGATTATATTATGATTCCACTTACAAAGTGAGATACGCTGTTTCATCCAAACCTACCGGCCCCTTTGTACAAGGAAAAAATAGCCCTGTTCTCCATTCAACTCCAGACGGGAGGATA
>Ga0180121_10000809_pt1 | contig 13184 bp, 12 predicted proteins | sample AntDrymUQ5402106_2_FD_129676 | JGI IMG/M metagenome (GOLD analysis project Ga0180121, IMG submission 129676) | Polar desert sand microbial communities from Dry Valleys, Antarctica - metaG UQ540 (21.06) (version 2) (version 2) | ecosystem: Environmental > Terrestrial > Soil > Desert | place...
AATGCACATAATGCAAATGGAGATATTGCGGGGTTTAACAGGAAGGTGAGGTATAAGAAAATAGACGGCGTCGTTATTTTGTTGCCGGAACAGGAAGTTGTAAGGGATCAAAAAGATGCTGCATTTTCAGCCTGTTCGGTGAAAGCTATTGTTATTGGTGAATTCATTTGTATCCAGGCAGCAGGTTCCACACAAAATGTTTCGTTCCGGTTGAATGCAGGAATCACCTATTCCTATCTCCCGCTTTTCTATCTTTGAAGTTAAATTAACGGCTTTATGAAATATATATTCATCGGGATAATGATTCTATCACTGTCAGTGTCTGCCCAGGATCCTGTTCGAAGAGATACTATGCTGGCAGCACAAAGGCCTTTCAGCGTATCTGATACTATGACGGTTATGGTGAAGATGAATATCATGGACTATCAGAAAATTATCGGTGCATTATCCTATATGCCTTTCCGGGATGTAAGCGAATTGATTTCACGCATTGAGCAGCAACTCAAAATGCAGATCGAAGCGAGGGTGAAGCAAACAAGCGGTAGGAACAGATAAAAGCTTCTCGCTTCCCTTTGCTTAAATCTTATGCAAACTTCTCAATTACTTTTTCCATTTGTTCCCTGATTTGATCATTACAAAGGTTCCCAATGCTTCCTTCATGAGTATGGTGCAACGCTTTTGAGGCGTCATACTTGAATTTTCCTTCATCTATCAGGTTTCCCACCTGCTTGTAAGCGTCCCTGAAGGAGATACCCTGGTTTACCAGTTCATTGACTGCTTCAACTGAAAAAATGTAACGATACTTTTCATCTTGCAAAATATTTTCTTTAACCTGAATATTCGTTAACATCAGGCCTGTCATCTGTATACATAATTTCAGTTCATTGATCGAAGGGAACACAATTTCTTTGGTGAGCTGCAAATCCCGGTGATAACCTGAAGGCAGATTATTAAGCAGCAAAGTCATTTCATTTGGTACAGCTTGTATACGGTTGCACTTTGCACGAATTAATTCGAATACGTCGGGATTTTTTTTGTGTGGCATGATACTACTCCCGGTTGTCAGGTTTTCAGGAAATGAAATAAACTGAAAATTCTGACACATATACAGGCAACAATCCATTGCAAAACGTGCAAGGGTGGAAGCCACTGATGAAATCGCCATCGCTACGAGCCGTTCAGTTTTACCACGACTCATTTGTGCGTATGCAGAATTATAATTCAGGCTTGCAAATCCAAGTAGTTCAGTTGTTCTTTTCCTGTTCAAAGGAAAGGAGGATCCGTATCCTGCCCCGCTTCCGAGCGGATTCTTATTTGCTACCTGATAGGCTGCCACCAGCATTTCCATATCATCAATAAAACTTTCTCCATATGCCCCCAGCCACAAGCCGAAAGAAGAAGGCATGGCGACCTGTAAATGAGTATATCCCGGAAGAAGATGATGACTGTACTTGTCGCTTTGGTTTAAAAACAGGTCGAATAGTTCCTTCACCTCTTTTCTTATCAGTAACAATTCCTGTTTTAAATAAAGTTTAATATCAACGGCCACCTGGTCATTCCTGCTTCTGCCGCTATGAATTTTTTTGCCGGCTTCCCCTATCATTTGTGTAAGTACTATTTCAACCTGTGAATGAACATCCTCTATCTCTTTAGAAATAGTAAACCGGCCAGAATCAATCTCGTTCAGAATTTTCTGAAGACCCTGTATAGCATCTTCCGATTCTTTTGCAGACATCAATCCTGTTTCGGAAAGCATCCTTACGTGTGCAATGGATCCGATGACATCATACTTTGCCAGCATCAGATCAAACTGCTGGTCGTTACCAACAGTGAATCTTTCGATCAAATGCGAAGTGGCTGTATTTTCCTTATTCCACAGTTTCATTCAAAACAATATTTAATAACTGGATGTATGTGCCGATTCCTTCTTCAATCTCACGAATATAAATGAACTCGTCTGCTATGTGACTTCGGGCAGAATCTCCCGGTCCCATTTTTAGCGCAGGAAAAGGCATCAGTGCTTTGTCTGATGTGGTGGGAGAGCCATACGTTTTTTTGCCTGATAATATTCCTGCACGCACCAGTGGATGATTCGGATCGATCAGGCTCGAACGCAGACGCGTACTTCTTGGTTTTATTTCACAATTGACATGGGCTGCTATTATTCCAAGTAAATCTTCAAAGGTGTAATGCTCATTTACTCTCACATCTACAACAAAACGACAGGTATCCGGAATAACGTTATGGGCATTATTTTCAGATTGTATCACTGTCACGCTCATTTTAACCGGTCCTAACATATTCGAGAGGCGCGGGAATTGAAATATTTTGAACCATTCTATATCTTTTAATGCCCTGTAGATCGCGTTATCCCCTTCTTCACGAGCAGCGTGTCCTGCTTTCCCTTTACTTGTGCAATCCAGCACCATCAATCCTCTTTCTGCAATGGCGAGTTCCATTAATGTTGGCTCACCAACGATTGCACAATCAATTCTTCCAAGTAACGGCAATATGGATTCTATTCCCTGCGTACCGGAAATTTCTTCTTCAGCAGTTGCAGCTAGTATCAAATTGTATTTGAGTTGTGGATTTTCATAATAATGTAGGAATGCGGCAATCAGCGAAACCAGCGCACCGCCCGCATCGTTACTACCTAATCCGAATAGTTTACCATCCTGTTCAATCGGTGTAAATGGATCACGGGTATAACTCTTATTCGGTTTAACAGTATCGTGGTGAGAATTCAAGAGTAATGTTGGGATTCCCTCCTTATAAAATTTGTTGCGCGCGTATACATTATTGCCTGCACGGTAATGTTCAATTCCTTTTGATCCGAGAAACTTAGTAAGAATGGATGCTGTCTGATCTTCCTGAGTGCTGAAAGAGGAAGCAGCTATCAACTCCTTAAGCAGCAGCAATGCTTCTTGTACAATTATGGAGACAGATGATTTCATTTTGATATTTATGCGGTAATGGTTGTTCCGGAACTCCCTTCCAGTAATTGTGATAACATTTCTGCTTTCCCTATGATCACTTTTAAAACACCACTGTTGATTGCAGTAAATGCATTATCCAGTTTCGGGATCATACCGGCATGAACAGTTCCATTATCTTTCAACCGGATATAATCCTTCTCTGAAATATGGCGGATCGCACTTTTTTCATCATTGATATCCTGTAATACCCCCGTTTTTTCAAAAGTATATATTAGTGAAACGCGGTAATTGTTGCTGAGCGCTTTTGAAATTTCCTGTGCCATCGTATCTGCATTTGTGTTCAGCAGTTGTCCCTGCCCATCATGCGTTACCGGAGCTATTACAGGAATCATGTTATTGTTAAGTAGTATTATTAATAAATCAGCATTTATACTTTTTACATCACCCACAAAACCGTAATCCAGCGGTGTAGCAGGACGTTTGGCAGAACGAGCGAGATTCCCATCAGCCCCTGATAACCCAATAGCATCAATTCCCGATTGCTGCAGCAAGGCAACTATATTTTTATTTACGAGACCGGCATACACCATAACAATTACTTTCAACGTTTCTGCATCTGTGATCCTTCTTCCCTCGATCATTTGCTGGCTGATCTGTAATTTTTCTGAGATCCGGGTAGCTACTATACCTCCACCATGTACCAGAATCTTCTTTTGTGGAAGCCTGCTGAATTGTTCGATGAATAGTTTCAGGCTTGTCTCGTTGTCAATAATATGGCCGCCGATCTTGATCACAACCAGGTGCTGATCATTTGAAACAAAGTCATCTGCAACAAGGTCTTTCATCACATGCTTTTTAAAATGTTTGCAAGAACTGCCTGTGCAGCCCACACCCTGTTTGCCCCTTGTTGTGTAACCAGACTTGCTTTGCTATCAAGAATTTCATCACTCAACTCCACATTTCGTCTCACGGGCAGACAGTGCATCACTTTGGCATTTTTTGCATGTGAAAGTTTTTCAGGGGTGATCATCCATCCGGGATCGTTACTATATATACGTCCATAATCGTGATAAGTACTCCAGTTTTTTACATACACAAAATCTGCACCTTCCAAAGCCTCATCCTGATTGTATGTGATGGTGGCTCCTTTTGTAAACTTTTCATCGAGTTCATAATCTTCAGGATGTGTGATCACAAATTCTGCTTTATTCCATGTAGTGATCCATTGCGAAAAACTATTTGCAACACATTGGGGCAAAGGTTTTACATGAGGTGCCCAGGTGAGAACTATTTTGGAGTTGGGTTTTTTCATGTTTTCCGTGATGGTGAGTATATCAGTCAGACTTTGCAGTGGATGCAGCGTGGCGCTTTCCAAACTCACTATGGGAATACCGGTATACTTAATAAATTGATTGATATACAATTCGCTGTAATCATCTTCTCTGTTTTTGAGTGAGGGAAATGTGCGAATGCAAAGGATATCAAAATATTTCCCCAGTATAGGTGCAGCATCTTTTACATGTTCCACCGTACTCCCACTCATGATCGCTTCTTCCTCAAATTCAAGCGCCCATCCGTCCTGACCTACATTAAATACAACTGCATCCATTCCCAATTGCTGCGCAGCAACCTGTGTGCTCAATCTTGTTCGCATGCTTGGATTCAGGAATAGCAATCCGATTCTTTTATTTTTACCCAGTGAATGATCGCTATACGGAACTTTTTTATACGCCAGCGCCTGTTGCACCATTTGATCTATATCATCCACATCCTGAACAGAGATAAAGTGTTTCATTGAAAATGTAAAATATAAAATGTAAGAACGTTTCTCATGATGAGTAAGAATTCAGGTTATGATTTCCACAGATGATTTTGTTATCAGGCTATTCACCGCTTCCAGGAAAATATCAGCTTCTTTTTTGGTTACGGCCAGGGACGGTAACAAGCGGATGACATTTGGTTTTGCTTCACCCGTGAAAATGAAATGGTCAGACAACAATCTTTTTTTAAGCTCTTTCGATTCTTCAGGAACGTCAAAACCAATCATGAGTCCTTTTCCTCTGACATGCTGAAGCGTGTCAATTTTTTTTAATTCATCAAAAAAATAAGCGCCGACTTTAGCAGCATTGTCGATCAGATTTTCTGTTTCCATGATCTCCAGTACTGCAAGTGCCGCACAGCAAGCCAGGTGATTGCCGCCAAAAGTGGTACCTAATATAAAATGTTTCGGATGGATTTTCGGACTGATAAGAATCCCGGCAACAGGGAATCCATTTCCCATACCTTTCGCCATCGAATAGATATCTGCCTGAATACCGGAATGATCAAACGAAAAAAACTTCCCCGTTCTTCCATATCCGCATTGTACACTGTCAGCAATAAAAATAGAATTGTATTCATCACAGAGCGATCTTATCCTTTGTAAGAACCCATCGTTGGCAACATGAATGCCGCCAACCCCCTGAATCCCTTCAACAATTACGGAAGCAATCTGATCTCCTTGTGCACGAAAGACAGCTTCCAGTGAGTTTTCGTCATTGAAAGGAAGAAAGATGACATTCGGTGTCTGGTTCACAGGGGCTACTATCGATGGATTATCTGTAGCAGCTACTGCCAGTGATGTGCGGCCATGAAATGATTTCCTGAAAGCGATTATTTTTTTTCTTCCATTATAGAAGGATGCGAGTTTCAAAGCATTTTCATTTGCTTCCGCCCCGGAGTTGCAAAGGAACAACTGGTAATCATTTTTGCCGGATATTTTCCCCAGTTTATCAGCGAGTTCTTTTTGTAATGGGATTTTTACGGAATTCGAATAAAATCCCACCTTATTCAATTGTTCTGTTATGCGTTGTACATAATGCGGATGTGAATGCCCGACAGATATAACTGCATGTCCTCCATATAAGTCAAGATATTGTTGCCCTTTATCATCCCATACATATGAACCTTTTGCTTTTACGATGGTAATGTCGTTCAGAGGATATACGTCGAATAATTTCAATGCAGGATTTATTAAGCGTTAAAAATAGTTTGCTTTCAGATTCAGACCGGTTGCCTCCTCGAGGCCACACGCAATATTCATATTTTGGACAGCCTGCCCGGATGCTCCCTTCAACAAATTGTCTATTATGGAATGTATGGCAAGTTTCCGTCCCGACTGCTCCAGGTGAAGATAGCAGTGATTGGTATTCACTACCTGTTTTAATGATATCGGTTCTCTGCTCAGTGAAGTGAATGCATGGTCCTTGTAAAAATCTTCAAAAAGTTTTTCAAGTTCGTTCAATGATAAGGAGCATTCGAGTTGCGATGTGATAAAAATACCTCTGGTGAAGTCTCCCCTCCAGGGAACAAAACTCAGGTCTGCAGCTTCGTTTTTTTGTAATGCCCCGAGTGATTGTACAATCTCACCCAGGTGTTGATGGGTAAGCGTTTTATACGCCTGGATATTATTCGCGCGCCAAGAGAAATGGGAAGTTGAGCTGAGTGATTGTCCCGCGCCGGTAGAACCGGTGATACCTGTTGAATATACCTGCTTCAGCATTCCGGCATTTGCAAGAGGCAATAAGCCAAGTTGTATAGCGGTAGCAAAGCAACCAGGATTTGCGATATTTCCTGCATTTCTGATCGCTTCTTTATTTAACTCGGGAAGTCCGTAAACAAATTTTTTTCTTTCAAACATCTCCGTGGATGTCAATCTGAAATCCTGTGAAAGATCTATAATACGAACCTTGTCGGGAATTTTATTTTCCCGAAGAAATCTGATCGCTTCTCCGTGTCCGACACAGAGAAACAGTATATCTATTTCATTATTGATTTCTGAGGAGAAAACGAGTTCTCTTTGATGCAACAGGTCGGCATGTACCTGACCAATTCTTTTACCTGCATTGCTGTTGCTGTGAATAAATCGAATATCAACAAACGGATGATAAATGAGAAGTCTTATCAGTTCCCCGCCGGTGTAGCCGGCGCCACCGGCTATGCCAACGCTAATGCGGTTCATTGACAGACTCTTTTACCTGGTGATATATCATTGTCTGGTTGCCGAAAATCCGGGAGAATCCTCTGACGTCTTCCCCGGTAAAACCACTATTCATTTCACCATATTTGCCGAATTTATTATTCATCAGGTCATAATTCGATTCGATTCCTGTTACCTGAAACCGGTATGACATCAGGGTTACAAACACATCTCCGGTAACGTTTCGTTGTGATTTTTCGAGGAACGCTTCAATGTCTCTCATCACCGGATCGAGGATCTGACCTTCATGTAACCAGTTGCCATAGAATTGGGCAAGCTGATCCTTCCATGTCAATTGCCATTTGGTTAACACGTGTTTTTCCAATGCATGATGTGCTTTGATGATTACCATAGGTGCAGCAGCCTCAAATCCTACACGACCTTTGATGCCAATGATGGTATCACCCACGTGAATATCACGACCGATTCCATAAGGGCCTGCAAGGGACTGGAGAAATTGTATCGCTTCAACCGGATGATCGAATTTCTGATCATTCACCCGTTTGAGCTGACCCTGGTGGAAATGTAATTTTACTTCTTCACTTCCACTTTTGGTTACCTGTGTGGGCCAGGCTTCTTCAGGAAGCATTCCTTTGGAGGAAAGTGTTTCTTTTCCACCCACACTGGTTCCCCACAAACCCTTGTTGATGGAATACATCGCCTTCTGAACATTCATGGTGATGCCCTTTTTTTCCAGGTATTGAAGTTCGTCTTCCCGGCTCAACTTGAGATCCCGGATAGGCGTAATGATCTCAACACCGGGGATCATAATATTAAAGATCATATCAAAACGTACCTGGTCGTTACCGGCGCCTGTACTGCCGTGGGCTACCGCATCCGCGTGCAATTCTTTTACATGATCGGCTATGTGTAAGGCCTGACTCAGTCTTTCTGCGCTTACACTTAGGGGATAGGTATTGTTTTTCAGAACATTTCCAAACACAAGATACCTGACAATACTTTCATAATAGTTACGAACAGCATTTACAGTGGTATGCGTTTTTACTCCAAGCCTGTAAGCATGATCAGCGATGTGTGATAATTCTTCATTTGTGAAACCCCCGGTATTGACTATGATGCTATGTACCTCATAACCCAATTCGCCCGAAAGGTATTTTACACAAAATGAAGTATCCAGACCTCCGCTGAATCCTAAAACAACTTTTTTTGAATACATGATCTGTTATTAGATAATCCGGGTAAAGATCACAAATTGAAAAAGTAATGCAAAAGAGATTTTGGTTTCCCGGCAGCGCTGCTTTCTTTTGGATTACGCGTGACATTAATAGGTTCCTTTTTCAAAAAGGGCTTCAGGAATTTCCACTGTTTGATACGCATGAATCGCTCATATAATTTGGAATGCTGACGGAAATCCTGAATAGTTTCTTCTGGTTCATAATGATCTTTGGGATCATACAACATCCCGGTACACATACAATTCTTTCTTTCCTTGCTCATCAGAATTTCGTAGTTCACACAGCTTTTACATCCAGCCCAAAATGCCTCATCCTGGGTCAATTCAGAGTAAGTTACCGGTTCGTAGCCTAGTTCCGAATTGATCTTCATCACAGCAAGGCCAGTGGTGAGTCCAAAAAGTTTTGCCTCCGGGAATTTTGTCCTGCTTAATTCAAATATTTTTTTCTTGATTTGCCGGGCAAGTCCGCCTTTGCGAAATGCAGGCGCTACAATAAGTCCTGAGTTCGCTACATATTCACCATGGCTCCAGGTCTCGATATAACAGAATCCCGCCCAGATACCATCCTGGTTAAAGGCTATCACTGCCTTCCCTTCCCTGATTTTCTCCTGGATGTATTCAGGGGTACGTTTGGCGATTCCTGTACCACGTGCCTGTGCAGACGCTGCCATTTCATCGCAAATGATCTGGGCGAAGCCAAGGTGCGAATCATCTGCTATTACTATTTGAAATTGCTGATTATTCATTTCCGGAAAAAAAGAGAGCGTGAAAAAAGTCAATGATATGATTCATTGCAAATGACATTCCGCTTTACACGGACATCATAGGGCTGCTCCTGCAGACACTATGGCTGGGTGGAACTCAACGTCGCACCCAAAAGGGAATCGGGCGGAATGGAAAAACTGTACGTAGATGTACAGGAAAAAACCCTTGCAACAGAACAGCACCGGGTGCTTCTGCCGCAATTGATATGGTAAGGTTTTTTTTCATTGTTGAATAATGAGAACCGTTGAAAAAATTTACAGATACAAATAAAAACATTTTTCAAGACAATAATGGTTTTTTTATTGATGGATGGTATACTTTATGTAAAAGTTTGGTTAAGAGGATTTACTTCGTTGGTCGAAGATCCGGTAATGAGTTTATCAGTATATCCCGTACGAGTGCCGTGTTGGAATAACGGATCAGATGCCCGGTTTGAGGAAGATATATCAAACCTGCTTTTTTACCACGCAACTGTTGCCTGGCAAATTCCAGATTACCGGGTGCAACAATACGATCCGCACCACCCTGAATAACTGTAACGGGGATGTTTAAACGTTTCCATTCGGGAAGCATCCTGTCGAGTTCGGATGCGTGCGCAAATTTCTCTGCTGTAGCCGCGCGGATATATTTTGGAAGGAGGTGAATAAGAAGGCCGCTGTTCAGGTACTTATGAAACCACCAGAATTTTTCCTGTTCAGGATCGATAGCCGGAGCCAGCATAAGCAGGTGATGATAATTTTCCGGGTGCAGGATAGCAATCTTTGCCGCGATAGGAGCACCATAAGAACTACCCATCACTACTGCAGTTTTTCCGGAGCGATTTAGTTGCATAGCCTGGTGGATCGCTTTGGCCTGTATAGTTATTGATGGCACTGGTCTTCTTCTCCCTTTGTATGTTGATTTGTTATATCCAGGTCTGTCCACTGCAATTATTTGAAAATGTTTTTGCAGGATGGTATCCTCCAAAAGATTCCGGCTTCCGTACCAGGCCCCGGGAGCTCCATGGATCATGAGAATTGCAGGTAATGTATCAGCGCCGGTTACAGCACAATAGAGATCAACGGAATCGTTGGTAACATGGAAAAAGGAAGGACGGGAAGATTTGTGCTGATAATAAGTTTCAATTTGTTTATCCGTCATTACCCATCTGCGAAAACAACCGCTGCAGAGGAAAGTAATAATGATTAATACAAGAATGTTATTCATAGCATACGACACTGTCTACTACAACTATCTCACGATGGCAGGGATCGAATGAATGGCACTGCTCATTTCCATGATAAGAGCAGGATCTTTTTCAATGGCATTCCCGATCACGATCACATCTGCACCTGCTTTACAGTTTCTGTACGCTTTCTCGGGTTCGGTGATACCTCCGCCTACGATGAGCGGGATATGAATCTGTTTGGCGACTGCTTCGATCATGCTTTCCGTGATCGCCCGCTTGGCACCACTGCCTGCATCCATATAGATCACTTTCATTCCAAGCATTTCTCCGGCAAGTGCAGTACATAGCGCAATTTCGTTTTTGTCAAAAGGAATGGGTGCTGCATTGCTGATGTAGGAAACGGTGGTAGGAGCTCCGCCATCGATGACCATATAGCCGGTGGAAATGATCTCCAATCCGCTTTGCTTTACAAATGGGGCAGAAATAACATGTTGGCCAATCAGCAGCTCCGGGTTCCTTCCTGATATGAGGGACAGATATAAAAGGGCATCTGCAACGGGGGTTATCTGAGAAGGACTGCCGGGAAAAAGCAAAACCGGAATTGAGCAATTTTTACGGATCTGCAAGACCACCTGTTCTAACTGGTTACTGATCACGAGGCTTCCTCCCACAAACAGATAATCGACTTTCGCTTCCATGGCGAGTGAAGTCAGTTCATCGATGCTTTGCATGGACACTTTATCCGGATCAATCAGTACGGCAAATGATTTATGACCCCGGGCTTTCTTTTGGACAAGAGACTGGTAGATGGTATCGGTCATGGGTACAAAAATGCGGATTTTTTTTTAGAGTATGGACTTTGGAGTTGCAGATAAATACAATTGCAACATAGTTCCAACGAAGAGGACGTGAGACCGCAGAGTTTAAGGAATTCTTCCTTCAGAGCTGGTAAGCTATTTTGATTTCACGTCAAATCGGCTAACGGCTGTGAAAGAATGTATTGTTTTCGGAATGATCGAACATCTCTGCGTAAACTCTGTGGTCTCATGTTCTCTGCGGTGAATTTTTTTATACCAGCATACGGTTACGACCAGTTTTTCACTGTCGAAAGAGAGTGCGCTGAGTTTCGCAGAGTTTATAAACAATACATAAAAAACCTGGAGTATAATTTTGTGCAATTTTCTTCAAACAGATTTTCTCCTGAAATATTCAAAAAATCAACCTGCTTTAATTTTAATTATCTGATCTTCCAAAAGATTTTTTCATAAATAAGTGTTTTACAGGTGGATAAAAAAGCAAATGCAGCAGGGTATTGAAGAATAAAATTTTCCACGTCCTTTATCCACAATCTGTTAATATTTCAACACTTACATTTTCAGTATAGGAAGATATTTTCGTTTCCCGCTCCGAATTGAAAACTGAAAACTTTTTAAAACTAACCTGAAGATCATGGGTAATAAATTGCAATCGAAAGGCCTCCGTTTCCCCCGCCGTTTTACTAAGGAAAACATACCTGTATTTGATCAGTTTGAATACGATTACAGGACTTCAATAATCAGAAATCCAAGCGGTGAAGTGGTATTTGAAATGACCAATGTTGAGGTTCCGAAACAGTGGAGCCAGATTGCTACCGATATCTTAGCCCAGAAATATTTCAGAAAAGCAGGAGTTCCGCAAGCGGATGGCAGCATCAGCCGTGAAACATCTATTAAACAGGTTGCCCACAGGCTTGCACATTGCTGGAGGATCTGGGGAGAGCGCAACGGTTACTTCACCAATGCGGAAGACGCTGAGATCTTTTACCAGGAGCTTGTTTACAGTATTCTCAACCAGGCATGTGTTCCGAATTCACCCCAATGGTTCAATACTGGGTTGTATGAATGTTATGGCATCAAAGGAAAACCACAGGGGCATTATTATGTGGATGCTCAGGATGGCCACTTAAAAAAATCAACTTCTGCATATGAACGCCCACAGCCACATGCATGCTTTATCCTGAATGTGGAAGATGACCTGGTAAATGATGGTGGAATTATGGACCTCTGGGTCCGGGAAGCCAGAATCTTTAAATATGGATCTGGCGTGGGGACTAATTTTTCAAATATCAGGGGTGAGGGAGAAAGGCTTAGTGGAGGAGGGACTTCTTCCGGGCTGATGAGTTTTTTGAAGATCGGTGACCGGGCCGCGGGTGCTATCAAAAGTGGCGGTACTACCCGCCGTGCTGCAAAAATGGTCTGTCTCGATCTCGATCATCCGGAAATTATCGGATTCATCAATTGGAAGATGGAAGAAGAGAAAAAAGTGGGCGCATTGATAGCTGCAGGTTATCCGAGTGATTATGAAGGAGAAGCTTACCGGACTGTTTCAGGTCAGAATTCTAATAACTCCGTTCGCATACCAAATGAATTTTTCGAAAAACTCCAGAAAGACGATGACTGGGAACTTAAAGCCAGAACAGACGGCAGGGTCATGAAAAAAATCCCTGCCAGAGAAGTCTGGAACCAGATCGCCTACGCGGCTTGGCGTTGCGCAGACCCGGGTACCCAATACGACACCACCATCAATGAGTGGCATACATGCCCTAAAGGTGGTCGCATCCGGGCCTCCAACCCTTGTAGCGAATACATGTTTCTCGACAACACCGCGTGCAATCTCGCATCGGTGAATCTCCGTCGTTTTTATAACGAAGAAAATAACACGGTGGATGTGGAAGGCTTCGAGTATACGTGCAGGTTATGGACCACCGTACTGGAGATCTCCGTACTCATGGCACAATTCCCGTCAAAAGAAGTAGCGCAATTATCTTACGATTATCGCACTCTGGGGCTTGGCTATGCTAACCTGGGTTCTACTTTAATGGTAATGGGAATTCCTTATGATAGTGAAGAGGCGAGGGGATTCGCGGGAGCCATCACGGCTATCATGACAGGCATTTCATATAAAACTTCAGCAGAGATCGCTTCAACACTTGGAGCATTTCCAAAATATGAAGAGAATAAGGAAGATATGCTGCGGGTCATGCGCAATCACCGCCTTGCCGCATATGATGCCGATGAATATGAAAGTTTATATGTGAAACCACAGGGTATCAAAGCAAAATAT
>Ga0180121_10000810_pt1 | contig 13178 bp, 12 predicted proteins | sample AntDrymUQ5402106_2_FD_129676 | JGI IMG/M metagenome (GOLD analysis project Ga0180121, IMG submission 129676) | Polar desert sand microbial communities from Dry Valleys, Antarctica - metaG UQ540 (21.06) (version 2) (version 2) | ecosystem: Environmental > Terrestrial > Soil > Desert | place...
ACGCTGCGCGCCGGCATCGTCCGGACGACGCTCGACTGGTCGGCCGTTGCCAAGCGCCGACCTGCCCGGCCCGCCAATCCGGCTGACCCCGCGTACGACTGGTCGGCCGTCGACAGAGTTGTCGACGAGGCCGAGAAGAAGAACATCCGGGTGCTGCTCGCGATCTACGGAACGCCTCGCTGGGCCGGCCGCGCGCGCAACCAGGTGCCGCGCCGTCCGCTCGACCTGCGGCTGTTCGCGACCGCCGCAGCACTGCGCTACAGCGGTACCTACACGGTGAAGGAAGGCGAGAACGAGCCCGAGCGAACGCTTCCCGCAGTCCGTCAATGGCTTGCGTGGAACGAGCCGAACAACCCGATCTTCCTGCGGCCTCAGTGGAAGATGGTCGCCCGCAAATGGCGCGTCCAGGCCGCATACGACTACGCGAAGATCTGCTCGGCGATCTACGCAGGAGTGAAGGCCACGCGTCTCCCGGGACAGAAGGTCGCCTGCGGCGCCACGGGCCCACGGGGCAATGACGCGCCTCGCAGCTCGCGGCCGTCGACCTCGCCGCTCGTCTTCATGAACGCGCTCCACCAGGCCGGCGTTCGGCGGATGGATGCCTACGCGCACCATCCCTACTACGGACATCGCTCGGAGAAGCCGACGACCGTCTCGAAATCGAAGAAGGCCGTGACGATGGGGAACCTCGGCATTCTCATCAAGCAGGTCAATCGGCTGTGGGGCCGCAAAACACGGCTCTGGATCACCGAGTACGGCTACCAGACGAACCCGCCCGACCGGCTCTTCGGCGTCTCCTACAGGAACCAGGCGCTCTACATGCAGCAGGCGGTCGCGATGGCGAAGAAGACCCGCCGGGTCGACGTGTTCATCTGGTTCCTGATTCGCGACGAGCCGCGTCTCAGCGGCTGGCAGTCGGGCGTGCTCACTCGGCGAGGTGTGCGGAAGCCCGCCTACCGCGCGTTCCAGACCTTCCGGCGATAACGCAAGAGTTGACCACGGGGCGGCGAACGTAAGATTCGTCGCCCCGTGGCTACCGAAAGAGCGCCGAGGGATGCCGCGCCGCGCGCCGCCGGAGACATCCGCTCGGCGCGCCCGCTCGTCTTGGGCAGCCCGCTCACGGCTTTCGTGCGCCGGGTGCTCAGCATCCTCTCCCTGATCGTCCTCGACCTCTGTGGCCTCGTGCTGGGCCTCTATGCCGCCTTCGTGCTGCGCTCGTTCTACTACGGGAACGACGAGATCCTCTGGGGCGCACTCTGGCGGGCCGAGTCCGAATGGCTCCCGTTCCTGGCCCTCGTGATGCTGCTCGTCTTCTGGCGCGCCGGCCTGTACACGGAGCGGGAGCGCCGCGGCGGCGGCGGCCGGATTCTCGGCTCGCTGATCCTCGTCGGCGTGGTCGGCGTGGTGTACGGCGTGGGCACCAATCGCGAATTCGGGACGTATGGCCTGGCGCCGACGGCGATCGTGCTCAGCGCGATCTTCATCGGGCTCCTCCGGGCGAGCTACGACGTCGTGACCGGAGATCTGCTGCGGATGGCCGGCGTGCGTCGCCGCGCGGTCCTCGTGGGCGACCCCGATCGGATCGGCCACCTCAGGCGAATCCTCGGCGAAGCGCGGAGCGGGATCCAGTACGACTTCGTCGGCGCCGTCGGCCCATCCGACGCCGGGATGGAGCTGCGGTACCTCGGGCAGGTCGGCGACGTGCCTCGCATCGTCGCCGAGATGGAAGTGGACGAGCTGATCGTGGCCGAGGCCGATTTCGACGACCGTGTCCTACTCGACCTCGTCGACCTGGCGCACCGGCGGGGTGTCCGTGTCCGGCTCGCACCGACGACGACCGAGCTCCTCACCCAGCGCGTGGACTACATCGCCGGGCAGGGCGTCCCGCTCTTCGAGCTCCGCCCCCCGGCGTTCGTCGGCACCGACTGGATCGTGAAGCGGGCGTTCGACCTCTTCGTGAGCGCGCTGATCGTCGTCGTCGGCCTGCCGCTCTGGCTTGCGATCGCGGCGGCGATCAAGCTCACCTCGCGCGGGCCAGTTCTCTTTCGAGACCGCCGCGTCGGCCTGAACGAGATCGAGTTCGAGATGCTCAAGTTCCGGACGATGCGCGCTGACGCCGCCGAGCTCCAACCGGAGCTCGAGGCCGAGAACGAGGCGAAGGGCGCGCTCTTCAAGCTCCGGGCCGACCCTCGCGTGACCCGCGTCGGGACGGCGCTCCGGCGTCTCTCCCTCGACGAGGTCCCGCAGGTGCTGAACGTGCTCCGCGGGGAGATGAGCCTGGTCGGGCCCCGTCCGTTGCCGATCCGCGACTACCGGCTCCTGGAGGACTGGCATCGCAAGCGCTACCTCGTCCTGCCCGGCATGACCGGCCTCTGGCAGATCGCCGGCCGGTCAGACCTCGATTTCGACGATCTCGTCCGGCTCGACTTCTACTACCTGGAGAACTGGTCGATCTGGCTCGACGTCTCGATCCTCCTGCGCACGATCCCGGCGGTGCTGGCCGGCAAGGGCGCGTACTGAGTGCCCGCCTGACCTCGAGCGTCATCACGGTCGCGTACCGCTCCGGCGAGGCGCTCGGGCGGCTGCTCGACTCGCTCGAGCCGCAGGCGCCGCTGGAGATCTTCGTCGTGGACAACGGCGAAGGTGGGGCGGAGATCGACGTGGCTCGAGCGCGCTCGGGAGTAACGGTCCTTTCTCCGGGCAAGAATCTCGGGTTCGGCGCCGGCAGCAACCTCGCGGCGCGCGAGGCTAAGGGCGACGCACTCGTCTTCCTGAACCCGGACACGGTCGTGACGCCGGGGGCGCTTGCCGGGCTCGTCGCGCCGCTCGAGCGCCCGTCCATCGGCATCGTGACCGCGCGCCTGCGGCTTCTCGGCGATCCGGCGACGCTGAACTCAGCAGGGAACGAGGTGCACGTGACCGGCATCGCCTGGGCGGGGCGATACGGCGAGGGGGCCGACACGGTGTCCGAGCTCCAGGACGTCCCATTCCCGAGCGGCGCGGCCATGGCGATACGGCGCGACCTCTTCGAAGAGCTCGGGGGCTTCACCGAGGAGCTCTTCATGTACCAGGAAGATCTCGAGCTCGGCTGGCGCGCGAGGCTCCGCGGGCTGCGGGTGGTCGTCAATCCGGCGGCGGACGTCCTGCACGACTACGAGTTCGCACGGAACCCCGAGAAGCACTACCTCCTGGAGCGGAACCGGCTCGTGTTCGTCCTCTCGTCGTACTCGCCGCGAATGCTCTTCCTGCTCGCCCCTGTGCTCGCATCGGTGGAGGTCGGGATGCTCGGACTGGCGCTCAGGCAGGGATGGGCACGGGACAAGGTGGCCGGCTGGAGGTGGCTCGTGCAGAACGCCGGCTGGCTCCGGCGGCACCGACGTGAGACGCAGCAGATGAGATTGGTTCGAGACCGCGACCTCGCGCGGTTCCTGAGCCCGGTGGTCGAGCCCGGGATGATCCCGGTGCCCCGACCGGTCCGGGCGCTGAATCCACTCGTGGCGGCCTACTGGTCGGTAGTCAAGAAACTGCTCTAAACGGCCGATACCTACGGCGTGACTCATGCGGTTGCGCTCATTGCGGAAGACGCGCGCCGGGACACCCCACGGTGCCTCGCGATCGTGCCTGCCTACAACGAGGAGGCGACGATCGCCGAGGTCGTGTTCGAGGTGCTCGATTTCGACCCGGACTTCCAGGTGCTCGTCGTCGACGACGGCTCGTCCGACGCGACCGCCGCCTGTGCCGAGGCGGCGGGTGCACGCGTGCTTCGGCTGCCTCTCAATCTCGGGATCGGCGGCGCCGTCCAGGCGGGGTACATGTACGCCCTCGACCGCGGCTACGACATCGCCGTGCAGGTCGACGGTGACGGACAGCACGACGCCGCAGAGCTCGGGCGGTTGCTCGAGCCCGTCCTCGCAGGGCAGGCCGACCTCGCGATCGGCACGCGCTTCTCGGGCATCCGGGAGTACCGAGCACCGCTCGCCCGCCGCGTCGGCATCGGTCTCTTCGCGACGCTTGTCTCGCTTCGCGTCCGTCAGAGGATGACCGACACGACTTCGGGCTTCCGCGCTGTCAACCGCCGTGGAATTCGCCTCTTTGCGGTCGACTACCCGCACGACTACCCCGAGGTCGAGTCCGTCGTGACCGCCGCGCGCGGAAACCTGCGCGTATGCGAGGTGCCGGTCTTCATGCGCCCGCGCGCCGCCGGCCGCTCGTCGATCACCACCTTTCGCTCGCTCTACTACGTCGTCAAGGTGCTCCTCGCCCTGTTCGTCGGGCTCTTCCCCCGGCAGCCCCTGGTCACCGACGAGTAGAGGCACTGATGCCCGTCCAGCTCTTCGCCGCCCTCGCCTCCGTCGCCCTGCTCGGCGTCGTGATCGAGCTCATCCGGGCACGAAAGCTCCGCGAGCGCTACGCGATCCTCTGGCTCGCCACTGCGGGCGTGATCCTCGTCTTCGCCGTCTGGCGATCCGGTCTCCACGAGCTCTCGAAGGGTCTCGGCATCGCGTATCCGCCGAATGCCCTGTTCGCCCTCGCGATGCTGTTCGTGATCGTCCTGCTCCTGCACTACTCCACCGTGATCTCGAAGCTCTCCGACCGGTCGACGACGCTCACCCAGCGGCTCGCACTCATGGAGGAGCGGCTTCGCGAGCTGGAGGGGCAGCCGAAGCAGGTTCCGCAGCTACGCGACGTGAACAGACGACCGTGAAGGTCGTCGTCGGCCTAACGAAGCTGAACGACTACACGGGCTCCGAGGTCTACTGCCTGGAGCTCGTGAAGGCTCTGCGCTCTGCAGGCCACGAGGTCGAGGTGTTCGCGCTGTACGGGAGCTCGGAGCTCGAGGCCGAGGTCGAGCAGCTCGGCGCATCGCTCTGCGTCTTCCCGCAGCCGCTGCGCCGGTCCCCTGACCACGTCGTCTGCATGCAGCCGCTGCCGTCCGCACTGCTCCTCCGACGCGTCGGGCGGGACGTGCCGGTGCTGTCGGTCGTTCACGGGGCGATCGCGAGCGAGGCTCCTGTCCGCGCATCTCGCGTCGATCGCTGGATCGCGGTCTCGAGCTTCGTCGCCGATCGTCTCATCGAGGCGGAGGGGCTGCGCCGCGACGACGTGGTCGTCGTGCCGAACGGGATCGATCTCACCCGGTTCAGCGCACCACCTGTGGCCGTGGAACCCCCGCGGGTGAGGGTGCTGTGGGCAAGCACCTACCTCCCCCTTCGCCGGAAGGCGCTCCAGGCGCTTGCGAGTGCGGTCGTCGCCCGGCCGAACGCAGAGCTGACCGTCGTCGCCGATCGGCTTCCGAGCGGGCTCCTCCCGGACAGCGATCGAATCCGGGTCGTCGACAAGACCCGTGACGTTGCGGAGCTGATCCGCTCGCATGACGTCGTCGCCGGGCTCGGCCCCGGTCGGATCCTCCTGGAGGCCCTTGCGATGAACCGGCCCGCACTCTGTCTGAACGTGGACGGCCGGGCTCTCTACCTCGAGGAGAAGAACATCGAGCTCGTCGAGTACTACGCCGACGATTGGGGCGGCGCGATCGAGCCCCTGCTCGATCCGTCCGTCGTCCTGGCAAACGCCAATCGCCGGCATCTGGCCGAGGCGCATTACGACGCCGGGGTCAACATGCGGCGGGTGGTCGAGAGCCTCGAGCGGCTCACGCGCCGGGGCTCGTCCCCACTCGGCTACCGACGCGTGACGCTCCGACGGTTGCCATCCATGGCGCGTGACCTCGCCCTCGTGCCGTGGCTGAAGTACCGGCTGCGCGTCGCCCCGCTGAAGCCGCTGCTCAACCGGCGCTAGCGTCACGCTCCGAGAGCGTTGGCGACGCTGTGCTCCAGAGGTGACGTACGCGAGGGTCGTCCCACGGAACCTCGTTCTCGTCCGGGTTCGCCCCGTCGTATTCCTGCGTGACGTGGTAGCAGAAGAGCACGTCAGTCAAGGCCTCGAAGCCGTGCGCGAGACGTCCCGGGATGAAGACGGCCACCGGATTCTCGTCGCCGATGTCCAGGGTGAAGGTCTCACCGGTCTCTCGATTGAGCGCAACGATGCGCGCCTTCCCGCTCAGGCAGGCGAAGAGATCGGACTGGCCTCGCTCGTGGTAATGGAGACCGCGGATGACTCCCTGATGCGAGAAGGAGAGATTCGTCTGCACCATCGGCGCCGGCAGGCGCCCCTCCCGATGCAGTTCCATGAACCAGCCGCGCTCGTCTTCGAAGCGTCGCAGCGGAAAGATCTGGATCTGGTCGATCACCGGGGCGATGCTACTTCGGACGAGGGCCGAAGCGCCGCCCCCGGAAGTCGCTCCAGCCTCGCGCCACCGCCTGAAGGCCCGACGGCCGCCGCCCGAGAGCCGCTTGCGCGGTGTGCGCGAGGAGGATGACCGCCCGGCGTCGCCAGGTGTCGACGGAGCCGAGCGGCGCGTGGCGCTCCGAGACCTCGAGCGTGTTCCGAGTCGAGTAGTAGAGCGCCGTCTCGGAGCCCTCTCCCCCCGTCGCCGCGGAGACCTTGTGGCGCACCCGGGCCGCCGGCGCAACGCGGAGAGGAAAGCCTGCTTGCCGGGCGCGCAGCGACCAGTCCGTGTCCTCCTGGTAGGCGAAGAGATCCTCGTCCAGGAGCCCCACCGCGTCGAGCGCACTGCGTGTGACAAGCATCGCGGCGCCGCACGCCCGATCGGTCTCGGAGACATCGGTGAAACTCGACGCCGGCCGCCCGAAGCCCTGCTGCCGGCCGTTGTAGCCGCATCGTGGGTCGAAGGAGGCGCCGGCAAACCAGACCGTCTCCGGGTCGTGGGAGAACGTGATCAGCGGGCAGACGGCGCCGGCGCCCTCCGCTTCGGCCAAGAGCGCAGCCACCGCGCCGGGCTCCAGCTCGACGTCGTTGTTCAGCAGGAGGACGTGCTCGGCGCCTCGCTCGAGCGCCCGCCGGATCCCGACGTTCATCCCGCCCGCGTAGCCGAGGTTCCGGTCGTTCAGGATCACCTCCACGGCGGGGAACTCGCGCTCCACGGCCTCGGCGCTGCCGTCCTCGGACGCGTTGTCGACCACGATCACGTCGATGCCCTCGCCCGCAAGCGAGCGAAGACACGAAAGCGTGTCCTCCCGGCCGTTCCAGGACAGGACGACGGCGCTGACTCTCATCGTCGCCGCGCGCGAACGACCATCGTCCAGCCGAGCGGCTCCAGCAAGCGCTCGAGGCCGTCGAGCGCCCGGAGCGCGGGGCTCCCGAGCCGCATGTAGACGGAGTCGAGCGGATACGGGAGGACGGCGTTGACCCGGCGGAGACGCTCGACCGTGAAGCTCGGCGCGAGCAGGGCCCGAAGCTCGCGCGGCGTGAACTCGTGCAGGTGCTCGTTGAATCTGTAGCCGCGGATCCGCCGCTTCAGCTCGTAGGCGAGGTTCATGGGAGCCAGGCGCGACGGCGTCGAGAGCGCGAGGACTCCGCCTGGCCGCAGGACTCGCGCGGCCTCGCGAACTGCGGCCGCCGGATCGGAGACATGTTCGACGACCTCCGTCAACAGCACCCGGTCGAACGTCTCGTCCGCGAACGAGAGCCGCTGGGCGTCCTCGACCCGAACCTCCGCGCCTGGGGCAAGCTCGCGCGTCTGCTCGACGTACGCGGGGGAGAGGTCGGTGGCGGTCACATGCGCGCCGAGCGCGACCAGCGCGCGCGTGTAGTAGCCGCTGCCGCAGCCGACCTCGAGCACCTCGTCGCCCGGCTGGGCGTCGAGCGCCGCCATCACGGCGTCGAAACGACGGCGGTAGAACCAGCGCTTGTACGGATTTGGGCTCTCGTAGGTGATCGCCAGCTCATCGAGCTCGCCGGCCTTCCGGTCGTAGTACTCCTGAAGCGGGTCGACGAAAGCGGCGCCGAGCTTCTCGGCGAGGGCGCGGTCATGGTGGGAGTCGCCCACGACGACGACCGAGCCGGCCTCCCCGGCATACGAGGCGATCGCCTCGCTCTCGGATTTGAGCGCTCCGAGCCTGCGGCGGTCGAAGATCTCTGCGGGAGCCTGAAGGTTCCGCGGCGCGAAGAACGCCTCGACGACCTCGCGACCGTTGTGTGTGACGATGGCGAGCCGGGAGCCGGACTCGGCGTAGCGGCGGTAGAGCTCGACTCCGGGGTCGAGCGACGAGCCCGACTCGAGCCCCGCAAGCTCTGCGCGGGCAACGACCTCGTCTGCGCCGAGAGCGAGGGCCAGCTCGAAGACTCCGGAGCCGTTGACGCTGATCCCCTGCTCCCGGGCGAGCGTCTGGAGCTCGGCGCGCAGCGCGGCCCAGTCGGTCCCCAGGCGGACCAGCGTCCCGTCGAAGTCGAAGAGCGCTAGGTCTGGAGCCGTCTGCTGCGCCATTCGCCCTCCCGGACGAGCTTGAAGCCCATGTCGACCATACGCACCCAGTAGAGGCCTTCCTCGACCGCGTTGAAGGGCGGGAGGCCGTTCACGTGCTCGCCGAGCGCGAGGCGCACGTACGTGAACGGCATGTTGGCCCCGGCCTCCGTCAGGAAGTTACTGGTGGTGAAGAAGCGGCCGGCGTTGATCTCGGTGACCCGCGGCTGTCCCTCGCCGTCCTCCTTGAGGTCGACGCAGAAGACGCCGTCGGCCGACGGATCGACGGCTCGAACCGCCGCGGCGGCGAACTCATTGACGTCGTCCCGGTGCACCGTGCGGGCCACGGACGGCGTCGAGGTCTGCCCGCTCGGCGTCAGATGCCCGTAGAGGTACTCCAGCCGCTCGCGCGCCTGAGACGTGACGAGCTGGCCGTCCTTCCAGAGGCTCTGGAAGGCGAACTCGCGCCCGGGGAGGAACTGGCCGACCATGAAGTCGTCATAGGTGAGCCCCTTCGTCTCGACCCAGTAGCGGGCCCAGGAGACCGCCTGGTGAACCGTCGTGACGGGAAGGCTCGCCCGGGCACCTGCTCCTTGCCGCGCTCGGACCCAGGCTTTTCCATGCTTCGCGAGGATCTGCTCGGCCGCGTCGTGGACGTCCCCTTCGCCGGTCTCGGGAACCGGGACGCCGACCGCGTCGAGTCGGGCGGTCGCCGCCAGCTTGTCCTGCGTCAGCTCGATCGTCTCGGCTGCGGGCAGGAACACCCTGGCCTGCACCTCGGCGCGGCGGTCGGACAGGAGTCGAACCTCGGGGTCCGGCTGCGGATGGACGATCTCGACCCGCTCGTGCTCGACGACCGCGTTCAGCTCGTGGAGATAGGCCGGGTCGTCGGCGCGCGGGAGGAGGTACCGGGCGTCGAGGTCGGTGAGCTCCAGGTGCTCGCGCTTGGAGTCTGTGCCGACGACGTGGAACTCAGCCGGTGCCGACCGAAGCGAATGAACGAAGTTTGACGCCGCAGACCCCCCGGCACCCGTCACGAGAATTCGGGTCAACCGCTCTCCACGAGCTCCGCCCGCTCGACGAGCTGCAGCGCGATCTCCATCGACCGCTTGCCCTCTTCACCGGTCACGATCTCCGCCGGCCGGCCCTCGACCGCACGGAGGAACTCACCGAGCTCCCGCGACAGCGGCTCGACGTGCTCGTGCTGCAGCACCTGCGGCGCCCGCTCGCTGTACGCGGTCACCTCCGAGAACGAGTCCACGGGCCGCACGGCCTGGGCGGAGTGGTAGCGGAGCTCCTGCCTGACGTACTCGACCTCCGCGTAGCCCCGCGTGCCTGTTACGGCGAGCTCGCGGATCTTCACCGGCGTGACCCAGTTGACCTGGAGCAGGCACGCAACCCTGCCGAAGCGGAGGAAGACATCCGCGTAGTCGAAGAGGTCCCCGCCGTTCACACGGCCGGCGTTGCAGAAGACTTCTGTCGGGAGGTCGGCGCCCAGCAGATAGCGGAAGACGTCGATGTCGTGGATCGCCAGGTCGAGGATCACGTTCGCGTCCTTGATCTGCGGCGGCATGACGCCGACGCGGCGCGCGAAGACCGACACGATGTCGCCCATGTCGCCGCGCTCGATGGAGCGCTTCAGCTCGCGGACGGCGGGGTTGAAGCGCTCGACGTGTCCCACGGCGAGAACCAGCTCGTGCTCCTGGGCGAGCGCGATCATCCGGTCGGCCGCCTCCGGCGAGGCCGCGATCGGCTTCTCGACGAGGACGTGCTTCCCGGCCGAGAGCAGGGTCGAGGCGACCTCGACGTGGGTCCTCGTCGGCGTGACGACCGAGACGGCTCGCACTCCCGGCTCGTGGTGGAGGAGCTCCTCCACGGTCGCGAACGCACGGCAGCCGTGCCGGGTCGCAAGAGTCTGTGCTCGATCGAGATCGGTGTCCACGATCGCGCGGAGGTCCGCCTGCGCGAAGTCGTGGTAGTTCCGCGCATGGTGGCGGCCCATGTTCCCCGCGCCGACGACGGCGACCGGGACGGGTAGTGTCCGCGCGCGATGGCTCGGGCGCTCGTGACCGGCATTGGCGGGCAGGACGGGTCCTACCTCGCTGAACAGCTCATCGGGCATGGCTATGACGTTTTCGGCACGTTGCTCGGGATTCCTGAGCGGTACGAGAGCCTCGTGGCCGTCAGGGACCAGATCCAGTTCGTCCAGGTCGACCTCGAGAGCATCGACGACGTCCGCAGGGCGCTCCGGGAGATCGAGCCGGACGAGGTCTACCACCTTGCCTCGGCGTCCTTCGTGCCGGCGTCCTGGGAGGACCCCGTCGGTACGTCAACCGCGTCGGTAGCGATGGTGTCGGCACTGCTCGACGGGGTTCGCCAGGAGCTCCCGGAGGCGCGGTTCGTGAACGCAGCCTCCGCAGAGATCTTCGGCATTCCACGCGAGATCCCGCAGACCGAGCGGACGCCGGTCGCGCCGCTCACGCCGTACGGCGCCGGGAAGGCGTTCGGCCATTTCCTCACCGGCGCCTACCGCAGCCAGTACGAGCTGCACGCGTCCTCCGCGATCCTCTTCAACCACGAGTCGCCGCGGCGGCCCATCCAGTTCCTGACCCGCAAGGTCACCCACGGGGCCGCCGCGATCAGCCTCGGGCGCGAGCAGGAGCTCTGGCTCGGCGACCTCTCGGCGCAGCGCGACTGGGGCTTCGCGGGCGACTACGTCCGCGCCCTCCGCCTGATGGCCGCGAGAGAGGAGCCGGACGACTTCGTGATCTCGACCGGCGAGGCGCACACCGTCGAGGAGTTCGTCGCGGCCGCCTTCGACGAGGTCGGTCTCGACTGGCGGAACCACGTTCGCTTCGACCAGGCGCTCATGCGCGGCCCCTCGGACATTCGGGCACTCGTCGGCGATCCGACGAAGGCGCGCGAGGAGCTCGGCTGGGAGCGGGACGTCGAGTTCCCCGAGCTCGTCCGGCTCATGGTCGAGGCCGATGTCGAGCTACTCGAAGCTCAGGCTCCGAGCGCCCGGTAGACCCGGTCGTGCTCCCGGGCGCAGGTCTCCCACGTGAAGCGGGAGGCTCGTTCCAGTCCGCGCTCGACGAGCGCCTGTGGGCTGCGAAGCACGGTCTCGACGGCCTCGACGAGCTCGTCGACCGAGGTCGGATCGAAGTAACGGGCCGCGTTGTCACAGACCTCCGGTAGCGACCCCGCCGTCGAGCATGCGACCGGGCAGCCCGAGGCCATCGCTTCGAGCGGCGGCTGGCCGAACCCCTCGTAGAGGCTGGGGAAGACGAGTGCCGCCGCGCGCCGGTAGAGCGACGCGAGTTCCTCGCGCGGCACACGACCGCGGATCTCCACGCCCTCCGGCGGAGAGAGCCGCTCGAGGCCGGTGCCGGTCAACACCAGTCTGAGCTCGGGTCGCCCACGCCGCAGCCGTGTGAACGCCTCGAAGAGCAGCGGGTGATTCTTGTGCGGCCACGGGTTCGCCGGGTAGAGCAGGAACGGCTCTCGCTTCTCGTCCCCTGGCCGGAAGAGCTCGTGGTCGAGTCCGAGATGGATCACTTCGATGCGCTCCGGATCGATCTCCATTCGCTCGACGAGCGTCGTCTTCACGTGCCGGCTGATGGCGATCACCGTGCGCGCCTTCCTGAGCGAGGAGCCGTACGCAAGCCGCCGATAGAGAAGCTCGGCCCGGGAAAAGAACTCCGGGAAGAAGACGTGCTGGATGTCGAGCAGGCTCACTGCCGCCGGAGGACGCTCGACCCGCGGCAGCATCACCGTCAGCGGAAAGTGGATCGCGTCGAGCTCGCCGAGGCGCATCTCCTTTCGCAGACCACGCGGCGCCACCGCCGCACGGGTCATCGCGAAGACTCTGCCTCGGCTCGTACGGCTGGCGCGATACCCGGAGATTCGCCGGCCCTGAACGTCGTCCGCGATCGACGGCTTCAGCACGTCGTACTCGAGCTCGCCGACCCGGCCGAGGGCGCGCACGAGTTCCCGGGCATAGGTCTCCGAGCCCCCGACGACGCCGGGAACCAGCGTTAACAGACTGATCCCAACTCTCATATAGGGTGGCGCGCGGTGGCTGATCGCAGGGCGTTGATTACGGGGATCACGGGGCAGGACGGGTCGTATCTCGCCGAGCTGCTCCTCGAGAAAGGCTACGAGGTCTTCGGGATGACGCGGCGCGCCTCGACCGAGAACGTCGAGCGGATCGGGCATCTGACCGACCGGATCACGCTCACCCAGGGCGATCTGCTCGACCCTCATTCGTTGGTCTCCGCCCTGCGCACGGCGGAGCCGACCGAGGTCTACAACCTGGCCGCGCAGAGCTTCGTCCCGACGTCGTGGAACCAGCCGGTCCTCACTGCCGAGTTCACCGCCGTCGGCGTCACCCGGATGCTCGAGGCGGTCCGGACCGTCGACCCGACCATCCGCTTCTACCAGGCGTCCTCGTCGGAGATGTACGGGAAAGTGCGCGAGGTCCCGCAGACCGAGGAAACGCCCTTCTATCCGCGTTCGCCGTACGGCGTCGCCAAGGTGTACGGCCATTACATCACCGTCAACTACCGCGAGTCGTACGGGCTCTTCGCCACGTCCGGGATTCTCTTCAACCACGAGTCGCCGCGCCGCGGGCTCGAATTCGTGACGCGGAAGATCACCGACGGCGTGGCGCGGATCAAGCTCGGCCTGGCCGACGAGCTTCGGCTCGGGAACCTGGACTCCGAGCGTGACTGGGGGTATGCCGGCGACTACGTCGACGCGATGTGGCGGATGCTGCAGCAGGACGAGCCGGAGGACTACGTCGTCGCCACCGGCGAGACGAACACCGTCGAGCGCCTGGTGCAACTCGCCTTCGAGCACG